>Ga0137390_10003343_pt1 | contig 13067 bp, 8 predicted proteins | sample 15con2h24AmetaG_FD_104937 | JGI IMG/M metagenome (GOLD analysis project Ga0137390, IMG submission 104937) | Vadose zone soil microbial communities from Angelo Coast Range Reserve, California, USA - 15con2h2.4A metaG | ecosystem: Environmental > Terrestrial > Soil > Vadose zone > Saprolite... | reverse complement strand
GCCGGGGGCTCGCCAGCGAAAGTATTTCGCTTCGATTCGAACGGCAAACCTGCTGTCTTCTTCGATTCCACTGACCTTTCCGCGCAAGCCATCGCCTTTGACTCCAAAGGCGCTCTTTACGTCGGTACTTCTCCCGACGGCAAGGTTTACCGGGTTTCTGCTTCCGGCGAGAAATCCGTGTTCTTCGATCCCAAAACGAAATACATCTGGGACCTTGCTTTTTCCCCCGACGGGACTCTCTATGTCGCCACCGGTGACAAAGGGCAGGTCTTCGCGGTCGCGCCCGACGGCAAGGGCGAGCTCTTCTACTCCAGCGACGAAGCCCACATTCGCGTTCTGGCATTCGACCCAAAAGGCAACCTCATCGCCGGTACGGAACCCAGCGGACGCATTCTGCGCATCTCCCGGAGTTCCTCGAAGACATCCGCTAAGGACTCCAAGGATTCTGCCGCGCCGAAAACGGAAGGCTTCGTTCTCTACGAAACTTCCAGACGTGAAGTCACTTCTCTCGCCGTCTCCGCCGACGGCACCATCTACGTCTCCGCGATTGGTGAGAAGCCACGCGTCGGGCAAGCTCCCAGCGCCATCATCTCCACCGCACAAGGCACGACAACCATTACCCCCGGCGGCGCAGCCGGTTCCGGGCAGGTTCCTCCCCAGCAACAACCATTCGTCCCCTTTCCTCCTCTTCTCTCCAGCAGCATCTACCGCATCAGCCCCGAGGGCGCGCCGGAAGAGCTTTGGACTTCGCGCGAAGATGTTGTCTATGCCCTTGGACTCGCTTCCGACGGACGCCTCCTTGCCGGTACCGGCAACGCAGGCGCTCTCCTCGCCGTCGATGGGCACGGCGTCTTCGCCCATCTCGCCAAGTCCGGCTCCGGGCAAATCACCGGCATCGCCCGCAATTCCTCCGGCAAAGTTTTCCTGTGCACGGCAAATCCTGGAAAGATTTTTTCGGCCGGCCCCGAATACGAAGCCGAAGGCACGTTCGAATCCCGCTCTTTCGACGCGCAACTATTCTCGCAGTGGGGCCGCCTCGAGTGGTGGAGTCCTCCGTCGGCTGCTTCCGCCAAGTCTTCAGCCAATTCGAATGCACCACGCCTGGAATTCTTTGTACGCTCGGGAAATACGGAAGATCCCGGCCGCGAGTGGTCCCCCTGGCACGGCCCTTATACGAAATCGGGCAATGCCATGGAAGTGCCATCCGCGCGCTTCGTTCAGTGGAAAGCCGTCATCCACGACGGACGCCCGGGGGGCGGCTTTGATTGGGTCAGCCTGGCGTATCTGCCTCGGAACGTAGCGCCAATTATCGACGGAATCGCACTGCAGGATCCCGGCGTGCGGGCGCAGAGCATTGTCGGCATGTCATCGGGCCAGCCGACAACCGTAATGCTCAGGATGCCGCCGTCGCCGAATATTTCCGGCATGGTAATCACGCAGAACAGCGCACCTCCGCGGTTCGAACAGCCGCCGCAAGGCACGCTGCAGAAGGGTTATCAATCCGTGGTGTGGACCGCGCATGACGAAAACGACGACGAAATGCGCTACGCGGTTTACTTTCGCGGTGAACACGAACTCGAATGGAAATTATTGAAGGAAAACCTCGAGCAGAAATTTTATTCGTGGGATACCACCGCGCTCCCCGATGGGGCTTACTACTTAAAGGTTGTTGCTACGGATGCAGGTTCGAATCCCCCCGCCCTCGCGCTCAAGACCGAGCGGGAAAGCGAGCGGTTCGAAGTCGATAACACTCCGCCTGTGGTCGAGGACGTCAAGGTAGCTCCGGCCTCTGGAAAAATGACCGGCGGCCATCCTGCCTCCTTCACGGCGCGCGATGCTACTTCTGCAATAGAGCGAGCGCAGTATAGCTTGGACGGTGGCGATTGGGTTCTTGTAGCTCCAAGCACGGGTATCAGCGACGCGCTGGTCGAGCACTACGACTTCGGCCTGCCATCCTTGACGCCCGGGGAGCATACGATTGCAGTGCGTGTATATGACCGATTTGAGAATGTTGCCAGCGGGAAAACCACATTCACGGTGCCAGTCGCAAAACCCTAGCCTCCGGCCCGAGGCAAAAATTTGTCATCTGAGCCACGTGTGTGTCTGGCGTTCCGGATTGCGAAGCGAAGGATCTCAGCTGACACGCCCCCACGCTTTCAAGTGGGGGCTGCTATATACCTCAGTTAGAGGAAGCCCGGCCTCGGTCACGATCGAAGCCTTCTCTGTCCGTGTTTTAACTAATTACCGAAAACTGAAAACTGGCAACTGCCTTTCAGCTCACCCAGCGGTCCACGGCGGGGATGGTTTGGAATTTTTCGATTTCCGCTCCGAAACCGATGCGGCCATCTCCGTAGGGCTCGTTGCGGACATGGACGACCCGCGCTGTGCAGCGCATCTCCTGGGCGGAATTCCCGGTCACTTCGACGGGCATGCGGAGGGTTGCTTCGATGGGCATGCCAACCTGCAGGGGAGCCGATGAGGCGAAGAAAAAGCCGCCGCGCGAGACGTTCAGAGCTTCCGTAAAATGCTCGGTCTTGTCCGCAGCCACGCCCAGTGCGCGGAAGCGCAGGGGCGTCCGAAGATTGAGGCGTGTCAATTGCCGGCGTTCAGCTACTTTCATTTTGTGCCCCTGCGCGACGAAGTATCTGGCGCGGACTCTTGCGAATTCGGTGAAGGGGACTTCCAGCGTAGCAGAGCCAGCCGGGCGGTCAAGCATCAAACTTGGAGTGGCCAAGAAGTACCAGTACCGGCCAGGAGTGCCGCAGTCTTAACTCATCCGCGCGGGCGTAGCCGCTATCGGCATGCCATAATACCTCTTTAACAGCGGCGACAAACGCATTACAAGAGGGCGCGTTAAACGTGAAGAACCGGCAAGCGTTTCCGAGCCCAAGGTGAGTCTCATGCATACCGCCCCATCCGTCGAAGCTGCCGGCTACCAGCCACCTAGTTGGCAGGCCATCCTCACGGCGCACGCGCGCATCGCCCCGAGGATCCACCGCACGCCGGTCCTGACATCCGCATCCTTGAACGCCATGACCGGTGCACAGCTCTTCTTCAAGTGCGAAAACCTTCAGAAGACCGGCTCATTCAAGATTCGCGGGGCCTCGAATGCAATCCTTTCACTGACTGAGAAAGAGGTAGCGCGCGGGATTGTTACGCAATCCAGTGGCAATCATGGCGCTGCCGTGGCATGCGCGGCTGCGTGGCGTGGAGTTCCAGCGTGGATCGTCATGCCGAAGAATGCGCCCGTCGTGAAAACCAAGGCCATCGAGGGCTACGGCGGAAAAATTGTTTTCTGCGAGCCGACGGTGACAGCGCGCCAAGAAACTTGCGGCCGTGTCCAGAGAGAAACGGGCACTCACCTGGTCCATCCCTACGATGACGACCGCATCATCGCCGGACAGGCCACGGCAGCGAAGGAACTGCTGGAAGAAATAGGCGACCTGGATGCTGTGTTTGCGCCGGTTAGCGGCGGGGGATTGCTCAGCGGGACGTGCCTCGGCGCCAAGGGGATTCGCGCGGATGTGCGGGTGTTTGGCTGCGAACCGGAGCGCGCCGATGATGCCTACCGCTCGCTGACCAGCGGCACTTTGCAATCGCTGGACTCCAGCGACACGATTGCTGATGGGTTGCGCGCATCGCTGTCACCGCGGACGTTTGCGATCCTGCGGCGTCATGTGGATCGCATCCTCTTGGTCAGCGAGGAGGAGATCATCTCGGCCGCGCGACTGGTCTGGGAGCGCATGAAAATCATCATTGAGCCTTCGAGTGCCGTGGCCATTGCCCCGCTCCTGAAGCCGGGCGTCGTGGCGTCGTTGAATCTGCCGAAACGCCCCGACGGAAGCGCTGCGAAGCTCGGCGTAATCCATTCCGGCGGGAACGTGGACCTTTCTTCCCTGCCGTGGAAGTAACTCAAGCCGACACTCAGCCACCTTCCCCTCCTGCCAACTCTGAATCTGTACTAAATCCGTGCACTGTTTGTGCAAGGAAATAGGCAGATTGTGCAAGGACCCCTCCCGATGAAAGCTTTCGTATAGAAACAACAGGACTTACCTTGCCGGAGGTTTGGACAACCGCATGCTCCCATAACCCGCGGAGGGAATGGATTTACGAATAAGAATGGATCGCCAAGAGCTAGTTGAGGAGGACCGGGCTGCAGTGCTGCTGGGACTCCCCATGGTAGAAATCCGGCGCTTTTCGCGTATATCTGGCCTGGGACACCTGGAAAAAGGTGACCAAGGCGAGCATGTGGTTTTCACGTACGACGAACTGCAGAGACTCTGCCTGCTAGCCGCACAATCTTCGAAGTAGTACAAGCCCTGCAAAGAGCTTCACTCGACTCCTCCTCACTCCCCCCCGGCCCCGGTTACCTCCCCACAGGCACCCGGGGCCTTCCTCTTTCTCGACTTGAATTTCCAACTTGAGGTTGACGAGAAGCCGTCTCGGCTAGTACCGCCCTTGCTCAGACCAGGGTCTTACTCCGTCCTCCGCGGTCGAACGGAATCATGGAAGGCTATTTTTCCTTGAGCTTCAGCTTTCCGGCGGCTTTGTTCTCGTCGAGGAACGCGCGAAGTTGTGGCGCGGTTTCAAGCAGGCGAATCCATTGTTCATAGTACAACGTGACGGGAAAGCGCCCGAGGCCGTATACGCTAACGCCCCCTTTTTCGCCGACACGAAATTCGAGTGCGCCGGTGCGGCGTGCGCCTCCTTGTTTTTCCATTTCCGCGATTTTTGCTTTGAGTTCTTCGTAAGTTGGCTCGGCCATGGCGCCTCCTGTGATGGATGGAATAGAGGCAGGATTATACAATGCGTTTCGATTTGGCGGGGTGCGGGTTATACTCTGCCCGCGATTTCACTTAAAACGGTGATGCATGCCTGACGAACAATCGGGGATCGTCGATTGGATGAACCTGCCGCACGGCGTGCCGGAGGTTTCTCTATGGGCGGGCTTGCACGATGCACAAATTGTGTCGATCCAATCCAACCTGCTGGAGCGCACGGTTACTCTGAACCTGGAAAGCGATCACCTGCTTGAATTCCACAAACTGCCGCTGGATATGCAGTTTCTTCTGCAGCTGGAGGGAGTGCAATCGGCGCGGGTAGTTCACTTTGCGGTGTGGCCGGGAGAATTTTCCGTTCCCGCTGGCGTCGCTCGTGAAGAGGAAGCTCGCTTGATCGCCGGGTACCAATCCAAGTGGCGTGAGGAATCGTTAAGCTGGAGCGCATTGGAGACCGCTCTCTCGATGGAATGCAAACAGGTGCTTGATATTGCGGATGCGACGCTGGCTACGTCGACTGACAATTCCGTGGCGCTGCGCATCGGCGGGTTTCTGAATTACACGGAATACCGCGAGTTATTTCTGCGCGCGGAGCGGCTCACTCTTACGAGGGGCGATGGGCAGGGGTTGGGAATCGCTGGACTCCTGAAGATGGGTGAGGAGTATTGGGATGCGTTCGAACGGCGCAAAAATGACGATACCGAGGGATCTCCTCGCGCAACTTAAATGACGCCGCGGGGTTACTACCTTGGGTACGGTTGAATGAACTTGGGCATCCCGAGGTAGAAGGGGTGCCATCCAACCGGGCAGGGCGCGAGAGATCCGAGGATCCGCGGGAAGCACAGATCGAGGGAGGCAAAGATCATGGCGAACCACCCAGCAATCTTGAAGGGATTTGGACAATTTTGGCGCGCAACCGGGGCGGCAGCCCTAGCATTGTGCCTCAGTGCAGGGGCCTACGCGCAACAGGAGCAGCAAGATCCGCAGCAGGGGCAACAGCCCGACCAGCAGCAAGCACAACCGCCGCAGCCAACGCCAGATCCATCGAAGCCAACTTACGCCCCGCAGGACGCCGATAAGCCACCCTATTTGCATGACCGGCCACGCCAAAACTCACCCGAGAGACAATCGCAGAATGCGCCGTTGGCTCAGCCACCCCAGCCAGTTCCCGGAACGCTCACCGTACCTGCCGGAACAATCCTTCTCATTCGCATCAATGATTACCTTTCCAGCGACCGCAACCAGATTGGCGACCAGTTTACCGCCGTGCTCGAGAACCCGCTCGTCGTGAACGGCTGGGTCGTGGCCCGCCGCGGCCAAATGATCGTTGGCCACGTCAAGGACGTGCGCAAAGCCGGCCGCATCAAGGGCACCTCCGAGTTAGGAGTCGAGCTCACGGACTTGACCGTCGTGGATGGCCGTCAAGTCCCGATTCTTACCGAGCTACGGAAAGGCTCGGGCGGAGCTTCGCACGGGCAGGACGCCGCGACGATTGGCACCACGACCGGGCTTGGCGCATTAATCGGGGCCGCTGCAGACTGGGGCACAGGCGCAGCAATCGGCGCGGGAGCCGGCGCGGCCGCGGGAATTGGCGCGGTGCTCCTGACAAGAGGGAGACCCACCGTTCTTGAGCCGGAGGAACAATTGAGCTTCCGCCTCGTCGATCCCGTCAGGATTGACACCACCCAAAGCCAGCAGGCCTTCTTGCCCGTCACGCAGCAGGACATGGACGGCGGACGATTGGAGCGCAGGGGGCCACGCCACGTTGCCGGAGGCTATCCGGGCCCGGGGCCCTATCCGTGTGGTTACTACGGTCCCTGCTACGCTTATCCCGGATACGCGGGATTTTATGGCGGCTGGGGCTGGGGACCTGGTTTCTATGGCCGGCGCGGTTTCCGTCGCTGAGTTTGGCTAAATGACTTCTCAAGAAAATTAAAATCGCAAGAGCGGGCGTTCTGGAAAACCGGAACGCCCGCAGTGCTTCAGGTGGAATAAAAGTGGCATTGAAGTGGTAGGATTTGAGCAAAGGGATAGTTTCTGCGAAGGCGGGCGCGAATTATCACCCAAGGCGCGGCACTCACCAAGAATCGGCTAAAGCATCTTGCGGAATCCTGGGTGCATCAGAATGGCCACGGGCGCGCTGTGCGGGTGATGCCCCAGTTTAAGGGTCTATCACTGAGAGCAATCCGCTGTCGAAGTACTAGAGAGTCTTTAAATCGTCTGTGATAGCCTTTACAGGTTCAATGGTGAGTCGTTTCCGGCACAAACCCCAGCCCGCGAGACGCCATTTCTGGAAGTTGTTCCTCTCTCCGAATGGCCACGCCGGAACTTGTCCCGACTCGGTCGGGAGACCGGATGCGTTTTGTGGGAATCGAATCCAAATCTGCAGCCTGGACGGGATATGAAACTCCAATCTCTGATGCTTCGCAATTCCCTTTTCCTTCTTACTTTGATTCTGGCGCTCCCGGCGTTTCGCGCTGCCGCGCAATCCAAGCCTGATACTGTAAGCGCTCCAGAGAAACAATCTAAGACCCCGCAGGGATTCCGGCCATTGCCGCGAAACGACGCAGCCCTGGAGGCGCCTCAGGAAGGCCCTGAGTTCCTTCGCCGCAGGCAGGATTGGTTTTTCAAGCCGCGCGCGTTTCCACAGGGCTTCATTCCGCAAGGAGCGCGCCAGCGTGCATTGAATCGCATGCATCAGATGCTACAGAACGAAGGTCGCCTAAACGCTTCCCTTGCGCCTGGAATAGGATTTGCCGCGCCGGGGCCGACAACTTCAGGCTGGCAATTCATTGGTCCAAGAGCCACGACCAATGCGTTTTGGACGCCGTTCACGTCGGGCCGCGTAACAGCGCTCGCGGTAAATCCAAATAACCCAAATAACGTCTATCTCGGCGCTGCTGATGGTGGACTTTGGGTTACCACCGATGGCGGCACTATCTGGACCCCACTGACGGATTTCCCTTCTTCTGCAGGCATTGCCTCTGTGGCCGTTGGTTCGCTGGTGGTTGACCCATCCACCTGCACAGCTGGAGGGACGGGCATCTGCTCGACCGTTTATGTGGGCACGGGCGAAGATAACTTTGCCAGTGACAACATTTACGGGGAAGGGGTTTTAAAGTGCACGGTCACTGCCGGTACGCCTCCGACGGCGTCCTGCACACAGGACAGCACGTTTCATACGCCGAGTCCTCTAGATCAATTCCGCGGCGGTCCGTTCGTCGGCGCACTGGCCATCAACCCGAAGACCAGCGGCAGCACTGCCATCCTCCTCGCAGGCGTTCACGGGAGCGGCACAGCGCTCCCATCAGGAATTTATTGTTCCGCAGATGCCGGTCTGACGTGGAAGGCGGTATTCGGCATCCCCAGGATCGTTGGGACAGGTGCCGTGTTTGCGAGTGATGGCACAGCCTTCGTAGCGCTTGGTTTCTTCGCTGGCGACGTGAACGGCAATAACGGGATATACAAATCCACCGTGCCAGTCAGTTCCTGCGCTGCAGTCACCGATGCGGCCAACATAACGCCTGGAGGACCGGGCTCAAAATGGACCAAACAGATTCTTCCCGCTGGCACTCCGTCGGGGAGCTTGGGCCGCATCGCTTTAGCGATTCTCCCGAGTTCTTTGAGTACAGGAAGTAACGCGACAGTTTACGCCGCTATCGCCGACAGTACGGGGCTCTCCTCGAATCTATTGGGCGTCGTCAAGACTAGGAACGGGGGCACTTCAGCTTGGACGCAACTGTCGGGTGCGCCGTCCTTCTGCAATTCGCAATGCTTCTTCGATTTAGTGATCGCAGTTGATCCGGCGGATACCACTGGCAATACGGTCTTTGCCGGTGGTGCAGCTTCTGTTGATACGCTGATCCGTTCGACTGATGGGGGCAACACCTGGACGGAAGTTTCAGCAACCAATAGCGGTACGGGGCTGCACGTCGATACGCATGCGTTGGCTTTCAGTAGCACTGGCCTCTATGTCGGCAACGACGGTGGAGTATGGAGCAGCGCGACAAATCTAACCGCCGGCACCACCACTTGGAACAATCTGAACGCAAATCTCGGAATTACTCAGTTCTATCCCGGGATCTCCATTCACCCATCCACGCCCTTCTCCGGGCTTGGCGGAGCTCAAGATAACGACGTCCAGCAATACCAAGGGCCTAGTCTGGTCTGGCAGGCGCAGAGTCTCGGATGCGACGGAGGATTCACGGCCATCGATCCCGGCATTCCAAGCACCATTTACGGCGAGTGTGAGTATGTGCCAGGTATGCCATCCTTCCCCATCATTGCCGTCTCCTACGCTGGCCAGCAGCTCTTCTTCGACGGATTTCTTGTCAATTCGGGGATTAACAATGCGGACCGCGGGTCCTTCATTCCTCCGCTGGTGATGGATCTCAAGAACCCGCAAACGCTTTATTTCGGGACTTGCCGTGTGTGGCAAACGAAGGATGGTGCCAATACATGGACGGCGATCTCGCCGGACGTGACTGCGGCGACACACCCGGCAGGATGCGCGGGCGCCGGCGCAACTCTTTCTACGATCGCGCCTGCGCTAAGCAATTCCAACACTGTTTACACTGGTTCTGACGGTGGGGAGATTGAGGTCACGACCGACGGTGGAACGACGTGGACCAGCATCGCGACGTCCGCGCTTCCCACTCGCTCGATCACGCAAATCGCAGTGGACCCGAGCGACACTAAGATCGCGTATGTGACCTTCTCTGGTTTTAGCAATTGTGCCACGGGCTGCACAGGTCCAACTGGCCACGTATTCAAGACTGGGAATGCTACCTTAGGCACCGCCACGGTTTGGATGGACATTGACGGTGCGGGGCTTCCAGATATCCCCGTGAATGCTATCGTGATCGACCCAGATGATTTGACTCACAATACCATTTACGTTGGGACGGATATCGGCGCCTTTTTCACTACCAATGGCGGCGTCAGTTGGTCCGTGCTTGGTTCGGCGAATTCACTCCCGGCTGCCGAAATTTTGGGGCTGGCGCTCCATGATCCTTCCCGAACGCTTCGCGCGGCCACGCATGGCCGCGGGATGTGGGATCTGAATTTGGGCGGACAGGCAGCATTTGGCATCACCTCGATCGCGCCGTTCACGGCCAATGCCGGCGCTTCGAGCATTTTGACTACCGTGAACGGCAATGGATTCACAGCTAGCTCTGTTGTGAATTTTACCGCCAATGGCGTCACAACCCCTTTACCGACAAACTGCGGCGGCACCGCGACTACATGCACTACTTCAATTCCGGTGGCTCAACTGCAGAGTGGTGCTCTGGCCCAGATCACCGTCGCAGACACCGGCAAAACGACCAACGCGGTGCCCTTTACAGTTCTCAACCCCATTCCCGGAATCACTTCGATTTCACCCACGACCGCCGCTGCAGGATCCAGCGGGCTGACTTTAACCGTGAATGGCAGCAACTTTCTGGCCGGCGCCACGCTCGTGCAGTTTAATACCATCTCGCTCCCCGCCAATGCCGTCGCCGTCACAAACTCAGGCACCCTAACCGTACAGGTTCCCGCGGCCAATCTAGCAACTGCCCAAACTGTGAGCGTTGACACGTTCAACCCGCAGCCCGGGGGCGGGCCGGATACCAACCCAAAACCGCCGACCTTGACCATCACCGCTGCAGCCGCACCCACGATCACCAGCCTGAACCCAACTTCGGGCGCCGTGGGCACGTCCGTGACGATCACCGGCACGAACTTCGGTGCAACACCAGGCACGAGCACCGTCACCTTCAACGGTACGATGGCAACGCCAACTAGCTCTAACTGGAGCGCGACGAGCATCGTCGTCCCGGTGCCCGCGGGCGCAACAACGGGCAACATCGTGGTTACCGTAGGCGGCGTAGCCAGCAACGGCGTCGCCTTCACGGTGACGAGCAGCGGCTTATTCACCGTGAGCGGGGCGGCGACGACGGTGACCGCCGGCGCTAGCGGCAATTCGATGGTCACGGTGACTCCGACTGCTGGGTTTGCGGGTAACGTGGCGATCACGTGCGGAACAACCTTGCCAGGAGTGAGCTGCACGGCCCTCAACGTCACAGTGCCCAGCGGCGGCGGGAACGGAACGGGTCAACTGGCGATCAACGTGGCCGCGCCGTCGGCACAGAACGCGATGGCCTCAGTGACTCCGGCGGAACGCAGACTCTACGCAGCAGGCATGGTTCCAGCAAGTAGAGGCCAAGGCTGGTGGACGCTGAGCGGGATTACGGGGCTCGCCGCCATCATCCTGCTCTTGCTGCCCGGCCGGAAACGGTTCCACGCGGCGCTGGGGCTCGGCTTGGTGAGCGTATTGAGCTTCACGCTGGGCTGCAGCGGCTATAGTGGAGGTGGTGGGGGAGGCGGACCTGTCGCAACCACTACTCACGTCACCGTCACGAGTGTGACGAAGGCTGCGGCGGGCGGCACCTTTACATTCACGGCGACCGTTACGGGCGGCACACCGACCGATCAGGTGCAACTGCTGGATGGCGGCTCTCCGACCGGCAACCCGGTGACGGTGTCGGGAGGGACGGCCACCCTCACAACCTCTGCATTAACCACGGTGGGAACACACATGATCACCGCGCACTACGCTGGCGACGCGACCTACACTCAGGCTTCATCGAGCGGGGCTCTGAACGTCACGGTTACCGGCACGATGCCGTTGCCCATTACGGGAACCTCCGGGTCCGCGACCGCCAGTGGCAACGTGAGCCTGACGATCAACTAAACGAACTGCTTCTAAGACCGGGCGGCCCCGAAGCTTTCGGGGCCACTCTTTTTTTGCCGGTCATTCCTCGCAACAAACATCTCACCTCGACCGATTGCCTTGTAGTGGCGCAGCACCGCTGCGCCCCCTCTTCGCCTTCGTGGCACAGCCAATCCCGGCTGCGTTCTTTCCTGTCATAATGCCCCAGCTTTATCCTCAAGGTGGCCATAGCAGCCCCGCCACCACCCCTTCTCACATGCGATCCCACTCAGTACCAAAAAACGACCGCCTCGCTAGGTTGACAAGTTTTATACTTGTATGTTAATATTTTATTTGATAATCAGTCGCAAGTCCGCTCCTTCCGCCTTGCCCTCCCGCATTCCGCCCCCCTTTCCCGTTATGCTGTCTCTTCTCCTTGCCTTCCCTCTCAATCCCCCGAAGTAACGAAATCTCCCGTCGTCCATCCTCTTTCTATTCAACAGCTTACAAGATGCTCTTCGCCCAACTCCTTTGTTTTGATAACGACCCATTTTGATGGGAGTGTACACTCTCCCGATCTTCGTCGAAGAACCAATCCGTGCGCTCGCGCACTTCTGCGAGCCCGCGGCAAACAGGATGCCGCCTTTTATTGGATCGTCAGTTGATATTCGGAGGGAAAACGATATTCCAGAACAGGGGCGCGGGAGACAGGAACTCCACAGGGATGAGTGAGCCTTCCTGATTCATCTGCGGCGGGCGCACAACGTTCACCTCGACGCGCTGCTGCGTTTTTGGATTTTCCAGAGTGAACTTGGTGCCCTGGGCAAAGCCTTCGGCAAGAATGATCATGCCGCCGGTAGCGCTGACCGTATGAGTAAATCCCTGGATAGGCTTGGGGTTTTTGGCGACGTGGACGAGCACGGGCATGCGCAGGAGAACGCGCTGGGCGCGTCGCCGCTGCTCGGCGGTTGGCTGGCGCGTCGTCAAGGCCGAGTGCACGCCACTTATCGAACCGGGTTTCGCGTACGGCGAAGGTTTCACGTGGGAAATGGGTTTCACAGCTCGAGTCCCCAGAAATCCATTTCCGGGGCCACAAGTTCAACGCCGTATTCCCAACCGTCGGGCCGCTGGTTGCCCTTCCACACGATGATCGCAGCATTGCTGGTATCGGTTGCGAGGTTGCTGAGGGCCAGGCGGTGCTCGAGATCGAGCGACTCCGCAAGAACCACCATGCAGCCGTAAGGGTTGACGACCCGCGTGTGCCCTTCGACACGGATGCGCTTCCCGGACTCGTCGTCCCACTCGAGGCGTACGGGCACGCGGGAGTTCATACGGCGACCACGCCGCTTCTCATGGTGCCGCGAACCAATGCGCTTGGCTTCACGCAGCTTTACCGTCATTTTCGCCTCTACTACGCCATGCTAGAGTTGAGGGTCAAAGTGGTCAATGGTACGAACGCGGGTGGGAGGACGAAAGAGTAGCTGTCCAATAGGACAAGTGTGCCCGCGGGAGCGGGACAGGCTGTGAAGAATCTGATCGTCAACGCGGATGACTTGGGATGGACGGATGGCGTAAACCGCGGGATCCTCGAGGCGTTT
>Ga0137390_10003339_pt1 | contig 13071 bp, 13 predicted proteins | sample 15con2h24AmetaG_FD_104937 | JGI IMG/M metagenome (GOLD analysis project Ga0137390, IMG submission 104937) | Vadose zone soil microbial communities from Angelo Coast Range Reserve, California, USA - 15con2h2.4A metaG | ecosystem: Environmental > Terrestrial > Soil > Vadose zone > Saprolite... | reverse complement strand
CCCTGCTCGTCGATTTCGACGATCGCATGGCGCGCGGCTCCGGGCATCTTCTTGTAGGCGGCGAGCAGGGCATCTTCGAGCGCCGCGACCAGCGTGCCGCTCTCGATTCCCTTCTCCCGCTCGATGTCTCGAACGGCCTCGACGATTTCCTGGCTCATCTCTTCCCCGCTTCCTCGATCAGATTGCCCCGCACGATCGCGTCATACGGGATGTCCACGGACTCGGCTTCGGTCTTCACTGTCACCGTGCGCTCGCCCGCTGCGACGACCTCGCCGCGCACTCGGTTTCGCTCTTCCGTGCGTAGCGCGACACGGCGACCGACGGCGGCGCGGAAATGAGCCGGCTTGCGGACAGGCCGCTCGAGGCCCGGCGACGAAACGTCGACGGAGTACTGGCGGAGGTAGTCCCGCAGCACATCGGTGACGCGCTCGCAAAGCGCATGGTCGACGCCCTGGACGTGATCCACGTACACCGTGAACCGCTCAGGGCTCGTGAGCTCGACTGCGAGCACCTCCGTGCCCGGAAGCGCGCTCTCGACCTTCGGTGCAATCTCCCGCGTCAGTTGCCTCTCCTTGTCGTGTGTTGCTGCCATTCCCGCCCTTGCTCCTGTCACAAAAAATGGGCCCGCAGGCCCACTTCGCGAACAGCTCGAAATGTGGTGTTTGCAGGATAGCAAGCGAATCAGGCTCGGGCACGGCGATTTTGGGCCTGGTTGAGCGGGAAACGGTTCGCGAGGCGTCTCTGTTCGGTCAGTCGAGGACGATCGTCACCGGGCCGTCATTCACGAGCGTGACCGCCATGCGCGCGCCGAACACCCCGGTTTCGACCGGGATGCCCTCCGCGGCGAGGGCCCGGCAGAACTCCTCGTAGAGCGGTTCGGCCCGCTCGGGCGGCGCAGCATTCGTGAAGCTCGGGCGGTTGCCTTTGCTCGTGTCAGCGACAAGCGTGAACTGGCTCACGACGAGCGCCGACCCGCCTGTGTCGACTGCGCTGTACGCAAACTTGCCGTGTTCGTCCTCGAAGATCCGTAATCGCGCCACCTTGCGCGCCAAAGCGTTCGCCTCCCGCGGCCCGTCCTCGCGGTCGATCCCGAGCAGAACGACGAGTCCGGCGCGGATCTCACCGGTCACCCGGCCTTCGGCTACGACGCTGGCTTCGGAGACCCGCTGGCAGACGGCCCGCATCGCGCCGGATTTGTCTCAGTTACCGGAACCACCCGCGTCGTCGTCGGCGGCGGGCTCGGTGGCCTCGTCTCCATCCTGGTCGAGGTCGAGGATGCGCGACGCGTAATGCTCGTTCTGCGGTCGCAGCGAGCTCGCGAGCTTGTAGTGGCCATTTGCTTCCGACTGCTTGCCCTGCTTCTCCAGTGCGCGCCCGAGCGCGTCGTGGGCGTAGTGGTCGGCCGGCGACAGGTCGAGCATGACCCTGAACTCCCGCTCGGCTTCTTCATAGCGCTGAATCCGCAGGTACGCGATCCCGAGCGCCTCCCGGATCGACGCCTTCTCGGGTTCACGCCGCTTGGCCTTCTCGAGCGCGACGGTCGCTTGAGCGGCCCGCCCTTTCTTCAGGTGGTCCCGCCCTTGCTGATAGAGGTCGTAGGTCTCGCTCACGTTGCTCGCAGATAGGGAAAATTCTCCTCCACCAAGTCAAGCGGATACGTCAAATCCCGTGTCTTCCCGATCTCCACTGCGATAACCGTCTCACCCGCCCCGATGGCCGCCTGAAAGGCGTGTTCCAGCTCGTACGGCGGACTGTCGAGACAGAGGCGCTCGGCGACGGCGGGCCCCAGACCCCAAAGCGGCGCAGCCGACCAGGGATTCTGGGGGTCATCGTCGCGTAACGACTCGATTCGGGCCCCGTTGCGCCGGACCGCTTGACGGTCGGGTCCCGGCGGCGGGTCGGTCCGGACAGCGACTGCGCCTGCGGCATCCGAGCCGGCGAACTCGGCCGCGAAGCGGGCGACGTCGCCGCGTGTGTAGACGGTGTCCGCCGCCGACACGAGCACCGGCGCCCTGGCGCCGCCCTCGAGCGCACGCCCTACCGCGTCGGCGGAACCGAGCACTGCCGGCTGGCGCACGAAGCTGAGCTCGAGCCCGAACGCCGAGCCATCTCCTGCGAGCTTCTCGACCTGCTCCGCCAGGTATCCCGTCACGACCCAGACGCGACGGAGGTCCGCCGCGGCGAGCTCGCGCAGGAGGACCGCGAGCACAGGCCTCCCGTCGATCGGCAGCACCGGCTTCGGCCAGCGCTCGGTGAGCGGGCGGAGTCGAGTTCCCTCCCCCGCCGCCATCACGACGGCATCCACGGGTCAGCCGAGCCCGAGTGAGCGGACGGAGAGGAGTCCGCGGGCGCGGTCGGACCTGCTGAGGCTCCTGCGCAAACGACGCTTCAGCTCTCGCAGCTCTTTGCGCGCAGAGTTCGACGCCCGGCGCGCACCGGCGGGCGGCCCGTACCGCGCGGCGGTCGCTGCTTGCGCAAAGCCGCTGGCGTCGACTCCGAGCTGGTCTCTGACCGTGCCGCCCAGCTCACGGAAGGTCGCGGCTTGCAGCACCGGCACCCGCTGGTCGTGCACGAACTCACCCAGCTCGCGCGCGCACGCGACCGCAATCCGACGAGGGTCACGCGTCAGGTAGCGCACCTTCCGTCGTCCCGTCTTCAGCAGGACGATGACGGCTGCCGCCCCGGCCGCGAGGAGGAAGACGAACAGCAGGAGGCTGGGCGTCCGCTTCTTCTGCCCGCTGACACGACTGCCACCGAGGGGAAGGTTTCCCGAGTGAGGGTTCCGGCGCAGACGATCGCGCAGATTGGTTCCCGCACCGGCGCCGCTGCCGAACACTTCTCCGCCTTTGACGAGACCGGCGAGCAGCTTTGCGGCGCGCTGGGCGTTGAATCCGAGCGACGTCGAGCTGTACGTCCCACTCAGGTGCCCGCGCCCGGGTGTCGGATCGAACGGAAGCCAGCCGAACCCACGGAACCACACTTCGACCCAGGCGTGCGCGTCGTGGTCGGTGACCTGCCAGAAATCACCTTGGTAACGCCCCGGGACGAACCCCACCGCTACGCGGGCGGGGATCCCAAGGAGCCGCAACATCAATGCCATCGCCCCCGCGAAGTGCTGGCAGTACCCGGTTTTCGTGCCGACGACGAAGCCGACGAGCGGCGGCAGCCCCGGAGTCGTGCCCGGTTGCTCGGAGTACGTGAAGCCTCCGGTCGACCTCAGCCACGTCTCGAGCGCAACGGCGGCGGCATACGGCGATCTCGTTTCCCCGGCGACCTGGCGCGTACGTTCGTACAGCGTCGCATAAGGGAACAGGCGTCCCGTCAGGAGCCTCGACAGGCGGGCGTCACGTCCCGGTGTCGCGAAAGGAGGCGCGGTGACTCCGGGCGCGATGTCGAGCTCGCGGCCCGGCTTCGTCAACGCTCTTGGATATGAGGGCTGCACCCGGACGAGCTCCTGCGGCGTCGGTCGTGGCGCGTAGCTCCAGACGGCGTAGTGCTGGTTACGGCGGAGGGCGCCGATGACGAGGGCGACGCCCTGCCCCTCGTAAGCCGCGGCTTTACCCAGGTTGTTGGAGACCGGAACGCTCGCCCCGATCACGTGGTTGTCCCTGAGAGCCACGACCGTGACCTCCTGGCGCAGGAGGTTCGAAGGCTTCCGAGCGGACGGAGGCGAAAGGTCGCGACCCTGCTGTGCAGACTCGCGCCACACGTGCTCCAACCAGCGCGTACCGTCGAACCGGTCCAGCACCGTTGCGCGCCAGTAGTACGGCCGGTGGGGCGCACGGATCATGAGCACCGTCGTCGTCTTCTTCGGGAAGCTGACGCCGCCGTACTGGGCGTCCCAGAGGTACCGGACGCTCACTGCGTTTTGTGGACGCGTGTAGAAGTCCCAATGCTGCCAGTCGAGGAAGGCGCTCTTGGCGACGGCCGGCGAGCTCGAAAGCGCCAGTGCCCCTCCGACCACGGCAGCTGCCGCGACGAGCGCCAGCCGGCTCGGTCGTTCGGTCATGCCCGCGAGCAACGCGAGGGCGACCGCGAGGATGGCGAGCCCGCGACCCAGCTCGTTGCCGCCGGAAAGGAGCGTGGCGGGCCAGCCGGCGGCAAGGAAGAAGAGCGCCACCGCAAGCAGCGCCCTGCGGGCGGCGATTGCGAGCCCGACGGCAAGGGCGAAGCCGAAGACCGCGACGAGGACGACGGCGTGCATCTGGGGGTGCACCGCCGGGTCGAACGGGAGGCGATAGTCGTAGAAGTCGAGGAAGCCGCGAGAGAACCGCGAGCCGAGTGGCCCGAAGAAGCGGTCCCCGCCGGGCAAGAGCGCCGACGGCGAGACGGAGAAGACAACCCAGGCGGCGAGGAGCGCGGACACAGCGATCGCCGCCAGCCGCAACCACAGCGGACGCAGGAGCAAGGGCGCGATCGCGAGAACCGCGAGCACGAACGGACGGCCGTCTCCCGACCGCGGCTCCTCGAACCGAAGCCAGTCGACCGCGATCACCAGCGACGTCAGGACCGAGAGCACCGCCGTCTTAAGCATGCGCGCGCGCCGTCGTCGGCCGACCGGAGAGTGCGGCAGCAAGGTCGTCGCCGGCCCGAAGGACGGCGACCGGAATTCCCGCGGCCTGTAGACGCAACAACGCCGGCTGAGCGCGCCGGGCCGCACCGTTGAAGCTCGCGGGGTCGACAAAGACGATCGACACCCTGCGTCGCGCGAGGGCGCGCTGGATCAGCCGGTCGACGAGTGGGGGCTCGAGCCTCGCAGTGACGACCACGAGCTCGAGCGCACGGGCAGCGGGCCCGTCCTCTTCGGCAAGCAGCCGCGCGACCGGCGTGCGCCCCGTCGCCTCGACAGCCGCGAGCAGCTCGAGCGCACGCCGCCAATCCGCCGCCGGTGAATGCACGTGCTGGACCTCACGCCGCTCGGAGTTGACCACGAGGACTGCGCGTCGTCCGCGTCGCACGTACGCGTCGAGGATCGAGCCGGCCGCCCGCACCTGCACGTCGAAGCTCTCCCCCACTACCGACTTCGCGTCGGCATCCAGCAGGACGGCGAGCTCGTCGCGCGGCGAGTCCTCGAGCTCCTTGACCATCAGCTGGCCGCGTCGCGCGGTCGACGGCCAGTGCACGCGGCGCAAGGACTCGCCCTGTTCGTACGCCCGCACGCTGTGAAGGTCGAACCCGCTGTGCCGGCGGAGGAGGAGCCGCTCCCCATCGTGTGAGCGTGTCCCGGACTCGGTGAAGAGCGGTCCCAGGCGCACCAGGCGCGGATACACGAGCAGCGCACCGGGTGCGGGTAGTCGCACGATTGCCTGCTCGAGCGCGAACGGATCCGCGAGCTCGGCCCGGACATCCTCGAAGGGATAGCGACCGCGTGGAACCTGCTGGAGGACGTAGCGGACGCGAAACCGCCGACCGATTCGTCTCAGGACGTGCCGCTGGTTCCCGAGCCGGCCGACTCGTTCGCTGAGCGTCACCGACGCGGGCAGGACGGTGCCGGTCGAACTGAGCTCGGCCACGACAGACACGTCGTCGCCCTCGACGTGCTCGCGATCGCCCCACCCATGCTCGACTCGGAACGGCCGGTCTGAGAGGCGGACCCAGGCCCAGGCCACGCCCACGACCAGGAGCAGTCCGGTCGCGACCGGGTAGAGCGGCCTCGAGCCGAAGGCCCAGGCGGCGAGGTAGACCACGAAGCCGAGCGCGAAGATCACCCGACCGCGAGGCGTGAGCATCAGTGGTCCGGCAGAGCCACTAGACGGGGACGGGGGTCTTGTCGAGCGTCTCGCGAACGATCTGTTCGCCGGTCAGTCCGGTCGAGCGAGCTTCCGGAGCAAGGATCAGCCGGTGGGAGAGCACCGGCACCGCGACCGCCTTCACGTCGTCGGGCTCGAGGTAGGTCCGGCCGTCCGCGAGCGCGCGAGCCTTTGCCACCCGGAGGATCGCTATGCCCGCACGTGGGCTCGCGCCGAGGTAAAGGCGCGAATCGCCACGGGTTGCTCGGAGCAGGGCCACCACGTAGCGGTTGAGGCTCTCGTCGACGAAGATCGCCTTCGCTTCGTCGGCCAGCGCGATTGCGTCCGTGGCGCTCGCCACCGGCTCCAGCGCATCGAGGGGCGGGTCCGCCGTCTGCTCGGTGAGCATCTTCGCCTCGTCCGACAGCGGCGGATACCCGATCGCGATCCGCATCGTGAATCGGTCGAGTTGCGCCTCCGGCAACGGATAGGTCCCCTCGTACTCGATCGGGTTCTGCGTCGCCATCACCATGAACGGCCTCGCCAGCAGGTTGGTGACACCGTCCGTCGTCACCTGTTGCTCCTGCATGCACTCGAGCAGAGCTGCCTGGGTCTTCGGTGACGCGCGGTTGATCTCGTCCACGAGCAGCAGGTTCGCGAACACGGGCCCCGGCCGGAATTCGAACTCGTTCGACCGCTGGTTGAAGACGTTCACGCCTGTGACGTCCGACGGTAGGAGGTCGGGCGTGAACTGCATGCGTGAGAACGAGACGTCCAGCGAGCGCGCCAGCGCCTTGGCGAGCATCGTCTTCCCAACCCCGGGAAAGTCCTCGAGGATCAGATGGCCCTCGCTGACGAGGCAGAGCACGCAGAGGCTGAGCGTCTCGTCCGGCGCGTGGACGACGCGCCCGAGATTGTCGACGATGGCGCGGATCGTCTCGGCCGCGGGGATGCTCTCGAGAGACCGCCTATCCGGTTTGCTCATGCAGGAGCTCCTCGGCTGCATCCACGATCGCCGTCGCGATCTCGTCCTTCGGAGCCTTGGCGACGAGGCGCTCTCCGGCCGCCGTGATCAGGACGACCTCGTTGTCCCCGGCGTCGAAACCGATGTCGCTGCGGGAGACGTCGTTGTAGACGATGAGGTCGGCACGCTTGTGTTCCAGTTTCTCGCGCGCGCGCGCGAGGCCCTCGTCTCCGTGGTCGGCTGCGAACCCGATCAACACCTGACCGTTCGTTCGGCGCTCGCCGAGCGTGCGCAGGACGTCGATGGTCGGCTCGAGAGCCACCTGCCATCCTCGTTCGTCCTTGGGGCGCTTGCCGTCGGCGGATTCGGCCGGCCGGTAATCCGCGACGGCTGCCGCCATCAGAACCACGTCCGCGTCTCGGTGGGCGAGAGCTTCGTCGAGCAACGACGCGGCCGTGGGCGTGTCGATCACCTCGACGCCACCGGGCAGCGGGACGGCGAGATTCGCGGCGAGCAGCGTGACCTCGGCGCCGCGTCTGCGTGCTTCCTCCGCGAGCGCGACGCCCATCTGGCCCGAGGAGCGGTTGCCGAGGAAGCGGACCGCGTCGAGGGGCTCACGGGTTCCGCCTGCGCTGACGAGCACGCGGCGGCCGGCAAGCGAGTCGGTCTCTCCGAGCAGCTCCCGGCTACGCGCGAAGATCTCCTCGGGCTCTGCCATCCGCCCCAACCCCCATTCGCCTTCCGCGGTCTCGCCCTCGGCGGGACCGACGAACAGCGCGCCGCGGGCCCGCAGAGCTTCGACGTTCGACTGGGTCGCCGGGCTCGCCCACATACGCGGATTCATCGCCGGCGCGAGCAGAAGCGGGCCACGGTGAGCAAGGGCGGCTTCGGTGACGAGATTGTCCGCGAGCCCGTGGGCCAGCTTGGCAAGGGTGTTTGCCGTCAGCGGTGCAACCACGAGCAGGTCGGCCCTCGTGAGGTGGACGTACAGGTCCTCGGAGGGCGACCGCCGGGCGAGCGCGAAGAACGTCTCCGCCGTGACGAAGCGCTCGGCGCGGGGGGTGACGAGTGGGACGACGTCGTGTCCGCCCTTCACGAACAGGCGAACGAGGTCGCAAGCCTTGTAGGCGGCGATCCCACCGGTGACGCCGACGAGCACTCGAGCCATGCCGGAATTCTGCCCTTTCGGCAGAGGGGTGACCAGCGGCTGGAGGGAAGGCCTACTTGGGGTATTTGTACTTGAGCTTGCCCTCGGAGACTTCCTCGAGGGCCATGGTCAAGTAGTTCTTCGAGCGCGATTCCACCAGGGGCGGGGGAGCCTGGTCGAAGCCGATGCCCTCACCCAGCTGGTGGTGGTAGTCGTTGATCTGGCGCGCTCTCTTAGCGGCGACGATGACGAGCGCATAGCGCGAGTCGACGTTTTCGAGGAGCTCATCGATGCGAGGATGGATCATGGGCGGCTCATGGTACCTGCGGTCTGGAGTTCCCGGCGGACGATCTCCGTCAGCTCCTCCGCAGCTCGTTCGACGTCGTCGTTGACGATCGCGTAATCGAAGCGGTCTTTGAGTGTTTGTTGCTTGCGAGCGAGGTCGAGTCGGACCTGGATCTCCCCGGAGCTTTCCGTCGCCCGCTCGCGGAGTCGCCGTTCGAGCTCGGCGAACGTCGGTGCGTCGACGAAGATCGTGACCGATCCCGGAATCGTCTCGTGCACGCGAAGGGCACCGTCGGTTTCGAGGTCGAGCAGTGGCACCTTGCCGTGCGCCGTGATGCGGTCGATCTCGGATCGCAGCGTTCCCGACCGCGCGCCCCAGGGAAGGTCCACGTACTCGAGGAACTCCCCCTCCTCCACGAGCTGCTCGAACTTCTCCGGCGTGACGAACCAGTACTCCCGCCCGTTCTGTTCGCCCGGTCGTTGCTCGCGGGTGGTGGCGGAGACTGCAAGCTCGACCTCGGGCATCCGTTCGAGCAGGATCTTCTCGAGCGTGCCTTTGCCGGCACCCGACGTGCCGGTGACGACGAGAACCAGCGGCTTCGCCTCCCCGTGCCTAGCGGTGGAAGAGGCCAATCAGCTCGGACCGCTGTCGGTCGGAGAGGCCCCCCACCGTCTTCGACTGACTGATCCGGCACATGTTCAGGAACCGTGCCGCCTTCACCCGGCCGAACTTCGGGACCGCCATCAGCATGTCGAACACCTTCGCGGTCGACACGTATTCCGGAGGGTTGCTGAGGATCTGCTCGATCTGGACGCGTCCGTCCTTCAGATCCTTCTTCAGCCTGGCTCGCCTGACACGGATGTCATTCGCTCTCTTCAACGCTTCCATGCGTTGGTCGAGCGAACGAATCGGTGCCTCGGCCTGGGTCTTGGGCGACACCATGAGCGCGGGAGTCTAACAAGCGACCTGCGACGGTCAAGCGCCTACGTTTGCGGTTCTGAGCAGGCTTTTTGAGCCTTAGACGCTCGACCTTTCGTCGAGAGTTGCCTGCGCGGACAACGTCTCTTCGTGAGCCACTGCATATGCATCTTCATATGCGTTCCAGCCACGCGCCGCTGCGGCGGCATGCAACTCCGCGCGGATGCGCGCAGGAGCGTCCGGATCGGCGAAGAGCACCGTTCCGAGCGCAACGTGTTGCGCACCGGCGGCGATCAGCTCGAGCGCGTCGAGACCCGTCTGCACGCCGCCCATGCCCACGATCGGCATCTGCGTCGCCCGGTAGCACGTCGCGACGGCCGCGAGCGCGACCGGCTTCAGAGCGGGCCCTGAGAGGCCTCCCTGTCCGGGACCTAGAACGGGCCGCAGCGTCGTGTCGTCGAGCTTGAGCCCTCGGATCGTGTTGACGAGCGACAGACCGTCAGCGCCCGCCGCCTGCGCGGCGCGTGCAACCTCCCCGATGTCGGGCACGGCCGGCGAGAGCTTCGCCCACAGTGGCTTTCTCGTTGCCAGGCGCGACGCGGTGACGATCTCCGCAGCGCTCTCGATCGGCGCCTCGACGTTCGGGCACGACACGTTCAGCTCGATGACTGTCACGTCGGCGTGATCGTCGAGCCGCGAGCAGATGTCGGCGTAGTCATCCGTCTCGAAGCCGCCGACCGACACCCAGAGTGGCACGCCGAGCTCGGCGAGTTGCGGGAGGTTGCGGGTGATGAAGCGGTCGATGCCCGGGTTCGCCAACCCGATGGAGTTGAGCATCCCCACCTCTGTTTCCGCGATGCGCACCGGCGTGTTCCCATCGCGCGGTTGCGGCGTCACCGTTTTCGTTACGAACGCGTCCAGGCTGCGCGCGACATCGGGCGCAATGAGTGCGTCGAGACAGCCGGAGGCGTTAAGCAGCACGGAGCACAGGTCCTTCGACGCAGAGGCGCTTGAGCTCGCCGTCGATCTCCACCGCGCAGCCGTAGCAGGCTCCGTAGCCGCAGGCCATCGGCGCCTCCCAGGCCAGCTGAGCGGCAGGGGCCAGTGCGCGCACCGCGTCCAGCATCGGCGCGGGCCCGCAGGCAAGAACGTCCATCCCGTCAGGGATCAATTCCGTCACAAGGGTCGGCTCGATGCAGGCCTGCGCGTTCGGGACGAGCTCCGCGGCCTGGGCGTGCCGGTCGGAGCGGAATCCGAGCACGGCAGGCGGCCGCCCGAGCGCGTCCGAGAGATAGGGCAGCGGCGCGATGCCGATCCCGCCGCCTACGAGCAGCGGCCGCTCGACGTCGAGGTCGAAGCCGTTCCCGAGCGGACCGAGCACGTGGATGGTGTCCCCGCGCTCGAGCCGACACATCGCCGCCGTCCCCGGCCCGACCTCGTCGATGAGGAACGCGAGCTGGTGGCGAGGCGCGAGGCACAGGCTCATCGGCCGGGGCAGCAGGCGACCGGGTGCCTCGAGCATGAAGAACTGTCCGGGCACGCCCGGGTCGAGACCGCCGCGAGTGACACGAAGCAGCGTGTACGGGCCGACCGGCTCGTTCGCGACGACGCTAAGCCGCTCGCGTCTCATGATGAATTCGCTCCTGGAGCTCCTGTAGCGAGAGCGACTCCTCGCTGCGAGCGTTTGCGATCGCGTGGACCGCCGCCGCCGCACCTGACAGGGTCGTGATACACGGGACGCGGGCCACGAGCGCGGCCTCGCGGATGAGATAGCCGTCGGTCCGGGCGCCGGATCCCTGCGGGGTGTTGATGACGAGATTGCACCGACCGCGCCGGATGAGGTCGACCACAGTCGGGCCCGCGCCTTCCTCCGTCACCTTGCGCACGCATTCCACATCGAGCCCGGCGGAGGCAAGCGTGTCCGCCGTGCCGGCGGTGGCCAGCAACTTGAAGCCGAGCTCGGCGAGCCCGCCGGCCACCTCGACGACGGCACGCTTGTCCGCATCGCGCACCGACAGGAAGGCGATGCCGGCGACGGGTAGCGGCCGGCCGGCTGCCCGCTCCGCCTTCGCGAACGCGGTCGGGAGATCGCCGGCACTCGCCATCACCTCACCCGTCGCGCGCATCTCCGGGCCGAGGACCGGGTCGGCGCCGGGGAAGCGGGCGAATGGGAGCACCGCAGCCTTCACGGAGACGTGTCCTAGGGACTGTCCCTCGAGCAGGTCGAGCTCGGCCAGTGGTGTACCGGACATGATCCGGCACGCAAGCTCGACGAGGTTCACACCCGTCGCCTTCGAAGCAAAGGGAACCGTGCGCGAGGCACGCGGGTTTGCTTCGAGAACGTAGATGCCGTCTTCGACGACCGCGAGCTGCACATTGATGAGCCCGACCACACCGAGCGCTTGCGCGAGCCTGCGCACGATCTGACGGATGGCGGCGTCCTGCGCAGGGCTGAGGGACGGCGCGGGCAGCACGCACGCGGAGTCCCCGGAATGGACGCCCGCCTCTTCGACATGCTGCATGACTGCACCGACGTACGTGGCGGAGCCGTCGGAGACGGCGTCCACGTCGATCTCGATCGCGCTCTCGATGAAGCGGTCGATCAGGACGGGGCTGTCGATCGTGCCGAGGTCCTCCGCCGTGTAGCAGACACGCATCGCGCGGCCGCCGAGCACGTACGACGGGCGGACGAGCACCGGAAAGCCGATCCGCTCCGCAATCGCACGCGCCTCGTCTCTGCTGCGCGCGATCCCCCACTCCGGACAGCGAATGCCGAGCCGATCGAGCAGGGCGCCGAACCGCTCGCGGTCCTCCGCGACGTCGACGGCCTCGAACGCCGTCCCGATGATCCGGTGCCCGGCGGCCTCCAGCCCGCGCGCGAGTTTCAGCGGCGTCTGGCCGCCGAACTGGATCGCGACGCCGTCCGGCTGCTCCCGTTCGCAGACTGCGAGCACCTCCTCGAGGCCGAGCGGCTCGAAATAGAGCCGGTCCGAGGTGTCGTAGTCGGTGGAGACCGTCTCCGGGTTGCAGTTGACCATCACAGCCTCGTACCCGAGCGCGCGAAAGCTCTGGGCCGCGTGCACGCAGCAATAGTCGAACTCGATTCCCTGGCCGATTCGGTTCGGGCCGGAGCCGAGGATGACGACGCGCGGCTTCCCGCCGGGTGGCGGCGCCTCGTCCGCCTCGCCCCAGGTCGAGTAGTAGTACGTCGAGGCCGCCTCCACCTCACCTGCGCACGAGTCGACGCGCCGGTACGACGGCCGCACGCCCCAGGCCCACCGCTTGGCGCGGACGGCTTCCTCGCCGACGCCGCACTTCGAGGCGATGTCCGAGTCGGAGAAACCCGCCCGTTTGATGCGCAGGAAATCGTCCGCAACGAGGTCCTCGAGCCTCAGCTCGTCGAGCTCGCCCGCGAGCTCGACCGCAAACCAGGGATGCGCGCTCTCGAGGAACTCCCAGATCTCCTCGCCGTCGAGCTCGCGCGAGCGACGCGCCTTCCTGAACGCCTCGACGAACGTGCGGCCGATGCCCATCGCCTCGCCGACCGACTTCATCTGCGTCCCCAGCGTCGCGTCGGCGCCGGGAAACTTCTCGAACGCAAAGCGGGGGAACTTGACGACGACGTAGTCCAGCGTTGGCTCGAAGCTCGCCGGGGTCGTGCCGGTGAGGTCGTTCGGGATCTCGTCCAGCGTGTAGCCGACCGCAAGCTTCGCCGCCACCTTCGCGATCGGATAGCCCGTCGCCTTCGAGGCGAGTGCGGACGATCGCGAGACACGAGGATTCATCTCGATCACGCGCAGCTCTCCCGTGTCACGCTCGCGCGCGAACTGAATGTTCGATCCGCCGCACTCGACACCCACTGCCCGGACAACGGCCGCCGCCGCGTCGCGCAGCTCCTGGTACGCATGATCCGAAAGCGTCATCTGCGGCGCCACCGTCACCGAATCGCCGGTGTGGATCCCCATCGGGTCGATGTTCTCGATCGAGCAGACGATCACGACGTTGTCCTTACGATCGCGCACGACCT
>Ga0137390_10003338_pt1 | contig 13073 bp, 18 predicted proteins | sample 15con2h24AmetaG_FD_104937 | JGI IMG/M metagenome (GOLD analysis project Ga0137390, IMG submission 104937) | Vadose zone soil microbial communities from Angelo Coast Range Reserve, California, USA - 15con2h2.4A metaG | ecosystem: Environmental > Terrestrial > Soil > Vadose zone > Saprolite... | reverse complement strand
CGATCACATGTTCAGTTGTACATATTACCTCTCCTTGTGATGACAATAGATGGTGTGCGCGCGAGCGTGCGTGTAATACCATATATATGTTCCGTGGTGCAGTTGAGGTCATTCTTCAAAGCAGTTGCCATGCTACATGCACGCGCGGCGTCATCAGAGAAAAAAAAGTATATAAACAAAAGCTGCATTTTTCGGTACATAAGAGAGCATATTAAAGGGAAGGGGGGGGGCTAGGATTTACGACGCCAAGGCAGAGACTCGGCAAGAGGGTTCGTGTTCATCCAGAGACGGAGCTCACCAGGGTTATCCCAGGCGAGTCCCCTTCCCTTCCCCCTACACCGCCTTTCTCCAACTCGTTCTTCACATTATTTCGACAAAAACCCAACCTTGCCAGTGACCGCGTCGAACCACCCCTATAGAGGGACTCATTCTCGCGGCCATAAAAAGAAAAAAGGGAAACAACGCGCCCCACCATTCATCATCCATCCGATCTTTTATCTGAATCCACCCGCGGTAGGAAAGACGTCCCCCCCCCCTTCCCCGGTCTCACCTCACGCGCCAACACTCGGCTCGCCCACGCGCATCTGCGCAAACTGGCCCGACAACGTCGCCGCCTGCCACGGCGCGCGGGCCCCAACACCAGGGCCGGCCGATGCCGCGCTCGCGGGGCCGCCCGTGCTGTCCGCCGCTGTCGGGCTGCTGTTCGGCCCGTACGGATTCGGCAGCGAGCTTTGGCGCTGGAGGCCCTGTGTGACGACGTGTGGCGATGCCGAGCTCGCGAGAGACGCGGTTGCCGACGCCGCTTGGTGTTGCTGTTGCTGTTGCTGTTGTCCTTCCGCTGGCTGTTGTTGTGCGGCGGCGGTCGGAGAGCGCGCGCTCGTGATGCCGGGCACGGAGATGAAGTACACCGAGCCGGTGGGGTCCGTGCCACCCTGCGCGTAGTATTGTGCCCACGCTTGCACGTTCTGATCCGGGTACGTCATAGTCGGGTCGAACACAAACGGCGGGCCCGTCAACACCTGCTGCTGCTTTTGCGCTTGCTGCTGAGGCTGGGGGGACGTGTCAGTAGGTGAGTGCGGCGTCTGGGTTTGGGCGTGAGGTTGTTGCTGTGCCACGCCCTGCGTCTGGGGCTGCGCGTGAAGGGAGGTCTGAGACTGGGTAGGTTGCAATTGTGAGTGGGACTGGACGAGGGATTGCTGCTGGGCGTGCTGTAGTTGTGGGTGCGACTGCAGTGGGACCTGGGCCGGCTGCTGGTCCTGGGGCTGACCCTGACCTTGAGATGGTGTCTGCTCCGGCTGCAGGGGAGCCTCTGCTTGTTGTGATTGCGTCTGAGGATAGTACGATGGCCGCGAGTTGTCCTGTGGCGGATATGGCTGCACGTACGCCGTCTGGGGCTGGGGTTGTGGTGTTTGTTGCACTTGTTGTGATGGAGGCTGCCCTTGGGGTTGAGGTTGCGTTTGGAGTGGCCGCGCAGCATAAGAGGCACTCCGCGCAAGACCGACGCGCGGGTCCGGAATGGGGCCACCTTGTCGTGACTGTGCGTATGCAGCTGCAGTAGTAGGAAAGGCATTATATCCTGCATGGTCGTACGCGCTTGGGTTCCACGAATACGCCTGTGGCTGGTCGGCGGGTCGACCATAGCCAATCGTTTGCTGTCCTTGTACGCGCGACTGGCCCCGCGGGTACGGAGACTGCGGTTGTGGGTAAGATGTGCGTTGTTGTTCGTAGACTATCAAAAGTTACAACGTCAGCGGGGGGAGATGACAAGGAGAAAAAAAAAAGGCCATACATTCACTATGACGTGCGAGACTCTCCTCCATCATGCGGTCGAATATCGTGCGCGCTCTGACGAAACTCTCGTTCATCGACATTAGGTCGGCTGTAGAGCAAGGAACGCAGTCGTTAGTCCGTGAGGACTTCATTTGATACGCAAGGATAACATACCGCGCTTCTGACTGTACTTATCAATCAGCTTGACGATCTTTGGGCGAAGGGTCATGCACGAGCGGTAGAGTTCCTGGATCTCCTCGCTGTCGGCAAGGTTATCCTTAGCGGGGTCCAAAGTGCGCAGCATCGTCAACAGCCGATCGACGTTGGCCGCCTGCGAGAACACGGCGGCCTCCTGCTGGGCGTCGGCTGCTAACTCAGCCGGGGTGGGTTCCGGAAGAGGTTCCTGCACACCGCCAGGACGTGAGTGAGCACCGGTAGTCGGTAGTAAAGGTAAGGGCAGAGGTTGGACGTAAACGCACGACATAGTTGACCGGGAAGATTCCTGTGCGACCTCTGAGCTGCCCTCGCCACCAATCCTTGTACTCCTGATTCACGACCTTTATAATATCTCCCCGCTCGAACGCTAGCTCGTTAGGCTCGGTGGGCTCGAATGAATGCAGCGCGCGCACGCGCGTCACAACGGATACTTCCCCGATAGAAGGTGCGGGCGACTTAAGCTCCGCCGCAGTAGACTGAGGGGACGATTCCCCGGTCGTCGGTGCGGTAGTTTGCAGTTGAGCTTGCGTCTGAGCATGCGATTCTGTCGAGGGGACGTAGCCGGTAGAGTATCTTTGTTGGTGCGATACGGCGGCGGCGGCGGCAGCAGCGGCGGTAGCGGAAGAGGACGAGGAGGAAGACACGGCGGGCGGAGGGGCTGTGCTCGCTTGTGGGGTCCCTTGTGAGCCGGAGCCGCCTGCACCGCTTGATGACGCAAGGGAGTACTCGTTCCAGTTCCTGCGGCCGCCCTTGTCCTGCATAGAGATCTCGAGCACGCGCTGCAGCTCCTCTTCCTCGCGCCTGCGCGCCTCCTCGTCGTCATGAGGTGGCGGCTCATCAGGAACCTTGAATTTATGATCTATCGGAAAGCGAGATGAGCACAGGGAACGATTTGGAAGAGACGAGCACGCCCATACTCTTTGCCTTGAGGCCCTCGTAGCATTCTTCCATGATGCCGAGGGTGGGGTCGCTCTCAAAGTCCTCGGTCCACATCGCGATGAGCATCAGCGCTCGATTTCGGACCTTGTCATGAGTGTTCTATACGATGATAAGCGAAGGGGAGGAGGGGGAGGAGCCAAGTCAGAAAGGTTCGCGAGAGGGGAGAGAGGATATTAAAGACGGCTGCGCACGCGATCGGTGATTAATCTCTCCAACGTCTGGGTGAACGCTCGCGATGCGATTTCGCTGTGGAGCTCTTTGCCGCAGTTCTTGGAGAGCGATTCGGCGAGCGTGAGCGAGTATAGTTGTACATTTGCGTTCCGGTGAGCGAGGCGCTTGAGGACGGCCGCGATGACGTTTCGTGCGCTGGGGAGGAAAGGTGCCGTGCATAACCGGGAGACAAAGTATGGATGGGGGAGGGACTTACCCCTGCTCGCCCTCATCCTGCACTTTATCGCACAGGTTGAGGATGATCTCCCAGTTCTCGCTGGTCAGAGTCTCATCTGTCGCTTTCACTTTTTTTCGTGGAGGAGAGAATGAGGATAGAGTTGGCAGGAAGGGGCATCGGCGTCCATTCACGTACCGACAACGTCGTCGTAAGGATTGGCGACCGTACCCTTGAACATTGGGTGGTATATTTAAGAATATGTCGAAGGGTTATAGATGAGCTATGGTTGAGAAAGGAGAGAGGACGTCGCTGCTGCGGAGGAGGGGAATGATGTGTTGGTGGGATAAGCTGTCTGTCCGCCGCCTTCCGCCTACGTCCGTGCCCCGGCCCCTACATCATCCAGCCGCTCTCAGTCCTCCCCGAGGCTGAAGCTTCACCACTATCAAGCTCTCACTTGATATCCACTTCCACTCCGAGCGCCACAGTCCCACTGCGGCAATCATAATCACTCTACTGTATTATACTAATACTACTTCTCATATGAAGGAGGAAGGAGGGAGGGGGGTTCGACAGAAGAGAAGAACGACGCCGCGCCTCCCTCCCTCCCCTCTTTGCCACGCTCACTGGCACCTCGACGGCGCTTGGGGACGTAAATAGATGTGACGAACGACAACCGTCCCAGTAACTGGCGTTGCTGCTGCCCCTATCTGTGATGGTGATGATAGGCAATAAGAGGATACGCCCAGAGCGACTCTGAAAAGTCTGCAATGCTGAAATCGCAAGGCACCTGGTATTGGAAAAGAGTCGCGGGAAGATTATTCGACGGAGATGAGAGACAACTAAGTGAAGGGGTTGTCCTATCGAGAGGAGAGAGAGCGATATAGATCCGGTCCCGGTCCGGGGTTTAAGCGATCCAAGTGCGAGTGCGCATTCCAGGCAGTCTACACTACATACTCTACTACAACACTACCTACCATAGCACTGCCCATTTAACAAACTCAAAAAGAATAAACTCGACCATGGCCAAGGGTGCGTGACACTTTCCTTTACGTCCAGCGCGCGATCCTTCCCTCTCTCCCTCTCTCTCCCAATCAATCACACAACTGATCAATCTCTATCCCCCCTTCCTCTCCCCAACCACAGTTCCACGCAACTTCCGCCTGCTCGAGGAACTCGAAAAGGGCGAGAAGGGCATCGGCGACGGATCGTGCTCCTACGGCCTCGAGGACGGCGACGATATCCTCATGTCCAACTGGAACGGTACCATCATCGGTCCAGGACACGTACGTCCCTCTTCGTCTCTCTCTCTCCTTCCCGCACCCGACAAACCCAAAAAAAAACCCCCAAATCCAAAAACCCCCACCCCCATGCGCACGCGTAAAAAAATAATATATTATTTTTTTTAGACGGTGCACGAGAACAGGATCTACTCGCTCAAGATATGCTGCGACGAGCACTACCCCGACAGGCCGCCCACGATCCAGTTCGTCTCGCGCGTCAACCTGCCCTTCGTCTCGCAGTCCGACGGTAAAGTCGACCCGACCAAGCTCGCCGTCCTCGCCAACTGGTCCCGGAACAACAGCATCGAGACCGTCCTCGTCGAGATCCGTCGGTTCGTAACAACCCCCCCCCCATATCAGCCCTTCCTCAATCTCTCTCTGATTTTTATTTTATTTTTATTTTTTATCGCAGAGAGATGGCTTCGTTTAAAAATCGCAAGCTCCCGCACCCTCCGGAGGGCTCGACTTTCTAACGCCACGATGCGGCAACCCCCACCCGCGTTATCTTCTACTCGTCTTTGTCAATTTCCCCCATTCCCTCTCCCTTTCACCCTCTCTCGCACAGAAGGATCTCAGTGTATAGATTCCAGGCTCCGGATTGCTCACGCCGCGTGTATGTGTGTGTATGTGTGTTGCATGTTGCGTTTGAGATTTGCCTTGATGCAGTGTGTAGGGTATATATGGTGTATACACTGTACGCATGCACGTGTCGCGATAACAAAGCCCTCTCTTTTCTTGAAAAAGAATTATGCTTGGACAACAAAGTACCTGTAGTAACCCCTCCCACCGGCGTGGCATACAGTCACTCTCGGCTCTGTCTTTTGCTTTTGATGACAGGGACAACCTCTGCCACGCAGCAACAGCCATAGTGGCTATCGCAAATCGCGTGTTTGCCAGGTGATAGGCACCCTTGTTGTGTGTACCACACACCACACCACCCCATCCAGCATCCAGCCGCCATCGCCGGCGGACCTGGAACCCATCATCATCATCATCATCATCATCATTTCACCGGATACGCCATGCCTCCACGTACAGTACCAGTACAGCACTCTGTGCCATCATTTTCCCCCCAACCCCAGCGTCCATACATACACCGGCGATCGATCTCGCCTTTTTTTCATCTTCGTCCGAGTCCTTCCAACAACAGCAAAACCTTTTTCTTCACTTGATGAGAAAGGATATGTCCCAAAACAAAGAGGACGTGCGGCTGGGTGGGGGTCACACACACGTCCTCGAGGCCTGCTGCTGCGCGCTTGCGTTATCGATCGTCCCTTGTTCCACCCAATCGACTGCTGCGCTTGGGGGTAACAACACTAACATTTCATTTCTTTGCGTGTGATGGCTGTGAGGTTGTGAGGCTGTGAACAGGGCTGTGATTTTGCAATTTTGCGGCTTGCTTAGTGCTTATCATACATTTCCCGTCCTCGCCGAGATGCTGGGCCCATCCCATCCACCCACTGCATCGTGGTAAAGTGTCGCAAGTCATGATGCGGCATGATGAGGACACGGCCGACTTGCTGATGGTGGAGATCAAATATACAACATCGTATAACACGTCCACGTGTCCACACAAATCCAGCGAGTACATCAAGCCGCAGTTCGAAAATAGTATCCCACAGTATATTAAAGCAGAGCAAACAAAGGAAACAAAAAAAAAACGTGACATGAACTGAAGCAGGGGGAAACTATGAGAGCAACAAGGGGAAGGTGAAGAGAGGGGTGGAATAGGACATCGTGTCTCCGTACAGTCGCGAGCAATGAAACAAAAAAAAAGAAAAATGGATTACAAGGAATAAAAAAGAAACGAAATAAATACTTGGAGCTGGGCTTTGACACTCACTCATCGTCAACGTCCATGGCTGGCGAGCCCTCGTGGGCGGAACCACCCGCTTTTGGCGTACTACCGCGATCGCCTTCCTCCGTAAACATGTCCTTCTTATTCGGTGTCGACGGTGAACTTCCCGACAGACTCAACCGACCAATCCCTGTCGTGTGGTGTTCCGCAAAGAATGTGTCTTGCAGCGACGAGGAGGATGAGGACGACAGTATAGTCACGGGACGGATTACGGGGCTCAGTGAGGGCAGAGATGCGTGGACGCTCGCGGGGGTACCCGCCGCGCTCGTGGCAGCGCTTTCTCCTGCTGCTCCAGGCGAGCGGGGTATCATGAGGTCTAGGGGTGGTAGCGCGTTTCCGGAACTTGCGCTGGCATCTGTGTCGGTTGCGGCGTTGCGCTGTAGTCCAATGACGCGTAGGCGTTCGACCCAAGCATCAGCTCGGTCGAGCGAATTCTTGACGACACCAGTCACACCACGCATCATATCGAGACTCTCAGTGGCCAGGGCAAGAATACGTTGCGCGGCTTGCTTTGCCGAGCCTGCGGTGGGCGGGACCGCAACTGGGGCACCGCCTGCGCCTGCGCCTGAACTATTTTGTCGCGGGTGTCGCGGGCCCGGTGTGCCCGTTGGTGAAGTAGGACGTGAAGTTTCTCCCGTCCCACTCGCGTTTGCCCATCGTGCACTCCTCCGAGCTGAGCCGCGTCCACGGGTAGGGATGGGTGTCGGTGCGACGTTCTCTCGACGTGCGGCACTTGCCCAGGCTTGTGGAAGGTGAAGGATGAATCCTCGTACGCGCGTGCGAGCGGGCTCCGGCAGCGCGCCACCCGCGTATTTGGAAACGACGTCGACGACCTGACGTACAGTTGCGACGACGTCTCGCTTGACGTTTGTAAGTTGGCGCATGCGCTCCTGAGAGATAAGGGCATCAGGGTTAAGCGCATGTGGCGAATCTGGTGGCGGTTGCAGGGACGCGATAAAGTCGCGCAGAATCAAGATTTGGCCGTCAATATGTGTTGTTGCGTACTGTGGTGGATCGATCCCATGGGTGAGTCCAGAATGGCTTGGGGCACCACGACGCGACCGACCTGCAACCACTGAAGACAATATTTAAGTCGTCTCATGCTCTCCTCGCTCACGGCGGCGCCGATGCCGCCTGCCTCTAGCAGTACAGCTTGCCATCGGCTCCTCTGTACGACTTGTTGCTGTTCCTCCGGGCTCTCCGCTAGCACATTCTTTTCTGGTTCTAATGATACGAGGTGGTCAGCCGCGGTCGGCGCGGACATGAAACGGAGTTTCAGTCGAATACCCACCTGGGGAGGGATCGCGTTCGACAGAGTTGCGTTCCATGCTCACGTCACGTATCTGTGGACCCGACTCGCGACTGCTACGCCCCCGTTTTCGTTGGCGTTCAACACTGGCGCTGCGCTCGTCTGCGTCAGCGCTTGACGGTCGTCGCGTGCCAGCACCGTAGCGCCCGAGCTACAACGATAAATAAAGACACATATTAACAAATGCTTGAACGAGTAAAGAAAAAAAGAGAGAAAATGCGAATAGAACGTACCCGGTCAAGTTGCCGACAAGCAAACTCGTCTAAAGAGGTGACCGGCAATCGGTCGATGACGGGCCGCGACATGCTTTTCACGGAAGACTCCATCATCTCAGCGCCGTACTAGATAACGTTGTCAACGTCACATTTTGAACGCCACCCCGGGGAGCGAGTGAGGGCCGGAGTGGGGTGAGGTGGGGAGGGGGGAGGTGAGCAAGTCGTAACGTACTTTGACGACGCGAGAGCTGGCTTTGCTCTGCTCATACACTCGGAGGGCGGTGCCGACGACGGGGATGGTCGAGACACGGGCAACAAAGTCCGCGCCCTCTGGGTCCTCCTCTGGGTCCTCCGAGGCAAGAGTTGGGGTAGTAAGGGTGGGAGAGTTGGACGATGAGGCAATTGAGAGAGCGGGAGTAGGCTGAGAAGCTAGAGACGGGGGAGATCAGAGAGGTAGATGATGGGGTAGGAGATACGGACAGCCGACGCTTGGTGGGTGTGGAGGAGAGTGGAGGAGAGCACCGTTGCGCATATCGCCGAGGGCTCTGACGGCGATGAGTACACTCTCTGCCTCGTCTTGGATGGAGCGTTGGGGGAAAGAATCCAATTGAGTGGCGGCGGACATGGATGGCCAGAAAAGGATAAAGTGAGCGTCTGTATTGGGGAAAAAGTGAAACGAGAAGGAGAGAGACGGGGAGAGGAGAGGAGAGGAGGAAAGAGAGAAGAGATAGAGCGTGATGGATGGATGGCTTTCCTTTGGGCGTGCCAGCCTTGGCCTGCCCTCCCCTCCACTTTCACGTGTCAAATTCGTGTGCAAATTGGATTATTTTAATTCAATCCCAGACGCGCCATGATAAACACACAGATATATCCAATACTATATGGGCGATCCTGCCCTGCCTGGTCAAACGGTCAACAGAAACAACTAACAAACGGATATCACAGATAGCTAGAGAGATCGAGGAGGCAGGGAAGAAACTACGTGCACCTTCTGTTTTGCAGAATGGCCATCGCCCGAACATACGTATAATGTAACGAAGAGGGGAGGAAATAGTATCGCAGGCAGAACGATCACCTAGACGTAGAGCAGATAGTCGATCGAAGACACGAAATAGGTACTAACAGCCAATAGCGAGCAACGATATATACGAAGAAGCGCTTGTCCATAGTCATAGCAATATTAAAAAGAGCATATCTCAGTCACCTATACAACTAAAAGAGAGTGCACAGCAAATAATGAGCCAGCAAAGCAAAACGAAATAGAATAGAGAGGTGAGGGTGAGGGGAAAAGGGGGTATTCAACACTGTCACCTGCGCTTGTTAATCCCGCGCACTATCAGCAGTCGTTACAGGCCATACGCTCTCGCGCCCGCTTCTGGGAGAGCCAGGTGAGCCCCTCGGAAGTTGAATGGGGGCACTCGGCGCCGTGCCACCATTAGACGTTTCGGTTTGTGGTTCGGCCTGGGCCTCCGACGCTGGCTGTGGCTGTTGCTGCTGCTGTGGTTGCTGTTGCTGTGGTTGTGATGGCGGCTGCGGCGCGGCTCCATCGGTCGACCCGCGCATCTCGTCCAAGCTTCGCTTGACGCCGGCGAGCAGTCGGTCCGTGCGCTCAAGGAACTCCACCAGGCCGCTACGATGCTCGTGTAGCTCGTAATAGTGCCGTTCAAGCTCGGCCACCGTCGGTACGACGCCGCTCATCAACACGGGCGAGTGTCCGCGTGGGAATCCATACCCTCCGACAGGCGCATACCCTGCGGTTGCGCCTTGCAGAGGAGAGTGCGTGCGGCTGGGAGCGCCGCTGCCAGAGCGAATGTAGCTCGCGGGGCCATGGAAGGCACCCTTGGCCGCGGCGTATCCCGCTAGCATCCCACTCAAGTCCGTGCCTGGTCCGAGCGCGGTACCAAGCGGTGGTAGTTCGAACCCGCCAGCAACGGTGAACGGATGAGGAGGGAGAACGAAGGCACTGCGCGAACCTGGACGAGGCGCATCAGTCATCTCCCAATTTTGCTGGGCTTCGCTCTCCCCACCCTCTTCATCGTCACCGTCTTTGCCTTTGTCCTTTCCGCCGCGTTTTACGCGGGGGAACGAACGGCGCGAGCGCTTGCGTTTTGGTTCCGGTGAATCTTCGTCATCATCCTCCTCGTCGCCAGTGCCAGTGTGAACGCCACGTCCGACAGAGACGAGAGCTTCCGCCGCAGCTTGGTCAGAGAGACGGCCGGCAGAGGCGGCAGCGGGAACACGTTTACGCCGTTTGATAACAGTTTTTTTCATACTGTTTGGCCTATGTGTCCCGTGAAGCTTGAAGTACAGACCTGTACATAAAAGGAAAGTCCGATTTAGATTTCATTTCGTTAATAAAATGAGGCAAAACAAAACGGAGGGGGACCGCGGGTCAACAGAACAACACAGGGTTAGACAACCCTGGTGAACCCGGGGTTTGCAAAAATGCATCAAATAAGTCGTTATCAAACAAGGTCCGTGATGTGATAAGATAGATTCAATCTCCGCCCTATGAGAACGTGCCAGCGCATCACAGAGGCGCTGCCGTGATAACGCCATCCTGGATACACAAGAATGAACGAACGACGCACCACAAGCATTACAAATATTGTTGCCGACGTCGTCGCGGCGCCAGAGCGGCGTTGTCGACGTCCCGCAGTTGGCACACGAGAGCGCACCGATGGGGGCCGCACGGCCATTGCGGCCACGTGCGGCTTGACCTGCGCCACTATCGGGGGAGTCTGCGGACTGTTGTTGTTGTTGTTGTTCCGTAGGGGGCTGAGCGGAAGGGGAGGCGGGGTTGTTCGCCTTCGTGGACTCCATGTCGGGTCGAGCGTTGATCGTGTTGTTGTATGTGGGACAACCGGAGCAAGATGAACTACCACCAGTACCGTTGCAGAGACCGTCACCAGGACAAGTGCCGCCTGAAAGATGAGGTGCGGGTGGGTTGGAGAGTTGGTTTTGAGTGGAAGACTCGAGGGCCGGTGAGGCTGCAGGTGTGAGTAGCGACGGTGGTGTATGTGTCATATGCCGGCTAGGCAGCGCTGCTGTCCCTTCGCCGGTGGCTGCGGGATGGGTGGCGGAGGTCGAAGAAGCGCGAGTTGAACCTGACCGACCAAGATCCGGGGGACGAATGCTGCCCTTTGATTTGAAGTACAGGCCTGTTTAAGATCATTGGGAGTATGCGCGTGTAGGGAAAGAATGCGATTATTGATTGAGAACATGCGGACGGGAGAGTGGCGAAGGCACGTCAGCATAGCCGATACAATGAGATATGAGGAAAGAGAAGGATGGGACCCAACGTGAGGGCCAGATCATCCGTGCGACGAGTGCGTTGTGCTTGGCATGCGCTCGACGCACTTTGACACGTGGATGAGATGTGTTATGGAGAGGCACACACACACGTGGAGGGAATGGAAATGGAAAGTGGGACTGACCACAGGCGTTACAGACGGGCTTACCCTCCGCATCTCTGCGCCATAGCGGCGTAGTGGTGGCTTTACAATTAGCACAAGCTTGGGTAGACGGAGGCTGAGCCGATTGGGGCTGGACGGGCGTCGAGGGAGTCTGATCTGGCTGCCGATCCTGTATAAGGTGGTGAGCTGGGAAGGGTTGATCATTCCGGAAAGCAGGCGGATGAACCTTCGGTGAGGAAGCAGACTGAAAGCTGTTGGGGGATGGCGGGGCTTGAAAGAGATCGACTGAAGAAGGATTATGAGGGAACTGTAACCTAGACACGGGGGATATGGGGTTATGTACACCGAGCATGGCTCGCTCGAGGAGGGGAGAAGGGGGGGAAATAATTTTGTGGTGGGGGTAGAGAGATGGGATGGTGACCGGAGAGGAAGAAGAGATGAAGTTACATCAAACGACGACGAGACGAAACAAGATAAACCAACTGAAACCATCGAACAACAGATATTATCAAATCACCCAATCACATCCATTCCATTTCTGTATTCCCACGCTCAAATCCCCCCAAATTTATCCTCCTCTTCATTCAGTCTATAGTCTCGACGCTCCCCACCTTATCCCCATCTTTTTTTTTTCCATTCCAACCCGGTTTACATATCCTTTTTTTTTTTCACAGGGAAGCAGAAGAAGAAAAAAAATAGTTTCCCCAACATCCCTTTGTTACTCCTTTCGGCATTTGCATTTTAACCGTTTGACGTGAGGCCGGCCTGGATTACCTGTATTCCGATGGCCCCGTCTCGGCAGTTGTCCATCCACCAACCAAAAAAAATTGTCTATCAGTGTTGTCCGCCCTCTCCCCCTTCAGATGTGAATGCCTTCGTGTTCTGGTTCTCGTGCGTCTAATCTGATAGACTACCCTATCGCACTGCCACTCGTCTAAATACGCAATCTGCGATCGAGATTTGTGGGGTACGGTTTTGTATAGTTCCGAGTACTCCCGCTTGTAATTGTCCCCCGGAGTTTTTCCCCCCAGCGCGGGACGGCCTCCAGCACGCTTTCAAAAAAAGTGCGAGTTACTGCAACCTTCACAATCGGCACCCTGGTCTGCCATTCACTTGCAGCATCCAAGTCCAGGCCTGTTGATTCGATAAGATAATGCGCGCCTGTTTGTTTACGTGTAACCACGCCGCGTCGGAACCTACTCCCACCCCAGCGTCTCATCTGCCACATCCACATCCTCTTCATCTATGAAAAATTCAATTGCGTTAATGATCTGATCAATCAGCTCAAAATTTCAGAGTCCAAAAAAAAAAAAACAAGAGTAAATCCGCGGGGCACCCGCTGCTACGCGTGCGGGGTACGCGGGGTGCCGACGGCGGCAAAGCAATCCAGTCAAACACGTTCGAAAGCCTTGCCATCTGGGCGTGGCAGCGCGCAGGGTGGCACACGATACAATCAGGTCGCTCAAAAGGAAAATATGTGCCTCCTTCGGGGCCGGTGCGGCCGGTGCAAGAGTCGAGCGGAAAAAGAAAACGAGAGATATCGCTCACGTAGAATATCAAAATGTGCAAACGTCGCGTCGCCAGCACGCACGAGGATATCACGGAGTGTCATGCTCTTTCCTTCATAACTCCAATCGTCTTCGTTCTTGCCATCACACGTAGACGGTATTTTTGTTCCGCGT
>Ga0137390_10003337_pt1 | contig 13073 bp, 10 predicted proteins | sample 15con2h24AmetaG_FD_104937 | JGI IMG/M metagenome (GOLD analysis project Ga0137390, IMG submission 104937) | Vadose zone soil microbial communities from Angelo Coast Range Reserve, California, USA - 15con2h2.4A metaG | ecosystem: Environmental > Terrestrial > Soil > Vadose zone > Saprolite... | reverse complement strand
GACCGCTGCGTACACTTCCGCAAGGCGTTATGACCGGTAGCAGCACGCCAGACTGATACGACGGGTGGCCCATCCTTTACAGTCTCATCGTGCCTACCATCGTTCCCGATTGATGTGGCTGAGTTCTTCCTGCGACTCCGCATGGTTGTTCTTCAAGTGGGAGGATTGTAACTGCCTGGGATGAAAGCCAGACATCCTTTTACCCTGAAGAAGTCGTTATTTGAAAAAGCACGATCCAGCGCCAACGGCGCGTCTCATACCAGCCCAGGGCGTAGCCCTGGGTAAGATTCCCCGATCCCAGAAGGGCTGAAGAGCCTGCTGAAAAACCCTGTTTTGCTTAAGGGCACGGATTCATCCGTGCCGTAAGTGCTTCACTTGCATTCCGGCTTTAGCCGCTGGGGTCTGCTTTTCGGTTCCCACCCCGACTTTTTCAGCACCCTGTGAAGGCCCGATCTATCGTTGAGGGATCCTTCCACGCCGAAACCTTTCAGCACAGCTTTTGGTCTTGACCGAGTTTTTGGGATATGCAGAACAGGAGGAATCAAAATGATCTCTGGCGCTCACATAATCATCTACAGCAAAAACGCCGAAGCGGACCGCGCATTCTTCCGCGACGTCCTCGGGTTTAAATCCGTGGATGCAGGCCACGGCTGGCTGATCTTCGCCCTGCCTCCGGCAGAAGCCGCATTTCACCCCTCCGACGAAAGTGGTGTCGCCCACGAACTCTACTTCATGTGCGACGACCTGAAAGCCGAGATAGTCTCCCTCGCGAAGAAGGATGTTAAGTGCTCCGCAGTTCAGGAAGCTCGATGGGGCTCCATGACAAAGATGCAACTTCCCGGTGGCAGCGAGGTCGGCCTCTATCAACCGAAACATCCCACGGCCTTAGGCCTAGACTCGAAATGAAGGGTTCCTTGGCCCTTTGCGTTTTTCTCTGCGTCCTTTGCGTTCGTCTTTACATCACACTATCTGTGAAATTGCTATAGCCCTCTGAGATCCCTCGCCCATCCTGCTGCTTGCATGAAACAATACCCCCTGTGCGCCATCCAGGCGGTGTCAGGGGTATCACGGTTTGATTCGATCTGCTTTTATTGCTCTCTCTCAAAACAAAGCCATGCGTTCCTTTTCGGAGCGCTCCACCCTGGGCCGCAAGATGTCCGGCCGCTTCGTCGCTGGCATGTCGGTGGAGGATGTCCTCGCCGCTTGTGAACGGGTCAATCACGAAGGCATCGCAGCCACCCTCGACTCGCTCGGCGAAAGCGTAACCACCGAGGCCGACGCACAAAAATCCGCCGACATCTACCACCAACTCCTCGACGCTATCGAAGCACGCAAGCTGAACGCCAACGTCAGCGTGAAGCTCTCGCAGGTCGGCATGGACTTCGACCCCGCGCTGGCCGAGTGCATCGTCGGCGAGATGGTCGAACACGCCGCCCACGCAAAGTCCTTCGTCCGGATCGACATGGAGGGCTCCCCCTACACCGAAGCCACCATCGTTATGACCGAGCGCCTCTCGGCAAAGTTCCCCGGCAGCGTCGGCACCGTGGTTCAGGCGTATCTGTTCCGCACCGCCACCGATACCGAGCGGCTGTTAGGGCAGGGAATTCGCATCCGTCTCTGCAAGGGAGCCTACAAAGAGGGCCCCGACGTCGCCTTCCCCTCCAAGGCCGACGTTGACGCAAACTACATCAACCTCATGAAGCGCATGGTCACCTACACCAATCCCCACCCTGGTCCGCAGCAGGGCAAGGGCGTCTTCTGCGGCATCGCCACTCACGACGAGGCCATCGTCGACCAGATGCGCGCCTTCGTCAACGACAACAACATCGACAAACACACCTTCGAGTTCCAGATGCTCTACGGCGTACGCCGCGATCTTCAGCGCCGCCTCGCCGCCGAGGGCTATGGCGTGCGCGTCTACATCCCCTTCGGCCCGGAGTGGTACCCCTACTTCATGCGCCGCCTCGCCGAACGCCCCGCCAACGTCCTCTTCCTCGCCAAAAACTTCTTCAAGAACTAAGGCAAAACAAAAAAGCGTCATTTCGACCCAACCAGGAACCGTCATTTCGACCGGAGCCGCTCACGTCTTTGTGAGCGGCGGAGCGGAGAAATCTGCTTTTCCGCGTCCACCCGCGAACCAGTATCGGGCCATCTCAAAAATAAAGTTGAAAAAGTTGGCATGTTTTTAGCCACCACGCGAAGGCAGTTTTCCCACCACGTTTTACCACGCATTTCACCACGTTCTTACCATCAAAAAACCACGTTCAACCACCCACTTTTTTCAAAACCCCCCTCAAAAACCCAGTAAAACTGCAAAATCCCACGCCATCGCCAGCGCAGGATTTTTTTCTAAAAATGAAGCAAAGCATTCTGCGTCGGAACCGGCTCCGCAAGCAGCCGCTCGACCAGCTCCGTAACTTCATGCATCAAAGCCTCATGGGCCGGTGGATTGGCCGGCCCCGCAAACCCCGCATGAACCTCCCGCACCCGCCCATCCCGCCCCAGAAAGAACGACGTAGGCCAGCAGTTCAGATTCACCGCCTGCGGAATCTTCTCATTCAACTGCTCCGTATCTCCTGCCACAAGAACGGTATAGGTCAACCCATACCGGGCGATGAAAGCCCGCAGTCTGGCCGGGTCTTTCAACTGATCCCCCTCCTCAAACGACAGATTCACAATCTCCAATCCACGACCATGAAACTGCTTATAAAGACTCTCCAGAAACGGCGCCTCATCATGGCAGTTAGGGCACCACGACCCACCAATCGCCACAATCACAACCTTGCCGTCGAACTGCGGATCTGTGTTCGAAACCACCTTGCCGTTCAGATCAGGAAAGCTGAATTTAAACCGCGCAGAAGGATCCTTGACGGTCGTTTGTTGTGTAGGATCGGTCGGCCCCACGAGCTTCGCCGCACGCGCCTGTGCCGGCCGCCGCGCAACAAGATTCTGCTGATCATTCACGTCCGCACGAAGAAGATTCGACACCAGCAGAGTCCCATCGGCTTGCGGAATAAGGCTGTAGAGAGCCGGTCCAGCGGCGGTGAAGTGGCTAATCTGATAAGCGCCGCCTGCCCACGAGCCATAGAGAGAACCGGTGTCTCCATCGATGCGCTGGATCACAGCTTTCACTTCCCCCGGCGCATGCGCGGGTTCCACGCGCAACAACCAGGCGGATTCGCCCTTCGCGGATTTGACGGCGATCTCCCAATCACCGTCGATATCCTGAGCAGGCGATCCGCTGTTGTTCGTGCTTGTGCCAAGCGAATTCAAGCTGATCGGATAGCGCGTGGAGGCGGTGCCGAAGCTACCGGTGAGATGCCCGTCTGCAAGCGTCGCGTCCAGCGTCTTGGCATAGTAGTTGAAGGTGAGCAGGAGATGGTTGCCAGTGAAGACAACGCTAGAGGCGGGGCTGCTCTCGGGGCCGTTGAGCAGGGCAGCGTGAAGGTCACTGCCGCTGCCGGTGATCTCAAGGCGGACTGGGACTTGCTGGCCGTGGACCGTGGCGTCGCCCACCCATCTCCCGGCTATGGGACCCTGGGCGATGGCGGATGTGGCGAGCAGGAGAAGACTGGCGAAGTGCTTCATGAAGGGCTCGATTCTTTTGTGAGTGTGCGATGAAAATCTTAAGCGAAGACCGCGGTTAGCGGATGCGACGCGCCTCTGTGTGGGCCAGCGGGGAGCGGCGACAACAACAGAAGGTGTGCAGCGTAGGCATAGATTCAGGGTAGGCCGGATAGGAGTGCGAGGTCAAGGATGCCAATCGCTTGATAAGAAAAGAGCGAGATTTCCGCGGAAAGCTGTACGAAAGTTGTATGGGCAGCCGGGCCGCATACATGCACACTACAACCACTAAGGAGGAAGAAGACCGTTCAGGAGATTCGCCGGGCTGCCTAATCTTCGCGATCACTTCGCCGCACCTCTGATTGGCTTGATCGTATTCGCCCGAAAGACATCTTTTGACGCTGGGCCAAAAAGCAAACGGTGTTCTTCCCCCCTTAGCCCCATCCCCTCCCCGCAACAAAAATAGCCGCCCTCCTTCGGGCGGCTACCTCTCTTAAAAGCAAACTGTTATTCCTTTCCGAACGAAGGGCCGTCGTTCGGGCGCTGAACCGGAAGGTAGGGTTCGACCGCGAGAAGACCGGAGATGGTGTTGCGCTCCTGATCCGAGAATTGACCGCGGAAACGGTCTGAGCTGAGGATGGCCTGGCGTTGTGGCTGCGGCATCTCGCGGAGATCGCGGAAGGCACGGGCGACCAGGCGGCGACGATCCTCGGGAAGGCCGCGGTATTGCTCCAGCGCGCCGCGAACCTGCTGCCGTTGCGGCGGAGTGAGATGCTCCATCACCTCGGTGCGCTCAAGGATGCGCCGGCGCTGCTCAGGCGTCATATTGTTGAGCTGGGTGAGACGGTCGCGCATACGCTGTTGGGTCTGTGTAGGAAGATCGCGGAAGCCGGGCTCATTTTCGAGCGCGCGCTGCTGGTCTGCAAGCGGGAGATTGCTATGATGATCCATCCATTGCGCCAGGTGTTCCTGATTGGGCTTCGGACCGATTTGTTTTGGCCCCTGAGCCTGACGCGGCGCGTTCATGGAAGGGTGTGGCGCCTGACCCACTTTGTGCATCGACGCAGGCTGAGCCGCAACCATCGCCGTGGCTGCTGATAGCAGCAGAACTGCGAGGGCTGGGTGAAAGATGCGCCGCGAGTGGAGTTGAAATGTCATGGTGTTGAGCCGGGAGAAGCCCCGCGCGTTGTCGTAAAAACCTATTCTGTTACAGCAGCTTACTGTGTTCGGTCCCCCTTCGAGATAATATTTTTGCCAAAATATCACGTAGTTCGGCAGAAAACTAGCTACTGGGAGGTGTTGCGGTGTCATCGCCCGGACCATCGTCCTGCAGAAGTTGATCCATAGCCTGCAAAGCCTGATCGTTCTTATCGAGAATCTGCAGGTCCTGCACCGCGGCGGAAGCCTCCGTGCGGGAAGGACCAAAACCGGAGAGGTTGGCAAAGGTTCCGCCGCCAACGAGAAGAATCAATGCCAGAGCCCCAGCCAGTGCAGGTCGAAACTGCCGACCGGTATTGAACAGCACCCGGCTCTTCAGTCGCTCGAACCAGCCCGCCGGCGCCACGGCCTGCTCTTCGCGCAGACGGACGGCCAGTTTCTGATCAAAGTAGGGCGACGGCTCCGGTGCCTTCCACGTGTCGAGCAGCGCGAACGTCGCGTCAAGGGATTTGAACTCCCGGGTGCACTCGGCGCAAGACTCGAGATGGCTCCGCGCAGCCGCATTCGAGGGCGCGCCCGGATCGAGCAGGAGATCGAGGAGAACGGATTGGCAGTCTTTGCAGTTCATCGTGAACCTTTCCAATTTCTATACTTCGGACGCGTCTCATAAAAAACTTTGCGCGTGCCATTTTAATAGGCCTAAAGAAAAGCCTTCAACTTATCGCGCAGTGTCTGGTACGCGCGAAACAGTAGAGATTTTGTCGCGGACTCACTCAGTTTGAGTACATCGCCGATTTGTTTGTAGTCCATGCCTTCGTACTTGTGCATCAGCACGGCCATGCGTTGCCGCTCCGGTAGCGCCATCACGTGTTCGCGAATCGCGTTCAGCCGTTCCTGCCGCAGCAGATTCGCTTCGGCGCCGGGGGTTGTATCCGCGACGTCCGGCGTCGTACCCGTCTCGGAGTCGACCTCATCCAAGTAGACGGTCGAGGCGGTACGTTCGTGACGCGTATCGCGGGCATAGTTGACGCCGAGATTGGTGGCGATCCGGTACAGCCAGGTACTGAAGCGGGCCTCCGCCCGGTAGGTCTCACGCGACCGGTACACCCGAAGAAACACCTCCTGGGCTAGCTCCTCCGCCACAGCCTGGTTGCGGACCATCCGGTACATGAAGTGGATAATCGGCTTACGGTATTTCTGGATCAGGTAGTCGAAGCCAGCCATATTGCCGGTGCGAAGCTCCAGCATGATGGTGGCGTCATCCATCTGTCCGAAGTCGCCAGCGGCATGATGGGTCTCGGCCGCCTCGAGGTTCGCGAGGAGTCTCGGGTTGATCGCCAGAGTGGCCATATCCTCCATAACCCCATCTTCGCTCTCGGGTTGCGCTTTTTCGTCGATTTCCGGCGGAATTTCGTCGCCGTCCGAGAGGTGAGGGTTTTGGGGGCCAGTCTTAGGGCCAGGACGACCGGGATTTGGAGGTAGGGCGGACATCCTGCTCCCCTGATTGTAACGCCAGCGAAATACCGCTACCAGGGTGTCTTCAATCACTTGCGCACCACTTGCGAATGACCTGCGGTTCCCTTCGGTTGCATTGAGCATGTGTTTGATGGCCGCAGAGGTAGATGCTATTCTGAACCCATAGCTTGGACGGAGCCATCGCAATCCTTCTGCAGCGACTCCCAGGGCGCATAACTCAGCGGTAGAGTGCCACCTTCACACGGTGGAAGTCGTAGGTTCGAATCCTGCTGTGCCCACCATATAAATCAATAGGTTACAGAAAGCGGTTCGACAAGTTGGTGCAAATGCTGTGTGTGTGCCCGCGTTGCCACGGTTCGTCGGAGCTACTGGAACGTCAGCTTTGGGAGCGCTGGCCTCCTGCCGATCGACGCCGATTTCAACAAAGGTCCCGGGAACGATCTGCTGGATTGCAAATGCAAGCGTTGTGTAGCGTGCGTGATACTGCTCAAAGTGACGGGCGACTCCTGAGGAATAATTGAGGAACTGTCTGTTCCGGTGGGCCTTGGTCTGTCGACGTTAGTTGTATTCTAGCTGCTGCTAGTTACGGGTAGCGAGACAGTCGGTTCCAGGAGAAGAAGGTGGCCAGGAAAAAAGCCCTCGTCGTGAAATTTGGTCAGATCGGGGACGTGATCATGGCCATACCAGCCGTGCGATCCCTTTACGAGCAGGGATTTGAGATTCATTGGGTATGCGGTCGAGCTGTTCAGCCATTGCTTGAGTGCTACTCATGGATCACGCTGATACCAGTAAATGACAGGGCGATACTTCTGGGCGGCCTTTTTGAGCGGGCAAAACATATCGCAAGTTTATGGGTAAAAGTCGCCTTCGCTGGATATGATCTTTGTGCAACCCTGTACTACGATCGCCGCTACCATTTGTTGACCCTGCCAATTCGAGCGCGGAAGAAATTTGCACTCTCGGAGCACTCCAGGGCAACCTCATTGCTCGCAGGACGTCACCATACCGACGAGTACCTTCGCGTACTTTTGGGAACGGAAGACAGCTGCCGAGAGCAAAGTTGCCTACCTGTTCGTCCTGATTGCTTGCCGCCGTCTCCTTGGAAGCTCAGGGATGCATCACGCCGAATTGCGATCGTTCCGGGCGGTACGAGCAATGTGCTTGGGCAACAGGTCTTGCGTCGGTGGCCTGTGGAGCGATATGTGACTCTCGCGCACCAACTACTGAATCGGGGATGGGAGGTTGTTTTGTTGGGTGGGCCGGAGGACGCGTGGGTCAAGCCATATTTTGATCAACTCACAATCACAGATTGCATCGGTACGCTATCGTTGCCAGAGGTGATTCGTGCCTGCGATGCCTGCGATGCAGTCATTTCGCATGATACTGGTCCACTCCATCTGGCAGGCTTGAGCGGCACATGCCTGGTGGGAGTATTTGGACCAACCGATCCTGCTACCCGTGTTCCTCGGAGACCGTTTGTCGTGGGCATATGGGGCGGCCAGGGGTTTGCTTGCCGCCCTTGCTACGACGGTCGCAACTTCGCGCCCTGCCAATTTAACGGATGCATGCATCAGGTAACGACCGAGCTGGTACTTCGTGAACTGGACAAGCTACTTAGCGACCGATCGTTGGGGACATCGAGTCCGTGGCGGATCGTCTATCCAGACGAAACCACATTAGTGGTAAAACCCTTTGCTGTCTTAAACTAGAAGTAGATCAGCGATTCTACTGTAACCTTGTATGAAATCCGGTTCACTCGCATGCGACTTTGTCTGCATGGTCGGGTCTCTATTCGAGAGACTGTCAGCCTAATACAACAAAATAGAGGAAGGAAGAATGCACGATGCAAACCTTCCTGGTGTCTCTTTCATAAAGGTGCAGGAGGTTTCCAGATAGATATAATGGAGTTGTGATCTAATCAAGATCGACGGAGGCTCTTCTTAATGCGCGTTCTCTTCCTCAACCCCCCTTTTCACCCTCGATTTTCCCGAGAACAGCGCAGCCCGGCAGTGACAAAGAGTGGAACACTGTATTACCCGAAGTGGTTGGCGACCGCCGCTGGAGTTGCCATTAAAAATGGACATGAGGTGGATCTGGTTGATGCTCCTGCTGGCGGCTTCTCCGTCAAAGCGGTGATCGACCGGATTGCGTCGAAAAACATCGAAGCTGTCGTGTGCGACACCTCCACTCCTAGCATTCTCAACGACATAAGCGTTGTCGAGGCCATGGTCGCGGCGAACCCTTCTTTGCATGTTCTGATGGTCGGACGTCATGTGTCGTCCCTTCCCAAGGAAACACTCGCCATGTCGCCCTCCCTGGAGGCAGTCGCCATTCGCGAGTATGAATACACAGTGCGTGATTGGCTGGCCGCGAAGGCGTGCGGTGCGGATCTGTCCACAGTCGACGGTCTGGTTTGGCGCAGTAGGACGGGAGAGATCATCAGCAACAAACAGCGCGAAGCCATCAAGGACCTTGATGAGCTGCCCTTTGTCTCCGAGGTATACAAGCGCTTCCTGCACACGCCAGACTATTTCTACGGTCACTCGTTGTGGCCGCTGGTGGTCTTTGACACCAGCCGCGGCTGCCCGTATCACTGCTCCTTCTGTGTCTATCCGCAGACCTTCAGCGGACACACCATGCGCTACCGGTCTGTGGCGAATGTGGCCGATGAGTTCGAGTTCGTCGCCCGCGAGATGCCCGAGATCAAGACCGTGATGCTTGAAGACGACACATTCATTGTCAACAAGCCGCGCACGCTCGAACTGGCTAATGAACTGATCCGCCGCGGCAACAAGCTTCCCTTTGATGCCAACTGCCGCGCCGATATCGGTGCCGAAGGTGAACTGCTTTCGACGCTGCACAAGGCCGGCGCCCGGCTGTTCTGCGTTGGCTTCGAGAGCGGTGATGTTGAAGTCATCAATGGCATGAAGAAGAACAACGATGACCGCCGCGATGCCAAATACCACGAAGAGGCGCACAAGTTTGTCCGCCGCTGCCAGGATGCGGGCATCATGGTACACGGCTGCTTCATGGTCGGCAATCTGAACGAAACGCCGGCCAGCATGGAAAAGACATTGAGCTTCGCCAAGAAGCTTCGGCCCGATACGGCGCAGTTCTTTCCCATCATGGTCTACCCGGGTACGGTCGCGTATCAGGAGGCCAAGAAGCGGGAGTACATCCAGATTGAGGATTGGGGTGCCTGGTTGACCAAGGACGGTCTGCATAACAGTGTCGTCACCCTGCCGAACATCACGCACGAGCAGCTGGTCAGCTTTTGCGACCGGGCTCGGCGGAGTTTCTATCTCGCACCGTCCTACCTGGCGTACAAGCTGAAGCAATCCCTGATGGATCGTCGCGAACTGCAACGTAATGTCAAAGGCTTCGTCACGCTCTCGAAATATCTGCTGCGCGGGAGCGAACATGATAAAACTGCGACGCCAGCCAAGACAGCGACTCCGGCCAAAACTCAGGGAGCAACGGTATAACTCGATTCATGAGTGACTCAAGGCAGTATCCAGTGCCCGAGACGCAAGGCGGAGTTTCCATCGAAGCCAGATCGGCATCGATCATCATTCCGACCTTTAATGGTGCCTCTCGCATTGGAAACTGCCTTGACTCCTTGATGAAGCAGACTGTAGGCCAGAATGTAGAGATTCTGGTCGTCGACGATGGCTCTACCGATAACACAGCGAACGTGGTCAGGGGACATTCCTCCGTTCGTCTTATTACCCAGGCAAATGCGGGACCTGCATCTGCCCGGAATCGTGGGGCGCTGGAGGCGCAGGGAAAGATCCTCCTGTTCACTGACGACGACTGTGTGCCGATGCCGGACTGGCTGGAGGCGATGCTCGGACCCTTCAAGGATCCAGAGGTGGTTGGGGCGAAGGGTGTCTACCGTACCCATCAAAGGAGCCTGGCTGCTCGCTTTGTGCAGATTGAGTATGAAGATAAATACCGCTTGATGGCCGGTCTGCCGAGTATCGACTTTATTGACACCTACTCCGCAGGATTTCGCCGCGATCGTTTCCTGGAGATGACCGGTTATGACACCTCCTTTCCAGTGGCATGCGCCGAGGACATTGAGCTCTCCTACCGCATGTCGGCACGCGGCTGGAAGATGAAGTTTGTACCTGCGGCGATCGTCTACCACACGCACCCTGACACGCTCTCGCGTTATCTGAAGAAGAAGTACAAGTTCGCTTTTTGGCGTATGCTCGCTGTGCGTAAAAATCCCGGCAAAGGCGTCAAGGACAGTCACACACCGCAGACCATGAAGGTCCAACTTCTGTTTGCGCCGGCACTGTTGCTTGCGGTGATCTTCGATCTGGCTGCGCGACGGACGGTGCCTGTGTCGGCGCTTGTGCTCGTCGGCTTTTTGCTGACAACGCTGCCTTTTACGCTGCGGGCGATCAGGAAAGATGCGATCGTCGGAATACTCTCACCCATCCTGCTCGCCGCGCGGGCGTGCGCGCAGGTACTGGGCGTTGCCGCTGGCTTGATGTATGCCCGCCGCAAGCCTGCCGAGGCCAATTCAAAGCCAACTGCGGATTGCGGAACCTGAGACCTTTTTTTGTGATACCGCGAGGATATCTCGCCCCTCTCGCCCTATCAATCACACGTCTGAGTTTCAGTAGCTTTTCATTGCCTGGCCCGTGAACCTGTATTTACTCCTCACACTCGATATTATCCAGCAGATATTCTTGAATTCCGGTGGTATCGGCCCATCCAACGATGCGTTTTCGGTGTCCTTCTGGCTAAGTAGTGTCGGTGCTGGTAAATCGTCGATGATCTCGGTTGAAGGCGTCGGCGCGGAGACAGTAGAGGATGATGACGAGGCATTTGGGGAGAAGATAGATCGACTTACCGCTTTGCTATTGCCGCTCACTTCGAAGAGAAGCGATCGCACCAATTTCCTCCGTTCACTGAAACGATTTGGATCTCTTTTTCACTATCCCCAAAGTACGTCGCAAGACATTTGAAGGAGCCTTCCGATGCCAGTAGAAACTACTGTCGCTCATGATGCAATTAATAACAAAAGCGCTATCGACAAGAGAAGCCCAGTTGGAAGTTGGGAAATACATTCTTGGGGGGATGGTAAATTTTCCGGCATGGCCGCAATCAGCGCGATTACGACGCTACAAATAGGCGCAACCCTCACGCCTATTCCGGCAGATCAGATCGCTCTGAACAAAGCAGCGGAATATCTATTGGATGCGCTGGCATCCCAACTTAAGCCTTTTCAGCAAGCATTAGCCGTAGACTGTTCGAACAAAATTTGCCTGGAATCAAGTTAAGGCCACCAAGCGCGAACGGGCTGAGCTCCTTGTGCTGACTTGGCGCACCTCGAGATCAATTACCGGTTCGGCTATGCAACAATCCTCTGAAATAAAGTGAAACGTCTGTTGATCAAGTCACACTATCTCTTTGTAGCGAATGCTGCTGCGCGGAGCTGTATCAGCGGCGGATTTTGTGGTCTGAACGGGAGTCAGGCCAGTGAGATCTCAATCGCTGCTTCTTCGCTTACCCGACCTCCGCCGAAGATTGGCGGATGGTGGGCTGAGGTATCTTTTGTTGGTTCTCGCTCTAAGACCCGACGTCCTGAAGCGTCGGGTCTTTCATGCTATGCGACGAGAAATTCAGATACACGGTTCGCCCGTGAGAGGGATATGTTCTAGGCACCGGAATAGAGCTGGAACGGAGCCCAGTATAGCGGCTTTCGGAAGACGCCGTCGGAGTGAATCATGGAGAGCTTTGCAGACCTGAGTGCGGCGTCTGGTTGGCTACCCTTCGCAAGTTCGCCGTAGAGATGATCCATCAGCAGTGGTGTAGAGACATCGCTGACCTCCCACATGGCCCCTATGACATGATGCGAGCCGGCGCGGAGAAATGCCCAGGCTAACCCTACCAGTCCCTCGCCCGAATAGTTTCGCACCCCGGAGCCGTTACAGGCCGATACTGTTACCAGTTCGGCATTTAGATTTTGCTTCAGTATGTCACGTGCGTAGAGCTTGTAGACAGTTGCATCTTCGCGGTTGCTCGAAAGCACCACGGCTGAATCGAGCGGGACAGTCATGTTTGCGGTGCCGTGGGCGACAAAGTGGATGTAGGAAAACCGGCCCGCATTGCTGAGCTGATACGCCTCCGGGGATGCCTGTGCGCCTGTCAATACCACGCGATGATCGGAAGAAAAATGACTTGCGACGTCCTTGATCTCGCTAGAGGCATTGGGGAGTTCCGCATATTCGTCCTTTCGGTAGACGGGGTCGCCCATCAAAAGAATGCGCCTGTTTGCATATTGTGGCCCCTCAGCCTGCTTCACGGAGAGAAGCTGCAACGACTTCGCGTTCGTTATGGTGACGTCTTCGATCCAGTAGTGTGAATCTTCTCCGGGCGTCTGCAGCGTCTCGAAGTTAAGCCCACTCAGAGCCTCGTCGCCGACGATAAATACCCTACCGCCCTTCTTGATCAGACTTTGTGCCGGTTCGACGAGCTCGTTATAAAGTCTTCTCCCCGGAGCAGTCGGCTGCGATAGTAAATCTTTCGACGCTAGAATCATTTTTGTGTGAAGTTGGATCAATGGAAGGATAGTTTCGCTCCCGGCGAGTTGATAGAACCGTTGGCGCTGCGGAGAGATCACCCAGAGATACGAGGTTTTTGGCCGCAAAGAGTACACAAGAATGGTAGCTTGCAGTCGAGTGGCGATCGATCGCGCATTCAAACCTTGTGACGACCGTCTCTTTCGCTCCAGCAGCGACAGGTGAAGGCCGTCCGCGAGAGATTCCGCGCGGCTTTCGTCGATCAAGTTCAATGCCTCCTCTGGCCTGTGCTCATCGATCAGGTGTTTCATGTAGTTGAAGTAGAGATCGGTTCCGTTC
>Ga0137390_10003325_pt1 | contig 13090 bp, 7 predicted proteins | sample 15con2h24AmetaG_FD_104937 | JGI IMG/M metagenome (GOLD analysis project Ga0137390, IMG submission 104937) | Vadose zone soil microbial communities from Angelo Coast Range Reserve, California, USA - 15con2h2.4A metaG | ecosystem: Environmental > Terrestrial > Soil > Vadose zone > Saprolite... | reverse complement strand
TCGGTGAACGACGCTTCGGAGCTTTCGTTCTCCTCGATCCGTTGCAGTCGTAGTCGGATGGTCTGTGTCTCTCCAGGAGCGATCGTGAGATGGTAATGGGCGGCGGCTTTTGTTCCGGTGCGCGCAGGATTAAGAGAGGGTTGTTGGTGAACGACGAAATCGTGGAATGCATCTTTGACGAACTCGCTCCGGTTAGGCGCGTTCCAGAGTCGTCGCGCGTTGCTTTCGTTTTCGGTGAAGAGCAAATCATCCGTGCCTTCACAGTAGAGCCGATATTTACCTAACGAGTGGTGGGTTCCTTCAATCACGGCGACATTGAGGGCGTCGTCCGAACCGACGCGCAAATTTGGCAGCCTTTCATCGCGTCCCCAGCTCCAGGTATTGCGAAACCAAAGTGTTGGCAGAATGTGAAGCGCAGCTGCGTTCGGACCGTGATTCGTTGCGTTTGCGCGAATGAAAATGTCGTCTGGCCCAGCCTTCGCATATTCGATCTCGATATCGAAGAAACCGGCGTTGAGCGCACCGGTGTCCCAGAGCTCAAACTCCGGATCTAGTTTCGAGCGAGTACGGTTAGTGGCAATGAGTTGCTCGTACGGAAAAGCCGCTTGCGGATAGCGATAAACCATCCGCATGTAACTGTGAGACGGTGTGTTGTCAGTGTAGAAGTAAATTTCCTTCACATCTTCACTGTGATTTCCCTGCGGACCAGTCAGACCAAAGAAGCGCTCCTTCAGAATCGCGTCCCGTTCATTCCAAAACGCGAAGGCGAAACAGAGCCGCTGTTTGTCATCGCAGATGCCGCCAATCCCATCTTCACTCCAGCGGTAGGCGCGTGATCGGGCGTGGTCGTGCGGAAAATAATTCCAGGCATCTCCGTCGGCGCTGTAATCTTCGCGCACCGTGCCCCAGGCGCGCTCCGACAGATATGGTCCCCACAAATCCCAGCGCTCCTTGCCCTGCTTGTTTCGCTCGAGACGAAGTTCTTCGGCATTCATCTACGTAAATTGAAAGTAGGATACGACGGCGCCGCAAAAGCAATCTTTAACAAACCGCTAACAAGAACGCCGCGTCCCCCCACAAACACTCTGCTAGTGTATCAATGATAGCCCTACTGAGTTTCTGCATTGGTTGGAAACAAAGTGTGCTAAGTGAGCCTAATTACGGTCACCGAGGCCTTCGACAAGTCACGCCAATCCGAAGCCATGTTAAGCTACCCTGCGTTCGACACTATAGATCCGAAACATTCCATAGCTTTTGGCTAGCGCCATCGTTCCGATAAAGTCGCAGGTGAAGCCGACCACGTTTTCTGCCGCGGCTAACGCAGCGAATTCTTCGCTCGCAAAAACCTCTCCTTCATGAGTGATTGGTTCAAGACGGGCGGCGCGACTAACGTGAGCGCCGGTGAAAGTTAACTGTCGCACCACAGGGTCGAAGTTCACGTAAACAGGCCCCGCATGCACCGCAATTCGAATAGAGAGATCTTTTGGCAGACCGAGATCGCCCCAGCTGGTCGTCACCACAAGATCGCGAAGGTCGAGCGCGAACCGACCGGCATCTTCAACACCGCTGAAAACAAAGTAGAAACCATCACCCCAAGTATTCACGTTGATGGGCGCCGATGAGCTGGCCGCGATTAGTCTCGAGACCCTTTGGTTGAATTGTGCGACGAACTTGGGAATCGCACTCTCGGGTAGCTTGCTGTAACCGACCACGTCGGCGAACATGATTGCTTTGATTTCCTGCCGTCCAGACGCGCGTACCCATGCTTCGAATTCATCGTCAACTGGTTCTGCGCCGCTATCGAACTCCTCAGGCTGAGGCAACGTGGAGGCCGACGGAAGCCCTACGGGTATGATTTTGATGGGGATCTGATGGCTACGCCAATAGCGAACAAACGAACCTGTCCCTCCGGGGGCCCCGGGTAGTCCGTCCCATACTGCAAGTGGCGTGAGATCGAGATCGAGCGACCTCGCGAAAAGACGAGCCAGACCGGTCAAGGTGAGGGTGCAATATTCAAAACCGATGCCCGTAGCCGGCATGTAAAGCTCGCCGAGAATTCGTACAGACGCGGAGCGCGCTAGCACACTATCGAATCTTTCGCGCCAGGCTTTTTCACCGCCGAGGTCAACGCTGGTTTTCAAAAACTCTTCTTTCGGCCACGGTAGGACGACGTGGACAATACCGCCACGGTCCAGCATCGCTTCCAGGAACAGAATATCGGAGCCGCATGCGGCACTCGCGAAACCAATGCCTGCTTTCATTGCGGCAAGTTGCGCCTCGAGTGATTTCCTGATCGTGTCTTCTTTTTCCGCGGGGAATCGCGGCACCCGCCGATCCGGCGTATCACACATGTGTCCGGAAAAAACGACGAGCTTGGGAATGGGGAAGCATTCGTCGAAGATATCCGCGCGGGCAAAGAGACGTCGGGACAGAATGCGAGCTTGCTTTCGAGTAGAAGATAGGTCGCGCAGGTTAGTGCCGCCGGCAGCTACCGCGTTGCGATAAGCTTGTCTTGCTTCCTCTGGGGCTCCCAGGACGATCAGCGCCTCTGCGATAGTTGCGTTTCTCCAATAACCATCTGGTTGGGCTTCGCAGATTTGCAGAACCTCTCGGGCAATGCGCTTCGCTTCCTCTGTTTCGTTGAGAAGGAGAGCTGTTGTAGCGGCGTTTATCCCAGGGTAGTAGTCGGGAGGTTCAATCTTAAATGCCTGGCTGTAGCATTCGAATGCCTGTCGCAAATACCCACTCTTCGATGGATCCGCGCACCACTGGTCTTTGTAGGTGCGGCCGAGGAGACTCAACGTCTCGCAATCCTTCGAGTTACTAGCGACCAGTGAAGAAAGGATTACCTGGGCCCGGCTTGTCGCCCCCATCTGCGCGAGCGCGAGCGCCATCCGTTGACGAACCCAAACATCAGTAAGATGACACTCCTCGATCGCGGCGCGAGCCGCATCGTAAGCCATCAAAAACTCGCCTTGAGAAAGCGCTCGCTGCAAAAAGGTGCGCACGGTTTCAAGATCGTCGAGCCATTGGGCCCGACGCTTCCATAGGTTACAAAGGGCGATAGCGTCGCCGAGGTCTTTAGCTTCGAGAGAGTTAGGCGGCTTGGAAACTGGGGGCGTGCTTGATTTTTTAGGCATGCGTTTGAACGCTGAAAAAAATTAACCCTCAGTGCGATGGGCAGAGACCTGTTAACCGCGCCGCATGGTTAGGGATTTGGCGCGTCGTCGGAAAACGGTTGCGCCCACGTGGGCATTTTATCATAGGGGATGTAACCGTCTAACCGCCCAATCTCGCGACTACGCGCAATGTCATATTTGATGAATACGGCCGGGCCATGGTGGCCCCGGGACTTAATGACGACTGCCTGGTCATAGTCTGCCAAGCCCCACTGCTCGATGAAAGGGCCATAAGCGTTCGGTTGGAACTCCTTGATCGTGCCATCGAGTAAGCGAATACTCAGACTGTCCTTATTGGTTTTACGAATCCGACTGGTCCAACCGACATAGCCTCCGCTCGAGACGTACGGCAGACGACACTTTCCGAGTTTCGTTAAAATCTCGGTATGGTCGTCGGTAAAAGTAACTTTGATGTCGCCTGCGTCCATTTCGGTATCGTCCGATTGTGAAGAGAGCTTAACGATGGTAGCGCTCTTGGGCTTGGCCGCAGGCGCACCCAAGTCTCGCAAGAGCTTGGCACATTTTTGTGTGAAAGAGTGGCTGGGACCCAAAACTTTTTGAGCACTGTCTATAGCTCGCCGCGCAACCCCCGTTGCTTCCTCAATCTTGCCCTGCCGCGCCAAATCGTAAGCAAACTTGTAGCAGGACTCCAGCGTGCTGGGATGTTCGGGTCCGAGGAGCTTTTCTTGGATCTCGATCACATCGCGATATTGCGCCTCAGCCTCCGCGTAATTATTTTGGCTCGTCAGAACCCCGGCTAAGCCTACACGGCTGGCAAGCGTGGAGGGATGCTGTGGCCCAAGTACTTTCTCCTCGATCTTAATTACATCGCGAAACTGTGTTTCCGCTTCTGAGTAGCGGCCTTGCTTCGCGAGCGCGTAGGCCAGGTTGGTGCGGCTCCTGAGCGTATCGGGATGGTCCTGCCCCAGAACCTTTTCTTGTAGCTCGATTAGTTTACGAAATTCTGCTTCGGCCTGAGCGTCCTTACCCTGGTTACCAAGCGCAACAATAAGGTTACTGTGGCTCCTGAGTGTGTCTGGATGCTCGGGCCCGAGAACCTTTTCTTCGAGTTTGATGAGTTCGGTGAAATCTGCTTCTGCCTCGGCATATTTGCCTTCTCGATTGAGCGCCAGGGCCAGGTTGTTGCGGCTCCTAAGTGTGTCGGGGTGCTCGGGGCCTAACACCTTCTCTCTCAATTTTAGCACTTCACGATGCTCGGCTTCTGCTTCCGAATGCTTGCCAGCATCATCAAGTGCGATGGCTAGGCCATTGCGACTTAACAGCGTGTCGGGATGCTCTGGTCCGAGAACCTTTTCTTCTAGTTTGATGAGCTCGCCGAAATCCGCTTCTGCCTCGGCATACTTGCCTTGTCTCCAGAGCGCGTAGCTTAGGCGATTACGACTCCTGAGTGTATCAGGATGCTCGGGCCCGAACACCCGAGTACGCACGTCGACAACGCTACGCAATATATTCTCGGCCTCACTATACTGTCCCTGATCAAGTAAGAGATCGGCAATCGCGTGTTGCACCTCGGTCCATTCCGCCGGATTGCGCTCCTGGTTCGTGAGCTTCTCGGCCTCTCGAAAGTGTTCCATTGCACTCGCATACTGAATGCGTTTCTGGGCCGATAAGCCCGCTAGTTTGAGAGCTTGGATGACGTCGCTCGGTTTGGCCAGCGCGGTTTTTTTTTCCTCTTCGGCGGCTTGAGATGATAAGCGCTCGGCCTCTGAAAAATCATTGGAAACATAGGCGGCGTTTGCACGTTCATAACTGGTGGCATCGGGTGCTTGCTTCAGCTTCTTGGCGACCTGCGGCAGCTTTTCCCGCACGAGATTGGCATCAAGGTCGAGCTGCTTGCCAAGTTGGGCGTAGACCCGTTCCTGAACGTCGCCGGAATCCTGGCCGGATTGCGCCTGGCGCACTTGAGCTTCCACCTTTGTGTATTGCATGATGCCCTGCCGTAGCTTTGTCATTTCTTCTGTTATGGCGAACACTGCCTGCTTCGTCTCGCCCATTTGTTGTGCAGCACGCCGCTGGCCGCGCAAAAGCCAAAAGCCCAGTATGACGCTGATGAGGAGCAAAATCGCTACGCCGGCGGCCCATCGCTTCACGCCGCGGCGGAGATGGACGAGATCGTCGCGTAGCTTGAGCACGCTCGCTTCCAACGCTTCCGCACTAGTCAGCGGGTGAAAGAGGTGGGAGTCAGCTTCCAAGCGGCGACGATACGTCGCCTGAAGATCGCGCAAATCCTTGGGCTCGGGATCGCATGTATCGGTCGGGAAGTTTTTGTCAATGAAAAGGTACCAAACTTTCTTGCCGCGCAGGCGGGCGTAAAGCGCTTCAAATTGCGTATAGCTCACCCGGCCGAATTGCTCGTCAGCTGTTGGCGGCTCCGCGCCATAGCATTGGCCAACCAGCTGAACGACACCCTGGCATTGATCCACCTGCTGGCGCAGGATGTCTCGCAGGTCGCCGCCTTCGGTACCGAAAATGTCCTGCCAGACTGGCTCGTAACCGAGAAAGGTCAACGTGTTAGCCACCAGCTGCCGAGCGCTTCGAAGCTCCCGACTCACTGCGGAAACAAAAATCAGCGAGCGAGGTGACACTGGGGAAACCGGCTACCAAGTCGAGCACAACCTGGCAAGTCGAAAGAGGAAGAGCTGCCTAGAATCAGGAGACGAAATCCAGTCTAGTTGGCAAAGAAAATGCGCAGCACTATGTTCTTGTCACCTTACTTCCTGCAAACTATAACACGAGTCCACCTATGAATATACGCACGCTGAGAGCATCTTCGTTGTTGACCGCCGGGGCAATTTTCGCGGGCGGTTGTGCCGGCCTTACTCCAGAAGAAAACGCTGGCGTCTTTGGTGCGACCGGAGGCACCCTCGCTGGCAGCATCGCCCGGGCTTCCGGGATGGGGACCGGCGAATCCATTGCCACCGGCGTAGCAGCCGGCGCGGTGATCGGAGCCGTCACTTACATCATCGCGAAACACGAAGCCTCCGAGCAGCAGAAGCGTATCGCGGAGATGCGCGCGCGTCGCGTCTACGAAGCTCGCAAAGCTAAACCCGCGGCACACAAAACCCGCTACATCGCGGTAGATACAGAAAAAGATAATAAAACTTCTCCTGCTGCAAAGAAGAGTGTCATGATCTGGGACACACAATCTCAAGAAGTGGTGGGCAACGAGGTCTATGATGTAAAAAGCCCGCCCGCTGTGGGAACGACCGCGAAATTCGACAACTACTCCGCGGAATACGTGGGTTCAGGGGCGTAATCGTCCGTCCGAAACTCCGATCGATTTCGCGTAGCAGCGGCGGTGCCGCTGCCTAGCTAAACTCTTGGCGCGATTAGTAGACGTCGCGCTTGTAGCGTTTATCGCTCTTCAATTTCTCGAGATACTCGTTCGCGTCATCGACGCTTTTGCCGCCTTGTTCCTGCACGATTGTGCGCAGAGCGGCGTCGACATCTTTCGCCATGCGACGTGCGTCGCCGCAGACAAAAAAGTGCGCGCCATCTGCGTCGAGCCATTTCCAAATTTCGGTCGCGTTTTCCAGCATGCGGTTTTGCACGTAAACCTTCTGGGCCTGATCGCGCGAGAAGGCGCAATCGATCCGCGTGAGAATCCCGTCGCGTTTGAGCGCATCAAATTCATCCCTATAAAAATAATCGCAACTCTCGCGCTGCGATCCGAAGAAGAGCCAGTTTTTTCCCTTCGCGCCGACCGCTTTGCGTTCCTGCAAGTAGGCGCGGAACGGCGCGACGCCGGTGCCGGGGCCGACCATGATGATAGGCATATTTCCATCTTCGGGCAGACGGAACCGTGACGCGTTCGGAAAAACAGGAACAGCCGCATTCTCGGCACGCTCACCGAGAAATGAGGAGCAAACGCCTTTGCGCATGCGGCCGTGACTCTCGTAGTGCACGACGTCGATGGTGAAATGCACTTGTTCGGGATGCGCCTTCAAGCTTGACGAAATGGAATACAAACGGGGCATTAATTTTGCTAACAGGCCAACGAACTCCGCGGGCGTAAATTTGACCGAAGGATGCTCGATCAAAAAGTCGATCACCTCCATGCCCCAGAGGTAAGTGTCGAGATCTTGTTTGCGATTGGGTTTGAGCAGTTCGGTCAACAGCGGCGCCGCTGAGGCGCGCTCGGTGATCGCTTTCAAGAACTTCGGCGTGGTTTGGGTGATGCGATAATCGCGCAGCAGCGCCTCGCGTAGCGTGGTCGGTCCTTTCGCGCCCGGAACCTCTTCGTCGCCCTTCGCACAGAGCGCGCGAATGATTTCATCCACAAGAACGGGATCGTTCGTCGGCCAGACAGTCATCGAGTCGCCCACTTCGTAGTTCAAGCCCCAGCCTTTGAGATCGATCTCGAAATGGCGCGTGTCCTTTTCCGAATCGGCGCCGGTTAGGCGACGATTGGCGACCAGCTTGCCGGGAAACGGATTGGTGCGCGTGTAGCGCGAGGAAGCAGATGTCTCGTTAGGCATATCGAGTCACGGGCATTTTACTGCGGCGGCCGCTCCATTGTCGCGCGAAAAGTTGCGAGGTGCTCGGCGAAACGCGCCGGCTGAAAATCTGTGCGCGACCCGAGGTCCTCGAAGAGACGGACAAGTTCGGGATTGTTCGGCGCACCGGCAGGGCGGTGAGCAATTACGCGCGAGAGTCGATCGAGCGCGAGCGCGAGTCTTTCTGCACGACGGAAAAGCACATCCGACGGGGTCGGTTTTGAAACGACGAATTCGGAATCGGCAGCTGCCAGCGTGTGAAGAACCGTCAAGGCGAAGTTATCATTCCAAGGAATCTCCGCTGCACGGCGCGCCAGCGAGTCGGCTTGTTCTTGCATGCTCGCAAACAAAACGTGGCTTGTTGTTTCGCCGGGTCGATCGATTACAGGCAGCAGCGTTTGGTTCGCAGTTGTTTTGGCCAACAGCCAGGCGAGACCATTCCATCGCGCGGTTGTTTCTGCGTCTGCCGTCTGATTTTTTGAGAGTGCCCAACTCAACTCGCGCAACGCCACCGCCTGGCCGACCAGCCACGCCCGCGGGCCGCTCGAGGGATCATCGTCGCGCCAATGTTTTGGTTCGGAGACAGACTGTCCATCAAGCTCAAACGTAAGCTCAGGATGACCGGCCTGAAGCAGGTCCGAATCAAGATTCTGGTGACAGGCCACACAGGTATTTGCGCGGACATAAAAACTTCGAAGGTCGCGCATGCCGGCGGCCACACGCGTGGCGTAAGTCCAATCCTTGCGAGTGTGTCCGCGCAACCACGACCCCGCCGCGGCGTGACAACTTTCGCACGAAACGCCCTCGTCGACACGCGCCATAGTCGTTAGGCGTGTCGGGGCGACGGATTGAAACGGTGAATGACAGACTGTGCAACGGTTGCTCGTTTGGGCTGCTGGCAATCCGAGCGTGTCGGCGATCCGTGCCGAGCGTGCGTCAACCAAGACCGCATAGGATCGTGCGTGAAAATCTTGCTGAAGCCACGTGAGAGATTGGCTTCGCTTCTCGCCCGCTCCGCCATGACAACTGGATGATTTGCAACCGGCCGCGCCGACAAATTGAGTTTCGTGAGCCGGCGCAAGTTGCACTTCGGCCGCTGTGCCAGCAACCGCACAAACGAAGAAAAGCGGCACTGCACACGCCTGGAAAAGAGCGCGCAATTTCACGGTCGTCACCGTAGCGGAAACTGCGAAAGCAAAGCGATTGCAAAAAGCAAAGCCAGTGCGCCAATTTGCTTTGCCGCGAGCGAAAGTTCTTCCATCCAAGACCGCCGCCGACTTATCTTCGCGTTGTCGGGTGCAAAACAAACTGCATGGAAACAGTCGTTGAAAAGCTTGCCCAGGGTGAGCCGCTGAGCGTCGATCAGCTGCTCGAATATTTGCCCGCGCTGAAAGAAGTGCAGCGTGCCCAACTCGATAATTGGGCTCAGGGTGCGGCGGTTCTCCATCGTTACGAAAAAGATCAGACGGTATGCGAAGAAGGTGATTTCGGTTCCACGGCTTTCTTTATTGTTTCGGGTAGCGTCGACATTTTCATCCATAATCCGCTCGCACATTTAAGAACGCGGCCGGCGTTCGGGATCTTCGGACGCAGCGTGGCGCGTATGAAGAGTTTCCTTACGGATGACAAGACGAGCGCGCGGCCGGAGAGAGCTGCGCGCCAGTTTATTGGGATCGATGCCAATGTGGATTTGCCAATCAACAGACCGCTCGCGCAACTCGGACCGGGCGAACTGTTTGGCGAGATGACCTGCCGCACTTATCAGCCGCGCTCCGCCACAGTGGAAGCGCGCGAGCGATGCGTCATGATTGAAATGTTGCGGGTGATCCTCGACATGCTCGTCGGCAGCCGTCAGGTATCGGAGCTAACGAAGGCGACTTCGCGGATCAAAGTACCTACCTTTAAAGGAACGTCTTTCAAAACCGAGCTCGATAGAAAATACCGCGAGCGCTCGCTCACCAATCATCTGCGCAGCGTGCCTTTGTTTGAATCGGTGAGCGAAGAGTTCCTCGATTACTTGAAAGAACGCGTCGAGCTCGTCTCCTACAGCCAAGGCCAGGTGATCTGTCAGCAAGGCGAGGAAGCGGATGCATTTTATTTGATCCGCTCCGGCGTTGTCCGCGTCTCGGAGGCGCTGCCGGGCGGCGAGATGGTCCGCAATTACCTCAGCCGGGGTGATCACTTCGGGGAGATTGGCTTGCTCAAATCCATCAAGCGCACGGCGACCTGCGCCGCTCTCGATGCCGTGGACGTGGTGCGAATCCCGGCCAACGAATTTCACCTCATGCTCGAGAAATTTCCCGACGTACGCGCGCAGCTCGAACCGGTGGCGGAAGCGCGTCTGGCAGCGGACAAACGGAGCGCGGTCCCCTCCGGGCTTCCGCTCGATGATTTCCTAAACCAGGGATTATTCGAAGCGCAGAATCTTCTCCTGATCGACCTCGATAACTGCACCCGCTGCGATGCTTGCGTACGGGCTTGCGCCAAAGCGCACGATGGGGTGTCGCGATTGCTCCGCGATGGCTTGCGCTACGATCATTATCTGGTCGCCACGGCCTGCCGTTCCTGCCGCGATCCACTGTGCATGACGCAATGTCCGGTCGGATCGATCCGGAGAAAAGAAAATCTCGAAATTTTGATCGAGGACTGGTGCATCGGCTGCGGCAAATGCGCCGAGCTTTGTCCTTACGGGAACATCAACATGCACCCGCTGGAAGTGACGAAGGAAGTGCGGACCGAGGTGAAGTCTGCGCGACCCGACGGGGCGCCAACAATCAAGATCGAGAAGAAAAAGAGCACTGCTTACAAGGCGAACACGTGCGATCTCTGCACACAACTTTCTACGCCGAGTTGCGTTTACGCCTGCCCGCATGATGCAGCCAAGCGAGTCGATCCGCGCCGGTTTTTCGGCGACGCACTGGAAGCGCAAACGACGCTTTTCACGACTGCCGGCTCACCGATGGCTCGATCGAAAGCGCACACCACGCATTGAGGCATCTTCGCTCATGCGCATTTTTAATCGCGCCCACGTTGCGTGGTTCATTTTTGTCATTCTCGCTACGATTGCGGCATGTTGGCTCTACATCGGCAATTTTCATCCGCAGCGTTTGCCTGTCGGATGGGGTTTGCCGCCAGCACTGATCCAAAAGCCATCGGAGCATCGCAGCATTGGCGGCACACCGCTCGGTCTGATTTTCGGTGCAATCTCGTTTGCGATTTTCATTTTCGGAGCGTTGCTCAGCCTGCGCAAGAAGGTGGTACTTTGGCGCGTTGGCACATTGCAACGCTGGATGCGCGCACACATCTGGCTCACGCTGCTCACCGTTCCCCTTGTTATTCTGCATAGTGGATTTCGCCTCGGCGGACCGATGACCACTCTGCTCATGGCGCTCTACACGATCGTCATGGTGAGCGGCATTTACGGTTTGGCTCTGCAACATCAGATGCCCCACATCATGAAGGAGCGTTTGCCCGCTGAAACCGTCTTTGAGCAAATCCCCCACATTCGCTCGCAACTCTGTGCCGCCGCGGAAAAGATGCGCGACTCGTTCAAGCCGGTCCCACCAAAAAAAACAGACGTTGGTGTGCCCGCACCAAGCGCAGCCAAAGTGGTGACCGAAGGCTCTACGCCGATGGCATCCACTGTCGGCAAACTAAGTACTCCCACTGCGCGTGCGAAAACAGTGGTCGGATCGGTCATCACCGCCGCCCCTATTAGTCCAGCGACCGCCGCCGCTGCCGTCGCACCGCAAAACATAGCGGCGGCAGCCGTCAGCATTGCAAATCCGGCAACGGAGCGAGCGCAAGTACCATCCACATCAACACCAACTGCACCTGCGGCGAGACCACCAAATGCAGCGCCGATCACAGCGCCCTCTGGCGTCTCAGCGCCCGCGACCAAACCTTCTTTAGCGAAACCCGCTGCGCCTCCGGCCGATGCTGGATCGGAAGGCGCGCTCGTTGAGTTTCTCGAGGGGCAAGTGTTGCCCTATCTCAGCGCCAAACGCGGCGAAAGATTTCGTCTCGGCGACAGTCGCTATTCTGACGACGCGTTTCGTTTCGTGAAGCTCAGCGTTGCGGAAGCGTATCGCAGCCGCGTAGAAGAAATTCAGGCATGGTGCGATGAGCGGCGCATGCTCGATCTGCAAATAAGATTGCACCATTGGTTGCATGGGTGGCTATTCGTGCATGTCCCTTTTTCTTTTTTGCTCCTCATGCTCACGGGATGGCATGCGTTTGTGACGTTGTTTTATTACTGAGCGTCACCCATGGCCGCGCCGCGCAGAACGCAAAAACAAATTGCCGAGCGCTACAAAGGGAATCTCGGCTATTACAACAAAAAGCATCCATGGCGGCGTACGCGTTTTTGGGTCAGCTTTTTGACGATCCTCGGTGGAATTTCCGCGCTCGTGCTTTTTCAACTGCGCGGCCGTGAAACGTTTTTCAACGTCGGAAAAATTTCGAACAACCATGCTGCCTTCGCCGACGATTGCGCGAGCTGTCACGACAAATCGTTGATGACAGCTGGACCGCTAACGCCGGCCACATTCAAACAAATCGTGAGCGATCGTTTTCATCACGGCATCACCTTTGCGCCGATCGATAAGAAATGCGAAAGCTGTCACACTGCTCATACGTTGCATGAGCCGAACGTTCTTCACGACCGCTCCTGCTCAGCCTGTCATCAAGAACACCAAGGCCCGGGCCCAATGAAGTTGGTGGCGAGCTTCAATTGCGCTTCGTGTCATAACGACGGCGGCACGATGGAGGCATCCGCGCGAAGAGGCATGCGGCTTCAATGGACCTCGTTCCATCGACATCCGCATCCGGCCGAGCAGGTGGTCCTCGAGTTGCCGCGACCAAGCCGCGGTTACACGCAAACGTTTTCCTCATTTTGGAGCGGTCATCCGGAATTTCAGCTCGATCGTGAGCAAGTGCGCGATTCGGACCTACTTCGCTTTAATCATCAGCGGCATTTCGCGGCGGACATTCCCTTCGTAAACGGCAGGAAACTTGACTGCGATTACTGCCACAAACCTGACGCCGACGATCGTTATTATCAGCGCGTGACTTTTGCGGCGAATTGCCAGGCATGTCATTCCCTTCAATTCGACGCAAAAAATCCCGAGCTCACTTTGCCGCATGGCAACACCACCGCGGTGCGCGGATTTTTGCGCACTCTGCCGACGCAATACGCGGAGCTGGCCGTGAAAAAAGGATTCACCAAGCCTAACGAGATCCAAAATTTCGTGACGAAACAAATGACGCAACTGCGGGAGCGCGTTCGATCAGGCGAAGATTTCGAGCGGCAGGTTTTCTTTTCGAGCGATCCTTACAAGCCGAATCGCGACACGGCTCCGCAGGTGCGCGCTTCATTCTACGGCTGCGCGCTTT
>Ga0137390_10003324_pt1 | contig 13093 bp, 11 predicted proteins | sample 15con2h24AmetaG_FD_104937 | JGI IMG/M metagenome (GOLD analysis project Ga0137390, IMG submission 104937) | Vadose zone soil microbial communities from Angelo Coast Range Reserve, California, USA - 15con2h2.4A metaG | ecosystem: Environmental > Terrestrial > Soil > Vadose zone > Saprolite... | reverse complement strand
TGTAATGCGTGCCGTCTGCGCTCAACCGAGCGGTTGCTTTTGCGGCCATCGCATCGGAGCCGGAGCCGGCTTCGGTCAACGCGTAAGCCGTGATTAGTTCGCCGGACGCGATTTTTGACAAGTACTTCTGCTTGGCTGCTTCCGTGCCGAAGTAGATGATTGGCAGAAGACCAATGCCGCTTTCCGCGCCGAGCGTGGTGGCGAAGGAAGCGCAGCGGCCAATGTTCTCACCGACGAGCGCTCCACTGGTCTGGTCCAGACCAAGCCCGCCGTATTCTTCGGGAATGTTGGCGCCGATGAGACCGAGGTCAGCGGCCTTCTTCACCAAATCGCGCGCCAGCTTCCAGTCGTGATGCTCGAGGTCGTCAATGTGCGGTACGACTTCGTTATCGATGAACTGCCGCGTCGTCTCGGCAATCATACGGTGCTCTTCAGTGAAGTCTTCCGGCGTGAAGATTTCTTCAGTTGTTCGCTCCTCAATTAGAAACGCGCCACCTTTGACGATTTGTTTCTGTTCGATTACGGCTGACATTTCGCTATCCTTTCATGTAGAAGCAATCAATTCTCTTCAATCTGTTGGATAATCATTGGCGGCATCATGCCGCAAAATTCAGGATACTTCTCGGCAATTCGAATTAAATCCAGCTCATCCTTCTTACGTTTGCTCAGTCTCCGCGAATCATCACCCCAGGCCCACATTTTTCCGCGGACTACATTTGCAAGCGACGCCACCGGAACTTTCTGGCCCAGGACTTCATGTAGCATTGTGTTGTTTAAGAAGTCCTGGTAGCGCGGATCAGTGGTGAACTGAATGCGAAGATCGCTGCCCGCCATTGCCGCATTAAGAGAATGCGGAAACTGTTCAACCGAAAAGTCCGCGCGTTCCAATTCGTTCTTTATCTTCGGCAAATCCGAAGAAACTACAACAATGTCAGCATCGAGTGTGTACACGGGCTCGACGTAGCAATTGACTGCCAGCCCGCCAATCAAACACCAACCGCTGTATTGATTGAGAATGCGGACGACCTTTGCGAAGTCAGTGCTGCCGCTGCCCGTCACTGCTTCAAATATTTCGGACTCAGTCATTGGCTTACCGATCAGCCTCGGGCCGCCTTCTTTGTAAGAGGCGGTAGATGGCGAAGGATTTGATCGAGTGGGTCCGGCGGTTTTATTTCGATGTGTGGTTGATATGCTTGCTGATCTGGACCCCAGTCGAAATAAATTCCGGCACCCTCCTGCTTGAGTTCCATTGCTTCCGCCTCTGCGATTTGGAGTCGAACAACTGCAAGCTCGGTGGCACTACTCGCATCTACCTTCTTCGCATAAACGCGTAAAGTGTATTGACCTGCAAGTAGGTTGAAGTCCGACCCATCATCGGGAAGCAGAAAGTGGTGATTACAGGCTATGCCTTCCCGCGGTACAAAGAGTCCGCTACCTCGAGTCAGACGATCATCACCGTACACCCATATTGAAAAGTTTTGCTTCGACTCGCCTCTTTGCAAATTTACGTGGAGACTCTCTATTGTCTGACCACGGCGGGAAGTACTAAAAAGCAAGGTTCGAAGGAAGACCTTCAATTGTCGCTTCCTGCCTGCAACAGATCCTCCGTCCGGCCCAAAGAATATGACCGTGGGCTTGGTCATCCTCAACTCGCCTTTTCTAAACATAGTCAACCAAGCCGTAACGCCGGATACTGCTAAGGCTAAGAATGAAATGGCGATTGAGATCCAACCTGTCATTTGTTATCTACGTTATCCTCTCAAAGATTCCCGCTGCGCCCATGCCGCCGCCGACGCACATCGTCACCATGCCATAGCGGCCGTTGCGACGTTCAAGCTCGCGCAAAATGCTTGCGGTTAACTTTGCACCGGTGCAACCAAGCGGATGTCCCAAGGCAATTGCGCCGCCGTTGACATTAACCTTGTCGATGTCGAGACCGAGCGTTTTGATTACTGCCAGCGACTGCGCAGCGAACGCTTCGTTCAACTCGATCACATCAATTTGATCAAGCGTCAGTCCTGCCAGCTTCAACACTTTTGGAATTGCAAAGACTGGCCCAATGCCCATCTCCTCGGGCGGACATCCGGCAGTTGCGTATGCAACAAACCGCGCCAGCGGCTTTACAACCAGGCTGTTTGCTCGTTCAGCGGACATGACAATCGCCGCAGCCGCGCCGTCAGACATTTGCGACGCGTTGCCGGCGGTAATCGTGCCCTTCATGCTGAATGCGGGCTCCAACTTCGCGAGCCCTTCTATGCTGCTGTCGCGGCGTACGCCTTCGTCTCTATCAAAAACAACTTCTCGCTTTTGCTTGCGGCCTTTTTCATCCAACTCTTCAAACGTTACGGTTAACGGCACCGTCTCATCCTTGAATTTATCGTTATCAAGGGCGGCCGCAGCTCGTTGATGTGAACGCAGAGCAAATTCGTCCTGCTCTTCGCGGCTGACGTTGTATTTGCGCGCTACGTTTTCGGTGGCGAGGCCCATGTTCAAATAGAAGTCGGGGTAATGTTCGACCAGATAAGGATTCGGCCGAATGGTGTGCCCGCCCATCGGGATCATCGACATCGTTTCCAGGCCGCCGGCGACGATCGTCTCGGCGCCACCGCCACGAATTCGATCAGCGGCCATCGCGATCGACTGCAAGCCTGATGAACAAAAGCGATTGATGGTCATGGCGCTGGTTTCGACCGGCAAGCCCGCGCGAATTGCAGCCGCGCGCGCGACGTTCATGCCCTGCTCCGCTTCCGGCATGGCGCAACCCATGATCACGTCTTCGATTTCCGTTGCTTGCAGACCAGGCACGCGCGCCATTGCTTCCTTGATCACTGCCGCGCCCATCTCATCGGGACGAGTGTTTCTCAAAGTGCCTTTTGGCGCTTTGCCAACTGCTGTTCTAACGGCCGATACGATTACTGCGTCTTTCATAAGTACCTCAGAATTCAGAATACAGAAGTCAGGAGACAGAATTGGCCACGGCTGTTGAATATCTAAAAAGCAGCTTGCTGACTTCTTCGAGTTGTAACATTAACTTCGCCGTGCTTGCGTATTCAAGATCGTTGCTCAGAATTAAGTAATACCTACACTCTTCAAGTGAGCCTTGGGCAATATTCATGAACCTCACCTTGTCTAGGCGCCCTTTCTTCTTAAACCCTTCGGCAATGTTTGCAGGAACGGAAATCGCTGCCCTTCGAAGTTGCGATGTCAGTCCGTAGACCTCTTCGCGCGGAAATCCTTTGCTAATGCGATAGACGCTGAGAACAAACTGATGCGCTTTCTGCCACACGATAAGCTCCTGAAAATTTCCAGCCGGTTGACGCTGCATGGAATCCTCCTCTTTTGGTGCGTGTAATAGGGTGATTCCAAAATCGGTTTACTTTTCCTAGCGGCTTGAATCGTTATGGTCCTAAATTCTGACTCCTGAATTCTGTCTCCTGACTCCTTCATTAATTTCTTAACGGCTTTCCCGTTTTCAACATCGCCGCCAGCCGCTCTTGCGTCTTGCGGGTTCCAGCCAACGACAAAAACGCCTCGCGTTCGAGATCTAAAAGATACTGCTCGGAAACTCGTGTCTCGTGATTCAGATCGCCGCCGGTCAATATGCGCGCCAACTTTTCACCAATCAACGCGTCATGATCCGAAATGTAACCGCCGCGCTTCATCTGGTGAATGCCGAGCTTCAGTGTTGCCAGCGCCGCGTTGCCGAGCGCGAGAATATCCGTGCGTGGCTGTGGCTCGACATAGCCACTTGCTGCCAGCGACAACACTTCTTTTTTCGCGTCAGCGATCAAACGATCGCCGTTCATTGAAATCGTGTCGTCCGCGGAAAGAAATCCCAGCGTGCGTGCTTCCTCAGCCGAGGTCGCTACCTTTGCCAGCGCGATCGTTTCAAAAGCTCGCTTCACAAAAGGAAATGGATCGGCATCGTCGACGTTTCCCGGAATCGAATCCAACGTGCGCAATAACAACTCTTTCGTGCCACCGCCTGCTGGAATGATACCCACGCCGACTTCAACGAGGCCGATGTAAGTTTCCGCCGCTGCCCGCACGCGATCGCCATGCAAAACCATCTCGCAACCGCCGCCAAAGACCAGGTTGAACGGCGCAACTACGACCGGCTTCGGCGAGTAACGCAAGCTCATCGTCGCAGTTTGGAAAGCACGGCCCATCATATCGAGCTCTTCCCAGTTTTCTTCCTGCGCCTCCATCAACATCAACATGATGTTCGCGCCTACGCAGAAGTTTGTGCCCTGATTGCCCAGGACCAAACCAACAAAATTCTTTTCCACTTCGCCAAGCGCAAACTTCAACATTTGCAGTGTGTCGCCGCCAATGGCATTCATCTTCGAATGAAACTCGAGACAGGCAACGCCGTCGCCAATGTCTATCAGCGACGCGCCGGAATTTTTCTTGATGACACCAGCGCGATCCTTGACTGACTTCAGCACGATCACGCCGGGTTGATCGGCGAGTGGCAGGTATTGTTCCGTGGCAAAGTCGAAATAAAACTGTTGCGCATCGTGTTTCTTGTAGAAAGATTTCGCGCCGGCCTCAAACAACTTCTGCACGTTGGCCGGAATCGGTTGGCCCTCTTCCTTCATGCGGGCGACCGATTTTTCCACGCCAATGGCGTCCCAGGTTTCGAAAACTCCCAGTTCCCAGTTGAAGCCCCAGCGCATGGCCCGATCGACTTCTACAATCGTGTCGGCAATTTCCGGAATGTGGTTCGCGGCATAGCGAAATGTGCGCGACATCGTCTTCCACAAAAACGCGCCTACCCGATCCTTGCTCCAGACGAGAGCCTTGATGCGCTCAGGCAAGTCTTCAATGTTCTTGGCCATGTCGAGCGCCGGCAGTTTCACTTTCTCAGCCGGATGATACTCGAGCGAGGCGCGATCGAGCGTCCAGATTTCCTGTTTGCCGCCTTCGCCTTTTTGACGTTTGTAAAAACCACCCCTGGTTTTGTTGCCGAGAATTCCGCGCCCGATCATCTGCGTCAGAAATTCCGGCGCAATGAAGACGTCGCGCTCGTCGTCTTCGGGCAGCGCCTCGTAAAGGTTCTTTACGACGTGACCAAAAACATCCAGCCCAACCAGATCAAACGTGCGGAAAGTCGCAGTCTTGGGCCGGCCGACTGCCTGCCCCGTAATCTTGTCAACTTCTTCAATTGAGTAGCCGTCTTCGAGCATGGTCTTGATGGTTACCATGGCGCCAAAGGTGCCGATGCGATTGGCGATGAAGTTTGGCCGGTCCTTGGCGACCACCACGCCTTTGCCGAGCCGCTGATCGAGAAAGCCAAACATGAAGCATGACACTTCCGGCCTGGTCCATTCAGTGCGAATTATTTCGACGAGATGCATGTAACGCGGTGGATTGAAGAAGTGGGTGCCGAGAAAGTGTGAGCGAAAATCTTCCGAACGTCCTTCGGCGAGTCGCTTGAGGGGAATGCCGCTGGTGTTTGACGCGATGACAGAACCCGGCCGCCGATGCTGCTCGACGAGTTCGAACAAACCCCGTTTGATTTCCAGATTTTCAACCACCGCTTCAATGATCAAATCGCAGTCTTTTAGTTTCGGCAGATCGTCGTCAAAATTGCCAATGCTTACTAGCGACGCAGCATCGGGTGTAAAGAACGCCGCGGGCTTTGACTTCCTCGCGGATTCGAGGCCCAAGCGCGCGAAGCGATTGCGATCATCAAGCGACTCAACTCCGATAGTCCCTGACGGTCCTGTCAAATTTTCCTTGGGAACTATGTCAAGGAGAAGGGTCGGCACACCCGCATTTGCAAGATGCGCGGCAATCTGCGCCCCCATCGTTCCCGCTCCCAGGACTGCTGCTTTTTCAATCCGCATAATCAGTGGTAAGGCATGCTTGCCTTTCATCCAGTTTCGTTTGGAGCAAAAAGACCCGAAAAAACCAATAAAGACGAGGGCCCTAATAATACTGAATGAGTGTTCATTCAGCAAGGCTAGGCTAATAGAACTGCGAGGTTTTTACCAAGACCATCGCCGGCCTCACGCTGGCTTCTTTCCCGTGATCCCCCAGATGAGTCGGGTCCATGGGTCAGGCCGCGTCTTACGAAAGTCGACCCATGTGAATTGGCCGAGGTAAGGCGGCAACTCCGGTATCGATCGCGCGTCCTTCAAGATTACGGGATTGATTGGGCAACCGCGGTTAGCAAACTCATTGATGATGGTTCGCAATTCGACGGTTTGCCATGGCCCCCGCCCATTCGGACCCACGATTATCGCGGCAGACTTAATTCGAGGAATCATTTTATAGAGTTCATCCTGCCAAGGCAGACCGGGCTGTAGGTGCTCTTCATCCAACCAAGGTTTGATACCCCGTTTCCTCAGACCTTGGTAGAGCTTTCGTACGCTAGCTTTATCCAAGCTGTTATGGCATAGAAAAACGTCAAACTCTTCTTCAACGCCAGCTTTTGTTTCCCATCGATCAAGAATATCGATCTGCCGCTTCGAAGCCAGCGAGACTTCGTCAAAGATAGTTAGTAGATCGTCAAGTCCCTCAGCGATTGTGAACTCAAAACCAGGGACGTTCTGCGAACGATTCCGTTTGGCCTTCGCCTGTAATCTCTCGATGCATGTGCGGCACATGGAGCCATTTCGCAGTCTCCTGTCGATACCAGTCTTATCCACCAAGAAGTCGTAGACGCACCCCGTATTCTCTTCATGACGAGTCGAATCGTCGAGATGTTGTGCGATGATGCTGCCTAACAACCCGACCATTCCATTGTTCTTGGAAAGATTGGTTAATGCGGACCATCCCCAGAATGACACAATGGAGGCTACGTCATCACTATCGAAGAAATAGTTGTTGTCGTAAGGCAAATCGGTTCCGATCACAATTGAATCGTGCTTTCTGATTAGCGATTTTGTTACAGGGGCAAGTTGTTCATAAGTGGCGGGGTTGGAAATCACACCACCTAATTCGAATGGCTCAGTACGCGCAGCAAAAGACAAATGCTTACAGACTCGGTTCAAACCTTCTGCCAAGGCATCCACATTGATTGCACAGGATCCATCGGTACCTAGAAGTATGCTTTTCCGAACCTTGGTCCGTTTGCGGCTGGTTACCGAATCAACTGAGGCCACCTTTCTTGAACTCTTTTTCATGTGGTCCATTCTCGTAGATCGCTTAGTCAGTTCCAAGGCTTAGTAGTTCGTCAATATTTCGTCGGACTTGAAGCCCATTTGCTCCAGCCGATCGCGCGTTTGTTCCATCATCTCCAGCGAACCGCAAATCAGCGCCACCGGCGAATGCAAACTCGGCAACACGTGATCGAGCAGCGACTGCACATAGCCGGTAGGGCCGGACCAGTCGTGCCCGTCAGGCTTGGAGATCACCTGGCGCAACTCAACTCCGGAATCTTTCCAGCCTTCAGTTTCGTCGCTATAACAAAAGTCGTCAGGTGTGCGCGCGCCGTAAAGAACTACCAGTTGTCCAAATTCCTTCTTTCGATTTAACACATGCCGCAGCGCTGATCGCAGCGGCGCCACGCCAGTGCCCATGGCTACAAAGACAAGATCATTGCCTTTCTGAGCATCAAGATCGAACCCATGTCCCGTGACTTCAAGCAGCTCAATCCTCTCGCCGCGCTGCATCTCGAATATCAAGTCGCTCGCGCCCGCTTTACGTTTCACCAGCACTTCCAATTCTTTGTCTTCCGGGGCGCTGGCAAACGCAAAGTAGGCAGGCGCCTCATCAGCGACAGACAGCAGTGCAACCTGGCCAGGCGCAAAACGGATGCCGTGCTGTTCGCTCATTCCCTCGGGCATCAAATCGAATGAACGAATCGCGCGAGCCTGATCGCGTACTGCTGTGATAATGAGTGAAGTCAAACGTCCGGCTCGATTTTTGAATTTTTGAAACTGAAGCCAAACACCGTGATCTAAATAACTACCTTTGAGCCAAATCCCAATCGAAATTATTGTTCGGAGGGTAAGCGTTCCGCGCCGGCGTAGAGCGCATCGATCGCGTCGCGATATTTTTCATCGACAACGCGACGCTTTACTTTCAACGTCGGCGTCAGCTCGCCGCCTTCGATCGTCAACTCTTTTCCCAGCAAGCCAATCTTCTTTACTTTTTCAAACTGAGCGAGCTCGGAAGTGAGTCCGGCCACTTGCCGCTCAAATAGATCGATGATGCGCGGGTGTTTGCAAAGCTGAGCGCGGTCGCGCGTCTCAATGCCTTTTAGTTGCGCGTACGATTCGATGCGCTCCCAGTCAGGGACGATCAGGGCCGCCGGAAACCTTCGTCCGTTGCCGATCAAGACAACCTGATTCACAAAAGGCGAGCCTTTGATCAATTGCTCAATCGGTTGCGGCGCAATGTATTTACCGCCGGAAGTCTTGAACAGTTCCTTCTTGCGATCGGTGATGCGCAGGAATCCGTCCGCATCGATCGCGCCGATATCGCCGGTTTTGAACCAACCATCTTCCGTGAACACGGCGCGAGTTTCTTCCGGCTTGTTGTAGTAACCGCGCATTACATTTGGCCCACGCGTTTCGATCTCGCCGTCCGGCGCAATGCGCACCTGCACGTTTCTGATCGGTGTGCCAACTGTGCCCACGCGATTCTCTTCGATGGTTGACGCTGTAATCACCGGCGACGTCTCGGTTAGCCCATAGCCCTGAATGATCGGAATGCCGGCGCCGATGTACATCAGCGCCAGTTCCTCGGGCAAGGCCGCCCCGCCGGAAACAAGTAAACGAATGCGACCGCCGAGTGCCAGCTTCCACTTAGAAAACATTAACGAACTGGCTAGCTTGTGCTGCAAACTGAGTCCCAGGGGAATGCGCTTTCTTTCCAGCAGGTGGTGTGCGTAACTCTTCGCAACGCTTACGGCCCAGTTAAGCACCATCACACTCGCGCGGCCTTGCTCGACTGCACGTTGCCTGATGCGCGCATAGATTTTTTCGAAGATGCGCGGCACGCCAACCAAAATCGTAGGATGCACTTCACGAAGATTTGGGCCAATCGTATCGAGCGACTCGGCAAAATAAACCGCCATGCCGCGATACAAGTACATGTACATCGCCTCGCGCTCGAAAATATGCGACAGCGGCAGCACCGACAGCGCGGTGTCCTCGACGCCGAATGAGAAGTGCCCCGACGAGTTCACCAGATTCGAAACCAGATTCCCGTGCGTCAGCATGACGCCTTTCGGTTCACCGGTGGTGCCGGAGGTGTAAATGATCGTTGCCAGGTCATCCGGCTTCGCTTGTAGTTCAAGGTCGCGCAGCAGCTCGCGCTGCTGGCGCGCAAACGCCTGGCCTCGCGCTTCGAGTTGTTTGAGCGAAATAGCCGCCGACTTCGACGCGGCATCCTTTTCAAGCACGATGAGATGTTCTACGGCAGGGCAGCTCGAAAGTATCGGCTCGATTTCGCGCAGCTTTGTTTCGTTTGCAAGCAGCAGCACGCGAGCGCCCGAGTCTTTCAAAATGTACTGCACCTGCGCCGCCGTCAATGTGGGATAGATAGGAACGTCGATCGCGCCCAGAAAAATGCATCCCGCATCGGTCAAGGTCCATTCGGGCCGGCTCTCGGAAAGAATGGCCACGCGCTCACCGCGTCTTATGCCAAGCGAATAGAGGCCCGCTGCGATCCAGCGCGCGGTTTGGAGCAGGTCAGCCGATGAGATCGGAATCCAGCGACCATCGTGTTTGTAGTTCAATGTGTCCGGTCGAGTATGTACGCGGGCAACGAACTCAAAGACTTCGGTTAACGTGGTAGGTTCGTCCGCCGTCGCGGCCGTGGCGTTTATCACCCGCGTTTGCGGTTCCGGCTGAAGCTGAGTTATTGAGTTCACTTCGCCGCGACTCCGTTCAGGAAGATGTCGAGCACTTGATCGGCCATTGGCGCCAACTTGTAGCGGCGCTTGGAAAGGATCCAATTGGTGGCCATCTCATCGAGTGCGCCGAAAAGAATTTTTGCAACAACTTTTGCGTTGAGTTCCTTGCGAAACACGCCGGCGCGTTGGCCCTCTTCGAAAGTTGAGCGGATGAGGCGCAGGTATTCGGCAAAGCCTGCGGCTGAAAACTCTTCCATGAACTTTGTAGAGCCGCGCAGTTCTACCTGAAATACCACCGCGAGATCGCGATCGGCGCCAAGTCGATCCAGATGCATGTGAGCAATGCGTCGCAGGCGCTCGCGCGGGTCGGCTATGTCTTCCAGACGCTTGCGTCCATCCGCAATCGCTTCTTCCATGTTGCGATCGAAGATCGAGTGAAGGATTTCTTCTTTACTTTTGAAGTAAAGATAGACCGTGCCGTCGGCTACGCCGGCCTCGCGCGCAATGTCGGCAACCTTGGAGTTGAAATAACCGTTGCCGGCAAACACGCGAATCGCTGCGCGCAGGATCGCGCTGCGCTTGTCCGCAATCACCGGCCGATCTGAATTAAGTGTTCGCGCGCTTTTCATTTTCGATTTCCGCTTGGTATGACTGAATGAACCATCACTCAGTTCCCGTAGCCTACTCTGTGGCCGGTTCTCAGCGCAACAGCAGGGAGTTTCAGTAGTGGGTCCGTTTGGATTGTTCTATTGGAACTGCGGCGGGGAAACGCGAAGCGATCTTATTAGCACCGTGGCTTCAGCCCGGTGGTCAAGTTCTACAAAATGATACCTGAACCGTTTCCAACGGTTTCTCCTGATTCTGTCGCCAACAAACCGTTAGAAACGGTTCTTTGTCAATTCCGGTTTGCTATCACCGGGCTGAAGCCGCGGTGCTAATGAGATCGCTTCGCGTCCCACCTGCTTGCGCTCCAGTAGAGCCGTGAATCACAGCCACCTTCTTGAAATGTCAAACTGGTCCACCACCTAGTTTTCTCGCGGGATTTTTTCACCGGGCAACGAGTCTCCGCTTCGATCCTCTTCGCGACCGGCGTTGAGCGCAGACTTCGCAAGCGACACGTCCACGCTTTTCAGCAGAAATTCCTGCGTGGGATAGGGAATCTCGATGCGACGCTCGCGGAACAGCCGCTCGATGCGGTAGTTGATGTCGCTTTTGATTTGCGGATGGCGACTGGGCTGGCGAGTCCAAACCAGCAAGCGAAAGTCGAGCGAGTACTCACCAAACTTCAGGAACTGGACCTTTGGCGGCGGATCAGTCAGCACGAGATCCACGTCTTTCGCCGCCAGCAGCAACGTCTCAGTTACCAGGTTCACATCAGAATTCACGGCCACGCCGATCGGAATCGAAATTCGCGCGCGCGGATCGCCGTAGGACCAGTTGATGACCCGCTGGCTGACTAACTTTGAATTCGGCACGATAATGGCAATGCGATCGTTGGTATAAATGATCGTCGTGCGTAGGTTGATAGTTTGCACATCACCTTCGTCTTCGCCGATGGTGATGCGATCGCCGACGCGCACCGGCCGTTCGAAAAGCAGGATAAAGCCGGACACAATATCCGCGGCAATATACTGAAGACCAAAACCGATGCCTACGGAAAGCGCGGTGACCACTACCGCAATCGATGTTAGATCGATAGTGAATTGCTTCAGCGCTATCAGAATGCCGATAACCACAAACAGATATCTGACGACCCGAGCAATCGTATAGCGAAGGCCTGGATCAATATGACCGCGTTTTGCGAGTCGACGATCCAAAAGCGAACTGAAGCGGCCCGCTAAGGAAAACGTGAGTAGTAACACCGCAATGCCAAGGACAACTCTCCCGACTGAAACGCGGTCATTGAAAAATGGCAAGGGGTAACTAATGTAGAACCAGATGCGCTGTAGTATTCCGCCGCCGTTCTGAAAAAGGAGTGAACTTGGAAACAAGCGTGGAGTGATGACTAACAGGTTGTTCAATTAATCGCTCTCCAAAACATTTCAGCCGCCACATGCGCCGGATAACGCCCGAGCGGCTTTCCGCGTGTCGTTGAATTTGGTGTAAGCGTCGGCAAGTTTACCTCGAAAGAACGAAATCAGTTAAGAATCCCGTTGCAGTATCTTGATCTTTCGCATGCGAAAGAGAAAATACGCACCTGCTGTCCATAACAAGGCCACCGTGAGCCAAGCCACGAGTGAGTGGCTTAGTCCCCACGGATTCGCGGCATAGAGATCGGCGAAAGGCACGATGTCTTTAGTGTTATTCACGGCCGCGTGCAACAACATTACCAGCAACAAACTTCCTCCGGTGCGCCAGTACAGCCATGCTATGGCGACGGAAACCGCGGTCACCTGCAATAGGTACAGCGGAAACGATTGTCCCAGCGTGTCGCTACCGGGAAAGAAGAACAGCGGCAAGTGCCAGGCGGCCCAGATGATTCCGAGGAGGATGCTGGCGGACGCGAGGCCCAAGTGCTCTGACAGACGCGGCAGCGCGTAACCTCGCCAGCCGATTTCTTCGCCCGCTTGCACCCACGTCGAGACCGCAATTGCCCCTACCATCAGATACCACGGCGTCTGACCAAAGCCCGGCCAGGCTCCGGTTACGATGCGGTGCACAACGGCGACCGACAGCTTAATGACCGCCATGTAAGTCAACGCAAACAAATACCAGCGCCAGCCCACATCCCACTTGAGGATTCGACTGAGTAGCGACCGCGTTGCAGCTTGTCCTTCCGCTCGGTCCGTAAGCGCTACAGCAACCAGAGCCGGAGCAAATACACCGAGCAGAAACACTGCGCTTGCGAGTATCCCGAGCGTCGAGTGTGTCGCCACAATCCCCTGTGAAATTGCAAACGATGCGGCCCAACAGATCCAAGTTGCGCTAAAGGTGACCAGGAAAAACTTAGGAAGGGAGCGCATGATTGCTTTGAACGGCGCGCGCTTCGTGGTCAGCGGACTACCGAAATTACTGATCCTTGCGACAGATAGCCTTCTGCAAAGCATGCGCGCGCGGAAATACAAACCACAACGAGATAAAGATCGCAAATAACGCAAGTGCCAGCAACGATACCCAACGTCCACCAGCGATAACGCGTGCGATTAGATAAAAGTCCAGACAAATACCAAACGCCAACGGCAGCATGCTCCAAAACAGCAGGCGCGCCGTTAGGTTAACAAACGTAGCAGTAACCTCCTTCCAGCCTGTGCCTCGATGCAACGCTGCCGGTGTCATAATGAT
>Ga0137390_10003323_pt1 | contig 13095 bp, 15 predicted proteins | sample 15con2h24AmetaG_FD_104937 | JGI IMG/M metagenome (GOLD analysis project Ga0137390, IMG submission 104937) | Vadose zone soil microbial communities from Angelo Coast Range Reserve, California, USA - 15con2h2.4A metaG | ecosystem: Environmental > Terrestrial > Soil > Vadose zone > Saprolite... | reverse complement strand
TCCAGGCGCAGATCCTCGACCTCTTGGTCGAGCTCGTCGAGGAAAGCGGCATGGCGTTGATCATCGTCTCGCATGATCTCGGCGTCATCGCCGAGACCGCCGACGACGTTCTCGTCATGTATGGCGGCACCGTCGTCGAGCGCGCCCCGGTTGCCGCGCTGCTGCGCCATCGCGCGCATCCTTATACCCAAGGGCTGTTCGCGGCGCGACCGCGCCTCGGCGGCGGCGCGGCGCCGTTACAGGCGATCCCCGGGACCGTACCCGATCTCGCCGCGTTGCCGTCGGGCTGCCGCTTCGCCGATCGCTGCCCCCTGGCCATCGCCGCCTGCGGCGCAGCGCCGCCGCCGATGAGCGACGTCTCCCCCGGTCACGGCGCCGCCTGCATCCGGCTCGATGCGGCTGAAAGTGCGGCGTGCGCGTGACGCTGCCCCTGCTCAGAGCCGAGGGGCTTGTCCGGCTCTATGCGCAGCCGCGCCGCCTGCCGTGGCGCCGACCGGCTCTGGTCAGCGCGGTGGCCGGCGTCGATCTCGAACTCGAAGCAGGCAGCAGCCTCGGCATCGTCGGCGAATCAGGTTCGGGCAAATCGACGCTGGCGCGTCTCGTCATGGCGCTCGAGCAGCCCGATGCCGGGCGCGTCTGCTTCATGGGACATGACCTTGCAACATTGCCGCCGCCGCAGCTGCGCGGGCTGCGCCGACATTTTCAGATGGTGTTCCAGGATCCCTACGGTTCGCTCGACCCGCGGCAGACGATTGCGCGGATCGTCGCCGAGCCACTCGGTGCGGCGGACACGTCCGCACCCGCGCGCGCCGAGCGTATCGCCGAAGCGCTCCAATCGGTCGGCCTCCAGCGCGGCGACGGTGTCAAATACCCGCATGAATTCTCGGGTGGGCAGCGCCAGCGCATCGCCATCGCGCGCGCCCTCATCACCCGGCCGAAGCTGATCGTCGCCGACGAGCCGGTCTCGGCGCTCGACGTTTCGGTCCAGGCGCAGGTGTTGAACCTTCTCAAGGAACTCGAGGCACGGCATGGCGTGACCTATCTCTTGATCAGCCATGATCTCGCGGTCGTCGAGTACGTGACCGCGCGGCTCGCCGTGATGTATCGCGGCGCCATTGTCGAGGCTGGAGCCACAAGCGCGGTGCTGGCCGCGCCGCGTCATCCCTATACGCAAGCGCTCAAGGACGCGGCTCCCAACCTGATCGCCGGCCACCGCCGCGCGCGGCGCCGCTCGATGTCCTCGTCTTCGGTCCTTGAAGCCGACGGTCCCGGCTGTCCCTATGCCGCGCGTTGCACGCTGGCACAGAGGCGGTGCCGGGACGAGGCGCCGGCATTGCGTGAAATCGCGCCCGGGCGCCACGCCGCCTGTCACTTCGCATGAGCGGGTCGCGATGGCGCTGACGCCGCTTGTCACGATACTCGTGCTGTGCGCCGCGCTGATGCACGCGACGTGGAACGCCATCGTCAAATCGGACCGCGACCCCCTCGCCTCGTTCGGCTTGGTCTTGATCGCCGGAGGGATATTGGGGCTCCTCGTCGTGCCGTTTGTGCCGCTTCCGGCGGCGGCGTCGTGGAAATTTCTCGCCGCCTCCACGATCATCCATTATTTCTATTATTTCTTTCTTCTGCGCGCCTATGCGCATGGCGACCTCAGCCATGTCTATCCGATCGCGCGCGGCCTCGGTCCGACTCTCGTGGCGATCTTCTCGAATGCGCTCATCGGCGAGCGGATCAGCCTGCAATCGGGGGGCGGCGTCGGCCTTGTCTCGCTCGGCATCATCGGGCTCGCGCTCGGCAACGGCTGGCGTGCCTTCGGCGGCCGCGGGACTTTCTTTGCCATCCTCACCGGCATGACGATCGCCGGCTACACCGTGGCCGACGGGACCGGCGTGCGCAACGCCGGGAATCCGCTGAGCTACATTGCGTGGCTCAACGTCGTCGAAGGACCCTGGGTATTCCTCGTCGCCCTCTACCTCCGCGGGCCCGCCTTGCTGCCCTATCTGAAAGCGCAGTGGTGGCGCGGCAGTCTTGGCGGAGTGGTCGCCGCCCTCGGCTACGGCATCGCCATCTGGGCGCTCAGCCTCGGCGCCATGGCGAATGTCGCAGCCTTGCGCGAGACCTCGGTGCTGTTCGCAGCGCTGATCGGCACACTGCTCCTCGGCGAGAAGTTCGGCGCCAAGCGCGTGATGGCGGCAATGGTCATCGTCGCCGGGCTGCTCTTGATGAATCTGCCGCTTTAGGGCTCTCCCTCAAATTGCATAGCGAAATCTCGGTTGCCATCCTGCGGCGCCTTCCGGAATGAGATTGAAGAGGTGCCAGACGCTGCAGAAATCATCGCCCTGGGTAAATGCTGTGTCGGCCACCCGCATGATCTTGCCGCCCTTGCGCGTGAAGACCGAAACGCCCGGCATCGCGCGGCCATCCGGGCGATAGCCCATGTCCTCCGCAAATGTCGTGCCTTGGTTCGATACCATGGGAAATCTCCAGCCACGACCCGCTGCGAAGCTCTGCTGCCGCTCGGGCGCGTCCGGCGACGACAGCACGAAAGCAGCGCGATCGCGCAAGTGATCGAACACGCCATTGAAGCCATCCGCCCACATCGTGCAATGCGGGCAGCCGGTGCCCATATTGTGGATGACGAAGAGCGTGTCCTGATCGCCAAACAATGCGGAGAGCCGCACCGTGCCGCGCGGCGTCGCAAACTCGTAGTCCTGAACTTCCTCCGGCTCGATCGCCGCTTGGGCGTGCCGCATCTTCTCGCGGAGCTCGGCGATCTGGTGCCGATACTCGGCCAGCTTCCCGGCGGTGTCCTTGTACGTCATCGCTGATCCTCCCGCCTTGCCCGATCAAGTGCCGTATTGGTCGCGAAGGCGTACCCAGGACATTGTATGGGGCAAACCCGCCTCGCCGCGCCCCTTTGGCACGAGGTCGAGGTAGTGGTAGGCGGTGTTCAGCATGTCGAGGCCGCGCGCGTAGCAGGAATAGGTGTGGAAAACGCTCCCGTCGGCGTCTTTGGCGAACACGCTGATGCCCGCCAGGTCCGACATGTTCATCGTGTTCACCGCGTAGTTATGGATGGCGGTGCCGCCGGCAAGCTCTTCGGGTTTGAACGATACGTTGTAGTCGTAATTGAAATCGTTGCGGAATGACGATAGCCATTTGAAGCTCCACCCCAGACGCTTCGCAAAGGCCTGCAGCTTGGGCAGTGGCGCGCGCGAGATGGCGACGAATGTCACGTTGCGTTGATTGAGGTGCGGCACGATGCCGTTGAAATTATCGGCCCAGAACGAGCAGCTCTTGCAGCCAGCCTCCCAATCGGGTCCGAACATGAAGTGGTAAACGACGAGCTGAGTGCGGCCGTCGAAGATCTGTGCGAGCGTCTGTTCTCCGGCAGGGCCGTCGAATACATATTGTTTGGTGACGCGCGCCCAAGGCAGATCTCGGCGCGCTTGGCTCAGCTGATCACGGAGTTTGGTGAATTCCTTTTCCTTGGCGAGCAGCTGTTTGCGTGCCTCCACCCATAGTTCGGGCGTTACGATCCGATGATCGGTCATTGTCAATCCTCCAATGGTGATTTGACGACTCGCTTGCGTCCACGGGTCGACTTCGACCCTCCGGGTTTGCTTCGACTTGCCCGCCGCGCCGCGACGGATTTCTCCCGCGCGATCGCGTCCAGCGAGATCGCCAACAGATCGAATTGCGCCTGCCAGTACTTGCTGTAACGATTGAGCCAGACGGCCGCGTCGCAAATCGGGCCCGCGTCGAAGCGGCAGCGGCTGATGCGGCCCGTACGCTCCTGGGTCACCAACCCGGCGCGTACCAGAACCTGGATATGGCGCGAGACGGCCTGCAAGGAGATATCGAAATGAGCGGCGATCTCCGACACGAGAAGATCGTGCCCATCGAGCCGATCGAGGATTTCGCGCCGCACCGGGTCGGAGAGCGCGGCAAACACCAAGTTCAATAGTTGCTGCTCGTCATCGGATGATGACATGCGTCCAACGACGCGCAGATGCGACGGGTTGCCCATGCGAACTCGGCGATCATTCAACCTGTATGTTGATAATCAACTACCTTGTTGATTATGTGTCAAGCCTGAAGCACCGGGGGCTCGGATACACCTGTTTCATGGGAGCAATAAAATAATGATATACGACTAGGGTGAAACGGAAGCAAAAGACGAAACGCGACGCCAGGGGTCGTACGGATGCCCCCTCCTGGCTGCTGCTGATCCATCAGCTGCCGCCGAAACCGGCGTATCTCCGCGTCAAGATCTGGCGCCGGCTGCAGGGGCTGGGCGCCATCTCGGTCAAGAACTCGGTCTACGTCTTGCCGGCGAGCGAACAGGCGCTCGAAGACTTCCAATGGCTGCTTCGCGAGATCGAGCAGGGCGGCGGCGATGGCATCGTCTGCGAGGCCAACCTGGTCGACGGATTGAGCGATCAGGATGTGCGCTTGCTGTTCGACGCGGCGCGGGATGCCGACTACGCGGAAATCGCGAAGGAGCTTCGCAGCTTGTCCGCCGCGCTCGAGGGCGACTTCGCCTCGCGCGAACGCAAATCCGACGTCAAGGGCCAGATCGCACGTCTACGGCGTCGGTTCTCGGAATTGAGCGCGATCGATTTCTTCGGCGCGACCGGCCGGATGACCGTCGAGGGGTTGCTGTCGAACCTCGAAGCCCGGCTCGCCGATAGTGCCGCCGAGCCGCAGGCGCAACACTCCGGAGCGAAGAAGATCGCAGCCACGCTGACCGGAAGGACTTGGGTCACGCGGGGCGGGGTGCACGTCGATCGTATCGCTTGCGCGTGGTTGATCAGGCGGTTCATCGATCCCAAGGCGCGCTTCAAGTTCGTTTCGGCGAAGGACTACGATGCACGACCGGGCGAACTTCGCTTCGACATGTTCAAGGGCGAGGTCACCCACGAGGGCGACCGGTGCTCATTCGAGGTGCTCCTCGATCGGATCGGCGTCGACGACCCCGCGCTGCGCGCCATCGCTGAGATCGTTCACGACATCGATTTGAAGGACGGAAAATTCGGTCGCGAACAGGCATCGGGCATCGCCCATGTGATCGCCGGTATCTGCATGTCGCAAGCGGACGATCTCGCGAGAATCGAGCGCGCTTCGGCGGTGTTGGACGACATATACAACCACTTCCGGAAGAAGCGGGGTCGCTGACGATCGAAGTAGAAGGCGCCGGTGACGGAGGCTGATAGAGCAGTGCAGCCCCCAGCAAGCCGCGGCGATACCCAATCACGGCATCGAGGTTCTAGGAACTCGGCGGGCTGTGCGGACGTTGTTCGGGAAGGCAACCCGGAACAGGAGCGCCTCATGACAGGGCAGGGCGGCAGGAAGAGCACCGATCGGCAGAACAAGGACGCCCCGCACGTCAATCCGGAGAAGTCCGGGATTCGCACGGGAAATCCGCAGCTCGATCCCGATCACGCTCGCAACACCGAGCGCCAGCGTCACGAGGAGGACATTTCACGTTCGCCGCGCGAGCGGCAATAATTGCAGCGCGGCGCGTGGCGGGGGCACCGTGATTGACTTTCCGTCATCGCCCGGCTGTATTTCCTGACTGCCGTCGAGGGTGGCGGCGTGATCCGGAAGCGGACGAGGGAAGCGGATGAGAGTGGTGGTGGGCGCAGTGACGGCCGCCGTGTTGGTCGCGGCAGCCTCGGCGCCGGTGATCGCCGCGGAGGAGAAAATCCTTAACGTCTACAACCGGTCGGATTACATCGCGCCGGAGACGGTCGAGAAATTCGTGGCGGAGACCGGCATCAAGGTCAATTACGACGTCTATGACAGCAACGAGGCGCTCGAGGCCAAACTGCTCGCCGGCAACTCGGGTTACGATCTCGTTGTGTCGTTGGCCGGCCCATTCCTCGCCCGCCAGGTCAAGGCCAAGATCTACCGCAAGATCGACAAGGCAAAACTCAAGAACTACGACAATCTCGACAAGGAGATCCTGGCGAGCCTGGCGGTCGCCGACCCCGAGAACACCTATGGCGTTCCCTACCTCTGGGGCACGACCGGCTTCGGCTACAACGTCGCCAAGATAAAGGCGGCGCTCGGCGATCGCGCGCCGCTCGACAGCCTGGCGATGATATTCGATGCCGACATCGCCAAGAAGCTCGCGCCCTGCGGCATCTCGCTTCTCGACAGCCCGCTCGAGGTCTTCCCGGCGGTGCTGGCTTATCTCGGCCGCAGTCCGAGGAGCAAGGAGCCAGCCGATCTCGAGGCGGCGATCGCCGCCATCGCCAAAATCCGGCCCTTCATCAAGAAGCTCCACTCCTCGCAGTACGTCAACGACCTCGCCAACGGCGATCTGTGCATCTCGCTCGGCTATTCCGACGACATCGTGCAGGCGAAGATGCGCGCCGCGGAGGCGAAGAACGGCATTGAGATCGCCTACAGCATCCCCAAGGAAGGGGCGCAGCTCTCGATCACCGTGATGGCGATCCCCGCAAATGCCGCGCATCCCGACAACGCCCACCGCTTCATCGACTTCATCTTGCGCCCGGAGACCATCGCGGCGATCACCAACGCCATGGGCTATCCCAATCCCAATACCCTTGCCGCCGACATGATCGATGACGATATCCGCAACGATCCCAGCGTATATCCGCCCGACGATCTGCGCGCCAAATTCTTCATCGACAAGCCGGCAACAGCCGATTACGAGCGCGCTCGCACCCGTGCCTGGGCCAAGGTGAAATCGGGGAGCTAAATGTTGTGCGTGCGTTCGCTCCGATGGTACGGCGAATTTGCCTACCGAACAATTTCACCTGCTTGCCCCTAATAGGCGAAAAATCGCGATTGTCCGGTGCCGTGCCATAGGCAAATCGGCCGGCGCTCCCTATCTCTGCGTCGGTAGCAGGCAGGAATGGCCGGTATGACGTCGTTTCCGGACAAGGCGTTCCAGCGTTTCGACGAGAGCCCCGATGAGGAGTTCTATCGGCAGCCTCGCTTCTTCACCCATATCGACGAGGCGGCGATCGCCGCCGTCACCGACCTCTATCGCCGCTTCTTTCCGCCGGGCGGCGCCATTCTCGATCTCATGTCGAGTTGGGTCAGCCATCTGCCCCCCGAGGCGGACTATACTCGCGTCGTTGGCGTCGGGATGAATGCGCAGGAGCTCGCCGAAAACCCGTTTCTCGACGAGTTTCACGTGCAAAACCTCAATCGCGACCCGCGTCTGCCATTCGGCGATGGCGTCTTCGACGGCGCCGCGATCTGCGTCTCGGTTCAATATTTGGTTCGGCCGATCGAGGTGCTGCGCGAGGTCGGGCGCGTGCTGCGTCCGGGAGCGCGGCTGGTCATCACCTTCTCGAACCGCTGTTTCCATGCCAAGGCGATTGCCTGCTGGCGTCTGCTCGACGATGACGGGCATTTGTGCCTGATCGGCCGGTATCTCGCCGAGGCCGGTAATTGGGCCGAGGTGAATTGCTGCAATTCCCGCCTGACGCGCGACGGCGACCCGCTTTATGCCGTGGTCGCCTGTCGCGCCCCGGACACGGCTCAGGAATCGTAGGCGACCATCGATGTGACCGGGACGTCGATCCGCCGGCGGCCGCCGAGGAAGCTCAGCTCGATGATGCAGGCGGCGGCCACGACTTCGGCGCCGACCCCGCGGCACAGCGCGATTGCCGCTGCCATAGTTCCCCCGGTGGCGAGCAGGTCGTCGAGGATGGCGACTCGGCTTCCCGGCTTGATGGCGTTGGCCTGGATCTCGATCGTATCGCTGCCATATTCGAGATCGTAGGTCAGGGGGATCGTCGGACCCGGGAGCTTGCCCTTCTTGCGCACCATGACAAAGCCGCGCTGCATCGCGTAGGCAAGCGGAGCGGCGACGAGAAAGCCGCGCGATTCGATGCCGACCAGCTGGTCCGGCTCGTGGATCTGCAGCGCCTCGGTGAGGCGATGAACCGTGGTCCGCCAGGCGACGGGGTGGGCCAGCAAGGTCGAGATGTCGTAGAAGAGTATGCCGGGCTTAGGAAAATCCGGAACGCTGCGAATGTGTTGCTTGAGATCCATTGGCGCTTTCTTGCGGTCAATTCTTGATGGCGAAGGCACTTTAATCGCTTCGCTGTAGCGCGACAGCATCTTTTCACTTGGCCGAACCGGCAGAGCGCCGTGTAAAGTCGCCCTTTAATCAAGAGGGTAAACGACAGGAACGGGGGATCGACCGCGGAATGGCCGTTGACGCGGGCTGGGTCAGGACATCGAGCAAGGACAACCGGTTCGTCGTTGCTGTGGGCGGCAGCTGGGTTGTCGGGACTGCCGGCGAGCTCGACCGACGGTTGCACGACATTGCGCCGGGAAAGCTGCGCTCGATCACCCTCGACTTGAGCGAAGTCGCAGCGCTCGACACATCAGGCGCCTGGCTCCTTCTGCGCACGCAGCGCCGGCTCGTGGCCGAGGGGCGGGAGGTCGCGATCGAGAACCTCGCCCCGATCCTTGCCCCATTGCTGCAACAGGTCGCCGAGACTGGTTGCGAGGTGCCGCCGGACATGCATCCGCGCCGCCGGTTCGGCGATTTCATAGCGCGTATCGGCAAGGTCACGATCACCCAAATCGTCGGTGCCGGTGCGCTCCTCGGGTTCATCGGACTCGTCGCGATCACCGTCATGCGCACGATCCGACATCCGAGCCGGGTGCGCCTGGCGGCTCTGTTCCAGCACATGGAGCAGACCGGGCTAAATTCGCTGCCGGTCATCGGTATGCTGTCATTTCTGGTCGGCGTCGTCTTTGCCTTCCAGGGAGCCGATCAGCTTCGCACCTTCGGCGCCGAGATCTACACCGTCAATCTGCTCGGGATCGCCATCCTCCGCGAGCTCGGCGTACTCCTCACCGCCATCATCCTGGCCGGCCGCTCGGGCAGTGCGTTCACGGCTCAGATCGGCACGATGAAGGTGAACGAGGAGGTCGACGCGATGGAGGTGCTCGGGCTGGATCCGATCGAGGTGCTTGTTCTACCGCGCCTCTTCGCCATGATGATCACCCTGCCGCTGGTGGCCTTCTTTGCCAATATCATGGGTCTGCTCGGCGGCGCGATCATGTGCTGGGCGACGCTCGACATCTCAATTCCGACCTTCCTGCGCCAACTGCGCTCGCCGCTGCCGGGATGGAGCTTCTGGGTCGGCATATTGAAAGCGCCGACCTTCGCGGGCATCATCGCCCTGACCGGGTGCTACGAGGGACTGCGCGTCTCGCGCAGCGCCGAGAGCGTCGGCCGGTTGACGACGCGCTCGGTCGTCGAATCGATCTTCCTCATCATCCTCGCCGATGCCGTCTTCTCGATCATCTTCAGCTATGCGAGGATCTGACCTGGGCGCGGAATCACCACCGATCGCGATCGGCGGGTCTCCGTCAATCCGTGTGCGCGGGCTGGAAGCCCGTTTCGGCGAAAACGTGGTCTTCCAGAACCTCGATCTCGATGTCCGGCGCGGCGAGGTGCTTGGCGTCGTCGGCGGGTCGGGTACGGGAAAATCGGTGCTCCTGCGGACCATCGTCGGTCTGAACCACCCGACCGCCGGTCACATCGAGATTCTCGGGGAGGAGACGGCGCTTCTCGATGCTGTGGCACGGCGGCGGCTCGATGCGCGATTCGGCGTCCTCTTCCAGGACGGCGCGCTCTTCAGCTCGCTCACCGTCGCGCAGAACGTCCAGGTTCCCCTCCGCGAGCATCTCGACCTGTCGCCGGAAATGCTCGACGGCCTTGCCGCGATGAAGATCGCCGTGGTGGGCTTGCCCGCCGATGCGGCGCGCAAATACCCCTCCGAGCTCTCGGGCGGCATGCGTAAGCGCGCCGGTCTGGCCCGCGCCCTCGCGCTTGATCCCGAGCTGATCTTTCTCGATGAGCCGACCGCGGGCCTCGATCCGATCTCGGCGGCCGAATTCGATCGCCTGATCGCCAACCTGCAGCGCAGCATGCGGCTCACCGTCTTCATGGTGACGCATGACATCGACAGTTTGATGGCGATTACCGACCGCATTGCGGTGCTTGTCGACAAAAGGACACGGGTTGGTACGATGGACGAGCTGCTGCGTGACGATAATCCGTGGATTCGCGCCTATTTCCACGGACCGCGCGGCCGCGCTGCGATTGGATCCGCGCAGGGGGAGGCATAGATGGAGACGCGTGCCAATTATGTCGCCGTCGGCGCTTTCGTCATCGTCATCCTGATCGGCGCCTTCATCTCGGTGCTGTGGCTCAGCAGCGCCCAGTTCCAGCGCGAAGGGGCGATCTACGACATCTACTTCCGCGGCTCGGTGAGCGGCCTCACCGAAAGCGCCCCGGTGCGCTACAAGGGCGTCTTGATCGGCCGCGTCATCAACATTCGGCTCGATCCCGAGAATGTCGAGCGTATTCGCGTGCGCATCGAGGTCGACGCGGCGACACCGATCAAGCAGGATGCCGTCGCCGAGCTGGAAGCCCAGGGAATCACCGGCCTCGCTTTCGTTCAGATCACCGGCGGCAGCAATGCCAGTCCGGTCCTCGAGAAGCGCGAGGACAAGCGCTATCCCATCATCGCCTCCCGGCAATCGGGGCTCGAAGAGGTGGTGACGAGCGCGCCCGAGCTGTTCAAGCGTGCGACTCAGGTCGCCGACCGCATCGCCCTGGTGTTGAGCGATGCCAACGTGGCGGCGATCGCGCAAACCCTCGATCATATCAGCAGCGTCACCGGTACGCTCGCCGACAGCCGGAGTCAAATCGACAAGATCGTGATCGACACTTCGAAGACGATGTCCGAGATGCGCGGGGCGGCGACCGAGGCAACATCGCTGTTGAGGGATTTTCGCGAGACGCTGAATGGCCGTGATGGCATTGCCGATCGCTCATCGCGCGCGCTCCAGGAACTGAACCAGTCGGCGAAGAACCTCACGCAGCTGACCGCGCATCTCGATGCCGTCGTCCAGGAGAACCGCGCGGCGTTCCGCGATTTCACCCAGGGCGGGTTCACGCAGGCGCAGCAACTCCTCACCGACTCGCGCGCGCTCATCGTCGAGCTGACGCGAGTAGCCGATCAGCTCGAGCGCGATCCCGCGCGCTTTCTCTTCGGCGACCGCCGGGAAGGATACAGGCCGAGATGATGCACACCGCCGTCGATCGCCGCGCGCTCCTCCGCCTGGCCGCCCTCGCGCTCGTCCCCGCCGCGGCGGGATGCTCCAGTCTGATACCCGGCACGGGAACGCCGCCGCAGATTTATGTGCTGATGCGCAAGACGACCTTCCCGCCTGATCTTCCCAGCATTTCGCGACAGCTCCTCGTCGATACCCCGGTTGCCCCCGCCGAGATCGATACGACGCGCGTTGCCCTGACCCGCTCGCCGACGACGATAGACTATTTCGCCAATGCCGCGTGGAGCGACCGGGCGCCGGCGATGGTGCAGTCGCTCCTCATCGAATCGTTCGAGCAAACCGGCAAGATCGTATCGGTCGCCCGCGACTCGGCCGTGCTGCGCGCCGATTATATCCTGATGCCCGAGTTGCGGCGCTTCGAGGCGCGCTACGAGAACGGCGACGCGCCGCCCGTTGTGCTGGTCCGTTTGCTCGTCCGGCTGATCAAGATGCCGGAGCGAACGATCATCGGTGACGAGATTGCCGAAGGACGCGAGACCGCCGCGCGCAACAGCATGGATGCGGTCATCGAGGCCTACAACGAAGCCCTCGGCAGCGTCATGAAGCGCCTCGTCAGCTGGACGCTTCGGCGCATGGGCCAAGATGCCGGCGCGCGCTGAAGCATGGGCTTGACGATGCGACCTTCGAGTGAACGAGGCCATGGTTGATCTCACCAAGCTGAGCCGCGCCCAGCTCGCTGTCATGGCGACCGCCGGGCGCGAGATTCGGGAGTGCGAGCGGATATTGCACAAGACCGGCGACACCGTCGTCGGCGAGGCATTGCGAGGCTGCGGCGTCTTTTATGAGTGGAACCATTATCCCGAAGGCGACGTCTACGATCCCGAGAGCCACGCCCAATATTACTATCATGCTCATCCACCGCCGCAGCGCGCCGGCGACGAGCACGGGCATTTTCACACCTTCCTGCGCCCGCGCGGCATGCCCGCCGGGACCGTCCCGCTGATGTTGCCGGAACTCGCTATCGCCAACGCGCCGGCACAACCGGATGACCCGCCGCTCGCACCTGTCGCGCAGCCGAATCAGGGCGGCAACAACGACAAGCTGAGCCATCTCATCGCCATAGCCATGGACCAGAACGGCGCTCCGATGCGGCTGTTCACGACCAATCGCTGGGTAACCGGCGAAACCTGGTACGCCGCGCAAGACGTCTGCGCCATGCTCGAGCGTTTCGTCATCGATCTCGCCCGACCGTCCTGGCCGCTCAACCGTTGGCTTTCGGCGATGTTCTGCCTGTTCGCCCCACAGATGGTCGCGCTGCTGCACGCCCGCGACGCCGCGATCATGAATTGGCGCCGTCGCCATCGCGGCAAGGTTCACGTCTTCGAGGATCGCCGGCTCGAGGTCACCTCGATGATGGATATCGACCTCGAGGAGCAGATCGGCCGGGTTGCGCTCGCGCTGCGCCAGGCCGCCTGAGGCGCCACGGCCGAGAGGCCGCCGCAAGCTTTACAAACTATTAATCGCTGGGGGCCCACACTGCGGCAGACGCGATAGCCGGCACTTCAACGGCGAGCGCAACCACCACGAGGTGACGTGGCGATGGCAGGTTTCTTGGCGAAATCGGATGTCGAACGGCTGTTGGCCGATCCATCGGCGCAATCTCGCGCCGATCTGGCGACGACATTGGCCAAGGAATTCGAAGCTGGTGGGCTTACCCCGGCGGAACGCCGGCTCGCCGAAGAGATCTTTCGTGCGCTCACCCGTGACGCGGCGGAGCGGGTGCGTCAGGCGCTCGGCGAGCAGCTGAAGGAATCCCGAGATCTGCCGCACGATGTCGCACTGGCCCTGGCGCAAGACATCGATGCCGTCGCCCTGCCCATGCTGCAGCATTCGGTGGTGCTGACCGATGCCGATCTCATCGAGATCATCGGCCGCAACGAGCCTGGCAAGCAGGTCGCCATCGCCGGCCGCAAATCGGTGGCGGCGTCGGTCGCCGAAGCCCTCATCGAC
>Ga0137390_10003319_pt1 | contig 13102 bp, 9 predicted proteins | sample 15con2h24AmetaG_FD_104937 | JGI IMG/M metagenome (GOLD analysis project Ga0137390, IMG submission 104937) | Vadose zone soil microbial communities from Angelo Coast Range Reserve, California, USA - 15con2h2.4A metaG | ecosystem: Environmental > Terrestrial > Soil > Vadose zone > Saprolite... | reverse complement strand
CGGCGCGCGGGATCCAGACCAAGCGCTACTTCTATCCTCCGGTCCACGAGCAGACCCTCTTCCAGCGGGTGCCGCACCGGGTGAGCGCCCGGATAGAGCACACCGTGACCGCGAGCCGGGAAGCCCTGGCCCTGCCGCTGTACTCGCACATGACGCCGGAACAGGTCGACCGCGTGTGCCAGGAGGTGGAGCGCCTGCTGGCCTGATCCAGGTCACCAACCCCGGAGATCGACGGCGGGCGAACCGAACCCTCCGGGGAACGCGAGCGGGATTCACGCGAAACTCAAAGAGATCGTGCGGGGATATCAGACCACGGTAGTCCGTTCGGACGACGTGGCCGCTAGAAGGCCCGCACGAACACGGAGCGCCGGCGTGTCCGTCGTAAAAGGAACTCCAAGCGTGATTGCAGCAACCAAGAGCGAACTGGCCATGTCTCCCGCCCCGAGCGATTCGGTCGCGATGCGTTTCGCGATCGGCGCATTCTGGGCGCTGGTCGGCGCCGTTGTGTCGCGCGGCTTGACGCTGGCGTCGTCGGTGGTGGCGGGACGGCTCCTGGGGACGACGGGCTTCGGGGAAGTCGGTATGATTCAGAGCACGCAAGGCCTGTTCGGCATCGTGGCCGGCGCGGGGCTGGGGTTGGCGGCGACCAAGTTCGTCGCGGAGTTTCGTTCGGTCGATCCCGCAAGAACAGGCCGCTGCGTCACGGTGGCGACCACGATCGCCCTGATCTCCGGCACGCTGATGGCCGTGGTGCTCCTTGTTCTTTCGGGCGTGATTGCTTCGAGCGTGCTGAACGCCCCACACCTGACCGTGGAGCTGCAAGTGGCGACCGGCCTGGTCCTCTTCGGCACGCTCAACGGCGTGCAGACGGGCGCCCTCGTCGGCTTCGGCGACTTTCGTACCTTGGCGGTGCTGAACAGCATCCGCGGCGTTTGCCTGGGTGTGTTCTTGATCGCCGGCATTGAGCTCGGCGGCGTCCTGGGCGGCGTCATCGGCCTGGTTCTGACCGAAGCGATCGCAGTGCTCGCCAACCATGTCGCTCTGTGGCGCCTTCTTCCCGAGACCGTCGCCTGGCAAGACCGCAACGCCGCGCGGAGCGAGTTGATGACGATGTGTCGATTCAGCGTCGTGAGCCTGCTGGGGAGCATCTGCACGATGTCGGCGATGTGGTTTGCCAATGTGGTGCTGGTCGCGCAGCCCGACGGCTACGCCTCGCTCGGCGTCTTCAACGCGGCCGAACGCTGGCGGCAACTGCTGTTGTTCCTGCCCGCCTCGTTCTCGCCCGTCATCCTCACGATGCTCAGCAACCTGCACGGCACGAACGATCCCAAGTCGTATCGCCGGCTCTTTGGTCTCAACCTGGCGGTCAGCATCGCCGTCGTCGTGGTCCCATCGATCGGCATCATCCTGTGTGCTTCACCGGCGATGGGCCTGTTCGGCGACGAATATCGCGATGGCGGGATGACGCTGGTCATCTTGTCGGCCTCGTCGGTCGCGGTGGTGCTCAACAACCTGTTGGGCCAGATCCTGGTGAGCCAAGGGGCCATCCTGGGACGCTTCGTCCTTGACGTGCTGCTCGCCGCGGTCCTCGCGCTCGCCTCGTGGCAGCTGATTCCGATCTATCGCGACCAGGGGATGGCGCTGGGGAGTTTGATCGCGTTTGCGGTGACGTCGGCCGCTTTAATTGGCACGACCATCTACTTCATGAGAACGCATGTGAAAAGCCCAGGGACGGCCGTCCCTGGCCTTGATGGGAACCAGTAATGGCGGCCTTGACAAACAACCTGATGCCTCGGGCCACCCTCTGGGCGCTTGCGATCAACGCCATCGCCGTGATCGCATTCGCGTGTACGCCGGTTGCGGAGGAGTATCCGCTCGCCGTTGTCAGCATCCTGGCATTTCTGTTCGCGCAAGCGTTTCTGCCGGCCTGTAGGATCCGCGTGACCGCTCCAGTGTGTCCGGCAAACATTGCACAGGGCTACCATTGGGTCCAGCTTGTGCTTGTCACGGTATTGATCGGCTACTTCGGGTTCAGCCAGGGGACGCTGCCGTATCTGCCCTCGAAGGGTGCGATCAATCTGGCGATCGTCGTTGACGTCGTCGGGTATCTTTCGTTTTGTGTGGCGTACCAATGCTTCAGTCGCGTGACCGTGGAGAGTCTGCCCCACGAATCGACGGCTGGCACTGCCTACTTGATCGTGCCGTTTGCCGTCTTGGGATTGTTGGGGTTCTTGTTGGCGCACGGCGGCGTCGCGGAGTTCATCGACTATGTCTCGTCGCCGATCCAACATCGCGTGCGTGCGGAGGAGCCGACGACGCTGCAAGGGGCCGCCGGCAGCTTTCTGAAGCACTTCCTCGGCTTCGCGGTGGTGCTGGCGTGGAGCTGGTGGCTCGGCAAGGCGCGGCGTAGGAAGGTTTCGATCATCGCCGTGACGGCCGGTGTCGTGATCGTTCTGCTGGTTGCGAATTTCAGCTACAACCGTGGCACGATGCTCGGACCGATGGTCGGCCTGGCCGCCGCGTTCTCCGTGCACGTGCGGCGGATTCCGTTCAAGGGCGTGATCTTGGCCGGGGTGCTCGCGCTTTCCATGGCGTTCGTGTTCGGCTGGTATCGGTCCAACAACCTCGACATCACCGATCTGTCGGCCTCGTTAGTCGAGGACACGGGGAACCGCGACGGCGTCGTCGATTTCGTGCAGATTTACGCGTCGGCTCCCCAACTGGCTGCCTACCTGATCGAATGCCTCGAAGGCAAGTTCTACTACGGCAAGACCTTGCTCCCCTCGCTGGTCTACCCGATTCCCGTGCTCGGCAAACCGTATCGCGACACGAGCGGCACCGGGATATTCAACGAGCTGATCTACGGCGATACGGATAGTCCCGATCAGATCATTCCTTTGGACGGCGAGCTCTACATCAACTTCCACCTTGCCGGCGTGGTTCTCGGTAATGTGTTGCTCGGTTGGGTTCTAGCCTGGCTGCAAGGCAAGTTTGCGGCCGCCCCGAACCCCGTGGAAAGCTACGCCTGGCTCATGATGGCGCTTTGGACCGTGTTCCCTGGCAGCTTGTCGGTCACGAGCCAAATATATGTGTATTCGTTTTGGCCAATTTACGGCTATTTCCTGGTCAAGAGTGTCTGGTCGCGGAATTCGGCGATGGTCGGCCAGCGTGACCGGACTGCGGTGACGTATTCGTGAAAGGTGATTGGCATGAAGATTTGTTTGGTCGGCGGCATCTTTGATCGGCCCGAGGCGGTTCGCGCGAGGCAACTGGTAACGCCGGAGACGGTGTTGCTCGACGGCTTCCGCAAGGCCGGCGTGGAGGTGCACGCGGTCGGACATGCCGGGTTTCAGCCGTCGGATGACTACGACATCATTCACGTCCATCACTTCGGGCGGGCCGCGCTCAAGATGGCGTCCTCGAACTGCCGGGCGCGCGTCGTCTTCACCGGCCACAATGGACTGATCCCCACGGGCTGGGAACGCTCGCGGCTGCGGCGGTACGCCTTTCAGTACGTCGTGGACAAGGTGGAGGCATACGTCGCGCTGTCGGACGCCGAGGCGCGGTACTACGCCGGCGTGACCAACGCCGACAAGATCCACACCATTCCCAACGGCATTCCGGCCGACGTCTTTCGCGCCGCCGGAAATCTCCAGAAACGGGCCGACAAGGAGCGCTATGACGTGCTCTACGTCGGCCAACTGATCGACTGGAAGGGGGTCAACTTCCTGCTCGAAGCGATGCAGCAGCTTCGCAAACAGCGCAACGTTCATCTTCGTCTGGTTTACCACAACGCGCAGTTGGAGGCGGAACTCCGACAGCAGGCCGACAACCTGGGCATCGCGGAGCACGTGGAGTTCGTGGGCATCCGCGGTCCGAGCGAGCTGGCCGAGGAGTATCATCAGGCGGACCTGCTGGTGCTGCCGAGCTTTGCCGACTGCTTGCCGAGCGTGGTCACCGAGGCGTTCCTGTGCGGCACGCCGGTGGTGGCGGGCGGGGTGTGCGGCGTGCCGGAGCAGGTCGGGCCCTACGGTCTGGCGGTTCCGCCGGGCAATTCCGTCGCTCTTGCGAACGCCATGGAGGCGATACTGGCCGAGCGGCCGCGCTGGCAGGGTATGGCCGCCGAGATGCGAGCGTATGCGGAGCACACGTTCAAGCCGGAGACGATGGTCGCCAGACATCTCGCACTGTATCGCGACATGATCGAAGGCCGCACCGCGCCGGCCAGGCGCCGGGACGCCTGGATCGATCCGGTGGTGCGCCTGGCGGTCAAGCTGTACTGGCGCCGCCGGCGGGCCGCGGCGTAGGATGGGCCACCCGCCGATCCTGCCAAGGCGAATATCGATGAACATCAGCCACATCAGTGTCAGCACATTGCCGGTTCTGCATCGCTTCGGCGGCGCCATCGAGCGGCGCATCCTCGAGATCGCTCGCGAGCAAGCGCGGCGTGGGCATCGCGTCAGCGTGTACTCGGTCGGCGACGCCACCGAGATCCGCGAATTGGACGGCGTGACCTATCACTTCCTGGAATGTCGTACGCGTCTGCCGTTTAAGCACCTGGAGTTCCAGTATCGGGTCGTGCGCGAGCTGAGGAAGCGCGCCGATGACGTGCTGCACTTCCACAGTCAGCCAGAGGGCGCGTGGATGAGCAAGGCGGTGGGAGCCAAGAAGCTGCTCTCGTACGACTTCTTCCAGTTCCGGGGCGGCCGCGAGACGCCACTGTACCACCTGTACAAGCGCGTCCTCCGCTGCTTCGACCTGCTCCTGCCTTGCTCACAGTATTGCCTGGAGGAGTCGCAAACCTTCTGGAGCTTTCCGGCGAACAAGTTGCGGATCCTCTACAACGGCGTCAACACGCAGCAATTCCGGCCCGATCCCGAAGCGGCGGCAGGCGAACGCCGGCAGCTCGGCATCGATAAGAAGGTGATGCTCTACGTCGGCCGGGTCTGCGAGCAGAAGGGGAGTGATGTGCTATTGCAAACGGCCAGGACGCTCAGCGAGCGGCGCCGCGACGTGCAGCTCGTGATCGCGGGACCGATCGGGCAGTTCGGCCTGACGGACGATCCGAACCGCTGGATCGAGCGCATCAAGGAAGTCGGCGGCCTCTACCTCGGCGCCGTCGAAGAGAGCCGGCTCAATGCGATCTACAACCTCGCCGATGTCTTCGTGATGCCGACCCGCGCTCACGAGATGTTCGGCATGGCCGCCGTCGAGGCGCAGGCGTGCGGCAAGCCGGTCGTCTCCAGCGACTCGGGCGGCCTGAAGGAAGTGGTCCCGTCGCACTGCGGAGCACGCGTCCCGGTCGGCGATTCGGCCAAGATGGCGGACGAGATCGAGAAGCTGGTGGATGATTCGAATCTCTATGCGGCCTGTTCCGCGAATGCGCTGATCAACGCGGCGACCTATGACTGGGCGCGCATCTGTGATACGTGTGACGAACTGTACCGCACGGCTAGCTAACACGGCGGAGAATCATCGTGAGTGATCGCGTGTCCGTTACCATCGGCATCCCTTTCTTGAACGCTCGGCGCTACCTTGCTGACGCGGTGCGTTCCGTGTTTGCGCAGACGCATGACGACTGGGAGCTGCTGCTGATCGACGACGGCTCCTCCGATGGCTCGATCGATGTCGTGCGGCATCTTGACGATCCGCGCGTGCGCGTCCGCAGCGATGGGGGTAATCGCGGTCTGTGCGCGCGTCTCAACCAGATCGCGTCGCTTGCACAAGGCGCCTATCTGGCGCGGATGGACGCCGACGATCTCATGCACCCCGAACGCATCGAACGCCAGGTCGAGTTCTTGCGTGCGAATCCGAACATCGATCTCATTGACACGGCGACATTCAGCGTGGACGACGACCTCACGCCGCTAGGCATTCGGGGGGATCGCCCGCTGGATGCGCGTCCGGAGGCTGTGCTTCGGAATGGCCTCCTCATTCATCCGACCGTGATGGGGCGAGCGGAGTGGTTTCGCAGGAATCCGTACGATCCGGTCTACGTTCGCGCCGAGGACCGCGAGCTGTGGAGCCGAACCTGCGCGACGACACAGTTCGCCCGGCTGTGCGAGCCGTTGTTCTTTTATCGCGAAGGTCTGGCCGGTAACTTGCAGCACTATCTTCGCACCGAAAGCACCGTGCGCGACATCCTACATCGTTACGGCCCGCCGCTGGTGGGCGCGTGGCGCACACGGCGGCTGGTGATGCGTTCACGACTGAAGGCCATGGCCTACCACGTCGGCACGAAACTCGGGCAGCAAGGCCGGCTGATCAACAAGCGAAACCGCCGGCTCAATGCGGCGGAGATACAGGGAGCTCGCCGCATTCTGTCGGTGATCCGAAACACGCCGGTGTCTGGCCTTGACGGGGACCTTCCCGCGCCCTCAGCCCATGGTCCGCTTCACGACGAGGCGACGGCATGAACGCGAGAGTGCTGCACGTGACGACGGTTCCGGGGACGCTGCGCTTTCTGGCGGGGCATGTGGCCCATGCCAAGAGCAAGGGATTCGAGGTCCACGCGCTGTCGTCGCCCGGCAGGGCGCTCGACGAATTTGCCCGCGACATGCAGATTGACGTGCATCCGACGCTGATGCCGCGACACATTGCGCCGCTGGCCGACCTCGGGGCGGTGTGGCGGATCGTGCGAGTCATCCGGCACGTTCGACCGACGATTGTGGACGGGCATACGCCGAAAGGGGGCCTCCTGGCGATGATCGCGGCGACTTTCTGCCGGGTGCCGGTTCGCATTTATCACCAGCATGGGCTGCCGCTCATGACCGCCACGGGGCTGAAGCGGCGCATCTTACGCGGGACGGAACGCACGGCGTGCCGGTTGGCGCATCAGGTCATCTGCGTCAGCACGTCGCTTCGTGAAGTCTTGATCGCGGAAGGACTATGCCCGCCCGAAAAGATCAAGGTGCTCGAACGCGGACACATTGCCGGGGTCGAGGCCGACACAACATTCAATCCGGCACGCATCTGGACGGAGTCGGCGCAGCTTGTTCGCGCTCGCTATCAGATTCCGCAGGGCGCGCTGGTGATGGGCTTCGTGGGACGCATCGTCCGCGACAAGGGCTTGATCGAACTCGCGCAATCGTGGCGCATGCTGCGCGAGGAATTTCCGTCGCTGCACCTGCTGGTTGCTGGGCCGTTCGAGAGCCAGGACCCGATCCCGGCCGACGTGGAAGCGACGCTGCGGAGCGATCCGCGCATTCATCTGGCTGGAATGGTGCACGATATGCCGAGCATCTATCGCACTCTGGACCTTCTCGTCCTGCCGACGTATCGCGAAGGCTTCAACACCGCACTCCTGGAGGCGGGGGCAATGGAACTGCCCGTGGTCGCGACGCGGATTCCGGGAAACGTCGATGCGGTACGGGACGACGAGACCGGCCTGCTGGTGCCAGTGCGCGACGCCGAGGCGCTGACGGCCGCGATTCGCATTTACTTGGGCGACCCGGAGCTGCGGCGGCAGCACGGCGCCAACGGCCGGCACCGAGCGCTGTGCGATTTCGATCCCGAGATGATACGCGAAGCCTTGTTTCAAGAATACCTGCGCTTGCTTGGCGAGCGTGGCTGCGAGGAAGCCGTGGAACAGGTTTGCCGCGTGCCCCCGGGGGCAGCTCGTTAACAAGCCGATCGGGGGACAGGCATCGTGGCAAGGCATGAAGACGACGGTGCAGGTATTGCCGTTTATGGTGTTGCTTTTCATCTTGCCTTTTCCGGGGACCGTGGCCTTGCGGCTCACCTGTCTCGCCGCGGCGTTTCTGATCGTCGTGATCTCTTGGCGGCGGCTGACTCCGCCGCCATTCCCCTGCAAGTGGGCGATCGCGCTATGGGCCGGTGTAGTGATCGCCTCGCTTGTCTTCGCCGTGGATCCTGCCTACAGTCGGGGCGAGATCAAGAACGAAGTCGGCTACGCGCTGATGGCGTTCGTCGCCTTCTTAGCCTGGACGCGGGACGAGAAACGATTGCGCCTCGCGTGTCTGGCGGTATTGGCAGGATTTGCCGTGATTTCGGGCTCGGCGCTGGTCGGCGGGGATCTCCGAAGGGGCCAATGGCCAGCTGACGCGTACTACGGCGGAGTGGGCGGCGTCAGCAACTATCTCGTCACGGTCGGCCCCGTTCTCGTGGTGACGGTGGTGCTTTTTGGGCGGCAACATTCGAGCAAGTGGCTGGCCCTCTTGGGTCTGCCTTTCCTGGCGGTTACCTTGCTATCCGCTCAACGTACTCTGTGGCCGGCGATCGGGTTGCAGGCTGCATTGGTTTGCGTTTGGCTTTGGCAAGTCCGCGCAGTCGCTGTCAGCCCGGCTCGGCTGGCGCTGACGGGAATGATCTTGCTTGCGCTGATTGGCGGAGGGATCTATGTCAGCGACCGATACCGCACCGGCGGCAATCCCGAATCGCCTTTCAAGATGGGGAAAGACTTGCGGCCGCGCGTATGGAAAAAGGTCGGGGAAGAGATTCTCGCGCATCCGTTGACCGGGGTCGGATTCGGGCGCGACGTCACGAGCAAGGCCTACCCAGCTTTGCTTCCGGCAGAAATCAAAGAGTTTTCGCATACGCACAATCTCGTCCTCAACTACGGTATCAGCGCAGGCATGCCGGGCATGGTGGCGGTGTTGGCGCTGTTCGCGGCGCTCGCTTGGCGCTTTTGGCAGTTGGCGCTGCGCGGAGAGCGCCTCGCGCGTCTGACCGGACTCGCGGGGGCGGCTATGGTAGCCGGCGTATTGACTCGCAATATGACCAATGATTTCTTCGTGCGGGATGGGGCGCTATTGTTCTGGGTGCTTGCCGGTATGCTGTTCGGGTATGCGCTGCGTCATGGCGGCGGCACGACACGCTCCCCGGCCTCACCGGTCTGGCGCAGGTGAGCGGGCGCAACACCTCTCGAGGGAGGAACAGATCGCGCTCGATGTCGAGTTTGTGGAGCAGTGCTCGCTCGGCTGGGACACCAGGAGCCTGGCGATGACGGTGCGCGCGGTCAGCGCGGAAGGCGTGAATAGTTACGCGGAAGGTGAGACTCGAGAGTCGCACACGGTCTCTCGGAGAGCGCGGTGTCGAACGAGCGGGAGCGGAGACCTTCGAAATCGACACCCTGGACGATGCTGGGAAACTTAAAACCTCATAAGAAAGCCCGTAAGGAAGCCCGTAAGCGGTTCTTTACGCATCGCGTTGTCCGGCTGAGGCATCAGAGAACTCAACAGGGGATGAGTGCTGATGGGAGGCGAGTTCCGGAAGCGAGGGCAAATAACCGATTCCGCGCGAGGCTCGTCAGCAGCCACCGCAGACGTTCTCCCGCAATCCGCTGCAGGCCCTCGGCCGTGAGCTGAGTGCCATACAGAAGGAGCCCGACGCTGCCAAAAAGTAGAACCAAGACACTCATGCGACGATACGATGCCCATCAGCCCTCTGGCCTGGGCGAGTACACCCACCGCCGGCGTGCCCGTCTCCTAACGACTCCGGAGCATACTCTTACCGTAGTGCTGGGCCAAGGCTCTCCGGTTCTTGGCCGCGGCCTTCATCTGTTGGCCATCCGTTGTTGGCCATCCGTCCGGACCCGAAGCGTTGGCCGTCCCGAGTCTCGCGTCTCGGGACCCCAAGTCACGGACGACAATTCATCTGCGGAATCTCAACAAGTTGCCCAGTTTTGCCGTTATGGATGGGTGTGGATGCCCGTGCCCGTCTCCTCCTTGTCCGCACCCTTCCAACCAGTGCGGCCGGGTTCGCCGCCTAGCTGCGTTAGCCGAGCCGCGGCCGCCGACACTCCCGAGGCGGAGCCATCGGCATCGAACGTGGCAGGCTGGCCTAGGGCTGCCCGCAATCAATGCAGCATCCGCACAGGTCTCGCCGATCCGCCTAGCCTGCTGTCACCTACCGAGCAGTAATCGTCCGGCTCGCAGGGGCAGAGGAGGCCCCTGACTCGGGTCCTTGGACAGTTCCCAGCTACGTGGACCCCTGACACTCTGGCGCCGAACTCGGACTGATAGGGGAAGATCGCCATGAGACCAGCTCGATTCCGGAATCGCTTCGCCGCGCTACTTCCGCTACGGGCCGTCCCGGTCCGCGCGTCGGCGCAGACCGTTGGAGTCGACTCATCGAACACGACTCCGTCGTCTTCAAACTGGGGAGCATCTGTTGCCATCCTGGCGGTGGTGTTCGTCATGCTCCTCGCGATCGGCGTCGCAGTTAAGCTCTATGACCTCAAACGCAAGCGCGAGGATGAAGCCGTGTCTCTCCAGTCACACATCTCCGATGCGCTGCTTCTCGACCGCTCGCTCGCAGGCTTGGTGATCACGGCCTTGGCGAGCGGATCCCTGTGGCGCCGCTCGCCATTACTTATTGCGATCGCGGGAACCGTGCCGACGCCGGAGCTGCGTGAGACCGTCATGCGGCTGGTCCAGCAGGAGTTGTCCCGTCGTCACCCCGGCGCGCGGGCCGAGGATCGGCTAGTGGTCGACCCACTGATAAGTAAGCAGCGAGCAGGAACGTTTTCGCGTTGACGACTGAGGCTGGCGCGGGTTTTCTAGCGAGCGACGGAAGCTGGGGCGCCCGCTGAGTCGCGGCGTGAACCAGCCACGGAGGCCATCATGGATAACACTCCGCCCGGTTCGTCAGGCGCGTCATTGGGCGTGTTCGTTACCTGATGGCGCCCGGCATGCTAGCAGCGGCTACGCGATAAACTCCCGGCTAGCGTCGGAACATGCCCGGGTGAGGTGACCCGGCGCGTCACACTTAAGGCCCGGGAACCAGCCTCCGCCTCCGGGCTCTTTGGTCTCTTCCAGACCATCCGTCGAGGAGGCGGGCACAGTGAGACCAACCGGTGCCCTGCTCCACGTGCCGACGGAGCCGCTTGCCTTGGGTCTCAGCGGAAGCACTGCGACCGCGAAACAGCCGGAGCGTCCGACCGAGGGACAGAAACCGCCTTGACACGCCCCTCAGACCTACCTAGCATCAGCGCGTAGTTCCCGCCCTGTAACCACCCCGGGTCGTGGGGGCCAAGGAGGTTCCTAGTTCGGGTTGCTGGTTCGTGTCTTGACACGCTTCGTGGTGTCGAGAGGGGCGCTGAGGATCTCGGGGTTTCTCTCCTCATACATCATCGCCCGTTCGGCGGGGCCTCCGGATCCGTGGCGGTCATTGAGGTCGATGCGGCGACGGCGTCGCCTCTCGGCGTTGCCTCTCAAGGAACCCGACGTCGAGGAATAATGCCAGACTGGAGCACGCGCGGCTCGCGGAGTAGTCTACGGGGCAAGGGAAGATGGGTCACGTAGAGAAGTTGGGATGAGACACTTCCGTCTGCTCGTGCCTGTGCTCGCCCTGGTCGCGGTGGCCCGTGCGTTGGTAGTGCCCAGCCCCTCGGCGATCGACCGCATCAACCACATCGTCGTCATCTACCAGGAGAATTGGAGTTTCGACGGCCTGTTCGGAAAGTTTCCCGGGGCGAACGGCCTGGTCAACGCTGGAGCCACCGTGAAGCAGGCGGATAAGGACGGCCGACCGTACGTGACCTTGCCTCCCTCGATCGACAACCGCAAGCGTCCTCCCAGTGCCGACCCGCGCATCCCCGCGGGGCTGCCCGTGGCGCCATTCAACCTTGGGCTTTACGTGACGGCTGAGGACACCGCCGGTAACCCGGTCCATCGCTTCTACCAGCAGCAGTATCAGATCAACGCCGGCACGATGGACCGCTTCATCCCGTGGAGCGGCGTAGGGGGGCTCGTGATGAGCTATTACGACGCCACGGACCTGCCCATCGGCAAGCTCGCCCTGGAGTATGTGCTTGCCGATAATTTCTTCCATGCTGCGTTTGGTGGCTCGTTTCTGAACCACGTCTGGCTCATTTGCGCCTGCACGCCGTACTGGCCGGCGGCGCCAGCGGCTATGCGCGCGCAGGTCGACGCCAACGGCCTGATCACGAAGGACGGTGACGTCACGCCGGACGGCTACGTGGTAAATACCGCGTACACGGTCAACATGCCGCATCCGGAGAGCACGGCCCCGAGCAGTCTGCTCCCGAACCTGACGCTGCCGACCATTGGCGACCGGCTCGACGAGAAGGGCATCTCGTGGGCCTGGTATTCAGGCGGCTGGCGTGACGCCCTCGCGGGCCGACCACATCCGAACTTTCAATTCCACCACCAGCCGTTCGCGTACTTCGCGAACTGGGCGGACGGCACAGCGGCCAAGGCGCAACACCTTAAGGACGAAGACGAGTTCCGGCGGGATCTCGAGCGCGGTACCCTCCCTACGGTGTCGTTCGTCAAGCCACTCGGCCCCGATAACGAGCACCCGGGCTACGCGTCGCTGCTCAAGGGACAGGAGCACGTCGCCGCGCTGGTGCGGGCGATCATGATGAACCGCGCCTGGGAACAGACGGCGATTATCATCACATATGACGAGAATGGCGGACGCTGGGACCATGTGTCGCCGCCGCGGGTAGACCGGTGGGGACCGGGGATGCGCGTGCCGACGCTCGTCATCTCGCCCTTCTCGAAACGACGGTACGTCGATCACACGTACTATGACACGACGTCCATAATGAAGCTGATCGAGCGTCGCTGGGGCCTGGCGCCGCTCGGCCCGCGCGACGCAGCGGCGAATGACCTGAGCAACGCATTCGACTCCAGGGCCGCCCGTTGATCCAAGTGCGATGGGCGCGACGCGCGGCTCCATCGTCCCCGGCGTGGATCAGAAGGTTCGAGTCTTCACCCTTGGGGACTCTTCAATGCCAGAGCCCGCCGGATCCTCGGCGTAATAAACAAGCTTTGGAAGAACGACCCGAACGGAATCATGACCGCGCAGGATCCCACCATCACTGCCCACCACGGGGGGCCGACGTGAACGACGCGAATCTACTGCGCGCTCCTGGCGGAAGCTTGAAGGGACTAAAATCCCGGACGAATGTGAATCCCTGGAGGTGAGGTGTTGAGTCCACATCATGCAACTAGCCAGTCGGATTGAAAGAGCGCGTGGCGGACCGGAAACCCGGGTTCGAATCCCGTTGGGGCCACCACTAGTAGTGGGCCACGTCGTGCCGGCGAGCAGCCCGCCGTAGGACCCGTGGCCAGCAAACCGGTACCCTCGGGTCCCGGCCGTGATGACCGGCGTG
>Ga0137390_10003317_pt1 | contig 13107 bp, 11 predicted proteins | sample 15con2h24AmetaG_FD_104937 | JGI IMG/M metagenome (GOLD analysis project Ga0137390, IMG submission 104937) | Vadose zone soil microbial communities from Angelo Coast Range Reserve, California, USA - 15con2h2.4A metaG | ecosystem: Environmental > Terrestrial > Soil > Vadose zone > Saprolite... | reverse complement strand
TCGGCGTAGACGTACGTATCGGCGCCAGTCGGCTCGACCACCGTGACCTTAGCCGGCACCCCGCCATTGCCGCTGCTGACGACGCTCATATGCTCGGGGCGCACACCATAGATGACCTCCAGCCCTTCACCACCTGCGACGCTCTTCTCGGCCGGCAGCCGAACGCCGCCCGCGGCTTCGACCCAAACCGAATCTACGTCGCGGCGCAGCCGACCCTTGATGAAATTCATCGCGGGGGAGCCGATGAAGCCGGCAACGAACAGATTCGCCGGATTGTCATAGAGGTCGAGTGGCGTACCGATCTGCTCGACCCGCCCGTCGTGCATGACCACGATGCGGTCGGCCATCGTCATCGCTTCGACTTGGTCATGGGTGACGTAAACCGAGGTAGTTCGCAGACGCTGATGTAGGGCCTTGATCTCGACTCGCATCTGAACACGCAATTTGGCGTCCAGGTTGGAGAGCGGCTCGTCGAACAGAAAGACTTGCGGATCCCGCACGATGGCGCGTCCCATTGCGACGCGCTGGCGCTGCCCGCCGGAGAGTTGGCGCGGATAGCGGTCTAGATATGGCTTGAGACCAAGTATCTCCGCCGAACGGTTCACGCGGCTGTCGATCGTCGCGCTGTCGGCTTTACGCAGCTTGAGGCTGAACGCCATGTTGTCCCGCACCGTCATGTGCGGGTAGAGCGCGTAGTTCTGGAACACCATGGCGATGTCCCGATCCTTGGGCGGCAGGTTGTTGACCACCCGCCCGCCGATCGAGATCTGCCCACCCGTGATCTGTTCCAAGCCGGCAACCATGCGCAGGAGAGTCGATTTTCCGCAACCAGAGGGTCCGACGAGCACGACGAACTCTTCATCGGCAATGGTGACATCGATGCCATGAATGACATTGACGGCGCCGAACGACTTCTTTACGCCGCGAATTTCGACTGACGCCATGATAGCTCCTGCCTCCCAATCAGGTCCGGGCCAATGACCCACCTGCCTCCTGACTGAAGCATCCCCCCTCCCGCTTCTGCAAGTAGGCGGCGCCATCTAGCATCATTTTGCTTGGTTGCGAAAGAGGCGAGGTCGTCTCCGGCCGATCAGTCGCGTAGCCCCGATCCAACGAAGCTGTCGATGACCCGGCGTTGCAGCACGAAAAACACCAATAGGGCGGGTAGGCTCGCCAGCGAGACGCCGGCCATCAAGGCGCCGTAATCGCCGAAATCCTCATCGAGAAAACGGCGCAAGCCGAGTTGCACGGTGCATGTACCAGGGCTCTCGGCGAATAGGTGGACGAGATTGCCGACGGACGGTCAGCTCGGCACCGATTGGACCTACAGCTAGCAACTGTTCGCAGCCCGGCCGACGAAACGTATCACGTTACGGTTGACTTGCGGCCGCGTCGTCTGATGAATTCGCCCAACCGCCGCGAGCGGCTGTGCTGGGAAGGAAACCCCATGAATCGGATCGACCTCGCTGGCCGTGTCGCCATCATCACTGGTGGCGCGCGGGGCATCGGCCTCGCCATCGCTGAGCGCTTCACCGCCTCGGGCGCGAAGGTGTCGCTTTGGGACGTCGACGGGAAACAGGCGGAAATAGCCGCAGCGCAAATTCCCGGGGCCATCGCCCGCCAAATCGACATCACCGATGCGGCGATGATCGCCGCCGCGATGGCTGATAGCGAGAGCCGGCTCGGCCCGACCGATATCCTGGTGGCGAGTGCCGGGATTACCGGGCCGAACTTGCCGGTTGCTCAATACCCCGTCGAGGCGTGGCGACAGGTCATCGACGTCGATCTCACGGGAGTCTTCCTGTGCTGCCGAGCCGTCGTCCCGGGCATGCAGGCGCGCAATTACGGTCGCATCATCAACATCGCCTCGATCGCCGGCAAGGAGGGCAATCCGAACGCCGGCGCCTATTCCGCGGCCAAAGCCGGCGTCATCGCACTGACCAAGTCGCTGGGCAAGGAACTCGCGCAGACCGGCATCCGCGTCAATTGCGTGACGCCGGCTGCGGTGAAAACCGAGATTTTTGATCAGATGACCGCGGAGCACATCCAATTCATGCTGTCAAAAATTCCAATGGGCCGATTCGGGCTCGTCGAGGAGATCGCCGGGCTGGTCGCCTGGCTCGCCTCCGCCGATTGCTCGTTCTCTACGGGCGCCGTCTTCGACATCTCCGGCGGCCGCGGAACTTACTGACCAGCCCGCCTCTCGTCCCGCGTGCCCGTCGGACTGCTAGTCGCGATAACTCGGGTCGATTCGGTCGATGCGTCGTAGAAACGCCGTGAACAGCCGACTGCCGTAACCGTCCGGATCGAAGGCTTCGCCCTGCATCGCCGCGCGCTCACAAGTCTCGGGCGAAATCTCGGTAATCGGCTTGCCGGAGGCTTCGGCGGCAAGCTGTACCTCACAAGCGCGCTGCACATTCAGCATGCGTCGCAGCGCCTCCGGCACACTGCTGCCGCAGACAATGAGGCCGTGATTACGGAGCACCATCACATTGCGCGTTCCGAGCGACTTCACGAGGCGTGGCCGCTCGTCGAGCTCGACGCTGATACCTTCGAAATCGTGATAGGCGACGCGGTCATGGAGCTGCGAGCCGTAAAAGTTGTTCGCCGAGAGCCCTTGTTCCTGGCAGGCGACGGCGACTCCGGCGGTCGTGTGCGTATGCATGATGCAGTGCGCGTCTGGGCGTGCGGCGTGAATCGCAGAATGTATGACGAAACCGGCCTTGTTGACCGGCCACTCGCTGTTGCCGATTACATTGCCGTCGAGGTCGATCTTGACCAGGCTCGATGCGGTGACCTCGCTGTACCACAAACCGAACGGATTGATGAGAAAATGCCTCTCCGGTCCGGGCACCCGCAACGTGATGTGGTTGAAGATGTATTCCGTCCAGCCGAGGAGATCGAAGATACGATAGCAGGCGGCAAGCTGGACGCGCAGCGCGCGTTCCTCGGCGGTGCCGAGGCTCAGGGATTCATTGGATGGCAATTGCCTCGCGCTGGACATCCGACTCTCCTCTTGACCCTGTTGCGCCAGCATTAAGATTCCCGGATGGCTCTGTAAGAAGTGATGCCGCGCATAGCGGCCGTCATCCGCGGCGGATCAACCGGCATTCGCACGCCGTGCGCGTTCGGTGATCCCCGACCAATCGGCTGCGGCGATCGCTTCCGGCGTCGCCATCCAGGCACCGCCAACCATCGGGACATTGGATAACGCAAGGTATTCCCGGGCATTCTCGCCCGTTACCCCACCGGTCGGACAAAAGGCGATGCCGGCAAAGACGAGAGCATAGTTGCGCAGCGTAGCAACGCCCCCTGCGCCAGCCGCGGGATAGAATTTCAGGAACGAGAAGCCGAGGTCGCGCGCCATGATGACTTCGGACGGCGTAATGGCGCCGGGAATGAACGGCACCTCTGAGGCGAGCCCGGCCGCGGCGAGTTCCGGCGATAGGCCGGGACTGACGAGGAACCGCGCGCCGGCCGAAAGAGCGTGTGTGACATCGCTATCGCGCAGGACAGTGCCGGCACCGACGACGACCTCGGGCACGTCGCGCGCGATGGCGCTAATGGCGGCGAGTGCAGTCGGCGTGCGCAACGTCACCTCGATGACGTTGAGGCCGCCGCGCGCCAGGGCACGGGCCAGCGGCACCGCATCGCCTTCGCGCTCGATGGTGACGACGGGAATGACCTTCGTCTCGCGAAAGATCGGGTGCATGACCGCTTCCTCCTTCCCTCGTCCAGCGGCAGAAGCTAAACCATCGGGCGGTGGCTGCGATAGACGCTATCGGCCGCAATACCGACCTTTGCAATAAGTTGATACACCATTCGTTGATCTAAGGGTGTGTGGCATATGACAACTTCGCGGGTTGCCTGCGTCGGCGAGTGCATGATCGAGCTCAGTCAATGTGCCCCGGAGCTCGGCAAAGCGACGCTGTCGCTCGCCTTCGGCGGCGACACCCTCAACACCGCAGTCTATCTCGCGCGCATCAATGCCCGCAAACAGGTGGTGGTCGACTACATTACGGCGCTCGGCGACGATCCCTATAGCGATGCCATGATCGCTAACTGGCAGCAGGAGGGGATCAGCACGCGATCGGTGGCGCGGCTGCCAGGCAAGCTACCTGGGCTCTACCTCATCCGTATCGACCACAACGGCGAGCGGCGATTTTTCTACTACCGATCTGCCGCCGCAGCGCGCGAGCTCTTCGATGAGGCGACGACCCGATCAGTCCTCACGACCCTGCCCGAATATCACCTGATTTATTTCTCTGCGATCACTCTGTCGATCCTGAGCAAGAAAGCACGCGATCAGTTCTTCGCCGCGTTGAGCGACGCTCGCGCGAAGGGTTGCCGCGTCGCGTTCGACAGCAACTATCGTCCCGCCGGCTGGCCCGACCCAGCGACTGCGCGCGCGGTCATCGACCGTTTCTTGGCCTGCGTCGATATCGCGTTGCCGACCTTCGACGACGAGGCGCGCCTATTCGGCGATGCTGATCCAACCGCCACAGCGACGCGCTATGGGAGGGCAGGCATCGGCGAAATCGCCGTCAAGCTCGGCGCCGAAGGTTGCCTGCTTGACCAGGCCGGCCAACGTCAGCACGTTGCCGTGGCACAATCGCTCGATCCGGTCGACACGACCGCAGCCGGAGACTCCTTCAACGCTGGCTACCTCTCCGCTCGCCTTGCCGGTAAATCCGCGGCCCAGGCTGCGGGGACCGGGCACGCTCTTGCCGCCGCGGTGATCCGTCACCGCGGCGCGATCATTCCGCGCGAGGCGATGCCGAAACTCGCATTTTAGCCGGTTGGAATGCTAGCCGCGGCCGACGAACGGCATTTTCGTCGCCATCACGGTGAGGAACTGCACATTGGCGTCGAGCGGGCGGCTTGCCATGTAGACGATCGCCTCCGCGACGTTCTGTACGGCCATGGTCGGCTCGACCTCCATTGTTCCGTTGGCCTGCGGCACGCCCTTCTTCATGCGCTCGGTCATCGGGGTCGCGGCATTGCCGATGTCGATCTGGCCGCAGGCGATATCGTATTTTCGACAATCGAGCGAGGTCGATTTGGTCAGGCCGGTGATGGCATGTTTGGTTGCCGTATAGGGCACCGAGTTCGGCCGCGGTGCATGTGCCGAGATGGAGCCGTTATTGATGATGCGGCCGCCCATCGGTTTCTGGCTTTTCATCAGCTTGATCGCCTCCTGCGTGCACAGGAAGGGACCAGTCAGATTGGTGTCGACCACGAGCTTCCATTGCTCATAGGTTAGATCCTCCATCGGGATCGGCGGGGCACCCGTTCCAGCGTTATTGAACAACACGTCGAGCCGGCCGAAGGCCTTCTTCGTCGCCGCGAATAGGGCTTTCACCGAAGCGGGATCGGTGACATTGGCAGGAACTGCCAGGGCGCGCTTGCCGCCCCTTCCCTCTTTGATCGCGGCGTCGAGCGCTTCCTTGCGGCGGCCCGCGAAGACGACCGAATAGCCCTCCTTCAAGAGGGCGAGCGCGGAGGCCTTACCGATACCGCTGCCCGCGCCCGTAACGAGCGCGACCTTGGCGTTTTTAGCCATTTTAGATCTCCTCCCGATGGGAATTCAGGTTGGTGTCGCAATCAATTTCCGGAAAGTCCGACAGCACGGGCCGCTTTCCATGGCAAATTTAGCTATCTCAGGAAAGAGCAGCAGCCTGATATTGATATGATCGCTTGCCACCGTGCGCTAGCCGACCGGCGTCAGAAGCGGCGTGCCGGCAAAGTGCGCCTGCAGGTTATCGATCATCAGCTGACCCATCGCTGTTCGCGTCTCGTGCGTTGCACTTGCCTGATGCGGCTGCAGGACCACATTGTCCATCGCGAAGAGCGCCTCGGGCACGCGCGGCTCGTCCGCAAAGACATCGAGGCCGGCGCCGGCTATGACACCATCGTGCAGCGCCTTGACGAGCGCTGCCTCGTCGACAACCGAACCACGGGCGATATTGACGAGAAAGCCGGTCTTGCCGAGCGCGGCGAGAATGTTGGCGTCGACGAGATGGCGCGTCGCCGCACCACCCGGAATGACGAGCGCGAGGACATCACTCGCCGTGGCCATCGCGGCAAGATCGTCGTAGTAGCGAAAGCTGAGCTCCGGCTTCTTGTGTCGGCTGTGATAGACGATTGTCATGCCGAATGCGGCGGCGCGCTGCGCCAAGGCTTGACCGATGCGTCCCATGCCAACGATTCCCATCGTCTTGCCGCCGAGCTTGGTGCCAAAGCCCATCGCGCTTTTCGGCCACTGCCCCGATCGAACGTAGCGGTCACCCTCGGCAACGCGACGGGCGACGGCCAGGGTCAATGCCATGCCGAGATCGGCGACGCAATCGGTTAAGACGCCCGGCGTATTCGTAACGGCAATGCCGCGTGCTTTGGCTGCCGCCAGATCGATGGCATCGACGCCGACGCTGTTCGAGGCAATGATCTTTGCCTTGGGCAGCGCGTCCATCAGCTCGGCGCTGGCGCCGGTCTCGCCCATCGTCGCGATGGCAGTGACGCTGTTGGCCAATGCCGCGAGAAAAGATGCCCTGTCGCTCGCCTGCCACAGTCGATGGGTAATGAATTTGGCGTCGAGCGCGTCAAGCGTCGGCGGGTACATTGGCGACGTGATGACAATATTCTGCTTGGCGGGCACGGTTCGGGCTCCCTGAAATGGGCGTCGACGGTCGAACCGCGCACTCTCGCCAAGAGAGCGCCAGTAATCAAGCCTCGATCGTGATTTTCTGCGCCGACCGGCGGCGGTCGTTCATCCTGAGAGTACCTGCCGAAGACTCTCGGCCAGCTCGGACCTCGTATACGGTTTCGAAATGAGCGGCACGGTGCCGCTTCCATCTACTGCGAGCGGCAGGGCTTTGGTCTGGGTGTAACCGGACGTCAGCAGGACGCGGATTTCCGGCCGCAGCCGACGCGCTTCGATCACCAGATCATTGCCGCCCATGCCACCAGGAAGAATCATATCGGTGAAAAGAAGATCGATTGCCGCGTCGCTCCGCAGGAGCGCGATCGCCTCCTGTCCGGTCGTCACGTCGATTACCCGATAGCCGAGGCTGGTCAGCATCCGCTTTACCGCATCGCGGACAACAGCCGTGTCCTCCACCATGAGGATCGTCTCACCGCTGCCCATCTTCGCACCAGACTGCGTCACCCTCTCGTTCTGCTCCGGCGCCTGCGTGCTGCATGGCAAGAACAACTTCACGGTCGTTCCATGCCCGAGCTCACTGTAGATCTTCGCATGACCGCCAGATTGCTTGATATAGCCGTAGACTTGGCTCAGCCCCAGGCCGCTTCCTTCCCCGATTTGCTTGGTCGTATAGAACGGCTCGAAGGCGTGCGCCATGACCTCGGCAGACATCCCGGTTCCGGTATCGCTGACTGCAACAATCACGTACCTGCCCGGAGTAACGCCCGGATTCTGCGCGGCAAATTCAGCGTCCAGCTCGGTATTGCTCGTCTCGATAACGAGCCGGCCGCTGCCGGACATCGCGTCTCGCGCATTCAGCGCAAGGTTGAGCAGCGCGGTCTCGAGTTGCTGACGATCCGCGAGAACCGGCCAGACACCCGCTGGCAGCACGGTTTCGATCGCAACGCTCGCTTCGACCGTGCGACGGAGCAAACCGATCATTTCGATCACGGCTTCATTGACGTCAAAAGCCGTCGCGTCCAGCCTTTGCCGGCGGCCAAAGGCAAGCAGCTGGCCGATCAAAGTCCGCGCCTGATCGGTCGCAAACATTGCCCCCTCGATGAGCGGCTTAGCGGCAGGTCGATCGGCGAAGTCCTCGGCGAGGCTTTCAATATTGAGGCTGATCGCGAGAAGCAGATTATTGAAGTCGTGCGCAATGCCGCCGGTGAGTTGGCCGATCGCCTCCATTTTCTGCGATTGCCGCAGCTGTTCCTCAAGTTTCTCGCGGGTCTTGTCCTCCTCCTTGCGGCGGGTGAGATCGCGCAGGATTACCGTAAAGTAGCGGATACCGCCCGCTCGCCAATCCGCGATCAAGAGGTCGGCGGGAAAGAGGGCGCCATCCTTGCGGTGTATTTCAACTTCGCGCCCGACGCCGGTGACATTGGCTTCTGCGGATCGCAGGTATCGCTCGATATAGCCGTCGCGGCCGGCCGCTTCATTGGCGGGCATCAGCATGCTCACGTTCCGCCCGGCAGCCTCGGCGGCGCTATAGCCCAGCATTAGCTCTGCCGCTTTATTGAATGCCTGGATGCAACCAAGCGTATCGATGACAATTATCGCGTCGATCGCATTCTCGACGATGGCGCGGTAGCGATCTTCGCTCTCTCGAAATTCTTCTTCGCGGCGTTTCAACTCGTCGATGTTCATGACGACCCCCTTGACGGCCGTAGGAACACCATGTTCGTCGTAGCTCGAGACGCCACCTTTGACCCTCAACCAATGCATGCTCGTGTCGGGTAGGACGACGCGAAATTCGATACTGACCGACGTCTCGCCCTTCAAGAGCCGTTCCGTGGTCGCCACCACCTTCTCGACGTCGTCCGGATGGATCGACTTGTGCATCACCGCTTCCGAGGCGGGAGCATCGGGAGCGATCCCGAGGAGTCTACGAAAATTCTCGTCCCAGCGGCACTCGCGGTTCGGCTGCGTTATGCTCCAGATGCCGATTTCCGCTGCGTCGAGTGATTCGCGACGTTGGATCTCACTGTCCCGCAATCGCGATTCCGCTGCTCGTCGCTCGGCCTCCTCCTTCTGCAGTACGTCGTAGGTCGTCCTGAGCGCCATTCCCATCTCGGTTGCTTCGAGTACGCCGCTGGGCGGGATCGTTGGCCTCTGGTTTGCCGCCATCGCCAACGCGGATCGCGCAACTGCCCGGAAGGGATTTGCGATCAGCCGACCTGTCCAGAGCGCCACGACAGCAGCGATAAGAAGCGCGCTGCCGCAGCCGATCATGATCAAGAATAGCGAGTTGCGCAGCGGTGCCTCCAGCACCTTCTCTGGGACGGCGATGGCAACGAGCCAATCCGAGCCAGGTAGACGTTGGAACCACGTCCTCACCGCGATGCCGTCGCGCGTCACATTGTCGAACGAGCCTTCGTTGCCGACCACCCGGTCGAGGAAACTTGCTGAGATCTGCTGTCGGGGAGGCTCTCCTGGCTCGGCTCTCCGCGCAATGAAATTGCCGGCGGCATCTGTAATGACGCCGAGCCACCCGGCCGGCAATTGCTGATCGTCGAGGATCTTCTGAAACACCGCGGGTGCCAAGTTGAAGGAGAGCAGATACGGTGCTCCAACCCCGTCGTTGCGCACGGGAACGTCGATCGCGACAACGGGCTGCTGCAATACCGCGCTCTTTATGACGCCTGTAATCCGCGGCGCAGTGCTGTCGAAAGCGGCTGTGACACGGCCACTATCTCCAAGCTTCGGCAGGTTCTCTCCAGACCCCGTTCCTGTGCTGACGAGCTCCTGACCGGACAGATCACTCAAGACGATCTCAAGCGCCTCGAGCTTCGCCACCTCCCGGGCCTTGCGTTGAAACCCACCAAGGTCGCCGGTCCGCAGGCGGTTCGATATCGCCGCAAGGAGTGATGCCGATCGCATCCCGCCGGCGAGTTCCCGTTCGACGCCGAACGCGAAGCCGTGGAGTGAGGCTTGCACCTCGGTTTCAATCGCCGCCCGTTGAATCTGCGCGTAGTCAACAATGACGAACGCGGCAAATCCGAGAATCGGTACGACTATGCCAATCGCCAGTATCAGTAGGCGCAGAGTGATCGATAGATCACGCTTTCCCAGCAACATCCGTTCATCCGTCGGTGACGGCGTCATCTTTTTTTCTGGCTGGAATTATAGCGCACTTGGCATACAGCGGCAGTCACGAAAGATTGTTTCTAACCCGCCGCCAATCGACCTTCGTCCATCGGCCGCCCGCTCGCTTCTCCGGCTGTTACGCGACGCGACAGGATCGCCCGCACCATGTCCAGCAGCTCGCGCGCACCGAACGGTTTTGCGATCGTCCAATCGGCCCCGAGCTGCCGTGCCGTCCTCAGGACGTCGGTCTTGATGAAGTTACCGCCGCCCGACATCGCTAGGATCGGCACTGTCGTATCATCTCGGCGAATCTGCAGGATGGCCCACAGGCCTTCATTCTCTGGCATGATGATATCGGTGATCACCAGATCCGGTCTGATCGTCCGATAGGCCGCGACGCCGCGCTCGCCGTCGCACGCGCTAGATACCGCGTGGCCGTCGCTTTCCAAAACCCGCTGGATTGCCGAGCGGATCGCGGCATCGTCGTCGATGATCAGAATTGAACTCATCTTGGGTGCCCAACCCCGTGCTTGCCAGTCGCGGGCGGTACCGCTGAATCCTCGAACCAGTCACTTTCGTCGAGCAATGCCTTGACCAACTCGCGGGCCTTCCTCGCCGAAGCGACCATTATGCTAAGATCGTGCTTGGCCTCCTCCTCTTGCAGCGAATCTGCCAGAAGGGAGCCGAAGGTCAGTATCGGGAGGAGAAGATTGTTCAGCTCGTGGGCAATCGACCGCACGCAAACCCGTCGATCGCCGGCTATCGTAACTGCCTCCGGCGCAGCGACAGCTTGATCTTTTGTTTCATGTTGGAACATCGCGGCACCGGGAGATGGGGGAAACATCACCACCCTAAAACCACGCACCCGACAGGCACCAGCCTCGGGCCCTATTCGAAACAGGTACCGGTCTACACCCAAAGGATGAGGTTTCGCAGCTCGCTGCTAGAGATCGGCGATGCCGTTCATCATCGCGATGCGGACAGCGTCCGAACGGTTTCGTGCGCCCATCTTCTTGAAGGCGCTGTTTAAATGAAGCTTTACGGTAACTTCCGAAATGGCCAGCCCGGCGGCGATCTCGCGGTTGGTCGTGCCCTGCGCCAGCAGCTTGACGCAGTCGAATTCGCGAGGGGTCAAGTTGCCGAAGGCGACGCGCAGCTCACGCGACCGCTTTTCCGCGGAAGATGCCGATTGCGCTTTGTTCAGCAGTGAGATCGGGACATAGGTTTCCCCCGAACTCATCAGGCGTAACGCGCTGAGAAGAGCGGTACCCCGCAAATCCTTCAGGATGATGCCGATCGCACCGCGCTCGAGGGCGCGCAGCGCCTCAGCCTGATCAATGCTGCCGGACATGATGGCGACGGGAACGCCGGGCACCAGCTTCTTGATCTCATCGAGGCCCGACAGCCCGTTCATGCCGGGCATCTGATAATCGAGCATGATCAAGTCGAACGCGGCATCTAACGCCAGCTTCTCCTTCGCCTGCAGGAGATCCGCGACCTCGGAGCAGACGATGTCCTTCGCCACGCGCGACAGGTAGTTGGCGATCGCCTCGCGGACAAAATGATGGTCGTCGGCCAATAATATGCGCAATCGCGACCCCTAACGTCTTTAGTCGCTCTCGGCGAGATGGCGAGCCGAGCTTCGTCGCTTCCCACCCCATACGAACGGTCTAGGGGATGAACGCTTTGATGGCAAGCGATGTCGATGCATCGCCTTGGATATTGATGTACCACGGCCGGGTTGCGTCGTCGCGGCATCGGGCCGTCATTCGATGACAGCGCAGAGCTTCGCGGGTGACTGCATGCTTCGTCAGGAATGCCATCGCTACGGTCGATCGGCCAGGCCGACGCCGCTTCCCTTCAGCGAAACGCGTACCGCGATTCAAGAGCTCGGCACGAGGCTCAGCCGCCTCGTCGGCCTGTTGCGGGCGCCGACGGTTGCCCTCATCGAGATCCGCCCCGCCGGGCTGTGCACCTTCGTCAGCGACGAATGGAAGCAACTCACCGGCCAATCGCGACGGCAAGCGCTCGGCGCCGGCTGGCAGTCGGCGATCCATCCCTCCGATGCGCCGCCGATGATGGCGGCATGGGCGCGCTCGCTCGAAAGCGGGACGGCGGCGGCACAGCGATTTCGCCTCCTCCATACCGATGGCTCCATCCGCTGGGTCTATGCCCATGGTGCGGCGACGGCGGGCAAGGATCATCGTTTCCGGTTCATTGCGGCGATCGTCGACGACGCGGCAGGCAAGCCGACGGCTAAAACGAATCGGTTAGATCGCCATACGCTTGGCGGTGATCAGCAGACTTTGCATTCGCTCGACGACGCATAGACTTCACCAGACGCATTTTTCCGAGGAAGCCCAAATGCAGTGGACAGCGGAACAGGACCTGATCCTCGCCGAGCTTCACGCCAAGCGGCTCGGCAATACCTTCATCACCAAATGGATGCGCATCAGCCTTGCCGACGTTCGCGCGCGCCTCGTCGAGCTTGGCCTCGCCAAGCCGCCGGCGTCGCGCAGCACCAAGGGTGTGTCGATCGCCGCACCGGTCGAGGTCAGCGACCTTGAGAGCATCGGCGACGACGAGGACGACGACCTGATCGTCATCGATGGCTGCCCGCGCGGCTATCTCGTTCCCGAGCAGCGGATCGCCTCGATCTACAAGAGTATCGGCCGCGGCTACTGATCATTGTCGAGCATCGGCAGCTTGAGCCCGTATTCGCGCGCGCAATCGATGGCGATGTCGTAGCCGGCATCGGCGTGGCGCATGACGCCGCTCGCCGGGTCGTTGGTGAGGACGCGCTCGAGGCGGCGCGCGGCGGCGTCGCTGCCGTCGCAGACGACGACCATGCCGGCATGCTGCGAGAAGCCGATGCCGGTGCCGCCGCCATTATGCATCGAGACCCACGTCGCCCCCGAAGCGACGTTGAGCATGCCGTTGAGCAGCGGCCAGTCGGCCACCGCATCGGAGCCGTCGCGCATCGCTTCGGTCTCGCGATTGGGCGAGGCGACCGAGCCTGAATCCAAATGGTCGCGGCCGATGACGATCGGCGCCTTCAACTCCCCGCTCGCCACCATCGCGTTGAAGGCGAGCCCGATGCGCGCGCGCGTCCCGAGGCCGAGCCAGCAGATGCGCGCCGGCAGGCCCTGAAACTTGATCTTGGCGCGCGCCATGTCGAGCCAGTTGTGGAGGTGGCGATCGCCGGGGATCAGCTCCTTCACCTTGGCGTCGGTGCGGTAGATGTCTTCCGCCTCGCCGGAGAGGGCGCACCAGCGGAACGGGCCGACGCCGCGGCAGAAGAGCGGCCTGATATAGGCCGG
>Ga0137390_10003315_pt1 | contig 13110 bp, 12 predicted proteins | sample 15con2h24AmetaG_FD_104937 | JGI IMG/M metagenome (GOLD analysis project Ga0137390, IMG submission 104937) | Vadose zone soil microbial communities from Angelo Coast Range Reserve, California, USA - 15con2h2.4A metaG | ecosystem: Environmental > Terrestrial > Soil > Vadose zone > Saprolite... | reverse complement strand
CTTCTGCAACACGAGCGGCTTTCATAGGGGCGGCTTCGCCAAGACTAAGCCGCGCGTGCTCGCGACCGTCACGTACTCGTCGCCGGCGTCGCTCGCGTCGCTGACCGAACCGAACTACTCGGTCACGGGCACCGTGGCGAACGGGCTCGATTCCGAGCAGCGCTACGCGCTCAGTTGAGGAAAGGCGCGGCGTCGACGGTGACGAGGTCACCGCGCATGTATTTCTGAGGTTTCCATTCGGACACAGCTGGGGGCGCCCGGCGGCGGAGGAACCGTTTCAGACCGCCGCGCCAGCTGCGGTCCTGCATGGCGCTCTCCATCAGGATCGGCCGGAGGACGGGTTGCTCCTGCTGACGCTCCCCGCTCGACCGCCGCAAGAACGTCACGTGCAGGCACCGCAGCGGCGTTTCCTCCCAGGACAGACGATCGCCGATGTTGTCGACGCTCTCGTGACCGTATCCAGGTCGAAAGGCAACGACGCCGCCGTGGAGTCGCTCGGCGCCGTCGCTCTCCCACGACTCGATGGCGGCGAAGTTGAAGAGCTTCCTGGCCAACCGCGAGGGCGGTGAGAGGTAGCCGGAGGCGGTGCGCGCCTCCCAGTCGACGGCGACGCAGTTGAGCATGTTGTAGCCGATCTTGAAGACATCGCGATACGCGCCCGCGAGAAGCTCGCTGCGGAAGTCCTGCAGCCTCTGCGCGTCGTAGAGCTCGTCCCCGTCGACGCCGAACACCCACGTGTCCGTTCCCGCATACGGGTCGAGAATGCGCTGCGATTCCCCGGCGTGTGTCGTGCGCCGGGCGTCGACGTGATCGTATTCGCCCGCCAGGCGCTGCAAGATCTCCCACGTGCCGTCCGTCGAGACGTGATCGAGAACGTGGATCCGGTCGCAGAAGGCGGCGACGCTTCGGATCGCGCGCTCCACGAAGAGGTCCTCGTTTCGGACGAGCACGACGCCGACGATCTGCGTCAACGTTCCTCCGTCGTCCAATCGAGCAGCGGCCGGACGGTTCCACGGAGGTGGCCGGTGAAGTTGCCGCGCGCGGAGTCGCCCTCGCCCGGGTCATACACATGGAAGGACACCGCCTGCCGCTCGCCCGCGTGGGGGCGAAGCTTTCCTGAGCCGAGTGATGTCACGGCGGGATCAACCGTGAACAAGCCTTCGTTGAGGAGGTTTGCAGGGATCCAGGCAGTCGAGAGATAGCTGCCGGGAGTTGCCTCGTGCCAGCGCGGATCTGTGTCCATTGCGTTGAAGACGATCTCGCCTTCGTTCGAGTGGACCTTGATCTTCGGAAAGACCGCGTACGTGTCGTCAAGGACATCGAAGGCCAGCTCGAAGCCGATCGGCCGCCGCACGTCGGCGGTTTCGGAGGTGCGTCCATCCTGCACGACTCTGGCCCAGCGCAACTCAACCGTGCCGTCACTCCATGCGGGATCATCCTCGGTCCACTCCCGGAAGGACCCGCCGCCCTGTCCTGATTGCAGGTAGTAGGCGACAACGTCCGCGCTCCGTCCGTCACGTTCGATCTGCCCGTCCCCGAGCAGCATCGTCCGCTCGCAGAGCCGCGAGATCGCCTGCATGTTGTGCGAGACGAAGAGCACCGTCCTCCCGGATTGCCCGAACTCCTGCATTCGCCCGAGGCACCGGCGCTGAAACTCCGCATCACCGACTGCGAGCACCTCGTCGACGAGGAGGATTTCCGGCTCGAGGTGGGCGGCCACCGCGAAGGCAAGGCGCACGTACATGCCGCTCGAGTACCGCTTCACCGGTGTGTCGATGAAGCGCTGGACTCCCGCGAACTCGACGATCTCGTCGAGCTTGCGCGCGATCTCCTTCCGCTTCATGCCGAGCACCGAGCCGTTGAGGAACACATTCTCCCGTCCCGTCAGCTCCGGATGGAAGCCGGTGCCGACTTCGAGGAGGCTCCCCACGCGACCGCGAATCTCCGCGCGGCCCGCCGTGGGTGTCGTGATCCGAGTCAGGACCTTGAGCAACGTCGACTTGCCGGCTCCGTTGCGACCGATCACCCCGAGCACCTGGCCCTCTGGAACCTCGAACGACACGTCGCGAAGCGCCCAGATCTCTTCGTGGTGGGGTCGATGAGGCCCGCGCGCGATTTGCCTCGCGACGCGCGTGAGCGACTCACGCAACGTGCCGTAGCTCGATTGCAGCTCGCCGATGCGATAGCGCTTCGATAGTCCGTTGGCTGCGATCGCGGCGCCCATCAGATCGTGTCCGCGAAGCGCGGCTCGGACGCGCGGAAGAATGCGAGGCCGCCCAGCAGCAGCAGGAGCGCGACACCGACGCTGAGCAGGGTCATCTGTGGATTCGGCGGCGCGCCCCCGATCACGCACCAGCGCCAGCCGGTGACCACGGTCGAGATCGGGTTGATCGACAGGATCCATTGCCACTTCAACGGAACCTCGTTCAACGCGTACGGCACAGCCGAGACGAACGGCAGGACCTGCATGAAGACCGGGATGGCATACGGGACATCCCGGTACCGGGTGTTGAGCGCAGAGAGTAGAAAGCCGGCGCCGAGCGCAGTGACGAGCGCGAGCAGAACGAACGCCGGGGCGAGGAAGAACTCGGGAAATTTCGGCCAGTTGCGGTACCTGGCCATCAAGCCGACCAGCACGAGCATCCCGAGAGCAAAGTCGACGACGGGAACGAGCACCGCAGCGAGTGGCAGCAGAACGCGTGGGAAGTACACCTTCGTCACGAGCGCCGAGTTCGCCACGAGGCTGACACTCGACCCGTTGAGGGCGGAGCTGAAGCACTGCATCGGCAGGAGCCCGGCGAAGACGAGCAGCGGATAGGGCTTCAGCCCCGAGGGGAACTTCGCAAACTTCCCGAAGACGACCACGTAGACCGCAGCCGTGAACACGGGGACCAGGAGAGCCCACGCGACACCGAGGAACGTCTGCTTGTAGCGAACTTTGATGTCGCGCCACACGAACGTCCCGAGCAGCTCGCGGTAGTGGAGGAGTTCGGCGAAGTCGAGATGCGGCCAGCGGGGAGCAGGCCGAATCACGAACGTGGGTGCTTGGCGGCGCGGTCGCTCGTCGACCGGCGCCCGCTCGGCTGCCCGGCGAGCTTTGACTTCCGTCTCGGTCACGAGAGCCGATGCTAGCTACCCCCCCGCCGGGCAGCTGTCTCAGCCGCTAGATCCGGCCGAGCGGCGGCCAAGTCGCGCGAGCCGGCGCCAGACCCGCGGCCAGAAGCGCTCTTCGAGCCATTTGACGCGCTGCTCGAGCTCGGTGATGTAGTGCTCCAGCTTCGGCAAGTCGACCTCTCCGACTGCTGCACACTCCGCCGCATAGTGGGCGTCGTCGACGATGTCCGGGACTCGGAACGTTAGGGAGCTGTCGCCACGGCGCAGTGCCTGCAGGGCGTCGTGCAGCCTCGAGTCGTCGACGAGCTCGGCTCCGTCGCGCGGCCCCTGCGGTCCGAGGTACATGACTTCGATCGGATACCAGGCGCGCAACGGAACGCTGCGCCGTAGCTCGACGCCACCGTCGTCCCGAACGATGACGTCCCGATCCGCGCGGAAGACCGGACGAAGGACTGCACCTTCGCCGTCCTGCGGTGAGGAACGACGCGTTGTCTCCCCGTGAGGGAAGTCGCGGCGCAGTCCCTGCACGATCGTGTAGCGCTCGGGAATCGGCGCGAGAACTTCCTTCAGGTTTTCACCGCGAGGCCACCAGAACTCGTCCGGCTCTGCGCTGATGATCCAGTCCGCGCCGTGCAGCGTTGTGGCGAGACGTGCAAGCTCGGTTCGGCTTGCGTGCGGCCCCACGGTCCGCACCCGTTCTCCCAGCGAGCTCAACGACTCTGCTACGGCGCCGTCGACCACCGACGCCAAGACGAGATCGACGCCGGCGGCGAGATGGAACTGCACGTTCTCTTTCGCCTTCGCGGCATCGCTGCCGTCGAAGGACCTCGTCAGCACGAGGTTCAGCTCGCCCACCTCCGTTGTTCCACCCCGCGGATGCGCGCGGCGAGAACGTCGAGGCGCCGACACGCACGGACAAGATTCGCCTCTCCGAGCGCGGCTGCTTCGCCGGCGGCACGTGCTTCCTCCGCTGGAGGTGACGGCAAGCGTGCAGGCCCGTGGATCGCATCACGCAATCTCGTGTCGACGACAAGCGCGCCGGTCTTCCCTCCGCGCGCAACGGTCTGGTCATCCACGGTCAGCGAGCCGAAGAAAGCATCGACGCGTCCACGAGCACTTGCGTCGTATGCCTTGACGTACTGGCCCAGCGCCTTGTCGCCGTGCGCACGCCGTACTCCCTTTCGCTCGTACTGCTCACGCGTCCGGAAGGGGAAGTGCAGAACGTCGGCGGGATACCAGCCGTGGAGGGGCGTCAGCTTCGTGACGACCTCGTGAGAGCCGAAGAGCACGACGATCTCGGGATCGCCCCGGTGGGCCGCCTTCGCGTGTGGACGGTAAGGGCTCGTCGGATCGTTGAGCGGGGCTGTCGTGGAGAGTCGGACGATCATGCGGTCGGCGAAGAATCCCACGTCCTGTGGCCGCGGCAGGAAGTGACGGGTGATGGCCCACACGACGCCGAGCTGCTCGGGCACCGCCTCGAGCGTTTCCTTGAGGCTCCCTCGCCGCGGCATCCAGAACTCGTCGGCGTCGGTATTGATCACCCAGTCGGCGCCATGCTCCGTCACGGCCAGCCGCGCCATGCGAGTCCGCCAGTCGCTCTCCCGCATCTCCCCTCGTTCGCGGAAGAGCCGGAGGACGCCCTGCTGCTCGTACGAACGGAGGACCTCCGTCGTGCCGTCGCGGGAGTCATGGTCGGTCGCGAGCACGAAATCCACACCCGCCCCGAGGTGGTACGAGATCTGCGCGTCGACGATGTCGACCTCGTCTCGGACCACAAGCGTTTCCACGAGCTTCAAGGCCGGCAAACGTTACAGCCGGCGCCCCAACCGGACGCGACGTTGTCGGCATACAGTGTCGGCGGGTGAAAGCCAAGTTGCACCGTCGCCTGACGAAGCCGTGGAGCCGTGCCGTCAGGCAGCCCGGAGTTGGTCCGTCTGACGCCGCAGGCATCGAAGCCGTCGAGCGGTTCGTCGCGGAGGTAGCCGACCGCGGCCACTTCACGCACCGCTGGGCCCTCGGCGACATGCCGCGCTGGGAAGCGCTCTTTCGCGAGCTCGAGCAGCGGCCTGCGCGATTGCTCGAAATCGGGTCCTTCGAAGGCTTGTCGACGTGCTACTTCCTCTGGCGGCTGCCGCAGGCCTTCGTCACCTCTGTGGACACCTTCGCCGGGAGCCAGGAGCATCAGTCGGAGGCCGTCGACACGTCGGAGCTCGAGGCGATCTTCGGAGCAAATGTCGCGCTGGTGGACGCAACGCGAGTGCGTAAGCTCGTAGGCGACAGTAAGCGCGTTCTGCTCGACTTGATCGAAGAAGGCGCGTCTTTCGATCTCGTCTACGTCGACGGCTCGCATCTGGGGCTCGATGTCCTCGTCGACGCAGCGCTGTCCTGGCGTGTGGTCGAGCAAGGCGGCTTCCTCATCTTCGACGACTATCCGTGGGCGAAGCTCGGAGAAGATCCACTGCTCCGGCCAGGGCCCGCCGTCGATGCGTTCCGAACCCTGGTCGATACGCGGCACGAGCTCGTCTTCGTCGACTACCAACTCGCCCTTCGCAAGATCGGCTGACGACGCTGTTCGAGAGCGCGGAGCCGGGCCTGCAGATCATCCGCTCGACGGTGCAGACGAACCGTCTCGCCGGAGGCGAGGACCTCCTCGTCAACCGCGTATTCGGCTCGCTCCCGGTCGCTGCGCGGCGGGAAGGAAAGGGCGGTTGCATCGAGCTGCCGGATCGCCTCACGGAGACGAGTGTCGACCGCGAGCGTTCCAGCGGCGAGCCCTCGCGAAAGTTGCGCGTCGTCGACGCAGAGCTGTTGGTAGAGCTGCTCGAGCGTGCCCGCCTGCTTTGCCTCGTGGGCACGCACATGCTCGCCCCTGCGTCGCTCGCCCGCCGACGTCTCGTAGTGCGTCAGGAACTTTCGTTCGAACTGGGCGAGCGAGCGGATCGGGAGGTGCATGACCTCGATCGGTGACCAGCCGCGCAGGGGCCGCAGACCCGATCGTACGGAAGCGTTCCCTCCACCGACTTCGATCGAGGGATCTCCCCGATGGATCAACCGCACGTTGACCCGGAACGGATCGAACGGGTTGTTGATCGGCGCCGACGGGGTGAACCGCACCGTCATACGCTCGAAGAGCGGCTCGGACTCCGGCCGCGGCAGAAACGGGCGGACGAAGGTCCGCACGATCCCGTAGTGCGCAGGGATCTCGCGCAGCACATCCTTCAGCGATCCGCCGGAGGGCCACCAGAACTCGTCGGCGTCCGAGTTGATCACCCAGTCGGCACCGAGCTCGGCCGCGGCCATGCGCGCCATGCGCGTGTAGCGGGCCGACTTCTGCTTCGTCGGACCGGAAGCGGTGAGGAGCTGCAGGACCCCGCGCTTCTCGTACCCCTCGAGCATCGGCCGCGTCTCGTCGGTGGATCCGTGGTCCATGGCAATGACGAAGTCGACGCCTGCTGCAAGATGAAAGGCGATCTGGCGGTCGATGATGTCCGCTTCGTTCCGAACCATCAGGGTCATCACGAGCTTCACCCGCGTTCCGATCTCGAGCGAAACAGCGCTTCGCCACCATGCAGAAGCTCGTATACGAGGAGCCGGTTCACGTTGCCGGTGAGGCCGAGCAACGGCAACTGCGATCGATAGGCTTGGACGGCTCGCCGCTTGCGCCAGTAGTCGGCGATCGCAACTCTCGACCGTTCCCACTCGCGGCCTGGACGACGTCCTTCGGTGCGGACGCCGTACCGGTACGGCTGCTCGGAGTAACGGACGAGTTCGACCGAGAGCTCGCGGTCCACGAAGAGCCCGGCGACCCACGAGTGATCTTCGTTGGTCAGCGGGAAACCGGGCACGAAAACGCTGTGCGCACGTGTGACTGCGGGTGCCAGCTTGGACCAGACACGGTCCGGATCTCTGGAATCGCCGTAGCTTCCGGGCGCAAACGAGAGCCACGTGGGCATTGCGCCGACGAGCCGGCAAGCCTCGCGGTCCTCGTCTCGACGCGCCGCGGCCGCTTCTCCTTCTGTCGCGAAGCCTGCCCGACGATCCCAGCCGCTCGCCGTCCTCGTCGAGCCGGGATCCGCGGCGAACACCGTGACGACCTCCACCTTCGAGCCCGATCTGCTGGCATTGGAGATCGTTGCCCCGAGAGAGAAAACGGCGTCGTCGAGATGAGGAGACACGACGAGCACCCTCCGCGGCTGTGTCACTTCGCCTTGACCGCGCGAATGCCGACGATCACCTGAAAGGCCGGGTCGCGAAGGGCGAGCTCCTCCGGCGTCAGGTCGTCCGTGCCGAGCCCGAAGAGGAAGCCCGCCGCAGCGAGGACGTTGCCGAACGCCTCGACTTCCACATTGCCCTCGCCGAAGATCTCTTCTGCCACGCGCTTCGCAGACATCGATGTGAAATGCCACCACTCGCCGAAGAGCTCCGCCTCCACCGGCGCGATCCGGGCGATCCCGGGGGCCGTCGCCAGCAGGACGCCGCCCGGAGCGAGGATCCGGTGCGCCGTCCGGAGCGGAGCCCTGACGTCGTAGATCCAGGAGAGCACCTGGGTGACGAGCACACAGTCGAAGCGCCCGTCCGGAATCGCCGGGGCCTCGGCGAGGTCGGCGACAATCGTCGCCCGAGGATTCCCCTCGAAGATGTCAAGCACGTCGACCTCGTCGACCGAGCGGCCGTATCTGCGGGCGTAGTCGTCACTCGCGATCTCGAGGACCCTCCCGCGGATGTCGGCCGCATGCGCGCTGATGAACTCAGCGATGTAGACGCGCGCGATCGAGCCGCCTCTGCTCGCACCCCACGTGCTGAACGGTGTCGTACGCCGGAGGTCGCCGAGATCTCTCGGTTTGCGCCACTTCGATTCCCGCCGCGCATGCCGGAAAGAGTTGACGGGCCCGCGAATCGCTGCCGGAACATGCTCACGCCAGACGTGACGCACCGCCGAAGAGGCTCTCGCTCGGCCTTGCACTGGCTGCGGAGCGTACTCGGAAGCTACGGGACGCTCGCGACTGCGAACGCCCGGCCCGCTTTCCGGACCTCGTACGCGATCCCCAGCTCGGACTCCCACCGCCGCAAGGTCTGCTGCTCGCTCGGCCGCGCCGCGTCATCCAGCAGGATCGTCGAGCCGGAGGTGAGCCGCGGGCCCAGGATGGGGACAAGCCCATACCGGCCGCCCTGCGCGAAGTTCGGCGGCCCGTCGCAGGCGACGAGCGAGAAGTCGGAAAGACTAGACGCGTCGACGTCGTACCACTCGAAGTCTCCATACGAGCGCAGGGGAGCCAGGACGACGTTCGCTTCCAGACCGAATCTGCGGAGCTCTCTCCTGACCAGTTCGAACCAGGCGGGGTCGTGTTCGAGCGAGGTGATCGAAGCACCGATGGAACGCGCGAGTGATGCCAGGACTAGGGTTGTCAGTCCGGTGCCGCACTCGAGGACGTCGAGGTGTCCGTCGAGCACTGCCGCGGCCATGGCTTCGAGATAGGACGGACTGGCTGCCCAGCCGCTGCTCCAGCCGGCTCGCAGGTCTTGCCAGATCTGCCGGGACCCTGCAGGCGTGTTTGCGAGGCCGCGCAGGCCGCGCGCCAGGAGACGCGACCGCTGCCACTCCCGCTGCCGCCGGCGCACATAGATCCGCGTCTGCAGCGGCACCGCCTCCTTGAGCTTCATGCGCACGCACTACCCGTCTTAGCGCGGCTTAACGCTGGAGCGCGCTGTCCGAACGCGCGCGCTGGTTGACCGGCCTGCTCTCCCGAAACCGGCTCCGAACGGCTTCAGCACGGCCCTCGAACAGCCGTCCAAACGCCGCCACCACAAGGATGACCGTCGTCGTGACGAGTGCGAGCGCGAGCTTGCCTGCGTCTCCGGCAGGCCAGGCGGACTCGCCGAGCGGGAAGTAGGCAAAAGGCACGAACCACAGCAGCGACATCCGGGGACGCGTCAGCGCAATCGGGACGACGAGCAGGAGGAAGTAGTGCACCCAGACGATCGGTGATGCCGCGAGTGCCACCGCCAGCAGAATCGTGAACGTCGCAACCTCTCGATCGTGCGGGGTGCGAGAGCGGTCGCGCGCGACCCGCACCGCCAGTGCGAGCAAGCCCGCCGCCACGAGCAGGGCGAACACCGTTGCGACGGACTCGGGGAGGTGCAACCGGACGCCGATGGCGACGAGCGAGTACGACGAGCTCGCTTCGTCGCGCGAAAGATGCCGCAGCAAGCCCGGATAGCCGCCGAGCCCGTGGAACCCGATCGTCGCCCACGGCAGCAGGACGAATGCGAATGCGAACGCCGCCGCCGCAAGCGTTGCGCGCAGCCGGCCGGATAGGGCCGGCCAGAGGGCGAGCGGCCAGAGGAAGAGCTTCAGGGCCACGGAGGCACCGGTGGCGGCGCCGAACCGCCGGCTGCTTTCGCGCCAGCGCCAGGCCGCGGCCACCGCGAGCAGGAGGAACGACCCGATCGTCCCAAGGTCGAGCGCACTTCGGGTGACGGGATACGCGGCGACGAGCGCGTAGCAGCGCCAGTCACGCACGCCGAGCAGCCAGACGCCAGCACCGACCGCGAGCAGGGACAGGAGGGTCCAGCAGAGCGTCGCCATACCGCTGCCCAGCGAGTGGAATGGTGCGGCGAGGAGAGACACGAGCGGTGGATACGCGTAGGTCTGGTCCGCCATGTATGCGTACGGCGAGTGCCCATGAAGGACTGCCGACGCGGCGCGCAGGAAGACCGCCAGATCGTGAGGTACCCGACCGTCGGCAAAGGCGGCATGGACGGTGTCGTAGTAGGCACGCATCGCCCAGATTCCGGCGACAACGGCGACGCCGGCGCCCGCAACCGTGCGCGCGGCCGAGACGTCTACAAGCGCTCCCGAGCTCACCTCCGCACGCCGTCTGGCGAACAGGCCGGCGCACGCGGCGAGGACGAATGCTGGTGCAACGGGAACGGAGTAGTGGGACTCGGCCGGCAGGCCGAGTGCGGTCAGCAGGATTACGAGGAGCGCCGCACCCGTCGGGACTGCCAACGCCAGCGAGCGATTGGGCCGGCGCCAGACGAACGCGATCAGGGCGAGGACGAGCCAGGCCACCGGCGGTGGGAACCAACGCGACGCGTCGTTCAGCCGCCGCTCCACCGACGGGCTGCCGCGCCGGTCCGGCAGGTTGCGGGCCAACTCGTCCATCCGGCGGTGGAGCGCGTTGTAGCGCTGCTCTGCGCCGGGATGCACGAACACGAGGTGATGCTCGGTCGGTGAGGTCCACACGGTGTAGATGCTTCCGTCCGGCGTGGTGACGCCTCCCTCGTGCGCGGCGGGAATCGGTTCTCCCTCGCTCGGCACCGGCAGGACCTCGCCGCCGATGTCGACCTTCTCCTGCGGCGGCGAGGTGCTCCCGCCCGAGCTGATTTCCCGGTAGAGCGGGACCCGCAACATCCCCGACATGCTTCCGGCCACACCTCGAACGTACCTCGCGGGATGCGTCCGCACCGCCTCGACCCCGACGTCGCGCAGCCACTTGTAGTTGCTGTGCCACCCCTTGTGCCGGTCCGAGAGCGCGAGCAGGTCGACCTGCATTCGGGGGCTCGCCTTGGTGAAGAAGTCGTCGAGGGTGATCCCGTAGGAGCGGTACGGCTCTTTGGGCAGGAGTTCGCGTTCGACAACGCGCGCGAGCTCCCGCGACGCCGGTCCGTTCGACGGTCGCACGATCTTGTCGGTCACGAACGTCCTGAAGAACGGAACCGTGGCGTTGCCGCCGCGCGCGACCGTGTAGTTGTCGTAACGCAGCCCGTTGTGAATCGCCCAACCGCCGAGGAGCACGATGGCGGGCACCACGAAGGCGGCCGTCGAGACGAGGCGCGTTCGCCACGACGCGCGCAGCACCAGCGGCAGCAGCGCCAGCACGAGCAGCACTTGGTTCCCGGGACGGATGAGTGAGAGGACACCGACTCCCGCTCCGGCCCAGGCGAACCGTGCGGCCGACGGGGCAACGAGGGCACGGACGAGGAGCAGTGACCAGCCGGCGAAGGCGGCAGCGAAGATCGCGTCCGAGCCGAGCTCGTGGAAGAGAATCCCGTAGCCCGGATAGAGGAGGAGGACGAGCGTGGTGAGCAGCGCGGCCCGGACGCTGAAGATTCGGGCCGTGACGAACCAGGCGACGATCGAGGCGGCGTACAGCAGCGACACCACCGGCTCGGCCAGCGCCCCGCCCGCGAACTGCAACAGGCCGCCGATGATCAGCGTGGCACCGGGTGTTCGGCCGAGCACGTAGCCGAGGTCGATCGGGTGGCTCTGAAAGAGCTGGATGTAGCCGCCGAGGTACGTGCCGAGATCGCGACCCTGGGCGAGCGGCATCGCGAGGGCCTCGAGCCACCAGACCGCCAACGCGACGAGGAAGACCACTGCCACGCCGCGCCGCGTCTCGGCGATCTTCATGGCGGGACAGGCTAGCTACGGCGTCGGTGCGGTGGCCCCCGAAGGCATACTCTCGCCTGTGCAGGCGTCGACGTTGCAAGCGGCGCCACCGCAGGTCTCGGTCGTCATCCCGTGCCTGAACGAAGAGGCGGCTGTCGGCGCGGTGGTCGACCAGGCGTGGCAGGGCATCGAGGCCTCGGGCCGCAGTGGCGAGGTGATCGTGGTCGACAACGGTTCCACGGACCGCTCCGCGGAGGTCGCGGCGGAGCACGGGGCGACGGTGATCTCGGAGCCGCACCGCGGCTACGGCAGCGCCTATCTAGCCGGACTTGCGCAGGCGCGCGGTCAGTACATCGTGATGGGCGACGCCGACGAGACCTATCCGCTGCACGAGCTACCGCGTTTCGTCGAAGCGCTCGAGGCAGGTGACGACCTGGTCGTCGGGTCTCGGTTCGAAGGACGCATACACAAGGATGCGATGCCGTGGACGAACCGCTGGATCGGCAATCCGATTCTCACGGGGATGCTCAACGTCCTCTTCCGGGTGCGGGTCTCGGACGCGCATTGCGGCATGCGGGCCGTGCGCCGTGAGGCCTTGCCGACGCTCGATCTCCACTCCACCGGCATGGAGTTCGCGTCGGAGATGGTGTTCAAGGCTTTCCGCCGCGGGCTGGCGGTGAGCGACCTGCCGATCGACTACTTCCCGCGCACGGGCGAGTCGAAGCTGAGCCGCTTCGGCGACGGCTGGCGACACATCCGCTTCATGCTGCTGTACAGCCCGAGCTGGCTCTACTTCCTTCCTGGAGCAATCCTGCTCTTGCTCGGACTTGCCGGGATGCTCGTGCTCGCGAGCGGGCCGGTGGACGTGTTCGGACGGCAATGGCAGATCCACACGATGCTCGCGTTCGTCGCGGCAACCATCCTCGGCACCCAGATCCTTCAGATCGGTGTCTTCGCGCGCACCTATGCGATGACGCACTTCGGTGAGCGCGATGCGCTGCTCGAGCGGCTATGGCATCGCGTACGGCTCGAGCACGGGCTCCTTGCCGGCGCCGCGCTCTTCCTGGGCGGCGCCGGCGTGCTGATCGCGATCTTCATCAGCTGGGCCCAGCGCGGCTTCGGGCCGCTCGGCCATGAGTACGCCACTGCGCTCGGCTTCACGTTCGTCGCACTCGGAGTGCAGGTCATCTTCGGCTCGTTTTTCATCGGCGTGCTGACGATGCGCGCCGATCCGCGGCCGCGCGAGTGAGCGGGGCGGCGCAGCCGCTGCGCGTCCTGCTCGTCAGCGCGAACTACAAGCCGAGCGTCGGCGGGATCGAGCGGTACGTCGAGAACCTCGCCCACGGACTGGCCGAGCGCGGACATCGTGTGACCGTTGCAGCGTGCCGCACGGACGGCGGTGAGAAGGACGAACAGGACGGCGGTGTGCGGATCGTGCGGATCCCGGCGACGGATGTCCTCGACCATCGGCTCAACGTCCCTTATCCGCTGCCGAACCCGGCCTCTGCCTGGCTGACCCTTCGCCGCCTCATCTCAGATGCAGATGTGGTGCATACACACGACGCCCTCTACCCGACCTCTGTTCTTTCGCTCGCGCTGGCACG
>Ga0137390_10003313_pt1 | contig 13113 bp, 10 predicted proteins | sample 15con2h24AmetaG_FD_104937 | JGI IMG/M metagenome (GOLD analysis project Ga0137390, IMG submission 104937) | Vadose zone soil microbial communities from Angelo Coast Range Reserve, California, USA - 15con2h2.4A metaG | ecosystem: Environmental > Terrestrial > Soil > Vadose zone > Saprolite... | reverse complement strand
CGGCGACCAGTCGGCGATGACGCAGCAGATCTTGGTCGTGCCCACGTCGAGCCCGGCGATGACTTGACGCACTCGGGATCTGGCCATTCCCCTCCTCACCTCGCCACGGTCTTGAGGACCACCTGATCGCGGAAGCGCAGATCGATCGCGTTGACCGGCTCGCCTCCCGCGCGTACCTGGGCCAGCACGCCCTGCAGCCGGCCGAGCCGGGCCTCCCAGTCCTCGGCGCCCAGCCGCACCTCGACGCCCTCCACCGTGTAGAGCACGGGGCCGTCCGGCCGGCTCACGTCGATCTCCGAGATCTGCCGGAGGAGCGCGGTCTCGGAGCGGAGCAGCACCCGCAGCAGGGAGATCCCGGCGGCCACCCGCGGGGCGGGCGTCCCGTCGCCCGCCGCGAGATCGGCGGGGCTCAGCCCGGTGATCACCGGCGCCTGCGGCACCACCGCGCGCGGCTCCGCGCCGAGGCTCACGCCCTGCTCGTCGATCCAGTGCAGCCGGCCCGCGTGGGCCAGCGTGAAGGGCCGCCGCTCCTCCACCGCGACCGTGACCCGGTTGGGGAAGCGCCGCACGAGGTCGGCGCGCCGCACGAGCGGCAGCCCCTCCAGCCGCGCCACCACCGCGCTCCGGTCCAGCCGGAAGAGATTGGTGCCCGGGCCGATGCCGGAGGCGGCCACGATCTCCTCCGGGGTGAGCCGGCTCGCCCCCACCACCGCGACCTCGGTGATCGCGAAGCGGGGCGACGTGAGCAGCCAGCCTATCGCCGCGCCGCCCGCGGCCAGCACCGCCAGCGACACGCCGATCGGCACGAGGCGCGCGGCGACCCAGCGCGCGCGCCGGGTCATCCGCCGCGCGAGCCGCGCCCGCGACACACGCTGCCGCGCCATCGCCCGGCCCTGCTCGGCGAGGTCCTCGACGCGGGCCCGCCCACCTCGCGGGGAAATTACTGAGCTATGGGCTCTCATAGGTTTGGGTGGTTGTTTCTACCCGCTCCTCTTTCTAATGCGGGGGCCCAGAAATGGCCCCCGCACTCCCCCAACCGCGGGCAACCGGTACACCAGACCGTCCGCGCAACCGTTCCGGCGCGGTCAATCGTTCCGGCGCTCATCTCGCGCTCGGCCTCAAATCTCCCCCAGGGTCTTCATCTCGGGCTCGAGCGTGATGCCGAAGTGGTTGCGCACGCGATCGAGGGTGAGCTGCATGAGCGCCTTGATGTCGACGGCGGCGGCCCCGCCGCGATTGACGATGAAGTTGGCGTGCTTGGCCGAGATCTCGGCCCCGTTGAGCCGCTTGCCCTTGAGGCCCACCTTCTCGATGAGCCGGGTCGCGGTCTCGCCCGGCGGGTTCTTCCACACGCAGCCCACGGAGGCCAGGGCCAGCGGCTGGGTGGACTTCTTCAGCTTGAGGCGCTGCTTGATGTCCTTCTGGATCTCCGCGAACGGTCGCCGGTGCAGCTGCAGGCGCGCGCCGATCAGCACCGACCGGGCGGGAGGCGTGAACACGTTGTAGCTGAACGAGCCGCCGGCCCCCGGCTTGAACTCGCCGAGGGTGCCATCGGGGTACAGGAAGTACACCGCGGAGATGAAGTCGGCGATGCCGCCGTCCAGGGTGGCCGCGTTCATGGCCACCGCCCCGCCCACCGTGGCGGGCACGCCCACCAGGCACTCGATGCCGCCCAGGTTGAGCGCGGCCGCCTCCCGGATCAGCGCGGACAGGCTCACCCCCGCGCCGGCCACCGCCTCCTCGCCGTTGAACTCGGCGCGGCCCAGGCAGCCCTCGAGCTTGAGCACCACCCCGCGCACCCCGCGGTCGCTCACCAGCAGGTTGTTGCCCCCGCCGATGACGTCGAGCGAGAGCTGCTCCCGCTCCGCGAACGACAGCGCGAGCCGGATGTCCTCCACGTCCTGCGGGACGATGAAGATGTCCGCGGAGCCTCCGATGCGCAAGGAGGTGTGAAAGCTGAGGGGTTCCTTGAACCGAACCTCGCCTCGGATCTCTCCCAGCATGCCTATCTCCTCTTGGACGTCGTCCCGGGGTCCGGGCCGAGGCGCTTGAGCAGTTCCCCGCCCAGCTGCCCCACGTCGCCCGCCCCGAGAGTGAGCACGAGATCACCCGCTCTGGTGGATTCGCACAGGTAGTCGACGATGGCCGCGCGGTCGCCGCCCAGGTAGAGCACCTCCCGGTGCCCGTGGGCCGCGATGCCGTCGGCGAGATCGCGGGCGTGGACGCCTTCGATCGGCGCCTCGCCCGCCGCATAGATGTCCATGACGATGAGGACGTCGGACTGGTAGAACGCGGTCAGGAAGTCGTTGCGTAGATGCTGCGTCCGCGAGTAGCGGTGCGGCTGGAACACCGTGATCACCCGACGGTCGAACCCCGCCTTGGCGGCGGCGAGGGTCGCCCGGATCTCGGCCGGGTGATGGCCGTAGTCGTCCACCACGAGCACGCCCTGGGCCTCACCCCGGATCTGGAACCGGCGCTGGACGCCCGCGAAGGAGGCGAGCGCCGCCTGGATCTTGTCGAACGGCATCTCGAGATCGAGCCCCACCGCGGCGGCGGCGAGCGCGTTCAGCACGTTGTGCCGCCCGGGCGCCTGGAGCGTGACCGGCCCGAGCGGCTTGCCGCGATGCACCACCTCGAACACCGACCGCATCTCGGCGAACGAGAGCCGCCGCGCCATCAGGTCGGCCCCCGCCTCGAGGCCGTAGGTCACCACCCGCTTGTCGATACGGGGGATCATTCGCTGAACGTTCAGGTCGTCGAGGCAGACCACCGCCGAGCCGTAGAACGGCACCTTGTTCACGAAGGTGAGGAAGGCGGCCACGATCGCGTCGAGATCGGCGTAGTGATCCAGGTGCTCCGCGTCCACCGTGGTCACCACCGCGATGGTCGGCGAGAGCTTCAGGAACGAGCCGTCGGACTCGTCGGCCTCCGCGACCAGGAACTCCCCCTGACCGAGCCGCGCGTTGGCGCCGAGCCCGTGCACGCGACCGCCCACCACCACGGTGGGATCGAAGCCGCCCGCGCCCAGCACCGCCGCCACCATCGAGGTGGTGGTGGTCTTGCCGTGGGTGCCCGCGATGGCGATGCCGTACTTGAGCCGCATCAGCTCCGCGAGCATCTCGGCCCGCCCGATCACCGGCACCCCGCGCTGGCGCGCGGTCTGCACCTCCACGTTGTCGCGCGCCACCGCCGAGGAGTAGACGACAACCTGCGCGCCTTCGACCTGGGTCCCCTCGTGGCCGAGGTACACCTTGGCCCCGAGCCGCTCGAGCCGCTCCACCGTCTCGCTCCGCCGCGCGTCGGAGCCGGTGACGCGGTAGCCCAGGGTGAGCAGCACCTCCGCGATGCCGCTCATGCCGACGCCGCCGATGCCCACGAAGTGGATGTGCTGGTACTTCTTGAACATCAGGCGGACTTTCCCATGAACCCCTCTCGGTCGCCGGTTCCATGTTGGGAGATGTTGAGCAGCACGCCCGCCGAGAAGAGCGCCATCAGGAGCGCCGAGCCCCCGAAGGAGATGAACGGCAGCGGCAGCCCCTTGGTGGGCAGCGCCCCCGTCACCACGCCCAGGTTCACGAGGGTCTGGGTCGCGAGCATGATGGTGAGCCCCAGGCCCAGGTAGGCGCCGAAGGCGTCGGGGGCCCGCAGGCCGGCCCGCAGGCCGCGCCAGATCAGGAGCGCGAAGAGCGCGACGATCGCGGTGGCGCCCACCAGCCCCAGCTCCTCGCCGATGATCGCGAAGATGAAGTCGGTGTACGGCTCGGGCAGGTAGAAGAGCTTCTGCTTAGAGTCGCCCAGCCCCACCCCGAGCCAGCCGCCCGAGCCCAGCGCCAGGAAGGACTGGATGATCTGGAAGCCGCTGCCCTGCGGATCGTCCCAGGGGTTCATGAAGGCGACCATGCGGCGCCACCGGTAGGGCTTCATGGCGATGAGCGCGATCACCACCGGCAGGGCGCAGCCCGCGATGGCCGCCATGTGCAGCACCCGGGCGCCCGCCATGTAGGCGAGCGCGAGCGTCAGGATGATGAGGGCCAGGCTATTGCCCAGGTCCGGCTGCAGCAGAGTGAGCGCGGCCATGCCGCCCGTGACCAGGAGGATCGGGAGCAGGCCTTCCGCGAAGCGCGCGATGACCTCCTGCCGCCGGGTGAGGAACGAGGCGAGGTAGAGCACGAGCGAGAACTTGGCCAGCTCCACCGGCTGGAAGGAGACCGGGCCCACGTGGAACCAGCGCCGCGTGCCGTTGATGGACTGGCCGAACGGCGGCACGAGCACCAGGACGAGCAGGGCCAAGGAGACGACGAGCAGCGGGATCACCAGCCGCTCGAGCCAGCGGTAGTCGAGCAGCATCCCGGCCCAGAGGCAGCCGAGCCCGAGCACCGCCCAGAAGAGCTGCTTCTTCAGGAAGAAGAACGGATCGTGGAAGCGGTCCGCGGCCACGATCGCGCTCGCCGAGTAGACCATCACCACGCCCACGCACACGAGGGTCACCACCACCCCGAAGAGCGGCAGGTCGGGCGTGAGCTTGCGGGGCATCAGCCGAGCAGCGCCCGCACCACGGACTTGAAGACGTCGCCGCGGTGCTCGAAGTTGCGGAACATGTCGAACGACGCGCAGGCGGGCGAGAGCAGCACCACGTCGCCCACCCGGGCCGCCTCGCGCGCCCGGCGGACCGCGTCGTCCATGGACTCCGCGTCCTCCGCCGGGATCCCCGCCGGCTCGAGCGCGGCGCGGATCCGGACGCGATCCTGGCCGATGAGGATCGCGCGCCGCACCCGCCCGCGGGCCGCCTCGGCGAGCGGGCCGAAGTCCTGGCCCTTGCCCTTGCCGCCCGCGATCAGGATCACCGGCTCGCTGAAGCTCTCGAGCGCCTTGATCGTCGAGTCCACGTTGGTGCCCTTGGAGTCGTTGTAGTAGACGACCCCCCGGTCGTCGTGCACCCGCTCGATGCGATGGGCCACCCCGCGGAAGGCCGCGACGCCGCGCCGGATCGCGGAGGGCGACGTGCCGGTCCAGAGCGCGCACGCGGTGGCCGCGAGCACGTTCTCCACGTTGTGCTGGCCGCGCAGCGTGATCTCGGTGACCGGGCAGATGCGCTCGGTACTGCCGTTGAGCTTGGCCACGATCCAGCCGTCGTAGATGAAGACGCCGTGGGTCAGGGTGGTGAGCCGGCTGAACCACATCACGGGCCCGCGCGCCCGGCCCCCGAGCCCGGCGGTGACCGGGTCGTCCGCGTTCAGCACCGCGCAGTCGGTCGGCGTCTGGTTGGCGAAGATCCGCGCCTTGGCCTCCAGGTAGCGCTCGAAGGTCCCGTGCCGGTCCAGATGGTCCGGCGTGATATTCAGGATCGCGCCGACCCGCGGGCGGAACCGGTCGACCGCGTCGAGCTGAAAGCTCGACACCTCGGCGATCACGATTCCGTCGCCCGGGAACTCGAGCGCGTGCTCGGCCAGAGGCGTCCCGATATTGCCGCCCACCAGCACCGGGCGCACCTGGGTGCGCAGCAGCTCGCCGGTCAGCGTGGTGGTCGTGGTCTTGCCATTGGTGCCGGTGATGGCGATGACGTCGGCCTCCATCACCCGCCACGCCAGCTCGAGCTCGCCGATGATGGGCACCCCGCGGGCGCGCATCGCGACGAGCGCGGGCAGTTCGAGCGGCACCCCGGGGCTCACGACAATCAGATCCGCGCCCACGAACGCGGCGTCGGGGTGGCCGCCCGCCCAGAGCGCGCAGCCCAGGCGCTCGAGCCCGCGCGCCTCCTCGGGCAGCGCCTCGAGCGGGCTCGAGTCGGAGGCGAGCACGCGGCCGCCGAGGCGGCGGATCAGCCGGGCCGCCGCCACCCCGCTCTTGGCCAGCCCCACCACCGAGACGGTCTTGCCCGCGAGCGACTGCCGGTACGTCGCCCCCCGCTCGCCGTTACCGCTCACGAAGATCCCGGTGGGATAGGAAACGTCCCGTCGCAATGTGATGATGGCCATCGCATGTCACCCTAGCGGAGCTTGAGTGTGGTGAGCGCCAGGAGCGCGAGCATGAACGAAAGGATCCAGAACCGGACGATGATCTTGGGCTCCGCCCACCCCTTGATCTCGTAGTGATGGTGCAGCGGCGCCATCTTGAAGACCCGCTTGCCGGTCAGCTTGAACGAGCCCACCTGGATGATGACCGACGCCGCCTCCACCACGTAGATGCCGCCGATGAGCGGCAGCAGGAGCTCCGACTTGGTGAGCACCGAGAGCGTCCCGATGGCCCCGCCGAGGGCCAGCGAGCCCACGTCGCCCATGAACACCTGCGCCGGATAGCTGTTGAACCAGAGGAAGCCGAGCGCCGCCCCCACCAGCGCCCCGCAGAAGATCGTGAGCTCGCCGGTGCCCTTGACGTTGAGGATGCGCAGGTACTCGGCGGCCCGGAAGTTGCCGGTGAGGTACGCGATCACCGCGAAGGCCCCGCCCGCGGTCACGATCGGGCCGATGGCGAGGCCGTCGAGCCCGTCGGTCAGGTTCACCGCGTTGGAGGCCCCCACGATCACCAGGATCGCGAAGGGTATCCACAGCCAGCCGAACGTGATGAGCCAGCCCTTGAAGAAGGGGATCACGACGCTGGTGGTGAAGCCGTCGGCCGGCCACCAGTAGAGAAACGCCATCAGGGCGCCCACCAGCACGATCTGGGCGCCGAACTTCTCCTTCGCCGAGATGCCCTTTCGCGTCTTGAGCTTCTTCCAGTCGTCCCTCAGGCCGATCAGGCCCAGGCCCGCGGTGGCCAGCATCAGCACCCAGATGTAGCGGTTGCGCAGGTTGGCCCACAACAGGGTCGAGACCAGGATCGCCACCAGGATCCCGATGCCGCCCATGGTGGGCGTGCCCGCCTTGGTCTTCTGGTGCCGCTCCGGGGTGTCCTCGCGGACCGAGCTCCCGCCGTGCTGCATCTCGCGCAGCCGGTTGATGAGCCACGGCCCCAGCAGGAAGGAGATCACCAGGGCGGTGACCGTCGCCATCGCGGTCCGGAAGGTGATGTACCGGAACACGTTGAACGCGGTGTTGTACTTGGCGAGCGGCACGAGGAGCTCGTAGAGCACTAGTCAATCACTCCTCCGAAGCGCGCCACGAGCGCGTCCGCCACACGCTCCATGCGCATGCCCCGGGAGCCCTTGACGAGCACCGCGTCGCCGGGCGCGAGCCGCTTGAGCAGCAGCGCCACCGTATCCTCGAACGTGGTCACGTGGTGGCTCTCCGCGAGCCCGGCCTGCCGCGCCGCCTCCACCGCGGTCTGCGCCCACCGCCCCATGCCGACGAACTCGGCCGCGCCCGACGCGGCGACCTCGCGGCCCATGTCGCGATGCGCGGACTCGCTGATCTCCCCCAGCTCGAGCATGTCGCCCAGCACCACCACCCGCCGCCGCGCGTCGGTGGCGGCGCCCAGCGTGACCAGCGCGGCGCTCACCGAGGTCGGGTTGGCGTTGTAGGTGTCGTCGAGGAGGCGCAGCGCCCCCGCGCGCCGCCAGACGCAGCGGCCCTTGGCCGGACGCGCCGCCTCGAGGCCGCGGGCGATCTGCTCGAGGGAGAGCCCTAGGGCCAGGCCGATCCCGGCCGCGGCGAGCGCGTTGACCACGTTGTGGCGGCCCGCGAAGTTGAGGCGCACCGGCCGCTTGGCGGTGCCGGCGGCCAGGGTGAAGCGCAGCCCCTCGCCGTCGTCCTCGGCCGGCCCCGCCGCGAAGACGTCGGCGCCGGGGCGCGTGCCGAAGTAGAGCACCCGCGCCCGGCTCTGCGTGTGCATGGCGAGCACCCGCGGGTCGTCGGCGTTGAGCACGACCGCGCCGTCGGGCGGGATCGCGCGCACCAGCGCGCTCTTCTCGGCGGCCACCCCGTCGAGGGAGCCGAAGAACTCGGTGTGGGCGCTCGACACCACCGTGACCGCGCCCACCGTGGGCCGGCTGATCGCGGCGAGCGAGGCGATCTCGCCCGGCGTGTTCGCCCCCAGCTCCAGCGCGAGCGCCTTGTGCTCCGGCCCCAGGCGCAGCAGGGTCAACGGCAATCCCCATTGATTATTGAAGCTGCCCTCCGGCTTGAGCACCGGGCCGAGCGCTCCCAGGACCGCGGCCATCATCTCCTTGGTCGTGGTCTTGCCGTTGGAGCCCGTCACCGCCGCCACCGGCACCGTGAAGCGCGCCCGGTGGTAGGCGGCCAGCCGCCCGAGGGCGCGCGTGGTGTCGTCCACCAGGATGGCGGGCACCGAGGGCGGCAGGTCGTCCGGCAGGTTGTGGACGACCAGGCACGCCGCGCCGCGCGCGGCGGCGTCGCGCAGGAAGCCGTGGCCGTCGCGGTTCGGCCCCTGGATGGCGAAGAAGGCCTCCCCGATGCCGAGGTGCCGGCTGTCGATGCTGACGCCGGTGACCGGCACGCCGAGGTCGCCCGCCACGAGGGCGCCCTGGGTTCCGCGCACCACGTCCTCGATGCTCAGCGCCGCCACGCCGGCCCTCCGGCTCCCCCGCGCGCCCGCAGCGCGGCCCGCGCCACCTCGCGGTCGTCGAAGTCGACCGACTCGGTGCCGATGACCTGGTAGGTCTCGTGCCCCTTCCCCGCGATCACCACCACGTCGCCCTCGCGCCCCCAGTCCACCGCGGCCTGGATGGCCCGGCCGCGATCGGCCATGGACTCGTGCCGGCCCGCGGCCTCGGCCGGGATGCCGGTCTCGATCTCGGCCAGGATCGCCTCGGGCCGCTCGGTGCGCGGGTTGTCGGAGGTCACCCAGGCGCGGTCGCCGAGCCGCGCCGCGATGCCGCCCATGATCGGGCGCTTGCCGCGGTCGCGGTCGCCGCCGCAGCCGAAGACCACGCCGAGGCGCCCGCCCGTGCCCACCAGCTTGCGCGCGGTGGTGAGCACCCGCTCCAGCGCGTCGGGCGTGTGCGCGTAGTCCACCACCACCAGGAAAGGCTGGCCGGCTTCCACCCGCTCGAACCGGCCCGGCACCGTCGCCACCCCGGAGAGCGTCTCGCCGATCCGGCGCGGCTCCATGTCCAGAGCCAGTCCGACGCCGATGGCCCCCAGGAGATTCATCACATTGTGCTCGCCGACGAGGGGCGACACGATCTCGATGGGCCCTTTGGACGACACGACCTCCAGCCGGATCCCGTCGATGCCGGATTCCCAGCGGCGCGGCCGCAGGAGGGCCTGCCCGTACAGGCCGAAGGTGATCGGCCGCACGCGCGGGTCGGCGGCCGCCGCCTCCAGCATGGCCGCGCCCGCCGGATCGTCCGTGTTCACCACCGCGGCGCGGTAGGGCTTGCGGCTCCCCGCCAGCAGGGTGAAGAGCCGGGCCTTGGCGTCGCGGTAGGCCTCGAGCGTCCGGTGGAAGTCGAGGTGGTCCTGGGTCAGGTTGGTGAAGACCGCCACGTCGAACTCGATGCCGTCCACCCGGGAGAGCGCCAGGGCGTGCGAGGAGACCTCCATCGCGGCGCCGCCGACGCCGACGCGCACCATCCGCGCCAGCAGCGACTGGAGCTCGAGGGCCTCGGGCGTGGTCTGGCCGGCCGTCTCCGCCTGGGCGCCGACACGATACTGGATGGTGCCGATGACGCCGGTCGGCCGCCCGCCCGCGCCCAGCAGGGCCTCCACGAGCAGCGAGGTCGTGGTCTTGCCGTTCGTGCCGGTGATGGCAACCACGGTGAGCCGCCGGGAGGGATGGCCGTGATAGGCATCCGCCAACCGCGCCAGGGCCTCGCGCGAGGACGGCACGATGATGCGGGGGGTGGCGCTGCCCGGCAGTGGGTCGGCGCCCTCGGCGACCACCGCGGCCGCGCCCCGCCCGACCGCGTCGGCGGCGAAGCGCCGGCCGTCCTGCTTGAAGCCGGGGATGGCCACGAAGAGCTCGCCCGCCGAAACTTTCCGCGAGTCGTACGAGACGCCGGTCACGCGGCCGGGCAGGGTGCCCAGCACCGTCTTGTCCGGCAGCGCCTCGAGCAGCGTGGTGGTGGGCACGACGGTGTCGCTCATGTCCTCACGGCAGCAGGCTCGCGGCCATCGCGGCCTGGGCCCGGCCAGCCGGGGACGCCAGCTGGAGCCGGCACACCGCGCCCGCAGCGAGCGGGGCGCCGGGCGGCGGCGTCTGGCCGGTCACGACGCCGCGGCCCGTGATCTCGAGGCGGACCCCGAAGGGCGCGAGGGCTTCCATCGCCTGGCGGAGCGAGAGGCCGGCGAGCCGCGGCATCACCGCCTGGGCGTCGCCCGCCGAGGCGGGCGGCTCCGGGGTCAGACCTACCGGCAGCGCCGGGGCGCCGGGCGGCGCGGGCTCCGCGGGGCCCCCGGCGCGCGGGGCGGCCGGCGCGACCGCCACGATCTCGCCGCGCACGATCGGCACCGGGCTGCTGTCGCGCGGGGGCACGTTCAGGTAGCGCAGGGCCTCACGACCGATCGTGGCGAACATGGGCGCGGCCGCCTCGCTGCCCCACTTCTCGTTCTTGGGCTCGTCGAGCAGCACGATCATGGTGAGTCGCGGGTCGTCGGCGGGCACGAACCCCACGAAGGAGAGCACGCCGGGCGCGCGCGAGTAGCGCTTGGTCGCCGGGTCCATCTTCTGGGCGGTGCCGGTCTTGCCCGCGACGTCGTAGCCGGGGATCGCGGCGTGACGCCCGGTCCCGTTGGCCACCACGTTCACCATCATCTCGGTGAGCGTGCGCGCGGCCTCCGGGCTGATGACCTGGCGCACCGTCTTGGGCTCGAAGGAGCGGAGCTCGCGCCCCTGCGCGTCGAGCACCGCGCGGATGATCTGGGGCTGCATGAGCCGGCCCCCGTTGGCCACCGCGGAGAAGGCGGCCACCATCTGCACCGCGGTCACCGAGATCTCCTGGCCGATGGACATGGTGGCGAGCGAGAGGCCAGACCACTGCGCGGGCGCGCGGAGCTGGCCCCGGCTCTCCCCGGGCAGGCCCAGGTTGGTGGGGGCCCCGAAGCCGAAGCCGGTCATGTACTTGTAGTAGCGCTCCTTGCCGAGCTGCATGCCCACCTTGATCGAGCCCACGTTGGAGGAGTTCTGGAGCACCTCGGTGAAGGTGAGCCAGCCGTACTTCTTCCAGTCGTGGATGGTCGTGTTGGCCACCGTGATCGCCCCGTTCTCGCCGAAGACGCGGTCGGTGGGGCGGACGATGCCTTCCTCCAACGCGGACGCGGCCATGATGACCTTGAAGGTCGAGCCGGGCTCGAAGGGGTCGGTGACCGCGCGGGCGCGCCGGTCGTCGTCGGTGGCGGTCGCGAAGGCGTTCGGGTTGTAGGTGGGCCGGATCGCCATCGCGAGGATCTCGCCGGTGCGCGGGTCCATCGCCACCGCCATCGCCGACTTGGCCCGGGTGCGCCGCCACACCGCGTCCACTTCCTTCTCGGCCAGGTACTGGATGGTGGCGTCGATGGTGAGCATGATCCCCTGCCCCGCCACCGACGGCTTGAGCACGATCGGCGCGCCGGTCACCTCGCGGCCGAGGGCGTCGCGCTCGACCACCGCGCGGCCCTCGACGCCGGCCAGGTGCCCGTCCCACATCTGCTCCATGCCCGCGAGCCCCTTGCCCTCCGCGCCCTCGAAGCCGATCAGCTGGGCCGCGAGCTCGCGGTTCGGGTAGAGGCGCAGGCTGTCTTCCACCAGGGTGAGCGAGGGGTCTCGGAGGTCGCGCACCGCGCGCGCCATGTCCGGGGTGAGACGCCGCCGCACCGGGGCGAACTTCTTCGAGAGCGTGAGCTTGCGGGCGATGTCGCGGGCCGGCTCGCCCAGGATCGGAGCCAGGCGCGCCGCGAGCCGGCCCGCGTCCTCCACCTTCACCGGCGTGACGTAGAGCGTGTCGGCGCGGGAGGAGACCGCGAGGGCCTGGCCGGCGCGGTCGACAATGGGCCCGCGCTTGGGCCGGAGCGGCACCGTCTTGGCGTGCTGGTTCTCGGCGAGCCGGGCGTACTCGTCGTGCTTCCAGACTTGCAGATAGGCGAGGCGGCCGAGGAGTCCGAGGAAGGCGAGGGCCAGGCAGGCCGCGAAGATCAGCGTCCGGGTTCTCAGGCCCTCGATGCGGATCTCGGTCATGCGGTCCCGCTAGCGCACTCCGATGTCGCGAGGCTCCGCGTGCTCGGCCACCACCGACGGCCGGTCGAGCCCGACCGCGCCGCCCCGGCCGCCCGGGACGAACTCGCGGGCGAGGCGGACCTGGTCGCGCGCCGGCGCCACCATGCCGAGCTCGGTCCGCGCCTTGCCCTCGATGCGCGAGAGCGACTTCAGCATGGCCATCTCCACCCGCAGCCGGCGATTGAGCTCCTCGACCTCGGCGCGGCTGCCGCGCAGCGCGTCCAGCCGGTAGGACAGGCGCACCTGCTGCACGCGCAGCCCCACCACGCCCAGGATCAGCACCACCGCGAGGCCCGCGCCCACCACCGCGGTGGCCATCGAGCGGAGCCGGCGCCGGTCCTTCTGGTGATGGCGCCGCACCGCTTCCGGCTGCCGGGCGCGGTGCTCGCGCCCCCACGCGGACTGGGGCACGCTGCGAGCGGTCGCCCGGGCGCTCATGCCGCCTCCCGGCGCGCGAGCACGCGGAGCTTGGCGCTGCGGGCGCGCGGGTTCTGGGCGGTCTCCTCGCGGCCCGCGGTGACCGGCGAGGGCTCGAGCTCCACGAAGCCGCGGCCCGCGAGCGAGCGGAACGCGTGCTTCACCACCCGGTCCTCGCCCGAGTGGAAGGAGATGACGCCGAGGCGGCCGCCGTCCTCGAGGAGCGCGGCGGCCTGCGGCAGCGCCTCCGCGAGCGCGCCCGGCTCGTCGTTGACCGCCATGCGCACCGCCTGGAATGTGCGGGTGGCCACGTGGGTGCGCCTGGACCACGCGGCGCGAGGCACCGCGCGCTTCACCACCGAGACCAGATCGGCGGCGGTCCGCAGCGGGCTGCGGAGGCGCTGCTCCACGAGCACGCGCGCGATGCGCCGGGCGTGCCGCTCCTCGCCGTACTCGGCGAGGAGGCCCGCGATCTCCTCGGCGGCAAGGCGGCCGAGCAGCTCGGCGGCGGTGGCGCCCTCGCTGGGATCGAAGCGCATGTCGAGCGGCTCCTCGCCCTGGAAGGAGAAGCCGCGGCCCGAGCCTTCGAGTTGATACGACGAGACTCCG
>Ga0137390_10003306_pt1 | contig 13123 bp, 11 predicted proteins | sample 15con2h24AmetaG_FD_104937 | JGI IMG/M metagenome (GOLD analysis project Ga0137390, IMG submission 104937) | Vadose zone soil microbial communities from Angelo Coast Range Reserve, California, USA - 15con2h2.4A metaG | ecosystem: Environmental > Terrestrial > Soil > Vadose zone > Saprolite... | reverse complement strand
GAGGAGCGACCAGCCCTCGAGCAGGGCGTACCCGGTCGTTCCCGCGATCACGAGCACCACCGGCACGGCCAGGGTGAGCAGGAACTCGCGCAGGCGCACGGGAAGACTTCATATGCCCCGCGCCGGAAGAGGTCAAGGCGGCAGAGGGATAGAATCCCTGGCGCATTGAGCTCCGGTCCCGTCCCGTCCTTCGTGTTCCGCCGCGTCGCCGGCCGCGACCTGCCGACGGTGGCCCGCGCCGCGGGCGCGGTGGTGTGGGACACGGAAGGGCGGCGCTATCTCGACGGATCCGGAGGCGCGGTGGTGGTGAACGTGGGCCATGGACGCGAGGAGATCGCATCCGCCATGGCACGCCAGGCCGCCGCTGCCGGTTACGTGCACGGCACGCAGTTCACGAGCGACGTGCTCGAGGAGTATGCGCGCCGCCTCGCCGTCCATGCTCCCGGCGACTGCCGGCGGCTGTACCTTCTCTCCGGCGGCTCCGAAGCCACGGAGACGGCGGTGAAACTCGCCCGCGCGTATCACCTGGCGCAGGGGGAGCCCGAGCGCCACAAGGTCATCGGCCGCACCGTCTCGTACCACGGCAACACGCTGGGCGCGCTCTCCCTCTCCGGCCGCCCGACCCTGCAGGCGCCGTACGGGCCGCTCCTGTCGGACACGCCGCGCGCGGCCGCGCCCTTCTGCTATCACTGCCCGCTCGGGCTCGAGTACCCGTCCTGCGCGCTCGCCTGCGCCGACGATCTCGAGGCCGTGATCGAGCGGGAGGGAGCGCACACCGTCGCCGCCTTCATCGCGGAGCCGATCCTGGGCGCCTCCGCGGGGGCGGCCGTGCCGCCCGACGACTACACCCGGCGCGTGCGCGAGACCTGCCGCCGCCACGGGATCGTCTACATCGACGACGAGGTGATGTCGGGGTTCGGGCGCACCGGCCGCTGGTTCGGGATCGAATGGAGTGGCGCCCTTCCGGACCTCGTCACCTGCGGGAAGGGGATGGCCGGCGGCTACATGCCGGTGGGCGCGGTGCTGGCCAGCGAGGCCATCGTGGATACGGTCGAGCGCGCGGGCGGGTTCGTGAACGGCTTCACGTTCTCGCATCACCCCGTCACCGCGGCCGCGTGCCTGGCCACGCTGGAGATCCTGGAGCGGGAAGGCCTGGTCGAGCGGGCGGCGGTGATGGGCGAGCGCGCGCGGGCCCGCCTCCAGGAGCTGCGCGCGCGGCCCCAGGTGGGCGACGTGCGCGGCCGCGGGCTGATGCTCGGGGTCGAGCTGGTGGCGGATGCGCGCACGCGCCGCCCCTTCCCGCGGGCGGAGAAGCGCGCGGAGGCGGTGGCGGCGTCCGCCTTCGCCCAGGGTCTCATCGTCTATCCGAGCGCGGGCTGTGCCACGGGCACGGACGGTGACCTGGTCATGCTCGCGCCGCCCCTCGTCGTCACGGACGACGAGCTCGACGAGATGGCGGCGATCCTGGACGGCGCGATCGAAGCGGCTTTCCGTTAGCGGGAGGTGACGATGCGCGACTACCCCAAGCTGGTCTGCCCGCCGCCCGGGCCCAGGGCGCGCGCGATCATCGCGCGCGACGCGCGCACGATGTCGCAGAACTACCGCAAGGACTACCCGCTGGTCGTCGACCACGCGAAAGGGCCGGTAGTGGTGGACGCGGACGGCAACCGCTACCTCGATTTCGCGGCCGGCATCGCGGTGGCCTCGACCGGCCACTGCCATCCCGACGTCGTGGCCGCGGTGCAGCGCCAGGCCGCGCGCCTGCTCCACCTGTGCGCGACCGACTTCTACAACGAGGACGTCGTCACCCTGGCCGAAGGCCTGGCCAGTCGCGCGCCCGGCCCCGGCCCCTGGCGTGTCTTCTTCGCCAACTCCGGGGCCGAGGTCGTGGAGGCCGCGATCAAGCTGGCGCGCCTGCGCACGGGACGCCCGAAGGTGGTCGCCTTCTATGGCGCCTTCCACGGCCGGACCTTCGGCGCCCTCAGCCTCACCGCCAGCAAGCCCGTCCAGCGTCGCGGCTACGCGCCGCTGCTGCCGGAGGTGCTGCACTCGCACTACGCGTACTGCTACCGGTGCCCGGTCAACCGCCACCCCGACACCTGCAAGGTGGAATGTCTGGACCTCCTCACGGAGACGATGTTCTCGACCACGACCGACCCCAGCGAGATCGCGGCCGTGATCGTCGAGCCCGTGCAGGGCGAGGGCGGATACGTCGTGCCCCATCCCGGCTTCCTGCCCCGGCTGCGCGAGGTGACGAGGAAGCATGGCATCCTGCTCATCGCGGACGAGGTGCAATGCGGGATGGGCCGGACGGGCCGGATGTTCGCCAGCGAGCACTTCGGCCTCGAGCCCGACATGATCACCCTGGCCAAGGGCATCGCGTCCGGCCTGCCCCTGGGCGCGCTCGTCGCCAAGGACGACGTGATGCGATGGGAGAGCGGAAGCCACGGGTCGACGTTCGGCGGCAATCCGGTGGCGGTGGCGGCCGGCCTCGCCACCCTGCGCCTCCTGGAGGAAGGGCTCATCGCCAACGCCGACCGCGTCGGCCGCGTCCTCATGACGGCGCTGCGCGATCGCCTGGGCGGACACGCGGTCGTGGGAGACGTGCGCGGCCTCGGTCTCATGATCGGCGTGGAGATCGTCCGTGACCGCTTCCGCCGCGAGCCCGCCCCCGAGCTGCGCGAGCGCATCCTGGAGGAGGCCTTCAAGCGCGGCCTGCTCCTGCTGGGATGCGGGCGGAGCACCATCCGCCTGGCCCCCCCGCTGGTCGTGGACGAAGAAGACGCGGCCACGGCCGCGCGCATCCTCGAGGAAGCGGTGGTCGCGTCGGCCTGAGCGGCCCTTTCGCTACTTCGGGGCGGCGGGGAAGTGCGCGTCCACCCAGGCGCGCAGATCGCGCTCGACCGCGGACTCCGACGGGCCGGTCAGGATCTCCAGGGGCTCGTCCTTGCGGCCGGAGGGACCGAGCACGAACACGGAGGCGCGGAACACTCCGCCCTCCTGGTAGAGGTAGGCCTGGACATCGCCTCCGGGCCTTTGGAACTTCAGGAGTCGGCCGGTCTTCACTCTCTCGATCCGGCTCCCACTATAGCCGGACGCGCTCTCGCGCGCGCGGGCTGCGGGGAAGTCGGTCGAGCGAAGAGAACGGGGGCGGACACGCTGGTCGCGGTCGTGGTCGGCGTGATGATGGCGGCGAAGAAGGCCTCGGCGATGTGGTCGTATCCGCTGTTGTTGGGATGGACGTGATCGGTGTAGAGCCGGGCGAAGTCGGGATCCTTGAGGAACAGCGGCTCGGGATCGGCGACGGGCACGCTCATCTCCTTGGCCAGGGCCCGGATCCTCACGTTCATGGCCGCCACCCACTGATTGCGGTCCGGCTGCAGGGCTGCGTTCGGGTTGGCCGGGATGATCGTGGACAGGATGGGCAGGCTGCGCGAGCCGCGAGCGGAAAGGACGATGTTGCGCAGGCTGTCGATCGTGAAGCAGGGCGGGTTGACCTTGCAGTCCAGGACGTTGAAATCGTTCGTGCCGTACATGATGAGCGTGTAGGCGGGGCGAGCGCGGTTGAGGCTGTCGTCGATGCGGTCGGCGCCGCGGTTGCTGCGGGTGGCGTCGATACCATCGGCCACCACGCTGCCGCGGCCGAAGAACCCGGCCAGCCTGTCCTCCAATCCGGGCCGATATCCGCGATTGTCGGGCGAGCCCTCGCCGATCGTGATGCTGTCGCCGAAGCCCATGTAGACGTTGGGCCGGTTCGTGCCGGTGGGCAGGGTCAGGGGGATCAGGAGCCCCTGCGACTGCGGCACCGTGACCGTCACCGTCGCCGGGGCCACGTAGAAGGGAGGCAGCGAGGCCCGGTTGAGCGTCACCGTCTGCGTGCCCGCGGGCACGCCGGTGACGCTGAACTCGCCGAGCACCTTGCTCGACTTGCCGGTGGCCGTCCCGATCTGGACGATGACGTCGGGGACGCGCGCGTTCTCGCCGGCATCGAGGGTACCGTTGCCGTTCTCGTCGTAGAAGAGCGCGCCGGACACCGTGTAGGTGGGTCCGGACGACTGGACGGGCGTGGGACCGGAGGTACTGCCGCTCTTCCCACCGCCGCAGGCGGAGAGAGTGGCGCAGAGGCTCAGTAGGAAGAGAAAAGATCGTTTAGACACGAAGGCGGACAATATCACAGCTCGCGGCCACGAAGCTATGCGCCGCGTGTCCTATACTTCGTCTTCCCGATGGAAGACTCCCCCGACAACGGAATCGATCGCCGGAGCTCGACCCGGCGCGCCTGTCTCCTGGGCGCGCGCTACCGGGTCGCCGCGGGCTGGCATCCGGCGACGCTGGTCGATCTCTCCGCGCGCGGCTGCCGCCTGCGCATCGGCGAGGACCTGCCCCGCGGCGCCGCCGTGCGCGTCGAGCTCTCGCCGCGGGGCGCGTCCGCCCCCGTCGACCTCGCGGGGAGCGTGATGTGGTGCCGCCTGGAAGGCCTCTCGCATCAGGCCGGCGTGCATTTCGACGACGCGCCCGGCGACCTGATGGACCTGCTCGAGGCGGCGGGCTAGACGGTGCCGTCCTACCGGAGCCGTGCTCGCGTAGGGTCGCGCTTGTCCGCGCTCCCGATGATCCTGTTGGTGGTCCTGGTCACGGCCGTGGTGGCCCTGCTGTACGTGGCCGGCCGCATGCTGATGGCTCCCCGCCCCGCCATCGCGCTGGCCGCCCCGTTCGATGTCGTGGGACAAAAAGCGACCCTCGCTCTCGACGTCCGTGACACCGCCGGCCTGCGGTCGCTGAAGGTCACGGTGCGCCAGGGCGACCGGGAGCAGACCGTCATCGACGACACCTACCAGCCGCCGCGGGCGGAAGTCCACCGCGAATGGCGGCCGAGCCAGGAGACGCCCCTGCGCCTGAAGGAAGGCCCCGGCCTCCTGCGCATCGAGGCCCGGAACGCCTCCTGGGGCAACTTCTTCAAGGGCAAGACGGCCAGCTTGCAGAAGGAGTTCACGGCCCGGCTCACGCCCCCGCGCATCGAAGTGCTCACGACCCAGCACTACGTCAACCAGGGCGGGTGCGACATGGTCGTCTACCGCGTCACCCCGCCAGGCGTGGAGAGCGGCGTGCAGGCGGGCCCGGCATGGTTCAAGGGATTTCCGATGCCCGGCGCCACCGACCCCGCCCTCCGCTTCGCGATCTTCGCCTACCCCTACAACGCCCCCGCGGGCACGGCCGTGCACGTCAAGGCGCGCGACGAGGCGGCCAACGAGGTGGTGGCGAACTTCAACTTGAAGGTGTCCCCGCGAAAGTTCCGCACGCGGACGCTGCCGCTCGACGACGCCTTCCTGGGAAAGGTCGTGCCCGAGATCCTCAGCCACACGCCCACGGTCCAGGATCAGGGCAGCCTGCTGAAGAACTACCTCGAGATCAACCGCGGGGTGCGCGCGGCCAACAACAAGGCGCTGGCGGAGATGACGGCGCGGTCACAGCCGCGCTTCCTGTGGACGGAGCCCTTCCGCCAGCTCGGCAACTCCCAGGTCGAGGCCAGCTTCGCCGACCACCGTATCTACGTCTACCAGGGGCGCGAGGTGGACAGGCAGGATCACCTCGGCTACGACCTCGCCACCACCGCCCACGCACCCGTCGTGGCCTCGAACGACGGCGTGGTCCTGCTGGCCGATTACTTCGGGATCTACGGCAACACGATCGTGATCGACCACGGGTACGGCCTGCTCACCTTGTACGGCCACCTGGCGAGCTTCGCGGTCAAGGCGGGGGACAGCGTCAAGGGCGGGCAGGTCATCGCGCAGAGCGACTCCACCGGCCTGGCCGCGGGCGATCACCTGCACTTCTCCGTGATCCTCCAGGGCGAGCAGGTGGACGCGCGCGAATGGTGGGACCCGCATTGGGTCGAGGATCGCATCGCGGCCAAGCTCCGCCAGTTCGGCACCTCACCGCCGCCGTCGCACTGAGCCGGAGCCGCGCGGGCCGGCGGCGCGGGCGGGATCGAGGCGGCGCAGCGTGGCCAGCGCCGCGCGGAAGTCGGCGGGCAGCGGGCTCTCCGCCTCCACGCGGGTGCCCGTGATCGGGTGGACGAAGGCGAGATGCCGGGCGTGCAGCATCTGGCGCGGCGCGTCGATCGTGCGCCGCGCCGATCGCCCGTAGACGTGATCGCCGACGATGGGCAGGCCGAGGGTCGCGAGGTGCAGGCGGATCTGGTGCTGGCGTCCCGTCTCCAGCTCGACCTCGAGCCACGCGCCCGCGCGGAAGCGCTCGACGACGCGCCAGCGCGTGCGCGCCTCGTGGGCCGGCTCGCCCGGACGCGCGAGCCGCCGCCGGCCCGCCTCGTAGACGTCGTAGATGGGGGCGTCGACCTGGCCTTCGTCGGCGGAGGGCACCCCCTCCACCAGGGCGGCGTACCGGCGCTCCATGCGGTGCGCGCGGAAGAGGTCGCGCAGGGCCGCGCGCGCGGGCGGGCTCAGGGCGAAGGCGAGGGCGCCCGAGGTGTCGCGGTCGAGCCGGTGCACGACGCCGACGTAGGGCCGCCGCGGCTGCCGGCGGCCCATGTACTCGCGCACCCGGGCCAGCGCCGTGTCCTCGTCGCGCGCGTCGGGAGCGGTCGGCACGGCGAGGAGTCCCGCCGGCTTGTCCACCACCAGGACGTCGTCGTCCTCGTGCAGGAAGCGGAGGGACGAGCGCGCCCGCGAGCGCGCCTTGAGGTTGGGATCCCAGGCGACCTCGGCGCTGGGCCCCACCAGGAGGCCGGACTCCAGCGCGGTCCGGCCGCCGACCGTGACCTGGCCCTTCTCGATCACGTCGCGCGCCCGCCGGCGCGACAGCTCCGGATGCCGCTTGATCAGCGCGAGGTCGAGGCGAATGCGCACGGGCGTCAGTCTAGCCCGCGCGCCTGGTCCCAGGCCGCGGGGTCCTGCCCGAAGTAGTCGCGCAGGATCACGTAGACCTCGCGGTGGCGCTGGCGCAGGTCCAGGGGCCGTTCGAAGAAGGTCTCGACGGCGACGGCGAGGAACTCGGCCGGGCTCTCGCCGGCGTAGGGATCGAGGACCGACTTGCCGCGCCGCAGCCGGTCCATCTCGTGGTCGACCACCTCCAGCCACTCACGGCTGCGCGCGGCGTCCAGCCCGCGCGGCACGCCGTCGAAGCGGGTCTGCTCGACGTCGAGCAGGTGCGCGAACTCGTGAAGGCCGACGTGGAACCCGTCGTCGGGATCGTCGAAGCTCTCCTCCAGCGTCGGCACGGAGAGGATGATCGTGCCCCACGGATGCGCCTGGCCGGAGAGGTCGTTCTCGTCGAACGAGTAGTCGCGCCCGAAGTCCTTCTTGTAGAGCAGCACCTCCGCCAGATGGTCCCAGTGATCGCCCTCCCAGCCCGCGGTCAGCGTGGCCGCGGAAGCGGCCACCAGCAGCCGGAGCTCGAGCGAGGCCTCCACCTCGACGCCGGTGATCCGCTTCTCGGCGAGGAACAACGCGACGTGCTCCTCGAAGCGGCGGCGCAGGTCCGGAGGCAGGCGATGGTAGTGGTCGTAGCGCTCCTCGAGGATCCGGCGCCACTCGCCGGGAAACGGAGCGAGGCGGACGCGCTCGCGCTCGGTGGCGCGGGTGGTGAGGGCACGCCACAACACGGCGCCCACTCCGAGGCCGAGCGCGCCTCCGATGGCGCCTCCGCCGGCCGCGCCCATGGCCAGGCCGAGGACGCCTCCCGCCAGCACCGCCAGCGCCGCCATCGCGCCCGCGAACCAGGCATCCTCGCCGCGCAGGGCCGTCAACGCGGAGTCAGCAGCCGTCCCAGCACGCGCGCATCGATGTTGGCGCCGGTGACGACCACCGCCGCGGGCCTCCCGTCGTCGAGGCGCAGGCGGCCGGAGCGCAAGGCGGCCACGCCCACCGCGCCCGCGCCCTCCGCCACCACCTGGTCATGGGTCACGAGCGCGACGATCGCGTCCACGATCTCGGTCTCGGACACGGTGACGATCTCGTCCAGGAGGTGCCGGTGAGCGTAGACCATGAGCCCGATCCCGCCCGCGAGCCCGTCGGCCAGGGTCGGCCCCGCGGCGTAGTCGAGCAGCGGCTGGCCCTGCGCGATGGAGTCCCGGAGGGCGGGGGAGGCCTCGGGCTGCACGGCCACGATGCGCACGTCGGGGCGCTGGGCCTTGACCGCGGCCGCGATCCCGGCGATGAGGCCGCCCCCGCCGACGGGCACGACGATGGTGCCGATCAGCGGGTTCTGCTCCAGGATCTCGAGGGCGACCGTGCCTTGCCCGGCGGCGGTGCGCGGGTCGTCATAGGCATGGACGCTGAAGGCGCCCGTGCGATCGGCATGCTCGGCCGCACGCGCGGCCGCTTCGTCGTAGGTCTCTCCGCCCTCCACGACCGTGATGGGGAACGTGCGCAGCTTGTCCACCTTGGCCCGCGGCGCCGTCGCGGGCACGAACACGGTCCCAGGCACGTCGCCCCCCAGGGCCTGGATGGCGAAAGCAACGCCCAGGGCATGATTGCCCGCGGAAGCGGCCACCACCCCCCGCCCACGCTCGGCCGGCGTGAGGGAGCTGAGCACGCTGAGCGCGCCGCGCACCTTGAAGGACCCCGTCGGCTGCCAGCACTCGAGCTTGAGCCAGGCCTGACCCCCGGGCACGGAGAAGGCGCGCCGCAACGGGGTCGGGGGCAGGTAGGGCGCGATGGCCCGCTGCGCGCGCTCGATGTCGGCCAGGCCGAGCAGGCTCGTCATCGCCTCATTCCCGCACCGGGCCGCCCGCCACCAGGTCGAGGCGCGGCTCCGGGCAATGCGCGGCGATCTCCGCGGCCACGCGGTCCCGCAGCGCCACCACCGCGCGCCAGCCCTGGCCTTCGGGCGCGATGGGATCGCCGATCCAGAGGTGGATCGGCCCCGGCCGCGGCAGGGTCTGCCCGGCGCGGAGGATCGCGCGCGTGCCACGCAGGGCGAGCGGCACGACGGGGATGCCGGTCTCCACCGCCGTCTTGAACGTGCCCAGCCGGAACGGACGCAGTCCCGCCGCCGCCGTGAACGTGCCCTCGGGGAAGAGCAGCACCGACCGTCCCTGCTCCAGCGCGGGGGCGAGCTTGCCCGCATCGGCCACGCTCTGGCTCACGTCGAAGCGCTCGACGGTGAGGTGGCCGGCCCGACGCACCACCGTGCCGAAGAACGGCCACGTCGCCACCTCGGCCTTGGCCGCGAACAGGAAATCGCGCGGGACGAGCGCGAGCATGGCCAGCGCGTCGATGTAGGAGGCATGATTGGAGGCGAGGAGGACGGGCTGCGTTCCCGTGAGCGCGCCGCCTCCTTCGCGACTGAGACGGCAGCCCCCGAGGGTCAGCAGCGCGCGTGAGCCGAGGCGCGAGAGCGTGCGCGCGAGCCGGGGGCTGGGAATGAGCGCCGCCGGAATCCAGACGATCGGAGCGATGACGGCGATGAGGACTCCCGCGTAGGCGGCATACAGGACGCGACCGACGCCGGCCGCTCCCGCGGCCGCGGCGTCCACGGCCGCGCGCGCCACGAGGCGGGCCTTCATCGCGAGGGGCGTGCCCGACACGCGCCCGAGGGTTCCGGCCAGATACATGTCGCGGGTGGCGGCGCGGCGCACCTTGCCGCTCGAGGTCTTCGGCACCGCGCCCGGAGGGACCAGCGCGACGACATCGGGGGGCAGGCCGAGCGCGGCGGCCACGCGCTCGGTGACGGCGCTCGACAAGCGATCGCGCTCCGCCGGGCCTGTCGCGCGCGTCTCCGCGACCACCACCAGACCTTCCGTGCCGAGCTCCGGCCGGGTCACGCCGAAGGCCACGACGCAGCCGCGGCGGATGCCGGGCACGGAGGCGGTCACGTCCTCGATCTCCTGCGGCACGAGGTTGCGGCCGCCCTTGATGATGAGGTCCTTGTTTCGCCCGGCGATGAAGATCTCGCCCTCCGCGCGATAGGCCAGGTCGCCGCTGTCGAGCCACCCCCCGGGCAGGGTGATCGCGGCCGTCGCTTCGGGCTTGCGGTAGTAGCCGGCAGTGGACGAGGGGCCGCGGAACACGAGCCGGCCGACCGTGCGCTCGGCCACTTCCTGGCCCGCGTCGTCGACGAGGCGCACCTCGTGCTCGGGCAGCGCGGTGCCGACGGACACGAACGGCAGTCCCCCGGCGCCGTCACCGCCCGCGTTTTCCGCGCGGCCTTCGCGCTCGAATGCGGCGCGCGCGATGCGGTCGATGCGCGGTGCCCGTCCGACGGGCGGGAAGCACAGGCCGACCGAGCTCTCGGCGAGGCCGTAGACCGGCATCATCGCTTCGCGCCGGAAGCCGTAGGGAGCAAATCGCTCGACGAACCTCTCGACCGTCTCTGTGCTGACCGGCTCCGCCCCGTTGAGGGCCACTCGCCACGAGGAGAGGTCGAGCCCTTCCAGCGCGCGGTCGGGGATCTTGCGCACGCACAGCTCGAACGCGAAGTTGGGAGCGGGGGAGAGGGTGGCGCGGCGCTGGTGGATCGACCACAGCCACCTTTCCGGACGCGCGAGGAACGCGAGCGGGCTCTGCAGCGCGAGGGGAAGGCCGTGGTGCATGCAGAACAGCCACGTCCCGATGAGGCCCATGTCGTGGTACAGGGGGAGCCAGCTCGCGCCCACGTCCGTGGGCCGCACCTCGAGGCCGCGGCCGACGGCGCGGATGTTCGCGAGCAGGTTGTCGTGGGTGAGCAGGACGCCCTTCGGCTCACCTGTGCTGCCGGACGTGTACTGGATGAACGCGGGATCCGCCCCCGCGCCCTCCGGGGCCGGCCAGGAGGCGCCGCGTGCGGTGAGGTCGCTCACGGTGACGACCTCCCTCAGCGAGGGCACGGACGCGCTCAGCACGTCGGCCACGCCGCGCGCGCGCGCGATGGTGACGAGCGCGCCCACCTCCGCGTCGGCGAGGATGGCCGCCTGCCGCTGCGCATACTCCTCGAGCCGGTCCAGGCGGGCGGGCGGGTAGATGGGCACGGGCACCGCCCCCGCCATGAGGATGCCCTGGAAAGCGGCCAGGAACTCGCGCCCGGTCGGGAGCATGAGGGCGACGGTGTGGCCGCGGCCCAGGCCGCCTTCGCGCAGTCCCCCCGCTACCGCCGCCGCCTCCGAGAGGAGGTCGCCGTAGGTGATCGTCTCCTCCGCGCCGTCGTCGTGACGCAGGTAGACGTGGGGGCGGGCCGGCTGGCTCTGCGCGCGCCGCCAGAGCGACTCGTGGATGGTGGCGGCGGCTTCGGAGGCGGTGGCGGCGCCGGGGGACTGGGCACGCTCGGCGCGCGCGGGCGCGTCGACCACGCCTCCGGCCGCGATCACCCGCGCGAGGTCGTGCGGGGTGTCCGCCTGCAGCACGCGGTCGTCGAGGGCGCGGCCGAACGCGTTCTCCAGCCGCAGGAGCAGCTCGACGCGCTCGAGGCTGCCCAGGCCGACCTCGCGCTCGAGCGACGCGGAGGGCGCGACGGCGTGGACGGCGCGCGCCCCGCCCAGCTCTTCCGCCAGCGCGCGCACGACCTCGAGGACGCGCGCCTCGACGTCCTTGGTCGCGGCAGCCGCGGGCGGAGCAGCGGCCTGGCTCATGGTGAAGTCACTGTACACTCGAAAGCCCAAGGAGGCAGCGCGTGCTGGAGGCGGTCACCCTGCGTGAGATCCAGGCCATTTTCGAGATCACGGACCGGCTCGGCATCCATCGCGAGCAGCTCGTCATCCCGCTGGGGCCGCGCCATCCCGGGCGCGTGCGCCGGATGCCGAGCGGCAAGCTCGAGATCGTCGTCGAGAAGGACGGCGAGTTCGCGCAGTGGCTGGCCGGCCTGGAGGGCGAGATCCGGAAGGTGACGGGCTAACAAGCGAAGTTGTGGCGAGACCGCTTGGAGTGGATCAGTCGAACGCTCGGCTGTCTAGCTTGCTGAGGTTCGACACCTCCTTGCGTGACTTGGCAGCATCGATCACTCACTTCGCGGATGTGTGCCGACCCAGCCGCTCTGCTCCAGCGCAGCCCAAGCGACACCAATATGTTCCAAAGAGAACATGCGTTTGCGGTTACTCCAAGCGTAGATCTTCGCTGCAGCATCCCGGACATGGAGGGCGGCCTCCCGCGAAGCCACCCAATGAACCGTGGCGAGCAGCTCCATGCCGAAAGGAGACTCGAAGCCGTCGATCAACCTCACGACCTTGGCAAAGTATTGATGGGTGACTGGATGCTCGCGAAGGAACTCCTCAGACTGCTCTGCAGCTCCCATCTCCAACTCGATGGCTTTGTCGGGTCGATCTTCCGCATCACCATACCCGTGAATGAAGTGGCCCTCGATGCTGCTAAGAACGTGCCGAAGGTTCTCTGCGTAGGGTCCGTATGGTCCCTTCGCATATTGGAGCTTCAAAGGCTCGCCCGCCTCCTGCATGAAATACATGAGCTTGTGCACTTCGAGGAGGGTTACGAACGGATCCATCACGGCGGCCAAGTAACGTCGCATCAACCCGATAACCGCTGCCCGACCCACCGTCATGCGCGGTGATTTGCTCGCGTGCGGCATTTCACTGGGAGCCGGCGCTCCCGACGGTTCGTACACGATGACACGAACGTCCGCGAAGTCGCGGAACGTGGCTTCGATCCGACTTCGGACCCGACGCCAATCGAGACCTCCGAGACCGGCACCCAGCGGTGGTATCGCGATCGAGCGAATGTTGCGTGCGCGAACCTCATGCGCCAGGGCTCGAAGCCCCGCATCGATATCTTCAATCCGGCTCTTGCCCTTCCAATGACGTTTGGTGGGGAAGTTGATGATGTACCGCGGGTTCGTTAGACGGCGTAGATCGTGCACCAGCATCATGCCGGGTTCGAGTTGTTTCCTCTCGCACACCGCGCGGTACTCGCGGTAGTTCGACGGGAAGGCGTTCTTGAACTGAAGAGCAATCCCTCGTCCCATAACACCAACGCAATTCACCGTATTGACCAATGCCTCGGCATCAGCTTGAAGGATGCCACCACTCGCCAGCTCGATCATCGGAGCACGCTCGCAGCTAGTAGTACCATGTCGGCTCCAAGGCAAGGGTCGGTTGATGGCCGGAGCTCTCAAGGACCTGTTGGACCTGCGCGAGCATGGCAGCGTTGCTCACGCCGATTCTCTCGATCAGAGTCCAAGG
>Ga0137390_10003304_pt1 | contig 13133 bp, 19 predicted proteins | sample 15con2h24AmetaG_FD_104937 | JGI IMG/M metagenome (GOLD analysis project Ga0137390, IMG submission 104937) | Vadose zone soil microbial communities from Angelo Coast Range Reserve, California, USA - 15con2h2.4A metaG | ecosystem: Environmental > Terrestrial > Soil > Vadose zone > Saprolite... | reverse complement strand
CGACGCCTGTCGGAGGGTATGGAGCGAGTAGCCGGTCTGGTAGAAGTAGATCGTCGGGAACCACAGCAGATCGAGTCCTGTCTCGACCAGCTTCGGATGCCCGATGACAACCTCGACGCCATCGAGTTCGAAAGAAGCCTTAAAGGCGCTGGCCGTTACGAGGAGTTGCGCCGGGTTTTCAACGCGGAAAAAAGCGTTGACACGGTTTTATACCTGACGCCAAACTCGGAGATCCTGTATCTGCTGGCTGTTGAATTGCGCGACGTGCGCAAACGGATTGGGTTTGCTCTCAGCAAGACGTTCCAGGCCAACCTTCTTGAGGCGGATATATTGTCGAACTCTTCCGCGGGCGAAGTGATCTCTTTTCGCGAGTTCCTGCTGGGCTAAGGGGTGCTCGACAGCGACACTCCAGTGATATCTCTCCCCTAAATCTCACCAGGATATAACTCTCTATCCTCGCGGCAATTCGCTTCTCCTTTTGAATTCCTATTGAATTCCCATTGGCTTCCCATTGCCATCCTATTGACCTGATCGGGCCCCATCCAACTCCCCTGAAATGAAAAACTTGCGTTCTGACTATCCCCCTGTACGCACGTAAATCTTATGGGTCTGCGGTCGGGAGTCGTGGAGGTGCTGAAAAAGACGCCGATAGGCCTGCAATCTGGAGCCCCTCCACAAAAAAGGAGACACATGATGGCGGATCAAATCGACGTAGTGCGGGAATTACTGAACACAGTTGGTACCGATTTAGCGTTTGTAGTGAACCATTCAGGAGGCAAGGATTCGATGCGAATGCTCGGCTTCCTGCGCGATCATTTCCCTGATTCTGAAACGTATCCTGTGATGGCCGACACTGGGTTTGAGCACCAGAGTCCGATCAGTGCAGCTGAATGGACTCGCCTTCGATGCAAGGACTACTGGTTGGAATTGACTGTCGTACGCAACTCGAAGCGGACATACCTCCAGATGGTCGAGCAGCGCCGCCTGTTTCCATCTGCGCAGTTCAGGCAATGTACCTCCGACCTGAAGCGCGGACCAATCGATAAATTCATCCGTAGCCTTCCCCATAAAGTGATCGTCAACTGCATCGGAATCCGTTCCGAAGTGTCCCCGCAACGCGGCAATCTCTCGACCTGGAAATTGAACGAGTCACTGACTACCCGGCACAGAACCGTGTACAACTGGCTTCCTATATTCCACTTTCCGCTCGAGGAGATTCTCGAGTGGCACCGGGAGCGATGCGTTCCATTGCATCCGGATTACGTTCCCGACTATCTCCTATTTCCTTGAGTTCGCTTCCTTCGGTTGGCTCTTAGGCCCCGCCATCGGTGGCAACCTTAGCCTTTAAGTCCGCAGCCGCATCGATCAAACGCCGCCCATTATGTGGGCGGCGGCGTTTCTGTTTGATGTCACGTCACTGCAAAACCAAACCCCCAATTCACACCTGCCATTGCCTCTTACCACCCCGTCCCAATACCCCCACCAACCTCAACACCTACACACACCAGGAGTGCTTATGCGCAACTCAGCCCCCTTAGCCGCAGTTCGCTCTGCGGTAGTCTCCACCTTCGCCAACCAATTTATCCGGAGATTTGCGATCGCGGCTCTGCTGACAGGGTTCGACTGCAGTGTGCTCGAAACGTCCGGACTAGCAGTGTTCGATGCCGTCCACGAAGCCCCCCGGCTGGCGCTTGCGTTTGTCTTCGCTGCCTTCGGCCTATTTCTAACACTCGGCCGGATGTGGTTCCTGACGTTTCGCCAGGCTCGCGTCGATTAGCTCGTACTCAAACCCAACCCGAAAGAGAGGACACTTCGATGCACAGAAGTCTTGGCAAGATGACCGTTCATCAACTATTCGACTGGCGCAATCGTGCTAGCGACTCAATCCAACAGACCGTCGCGGAGTTCCTCGAACTCGGCGACGCCATCGCAACGCGATGGATCCAAACCGCAAAGGGCCTCATGCTCCTGCAGATGGCTCCTGAAAATCCAGCATCCGGCGCTGTCTACGTGTTCGATAGACAACGTGAAGTTTGGTACATGTTGTCCTTCGAGGGCTGCGAAGACCAATTCACCTCGGCCAGCTTTGATCGCATCTTCTGCGAGTACAAGCTGTTCAGTTACGTTGACCAACCTGGCCTGCTGCTCTCCCAGTTGCGCCCAGCAAATGCCTAACCGCAATCAACCTGCAACCCCACTTGTACGTCTCCCTGACAATCTCAACCCAAACCCTGGAGGAAAGCCATGCGTCAATCCGCATCCCGCACCCGCTCGCTCTTTATTCGTTATGCCGTCGCTGAAGCAATAGCCTTTCCGGGAATCCGCACGGAGTGGCCTGCATTTCCTTACAACCAGAAGCATTACAGGAACGTCCCGACCGACAACGCTCGTCTGGTCTATTCCGTCTGAGCCGCGTTTGGCACGCCGAGATCCGGATTCACCAGCATTGTGCAGGCGCTGCCCCCCGGTTCTCGCACGCGGGCTCGGCTCAACGCCGGGCCCGAAAAATCAACCCCACGCCGTCTTGTTCGACCGCCCCAGACGCTATACGCAGAAATTTGACCGAGTTTTGGACCCGGGTTACAACCACACCACCTCAGGAAGGGAGGCCAAGGAATGTACGCGAAATTCAACGTAAGCCGCGACACAGCCAACGACTTCATCAGCCTGCTTGTAAACCGGCGTGCTTACAGTATCCAGGCCCAGCAGCCGCTGCCGAACGGAAAAGTTCCGTACTATCTCGCCCGTGATTGGAAGACCAAGGAACCTAAGCTACTCGACGCGGACGCGGTTCGAATGCACCTCAACGGCGATATCACGATCAACCTCTACGCCATTAATCCCGAAACCCAGCGATCAAAGTGGGTAGCAATCGATGGAGACTTCGACTGCGCCGTAGAAGCCCTCTTCCGTCTTCAGTGGGAGCTCAAGCAGGATGGCGTGGAAGCTGCGATCGAGCAGTCGCGACGGGGTGGACATCTCTGGATCTTCGCGGCGACCCCGCTAATGGCGTCCGAGTGCCGCATCTACATATATAACGTCGCGCTCCGGCTCGGTGTTCCAGTGGTCGGCGGGGGTCTCAAACAAGGGATCGAGGTCTTCCCGAAACAGGATCGGCTCGAAGATGGCGAGTTCGGCAATGCCATCCGCGCCCCTCTCGGTGTTCACCGGAAGACCAATCAGCGCTACTGGTTCTACGAGGCCTCTCCAGTTCCGGAAGCGCAGCTGAGCTATCTTGACGGCCTCAAAAAGCTCACAGAGGAAGAGCTCAGAAACTTCATCCAAGGAATGGAGCTACCGGAGGCGTATAAGCCGGCGGCTCCAGCACCCTACGTCCCCACTCGATCCGCCTATAACCAGGCTGAATTCCGGATACTTAACTTCGTCAAGACGACGCGTAAGGATAGCCGCAACTGGTGGGCAAGATGCCCATCCTGTTGGCAGATTGGCAAAGATCGCTCCGGCGACAACCTCGCGATCCAGATCAAAGACCCGCGGTATTACAAGTGCTGGGCCGGATGCACGAGGGAAGAGATTCGCGCAGCCCTGGGTCAACCGATCCGTTCGAAGCAGATGGCGTAGAGGAGAGACAGCGATGAATCAACGACCGCCACTGACCCTGGTGAAGAATCGCGAGAAGGTGCAAGAGGGCTCGAAGTATGCGCAGTATGGAATCGCTCTCGGGCAACCCGTGCTGCGCGCGCTCCAGAAACGTGGAATCTATTGTCACGCCGGAGTGTCAATCGAACATCAGCATCTGGCCAAACGCTATGTCCTGCGTGGCATGGAATCGGGTGGGGCCGTAGCCGATATGGCCCGGTACTGCACCTACCTCGACTCAGAGGGTAGGCCATTGCCCTGGTTGCATCCGCTCGACTCACTCTCCGGAAATGGCAGGCATGCAGTTGTCATCGCTCCGGAAGTCGTCAGGGTCGACATGCTGCGCATCGGTCGAACCTACGAGCTGGCCATCTCGAGGCATGTCCTCTCATCCCTTGAAATGCGGAGCCGCCCCGCTATCAATTCGACCCTATTGTTTCGCGGTCGCCAAGGCACGTTGGCCGTGGAACTCTGGAAAGAAGAACAACGCAAGCTCCGCGGCTCCATTTCGCCTGTCTTTTACACGCCCGCAGGGGAGATCAAACAGTTGCCCGAAGTGTTCGAGGACGCTGTGCGGAAGATAACCGGTGCACTTTCATGCCTCGGATGCCAGCACACCCACGTGGCTGTTCCCCCCGCACTGCTGCCAGCTCAGCGCGAGGTTCGACATGGAGGTTCGTGACCCCGATTGGCGCCCGCTGGAGGCGGTACTATCGCTGCCCTTGCGTGAGGACTTCATGTATATGGGCCACGCCGGCGACCTGGTGCTGTACAAGCATCGGGACACCCGCCGGTATCTGAACATCGATGCTGTCACGGGGCGCTTCTACCGCTATGTCGATGGCAGCTACGTCGAGGTTAACCGCGATTGGGCCCTTGACTATGTCCAGGGACTGATTTGAAACAAGGAGAACAACGATGTCTAAAAGCGTCAATAAAGTCCTGTTGGTGGGCAATGTCGGAAAGGATCCCGAGGTGCATAGCCTACGCAGCGGAATTGTAGTCAACCTCTCACTGGCAACGAACGAATCCTTCAAAGACGGGCGCGGCGATTGGCAGGAGAGAGTTGAGTGGCACAACCTCGTGGCCTACCAGCGGAACGCTGAAATTCTCCGCGACTATGTACGGAAAGGATCGAAGATCTACATCGAAGGGAAGCTGCGAACAGACTCCTGGGACGACAAACAGAGTGGAGAACGGAGATACATGAAGGAAATCGTCGTTCTCGACGTAAGCCTTCTGTCCTATGGTTCATCGGCTGAACACTCGAGCGCCAAAGATGAGGATGACGGCGTGAACGACTTTCCGCACCACGCCCAGTATGCCCAGGGTGAAATCACCCGTGCAGAGGTCCCGTATTGAGATAGTCTTGCATGAGTCCGAACGCCGCTATCATGCCACGGTGGCGGCATTTCCATGACAGAATGGCAGAACAGGGAGTATCCTAACTCTATGGCCACTCTAACGAGAACGAAACGCGGTGAACCCTCATCGGGGACGAAGCCTGTCAGGCGGACTCTCCACTTCAGAACACGTGGATCCAGCCTCGGACTCCGCGCGACGACGACTCCGCAATTAATCGAACAACTGGAGGTTGGGTTGTCATTTGAGGCATTGCGAGCGCTCGAATCCAATAGCGGTCTCGATTTGCTCGCTCTTGCTGCGCTTATCGGAATCCCCGAGCGGACCCTTGCGCGGCGTCGAAGTGCCGGGCGATTGGCTCCCGAAGAATCTGAGCGCTTGTTGCGCATCTCAAATATCTTCGAAAGAGCTGTCGAGTTGTTCGAAGGGGATGCGGACGCAGCTGTGCAATGGCTGACCACTCCAAAGAAAGCTCTCAATGGTCAGGAGCCGCTTCAGTACTCCCGGACGGAGCCAGGCGCCCGTGAAGTGGAGTACCTGATCGGCCGTGTGGAGCACGGTGTCTTTTCTTGAACCTCACGGCATGGAGAATCACGAAGCATAAGCATGTGAGGTCGGCCTTCACGGGTGAAGGCGCCCGGCTCTTCGGTGGCAGATGGAATAGTCCGGGAACTCCGATCATTTACGTAGCGCAGTCCCAATCACTCGTAGTGCTTGAGGTACTGGTCCATCTGGACTCCGCAGCGATACTCGAAAAATACGTCCTGCTTCGAGTGGACTTCGAGCTGTCCATGGTTAGAGACTTGAACAGATCAGCGCTTCCCAGTTCCTGGAGAGCCGATCCCCCTCCTGTGGAGACGCAGGCAATCGGCGATGAGTGGGCAGCGGCGGGAACGTCGGTAGCCCTTCGAGTTCCGAGTACCTTAGTGCCGGGGGAATCGAACTTCCTCCTCAATCCGCAACATTCTGACTTCAAGAAGCTGAAGATCTTCAAACCTCAGTCGTTCCGGTTCGATCCAAGGCTCGGCGACCGGCATTGATACCTTAGGGGAAGACCATTTGAATCCGTGATCGGGGCGGCCACCAGGCTGCCCCTTCGCTTTGTGCGGCCTCGTTTCGAACCGCCGAACTCAACGAAAGGAGTAGAGCGATGGCGACCGCAAGAAAGTTCTCCGTGGAGGAACAGCGAAAGCTCCTCGCGGAACTGGAAGTGCCGTTTGACCCAGCGATGGTGAAATGGAAAGTGGTGCGCAGAGCCCATTCGGGCCGGCGGGGTGCGGTACTGCCCTTCGCCGATCCCCGCGCCTACACAGATCGACTCAACCAAGTCCTGACTCCGGCTGGTTGGGGCCGAACCTACACCCTATCAACCCTGTCGAACCTGACCCGTCGCCTATGGGACGGAAAGTTGATCTCTACAGGCAAGGTGCTGGTGACCAGCACTGTAAGTGTCCATCGCCTGGGGAGCCACGTTGGCAATGGAGAGCGTGGGCCGATCGAGAGCACGCGGTCACCGCAGCCGAAGCCCAGGCCTTCAAGCGAGCGTGCGCCTGCTTTAGTTTGGGCCGGTATCTGTACCGCTTCCGGGAAGTGTGGGTTTCCTTGAATCGACATGGCGAACCGATCAGCTCGCCAGTGCTGCCGGATTGGGGTTTGCCTCCGGGATTCAGCGCCTCGCGCCCTGACCGGCATGCCCGGGGTCCCCTGGACCAGCGGCTCACCGCGAAGATCGAGGGTTTTCGAGAGTTGCTTGGGGACGCGATCTATACCGAGATCCTCACCCGTTCGGGACACAGCCATCAGGCGGGGCTAATCCCGAACGCGACACTGCAAAAGAATGTCCTCCATTGGATGGAATCTGCGTCGAGGGGCTTCGATAAAGCTCGGGCACTTGCCGAGACTGTGGGTGAGGCAAAGTTCATGGCAATCACGGACAGCATGAACATCAGCTCGATGCTGGAGATCGCAAGCCTGGAAACTCTGAGATGCCTTGTCGACACTCTCGATGCTTCCATCGGGCAGGATGCCGCCTGACCCTTTAAAACCCAAGGCCTCACCCCCAAGGGCAGCCACGCGCTGCCCTTTTGCTGTCTGGAGGAACCTTATGCGCAATGTGAAGATGCTCCGCACGGAGCCAAACTTTGTGAGTATTCCTGCCGAAATGGCGATCTACTGTGAGAACTGTGAAAACGTCTCGAATTCTACCCGCCGCCGTTGCGGGGTATGCGGTAGTGAGGCAATCTTCAGCCTGACCACGCTGATCGACGGGCCGCCCAGTGGACCCGATTCCGGCCCAGCGCCCGCCGGGTACATTGTTCCCATCCGGCACTTCGAGGCGGCGCGGGCGGCCTAGCGCAACAAACCCGAAGAAAGGTGTCCCATGCAAAGCCAGGTTGAAATCGAGGAGGTCGATCCGTCTTACAATGGAGACGTTGTCGCGGAGTCGACTGCGTTGGCGACCACATTGGACCAATACTGGCTTGAACGCCGGGCGCTCAGTGAGCAGGGCATAGAGCGCAACAGCGTTGCTGCGGCTAACACGGCGGCAGAACGGGATTGGCAGAGCTTTTGCTCGCGTGGGACAGGTTTCCTCAACAAGTATCTGGCGAAGGCCACGGACTCGATTGACGCTCCCCTTCGCCAACTCTGGCAGTGTAGCTTCGCAATGGCGCGCGAAGCCAGGAAGGCTCTCGAGAAAGAGGCCATTGCAGAGATATGGATTCCGTTCTCGCAGAGCCCGGTAAAGTTCGTTCGAATCTTATCGGCCAAAGGCACTTACGACATTCGTGAGACTACGACAACTGATCCACACCAGGCATTTGAACTCGGAAAACCGTATATTGCGATTTCCTGGCGGGATAATTGCTTATTCCTCATTGTGCCGTCAAGAGCTTACGTCACAATGAGCACCTTCACATTCGCTAAGGACGAACGAACTTGGAGTACGGAAGAGGTTCTGCCCCGAGTTTTTGCCAAAAGCTTGGTGGACTTTCAACATGATCTTCGCCTCGTTGAAACTCGGTTTGCGCCGCTACTTGCGGTTTGGGATGCGAAGGAGCGACTCTCCTGGGCAACCGCCCAGCTGCAGTCTATTGATCGATCTGCGGCGGCATGGCGAAGGGTTCAACTTCCCGACGCCCAGAAGCTCGATATCCTTCGCCGAATGGAGCTGTTCGAAAACGGTGATCCTGCGGCCCCCCGCGGGCTTCTCCTCCACGGTCCAACTGGCACGGGAAAGTCGCTTATAGCAAGAACTCTCGCCGAAACGCTGAGCTGCGACTTCCAGAACCTATCGCTTGCCAACATAAAGCAGGAGCACCTGGGAGCCAGTGGAAGGCGTGTCCGGGAGATCTGGGAGCATGCCAGGACTCATCGGCCTTCAATCATCTTCATTGACGAGTGCGATGGTGTATTCGGGCGCCGTGGCGCGGCCGAGACCGATGTCATCGCTGCAGACGTCGTCGGTTCCTTTCTTCCCGAGTGGGACGGCATCGAGCAAATCTCAGGGATCATGGTGATCGGCGCAACCAACAAACGGAGCATGCTTGACGATGCGATCATCTCCCGCTTCGGGTGGGAGATGGAAGTACCGCTTCCGGGTGCGGCCGAACGGCGGAAGATCCTTGAGCAAGAGCTAAGAGCTAACCGTATCGAAATGGAGCTGCCGGACGCCGCGGCATCGTTGACCCAGGGGATGAGCGGGCGGGACATCCGGAACCTGGCGGCGGCTACCAAATCGCTGGCCTATCCGAATGCGCCGACCTCTGTTCATCTGTCAGAAGCAGCCGGTAATGCCAGGAAGCGAGGAAATGCGCAGGTCGGCCGGGCCGAAACGTGGGATAGCTTAGCGCTCGAACCTTCCGCCCTCGAACGGCTCAAGCTCGTCTCCGCCCTGCTCCGGGACGCCGAGAAATGGCGCGCTCAGGGAGTTGGCGTCCCGAATAGCCTGCTCTTGACCGGCTCCGATGGGGGCATCAAGAGGCAGCTTGCGCAGACACTCTCCAACGAGAGCGGGCTCACGTTCCTCGCACCCACTCTCTCGGACTTCAAAGCGAATTATTCCGGCCAGAGCGGCAACCGCGTGAAGCTCTTTTTCGAGCGGGCCCGTGCCAGCTCCCCTGCGATCGTATTTGTCGATCGCCTGGATATGATCGCTCCGAGTCGAAATATGGCCAACGCGACCGATGCTCTCAGCAACGAGATCATCGGACAGTTGACTCAGGAATGTGAGCGAACGCAGTACAGCGACGGCCACGTCTTTCTCCTTGGTGCAACGAACAACCCTGACCAGGTCGATCCAGAGGTTCTTGGTTGCTTCCAAGAAAAGATGGCGGTGGCACTTCCAAACCGGGACGCCCGGATCAAGCTCTTTACGCGCCTCTTGATGGAAAAGAAGATCGACTTTTCGCTGGATGACGGAGCCATCCTCCTGGCGGAACTCACCGAGGGAAAAAGCCTCGACAGCCGTGATATCGAGAACTCAGTGCAGGCTGCCCAACAGAAGGCTTTGCTCAGAGCTGTGAGGAACGGAGGGCCGGAACACTACTCGATCACATTGGACGACTTCGAGCCTTTGCAGACGGCTTAATCAAATTCTGGGGTTGGACGGCAGACGACGATCTGGTCTCGTCGCGTCCAACCCGTCCTTGAGCCACTGCTCATCTGCACATTATCTGCGCGTTATCTGCACCGCGACGGCGCGGGTACAGTCTTTAGACAATAGCTTCAATTACTTACAAATCTTCGCGGCCCTGTATCTTGTTTACCGTAGCCAAAGTGGCTACACTTGGAGAGGAGGTGTCCCATGCGTCAAGTGTCATTGCGCGAGTTCCGAACCCGGGGTTCCAAAGCCTTAGAGGCCGTGCCGGATGGGGAGACGGTGCTGCTAGCCGGACAAAGTGGACCTGCATATTTTCTGATCCCGGTACTTGGAGATGTCATCCTGGAAGATCGGGAACTGCGGCGGGCTATGGCAAAGGCGAGCTTGCGTCAGAACTGGCGGGTTGCGGAAGCGTCGGGCACGAATATGAACGAGGAGGAGATTGACCGGGAGATCAATCAAGTCCGTGTTGTCCGCCAGCGCCGGAAACGCAAATGAGGCTCGTCGTCCTGGATACGAACGTCATCGTGTCCGCTGCTATCAAACCGGGCGGCGCCCCCGCGACACTCGTCATGGATTGGGTACTGGAAGGACAAGTACAGGCAGTCACCAGTCCTTGGATCGTCGACGAGTACCGGGAGGTAGCTCGGCGTGCGAAGTTCCGGCGCTATGGATTTCCTCCTCTTTGGTTGGAATTTCTGATCGAGGAAAGCCTCCGCCTTCCAGACCCAGTAGCCTGGCCCAATCCAGGCCCAGACCCAAAGGATATGCCGTTTCTCTCTCTAGCTCATGAGGCCGGAGCGTGGCTCGTGACAGGCAATCTCAAGCATTTTCCAGAAGATCTTCGAGATGGCGTCAGAGTACTTTCACCGGCGGAGTACCTGGCCCACCTGAAAGTCGACTAAGACCTGATAAGCATGCTCTTGCGCAACGGTAGGAGCAGAGTTGGGCCGAGATCTATCAGTCCGCCCGACACGACCCGAAGGGCGCGCGACTGAGGCCTCAGGGCTCACCTTTTGTAGTAGCCCGATTTACCCGAAGGATTTACGCGCTTGCGCGGTAGTGGGTAGTGAGACTCGGGATGCCAGACGCCGGAGTGATTTTTCGATTGCAGTCCGGCGCGCCCGCAAATTGTACAGGCATATGTATCGAAAGTTTCGGACGCGGACCAACCATACTTTGCGTATGTATCACGCAATAGAGCCACTGTCTCCGCGCTGAATTGTCCTTCGCACATCTTCATTCCAACAGACTACTCCGGCTCACCCAGAATCGCATTTAATGCGGAGCGCGGGCGCTAATAGGTCACGGCCTATCGTTTGAGCTCTTGAGTCATCTGGCCAGCTCTCCGGAAACTGACCTTTTGATCCAATTAGCCCATTATGGTTCAAAGCACACATCATCATCTGTCCCAGAATTCGCCTTGAGAGAAATCCCATGCGCAATGTCGCTCGCATCAAACTCGGTTACTACCCTCTTCCTACCGACGAGGGATCTCGTCTCAGGCAGCTTCTCAACTACCCTTCGGATTCCGTATCCGTGCTGGACCCATGTGCCGGAACTGGCGCTGCGCTTTTCCAACTCACCGATAACGCCGATGCGAATCGCTACGCCGTGGAACTCGATGCAGAACGCGCACGGCAGGCAAAGGACGCAGGTATCGACACGATCCATGCAAATATCTTCGACGTAACCGCCAAGGTTGAGAGCTTCTCTCTGCTATATCTCAACCCTCCCTATGACTCGGAGGTGAGTTCCTTTGGCAACCAACGAATGGAGCTCTTGTTCCTGCGGCGCACCTTTCGTTGGCTGGTGAACGGCGGGGTGTTGCTAATGGTCGTCCCCCATGGAGAGCTGCAAGAATGCGTACCTCTCCTGTCCGAGGCTTTTACGCAATTCAGCGTCTTCCGTCTGAGCGATCCAGAGTCAGAGCGGTTCGACCAGGTCGCTTTGCTTGCCGTTCGAGCGCGCGTCACTGCTGCAGCGTATGAGGCTAATCGCCAGAAGCTGATCGAAGCCATCTGGAAGCATCCGCTACCTGTGCTCTCGGGGAGCGAGCCGTCTTATGATCTTCCTCCCTCACCTCCGACGCAGATGGTCCATCGGGGTCTGCCCCTCGACGAGCTTGAGGACCTCACGATTGCGTCTGCTGCGTGGAATAAGGTGCGCGCTGTCCTCTTACCGAAAGAGGAGTCCTCGGTGGGCAGACCCATTACTCCTCTGCATGGCGGCCACGTCGGTCTTCTGTGCACGGCCGGTCTCCTCAACGGCACCTTCGGCGATGGAGAGGACCGTCATATCGCGCGCTGGAGAACCGTCAAGTACGTGACCACGTTTGAGGAGAAGATTGAGGGCTACACCGAGATCCATAAACGAGAGCGCTTTTCGAACGAGTTAGCTCTTGTCTATGCGGATGGTCGAACCCTGGTGCTTACCGACGAGAAGAAGAAGGAGAAGGACGATGCAGAACTCCCATCTGCGCCTCGGGCAGCTTGAGTATCAGCGCAGTTCGGTCAAGACCAACACCCATATCAGCGTTCATGTCTCCCACTACATCGGGGAGAAGGAACAGGCACACCTTCTCAGTTATTTTGGAAACGATGCAGAGGTGGCCGCTGTGACCGCGGCGATCCAGGAAAACCATCAGTTCAACCTGAGGTTCCCGGATGGGTCGAAGCAGAGGATCGGCTTTGGCGCAGATGTCTCCTGCTACAAGGGAAACCTAAACCTGCCGCAACACAAGAAGTCTCTACGCCATGTGGTGGCAGTCTCTTCGTGGCTCCATGCAAACGGAAGCGCAGGGCGAACGTTCATCCTCAATGACGAACCGGAGACCCAAAGTCTCGTCTGGGCCACTCTGGTCAGTCTGCTCGGAGTTCCAGCGGATCCTCGGTGGGGGCCATACCTGCTCGAAGAGTTGAGGGGGGATAACAAACTCGCTGCCCTCGCAGGAATCGGGTGTACGCCCGCTGTGATTGAAGCGACACGGGAAGAGATGCTGGTGAGGATCGGCCGCGCATGCTCCGCAGGTCTGGTCCCGTTCCCCGAGAAGAATGGGCCTGTGCTCTGGCCCACATTCAATATGAAAGACACTCTCGCACTGTCAGCCTGAGACATATCCTTTCCTTTCCATTCCCATCGATTCAGACCGAAAGGCCGGTGCCCACGCTGGCCTTTTGGCTTGGTGATCGCCTTTCCCAGGAGCCTTTATGGCAAACACAGATTCCCAATCACAGACCTTTGTCGAGATGGTGCTCGCTTTGCTTGAAGACCGCTTCCCTTGGCTCGGTACCGACCAAGCCGTATCGGGCTCCGAGACAGTCGATCAGTTGAACGACCTGCACTCCACGCTTCGAAGAGCGCGGACAGTTGCGCGGCGGAGGCAAAAGAAACAGACACCTTAGAAGCACATCCACCCTTCCCTACTCTCTCTCCAAGGCCGGCATCCGCTGGCCTTTCCTTTGCCATACCGTGATCGGAGGTCCGTGTGGATACGTACCACGACTACTTAAGGACTTATAGCTCTCAGTTGGGTGCCCGCATCGTTGAGATGTACCCGCCGCTGCAAGGT
>Ga0137390_10003300_pt1 | contig 13140 bp, 12 predicted proteins | sample 15con2h24AmetaG_FD_104937 | JGI IMG/M metagenome (GOLD analysis project Ga0137390, IMG submission 104937) | Vadose zone soil microbial communities from Angelo Coast Range Reserve, California, USA - 15con2h2.4A metaG | ecosystem: Environmental > Terrestrial > Soil > Vadose zone > Saprolite... | reverse complement strand
CTTCGACGATAGCGAGGTCGATTCGCTCGGCGGGTTGGTCTTTTCGCGGCTCGGGCGCCGCCCGCGGGTGGGCGACGAAGTGGACATCGGCAGCAGCTACAAGGCGCGCGTCGAACGGCTGGATGGCTTGCGCGTGGCGCGCGTGCGGCTGTTGCCGCCGCGGGGCCAGACCACGCTCACCGAAGAACGGACTGCCCCCGCTGGCGATAGTGCTAAAGGGTCGGCCAACGGCGCCGTGCCCCGCGACGAACGCGAGCGCGAGTCGTGACCGGCGACGACTTACGGCGCATGGCCATGGCCCTACCCGAAGTCGAAGAGCGTTTGACCTGGGAGGTCGACATCACCTTCCGCGTGCGCGACAAGATGTTCATCGTCATGGGCCAGGATGGCGCGCAAGCGAGCATCAAGGCGACGCTCGAGGCCCAGCAGGCGCTCGTCGGCAGCGAGCCCCAGACGTACAGCGTCTCGGCCTACACCGGCCGCTTTGGTTGGACGACCGTAGTCCTGGCCCGCGTCAGCGCCGAAGAGTTGTCCGAGCTACTAGAAGATGCCTGGCGCCGCACCGCCCCCAAACGCCTGGTCGCCGCCTACGACGCCTCACGCTGAGCGCACCCAATTCACGGGTTCGCCTTATCTTTATGCCTATGGCCATGCTGTCCGTCAACCCGACCACCGAAGCCGTTCTCCAGACCTTCGAGGAATTCTCCGACGCGCAGGTCGACGCTGCCCTGCAAGGAGCGCATGACGCGCAACTTTCCTGGCGAACGACGTCGTTCGGCGAGCGCGCCGCGCGTCTGCAAGCCGTCGCCCGCGCACTGCGCGAGCAGAAGTCGCGGCTGGCCACACTGGCGACGACGGAGATGGGTAAGCCCATCGTCGAGGCCGAAGCCGAGATCGAGAAGTGCGCCTGGAACTGCGATTTCTACGCCGAGCACGCGGTGCGCTTCCTGGCCGACGAGCACGTCGAGACCAACGCCAGCGAGAGCTACGTCGCCTTCGAGCCGCTAGGAGTCGTCCTGGCGATCATGCCCTGGAACTTCCCGTTCTGGCAGGTCGTTCGGTTCGCCGCGCCGGCATTAATGGCCGGCAACGGCGCGGTGCTCAAGCACGCGTCGAACGTCCCCGGCTGCGCGGTGGCCATCGAAGAGCTCTTCCGCACCGCCGGCCTGCCGCAAGGCCTTTTCTGCACCGTGCTCGTCCCCGGCTCGAAAGTGGACAAGCTGATCGCCGACCCGCGTATCCAGGCCGTCACGCTGACCGGCTCGAGCGAAGTCGGCGAACGTGTTGCGTCCGCCGCCGGCAAGCAGCTCAAGAAGCAGGTCCTCGAGTTGGGCGGCTCGGACCCGTTCATCGTTCTCGCCGATGCCGATCTGGACGCCGCCGCGGCCACCGCCGTACGCGCGCGCAACCAGAACAATGGCCAGAGCTGCATTGCCGCCAAACGCTTCATCGTCGAAGAACCCGTCGCCGAGCAGTTCACCGCCAAGTTCGCCGCGGCCGTCAAGGCCCTGCGCGTGGGCGACCCGCTGGAACGCGATACCAACGTCGGTCCGCTCGCGCGCGGTGACCTGCGCGACGCGCTCACCGAACAGGTCGAGAAGTCCGTCGCGCAAGGTGCGCGCACGATCGTCGGCGGCCACGCCGTGAACGGTAAAGGATTCTTCTACGAGCCTACAGTGCTGGACGGCGTGAAGGACGATATGCCCGCGTTTCGCGAGGAGACGTTCGGTCCAGTTGCCGCGCTGATTCGTGCGCGCGACGCCGACCACGCCGTGCGATTGGCCAATGACACCGAGTACGGCCTGGGCGCCGCGCTGTGGACCCGCGATATCCAAAGCGCCAAAGACCTCGCGCGACGCATCGAGGCCGGCAGCGTGTTCATCAACGGCATGGTCGCGTCCGATCCCCGCCTACCTTTCGGCGGCATCAAGCGCAGCGGCTACGGTCGCGAGCTCGGGACTTACGGCATCAAAGAGTTCGTCAACATTCAGACAGTCTGGATCGGGCCCGCTAGGTGAGCGAGGCCGCCCCCGCCGCGGCCCTGGCGCAACTGGCGGACGAGTACTGGGAAGGGGTTCTGCGGCGCAACCCGACCCTGGCCACCTTCTTCGGCGACTATCGCTACAACGATCGTTTGCCGGACATCGGGCCGCGCGGCCGACAGGAGGAGGACGCCGAGCTGCGCGCCGTGCTGGTGCGGCTCGAACCTTTGCGCGACGCGCCGTTGAACATCGAGGACCGCATCACCTGGGACATGCTGCGCCTGGCCGTCCAGGCGGGCCTCGACGCCCTGCGCCTCCGCCTGGACGAGCTCGCGGTCGACCAGATGGACGGGCCACAGGTGTGGCTGCCCGAGCTCGTCAACTGGCATCCAACCGACACCCCCGAGCACGTCCAGCAGCTCATCGCCCGCTACCGCGCCTTCGGCGAGCTGATGAGCCAGTACCTGGGCAACCTCGAAGACGGCATCCGCGATCACCGGACTGCGCCGACGATCGCCGTCGAGCGGGTTATCGCCCAACTCCGCGCACTGCTGGCCATGCCACCCGACGATTCGCCGATGTCCGCGCCCGCCGCGAACCAGCCGCCCGACCTGGCCACCCAGCTGCGCCAGGCGGTGGTCGAGGTCGTCTACCCCGCCTTTCAGCGGATGCTCAACTTTCTCGACGAGTACCTGACGCGGCACGCCCGCACCGACCCAGGCGTGTGGGCCGTGGCCGACGGCGAGCAGATCTACGCCCTCCTGGCCCGCCAGCACACCACCACCGAGCTCACACCCGACCAGCTGCACCAGCTCGGTGTTGACGATCTGGCCAGCATCCAACGCGAGATGCGCGCGATCATGGCCAGCCGCGGCGCCGCGGACACGTCGATCCGTGCCTTCACCGAGCAGCTCACACGCGATCCGAACAACCTGCCGGCGAGCCGTGCCGAACTCCTCCAGATCTCCGAACAACTGCTGGCCAACGCTCAGGCGGCACTACCCCGCGCGTTTGGTCGGTTGCCGCGCTTACCGATTGTCGTGAAAGCCGTCGAAGAGTTCCGCGAGCGCGATGCCCCGGCGGCCTACTACTTCCAGGCCAACGCAGACGGCTCACGACCGGCCACGTTCTACATCAACACTTTCGAGCCCCAATCTCGGCCAAAGCACACCTTGCCCGCGCTCGCCTTTCACGAGGGCGTGCCCGGGCACCACTTGCAGATCGCGCTCGCGCAGGAAACCAGCGACCTGCCGGCCTTTCGGCGCATGAGCGCTGGCTGGCTCGCCAATGCGTTCGTCGAGGGTTGGGCGCTGTACACCGAGCGCCTGGCAGACGAGCTCGGCCTGTATCCCGACGAGCTCGCCCGGTTCGGGATGCTCGGCTACCAGGCCTGGCGCGCCTGCCGACTCATCGTCGACACCGGGCTGCATCACCTGCGTTGGACGCGTGAGCAGGCCATCGAGTTTTTCTTCGAGAACGTCGGGCTCACCGAGCGTGAAACGGTGAACGAGGTCGACCGCTATATCGTGTGGCCTGGACAGGCACTGTCGTACAAGGTCGGGCAGCGCGAAATCGAAGCCGTACGTCGACAGCAGCAGCAGCGTCTGGGCGATCGTTTCGATCTGCGCGCGTTCCACGACGCGATCCTGAGCCACGCGGCGATCCCGCTATCCGCGTTGCGCGTGATTATCCCTGGATAGCGGACCAGCATTAACCCCAAGCGGTTAGACTCTGTCGATGCAGCTCGTACTTGGCGAGCCACCGGCTGGCCTCCGCCGGCCTGTACTCCTGGCAGGATTCGGCGGCTGGGGCGATGCCGGCAGCGCGGCGAGCATCGCCTTACGTCACGTGCTCGGTGACCCTGCCCCGCCAGCCTCAGCCATGCTCGACCCTTCGGCGTGCTACGACTTCACCGTCGCGCGACCGCTCTCGACGCGCTCCGCCGATGGCCGCCGCTGGTCCCTGGAGTACCCCAAGGTCGCCTTCTATCCGCTGCGTCTGCCCAGCGCCGAACGCGACATGCTCATTTTGCTCGGGCCCGAGCCGCATTTCCGCTGGCCCGAGCTTGCCCCAGCTATCGTCAACTATGCCCGCGCGGCGGGTGTCGAATCGATGCTCACGCTGGGCGCGTACGTCGGACCAGTGACTCACCACAGCGCGCCTGTCGTGCGCCGCACGCTCGACCCGACGCTGGGCGAGCGGCTGTCCGAGCTCGAGCTGCAGGACACCGACTACGAGGGTCCAACGGCCTTTGTCACCGCGCTGCTGCATGCCGCCGCAGCCGGCGGCGTGACCGCCGCGAGCCTGTGGGTCGCCACGCCGCCGTATCTCCAGGCGGGCAATCCCGTCGCCGCACTAGCGCTGCTCGAGGCCACCGGCAAAGTCACCCGCCTGCCCCTGGAGATCGATCGCCTGCGCGAGGTTGCTGACAGCTTTTTGCACGATGTCGAAGCTGCGCTGGAAGAGCATCCCGAGCTCGCCGAGCAACTCAAGGAGATGCTCGAGGCCGAAGAGGACGATGAGGACGAAGAAGGCTTCGAGCTCCACACCCGCGCCCACTGGCGCGGCCCAGACCCCGATCGCCCTCCGCCCGACGCTCCCCCCGGCCTCCCCAGCGGCAAAGCGCTGGTCGAAGCAGTAGAAAAATACCTGCGCCAGCGCAAAGAAGACGAAGACGATCACCCCCCGCCCCCGACGGGCCCGATCGTCTAGACCCGCAGGGTCTTCATTAGCCAGTTGGCGGCATATTCGAGGCCTTCGGCTTGCCGCTGCCCAAACTGGTGGCCCACCCCTTTGAGCACGTAAATCTCAATCGCGGGGTTCGCCGCGCCGATGCGCTGCAAAACGCTCAGTGGTCCGAGCGCGTCGTGCTCGCCCTGAACAATCAGCGTTGGACACCTGACCGCTTCAAGTGCGGCTTCATCGTCTGGCCGCGGCCGCCCACGCGGCGAAATGGGGTGCCCGAGCACCACCAGCGCCGGCGGCGGCTCGATAGCCGCAAGCCGCGTGCATACCCGCCCGCCGAATGACCGGCCCACCAGCGCCACCCGATCGAAACCTTCAGCCAGGAGCGCATCCCGTTCTCGGCGGACGTCATCAAGTTCAGACGAAAGATCTCCGCCAGGTCGCGCCCGTGAGTACGAAGTCGGCCGCGCCGAGAGCCCGTGGGCAACAAGCCGTGCGGCCATCGCACGAACGATCGGCTGCTCGGCCGTGCCGCCATAGCCTGGTGCCACAACAGCCCCAAGTTTCACGATGTGAGTAGGCCCGCCAGGTCATGCTTCGCATCGAGAATTGGCGCCCACAAGTCGCCGACTTGCCGCAGCCGGTCAGGCGCCGTCAGGATCGTGAAGTCCGTCGGGAACACTTTGCCAACTTCGTCCCACCGTAGCGGCATCGATACCGCCGCCCATGGCAGCACCCGCGGCGAGTAAATCGACGCGAGTGTCTTGCCCCGCACATTCTGGTTGTAGTCGGCAAAGACCTTGCCTTTGCGCTTGTCGACCGCCCATTCAATCGTCACCTCGCGCGGATGCGCCTGCACCAGAAACCGCGCCAGCGTCTCACTGATCGTGTGCGTCGCGTGATAGTCCAGTGAGCGTTCAATCGGCACGTAGATGTGCAGCCCCGTCCGCCCTGTTGTCTTGACGAAGGATGTGAGCCCGAGCCCGTCGAGCATCTCCTTGAGCCACAGCGCCACCTGGCTCGTCGCGGCAAAGCCTTCGGCATGTAATTCAGGTTCAGCCCCGCGCGCCTCTTTGCCCGAATACAGGTATGGGTCCAGGTCAAAAACCACGAAGTCCGGGTAGTTCAATACGGACGCCTGCATGTTCTCCAGAGACCCAGCAAACGTTGTCGGACGACCATCCGCATCACCAGCCGGGTTCACCCGCGAGTACCACGTGTGCAGCTCGATGTCCGCGATCTGCCCCAGCCAGAGTAGCGTCGCCAGATTGTTGCCCAGCAAGTACTCGCCATCGCCCTTGTTCTGGTCCGAGTACAGCCAAACCGTTTCAACGTATGAGCCGAGCGGTTGCTCCCAGTGCTTTTGATAGAAATGCCCGCCGTGAATCCCGTTCGGAAAGCGCACCAGCGTCAGCGGTCGATCGTGCAAATGCGGCAGTAAGTAGGGCGCCACCCGGGCGAAGTAGATCACCAGGTCGCGCTTCGTCAGCGCGCGCTGGTCGCCGTGGGCTGGCCAGAAGACCTTGTTCAGGTTGCTGAACGCGATATCGTGCCCTTCGACCTTCAAGACGAGCTTCTCACCCTTGTGGTGCTGCAGCTCGTCAACGAGCTCGTTCGACTCAGAAGCTGCCTGTGTCTGGTCAGGCGGCGTCAAAGCTGGCGGACCAACTACTTCGATCTCGCCCACGTCTCGCGCCGCCTTGTCGTCGCGCAAACCCATGTAGACCGGCGCCCGCAGGATCCCATCTGACGTCCGCTCGGCGAATTTCACCTGCGCTACCAGGTCCGGCTTGACCCACGTGACCGGCCCCTCAGCTTTGCCCGGCCGCCGCCACATCCCAAACTTCGGGACTTCGTCGTCGAAGGGCGACTCGTCGGTCCGCAGCAGCTTCAGTCGCTCGTACATCGTCAGCAGCGTCCGATCGTCGAACCCCGAGCCTGCGTGACCGACATAGGTCAATTTGGAGGCACCCGGCTTGTAGTAGCCGACGACCAGCGAGCCAAACGTCTTTTCGCGCGATCCCGAGCCGGCCGTGTACCCACCCACAACGAATTCGTCGCTCTGGGTCGCCTTGATCTTGAGCCAGGCGTCAGTGCGCTTGCCCGTCTCGTAGCGACTGTCGCGGCGCTTGGCCACGACCCCCTCCATGCCCGCGTCTTTCGCCGCCGTGTACAGCATCACCCCGTCTTCGGCGAATGTGTCGACGACCTTGACCCGGTCCACCGGATACAGGCTGGCCTCGAGCAGCGCCTTCCGTTGGTCCAATGGCACACCGCGCAAGTCGAAGCCGTCGCGGTACAAGAGGTCGAAGGCGTAGAACAGCAGGTACGGCCGCGGCTCGCTGGCGCGATTCTGCAGCAGTTGAAATGACGTCCGGCCCTGCTCGTCAATGGCGACGATCTCACCGTCGAAGATCGCGTCGCGGTACGGTTGCTGGCGCAAGGCGTCGATCAGCCACGGGTACTCGGCTGAGCAATCCAGGCCGCGCCGCGAGGTCAGATGCACATCGCCGTTCTCGACCGTGGCGATCACGCGGTAGCCGTCGAGCTTCGGCTCGAACAGCCAGTTGGGATTGGAAAACGCGCGTTCGGTCAGCGTCGGCAGCATCGGCGAAAGCATGCGCGGCATCGGGCCGCGGCGGGCGCCGGTCGCCTGCGCCGGCTCGACCAGCAACGAGGTGCTACGGCGCGGAGGCAGTCGACCCGCTTTCAGGTCGTCGATGGTCAGCCCGGACAGCACCGACGCGTCCTCGATGAGCACCTCCTTGCTGGGGTCGGCGAAGCTGTCGTCCTTCTTCAGGAACAGCCAGTTCTTGTCTTGCGTGTGGACGAGCGTCCAACCGCCGCACAACTTGCGGCCGCGCAGAAACACCGTCAATCTGCCTCGCTCGATGCCCTGACGCACCACCGCCTCAGCCCGCTGACGGTCGAAGCACGGCCGGCCATTGTCCTCGGGCGCATAGATGCCCGCGTCCCAGACGATGACCTCGCCGCCACCATATTCGCCTTTGGGAATGAGCCCCTCGAACGTGCCGTAGTCGAGCGGATGATCCTCGGTCATGACCGCCAGGCGGCGCTCGCCGTGCGTATAGGACGGTCCGTTCGGGATCGGCCACGACTTCAGGACGCCGTCCACTTCCAGGCGGAAGTCGTAGTGCAGCCGCCGCGCCGCGTGCTTCTGCACGACGAACGTCAATGGCCCACTACGAACCGGCGCTTCGACCGGTGGGGCCGGCTCAGCGGTGCGAGAAAAGTCGCGCTTGGCGCGATATTCCTCGAGCGGGCTCACACGCCGTCGACTGCCCAGTTGACCGCGTCAACTACTTTGTTGACACCGCCAACAATCATGGCGTCGCCTTCCTAGAAGGCGACGGCGAGCTCTTCCGTCTCCTCAGGTTTGTCCTTGCCACCAGGAGGTGCGATGGGCGTCGGCTCAGCCGCGCCCTTGCCCTTCTTGGCTGCTTCCAGGCTCGCCTTGAGTGCCGCCATGAGGTCGACCGTCTGCGGCAGTGGCGCCTCGGGTGGCGCGACAATCTCCTGCCCGTTGCGCTTGGCCTCGATCATGTCGATCAGCGCCGTGCGGTAATTGTCGCTGTACTGCTGGGGGTCGAACGGCTCCTGCAGCATCTCGACCAGGCTGAGCGCCATGGCCAGCTCGGGCTGCGAAACCATCACGTCGGGCTGGACCGGTAGGTCAGCCGTGCGCACCTCGTCCGGGTAGTACAGCGTTTCGAGCATGAGCATGTTGTTCTCGCTCGCACGAATCACGCACAGGCTCTCTCGGTTGCGCAGCGCGATCTTGGCCACCGCCGAGACCTGCTTGGTCTTGAGTGCGCGCAAGAGCAGGGCGTACGGCTTGGCGCCGATCTGTTCGGGCTCGAGGTAGTAGGTGCGCTCGAAGTAAACTGGATCGATCTCCACCTGCTGAACGAACGATGTCAGCTCGATCGTGTGCTTGCTGGGCACCGGCAGGCTCTCGAGATCTTCGTCGGTGATCTCGACGTACGAGTCCTTGCTGTACTCATAGGCCTTGACGATCTCGTCCATGAAGACTTCGCGATCGTCGACAGGGCACCAGCGTTTTTGCTTGAGCCGGCTCCTACATTCTTTGTGCAGGTTGTTGAAGGCGAGATCCTTACTTTCGGTAGCCCCGTAGAGCTTGACGGGGATGCTGATCATCCCGAAAGTAATGGCGCCTTTCCAGATAGGTCGTGGCATGTTTTCTCCGGGTCCGGGGCTGGCGAGTGTAACAAACCGGTCGGTCAGGGGTCGAGAACGCGGCGGAAGCCGACCACGATCAGAGCCAGCGATCCAAGCGCCAGCAGCGGCGTGAAGCACGCCGCCGAGTTGATCACGGGCACCTGCACCAGGACGCCGCTCGGCTGCGGCGGCGGCGACAGCCCGGATGGCAGCATGCCCGTGGAGATGCCGTACACCACGGCCAACCCGACCAGCCCGAGCAAGATCACGCCCAGACCTTGCAGGCGCTCCTCGAGTTGCCAGCCGGGACGATAACCCGCTGGCCGCCGCTCGCGCGGCAGCTTGGGCAGATCCGACCGATAGCCTTCGTTCGGATCGTTCGGCGGCAGCACGCCGGGCAGTTTAGACGGTTGCGACGCCTCGACCGCCGCCAGTCCGGCCCTGCGCGCGCGGATCGGTGTGCAGGTCGCGATCTAGATTTCGCCGCAAACGGAACAGCTCGGCAAAGGCGCGCACGATGACCGCGGGTCGCGCGCCCGTCGGACTTCCCGCGGTGCGTGGGAAGTGGCTCACCGGCCGCTCTTTCACGTGGAAGCCCAGCCGCCGCGCCTTGATCATGAACTCGGCCGAAAACGTGGCGCCGCGTGAGTTGACCGTCATGCTTTCCCACACGCGGCGCCGGAACAACTTGAAGGCACAATCGACGTCGCGGGCGGTGTAGCCGAACAGCAAGTTGACCAGCAGCTTCCAGCCCAGGGCATTGGCCTTGCGCATCAGCGGGTCGGCTCGGTTGCGCCGCCAGCCGATGACCAGGTCAGTCTGGCCGTCCATCGCGGGCAGGAACTCGCGCAGCTCGGCGACGTCGAACTGCTTGTCGCCATCGGTCAGGAAAACCAGGTCCTTGCGGGCGGCGTCGAAACCGCTGGCGACGGCCGCGCCGTAGCCGCGGTTGTGCTCGTGGGTGACGACCTGCAGATGGAGATCGGGCTCGCGGCGCTGCAGGTCGGCCAACACCGCGCCGGTGTTGTCGCGCGAGCCGTCGTTGGTGACGATGACCTCGAAGTCACTCGCCAAGCCGCTGAGCACCTCGGCGACGTGCCGCACGGTGCGCTCGATGATGGCTTCCTCGTTGTACGCTGGGAGCACTGCCGAGATGCTCGACGAGGTGCGCTCCGCTGAGGCCATCGTCAGAGTCTAACGTCACGCTAGTATGCGCTGTGACTGGCGTCATTCTCGATCTCGTAACGCTTCGAGACGATCTCGAGCAGGCACGCCAACGTGGCGCCCGCATCGTGCTGACGAACGGCGTTTTCGACCTGCTCCATATCGGCCATTTGCGCTACTTGCGCCAGGCGCGCGGCGCCGGCGACGTCCTCGTGGTCGGCGTCAACGCTGACTCCGCCGTCAATAAACCCGGGCGGCCGCTGGTCCCTGAAGCGGAACGCGCCGAGTTGGTCGCCGCACTCGAGCCAGTCGACTACGTGGTTATCTTCGGCGAGTCCACCGCTGATGACCTGCTGCGCGCGATCCGACCCGATGTCTACGTCAAAGGCGCCGACTACTCCGAGTCGACGTTGCCCGAAGCGCCGACTGTGCGAGAAATCGGCGCGCAGCTGATGTTCGTCGAGCTGGTCCCGAACCGCTCGACTTCGGCGCTGGCCCGCGCCGCATGCGCTGACGATCGCTGAAGCTGCTCAGGCCGAACCGTCGCGCAGGCGCGCCACGGCTTCGGCTCAGGCTGAGCCGTCGCGCAGGCGGGCCACAGCCTCGGCCCGATTGCGCGCTTGCAGCTTGCGCAGGATGTTCTGCACGTGCTTTTTGACCGTGCTTTCGCTGATGACGAACTCCTGGGCGATCTCGCGGTCACGCGCGCCCTGGGCGACCAGCTCCAGCACTTCGTTTTCGCGACGAGTCAAACTCGGCGTCGGCGGCTCGATCGCCGCGCGCTGGACGTCCGGCGTGCGGCGCACGAAGCCGAGCAGCTTCTGGCCCATCGCCCGCGACATCGGCAGGCTCTCGCCACGCTGGAAGCCGTGCAGCGCCCGCACCAGCGCATCTGGAGCCAGGTTCTTGTTCAGAAAGCCGACTGCGCCCGAGCGCACCGACTCGACCAGGTCGCGGTCCTGGGTAGACAGCGTCAGCATCACCACGGCCAGCTCGGGATCGTCGTGGATCAGCTGCCGGGTTGCGGAGATTCCATCCAGGCGGGGCAGGTCGACGTCGATCAAGACGAGGTCGAGCTGGTCGGGGCGGAGCTCACGGGCGACTTGAATCGCCTGCTCGCCATCGGCGGCTTCACCGACGACCTGGATGCCAGCAGCCTCGTTGACCGTCTCGCGCACGCCGCGCCGAAAGAACGCGTCACCGTCCACGATCAGAATCCGCAGCGGCTGCTCGCTCGAGTCCACGTCGACCGATAGTTGGATACCACGTCGCCGGCTGCTACGTCAGCCGGCAGATGTACTCGCCGGCCGCGCTGTCCGCATACAGATTTGGTGATTGTTCTGTAATGCCCCCGGCCTGTTGCGAACTGGAGCCCCTGACTAGATTCCGCCACAAGATGACCGATTTCCCCATCCCTGGCGTCGAGCTGCCGCCCACCATGGCGCGCGACTTCCGCAGTCGCGAGCTCGACCAGGTTCAGGCGACCGTACAGGCCCTGCAGGGGGCGGCTTCCCTGCTCCAGGGCGCTATGGAACAGCGCCAGGAACTGCTCACCGAGATGCGCACGGCGCACGAGTCGCTCGCTGCCCTGCGTTTGGAGCGCGCCCAGGCCGAACAAGCGCTCCTTTCTGCCACGAATCAGCTCGACCGCGCCGCGCGCGAAGTTGCACAAGTCCGCGCCGAGCAAAACGGCGTGGTCGCCGAGTTCGACAAGCTAGTCCAAAGTGCCCTCCAGCGTCGCAGTGCCCTGGTCACCGAAATCGCCGACCTGGAACGCCAGCGCGCCGCGCTCACTACGTTCGCACCCCCCATGCCCATGTCGCCGCCCCCGCCGCCGATCATCACGCAGCCCACTCTCCCCGAGTGGCCGCCCGTGGTGAACGCCTGGGTGCCCGCCTCTCCGCTCCCCGCCGAAGCAGCGCCGGCCCCGCCCGCCGTGCCCCTTGCCGTTGAGCCGCTCGCTCCAGTGGCACCCATCGTCGACGCTGAGGCGGCTGCATCCGTTGCGCCCATCGTCGTCGCGCCAATGCCTGTGGCGTTGGCGCATCTCAGGCCCGTCTTCGCTACCGATCCAATCCCCACGGTCACGGCCACCGTAGTTCCCGTGAGGAGCAAAGCAGCAAACCGCTTTGGCCTCCGCGAACTCTGCACGGCGTTCATCGCCGTGATGCTCGTAGGCCTGGCCCTGCTCTTAACCCCCGTGCTGCAGGTCTTCGGCGGCACACAGCTCTTGGCCGTGATGAGCGGCAGCATGGAGCCGACCATCCAGGTCGGCGGCATCGTCTCGGTCCGTCCGGTGCCCGTGTCTGAGCTGCAGGTGGGCGATGTCATCACGTTCGCCACCCAGAGCAATCCCGACGTCCTGGTCACCCACCGCATCGTCGCCCTGGAAGCGCGCGATACCCAGACGCTGGTCACCACCAGAGGTGACGCCAACGACTCGGTCGACGCCGTCGCCGTACCCGTGAGCCGTGCCGTCGGCCGCGTGGACTTCACGCTGCCCTGGCTGGGCTACCTGATGGTCTGGCTGGCCTCACCGCTGGCCAAGGTCGGCATCGTGGTGATCTCGGTGATCGGCTTCGCGCTGCCCAGCACGAAGCGCAACGCTGCCCGCGCGGAGCTCAGCGAACCCGAACCCGCAACGCCGGCCCGACATACCGAGCCGACGCCGATCTTCGCCGCCGCACCCACCCCGTCGTACGCCGCGCTCGAGCGCGAAATCGAGTCCCTGCTGCCCCGCGCCTCGTGACGCCGTTCCTCAATGTGAGGGCGTCGGCGAGCTCGTCGGCGCAGGTGTCCGCGTCGCCGTCGAAATAGCCGTGGGCGTAACCGTTGCGGTTCCCACTGCAGTCGCCGTGGCCGTCGTCACGGCAGGCGTGGCCGTCACGGTTGCCGCCGTCGTCGTGGCCGTGGCCGTCACCGTAGCCGCTGGCGCAGCCACAGATGTCGCCCCTGGCGTCCCCGTCGCCGTCGGTACGGCCTCGGGTGTCGGCGTAGCCGAACTCACGCGCGTCGGCGCAATCGTCGCGGTCGCGCTCGCGCTCGCCGTTGCCGTCACCGTCGCCGTCGCCGTCGGCAGAGGAGTCGCAGTGCGCGTAGCCACCAGCGT
>Ga0137390_10003299_pt1 | contig 13143 bp, 9 predicted proteins | sample 15con2h24AmetaG_FD_104937 | JGI IMG/M metagenome (GOLD analysis project Ga0137390, IMG submission 104937) | Vadose zone soil microbial communities from Angelo Coast Range Reserve, California, USA - 15con2h2.4A metaG | ecosystem: Environmental > Terrestrial > Soil > Vadose zone > Saprolite... | reverse complement strand
GTCACCGTGCGTAAGAGAGTGAAAAATAGCTTGTTCCCTCAGAAACACATGCGGATCGCCGTTTTGGGCACCAGCTTGGAAACAACCAATATGGGGGTTGGCGCGCTCGCCGCCGGAGCAGTCCGATGCTTGCTCCATGCATACCCTCAAGCAGATATCAGTTTTCTTGACTATGCCATAGCACGCTCGGTGCAAACACTCGAGCTGAATGGCAATAAGGTTTCGATTCCCGTAATCAATATGAGATTTTCCAAGCGCCTTCACCTGCCAAACAATATCGCCGTCCTCTTATTGATCGCTGGTATGCTAGAAATAATTCCTTCAAAAAAGTTGCGCCAGTGGATCATCGCCCGAAATGGATACCTCAACGAGATTCATCAAATGGATGTCTTTGCTTCCATTGCAGGCGGAGACAGCTTCAGCGATATCTACGGGATAGAGCGGCTCCTTTACGTCTCGCTCCCACAAATTCTGGCGCTCCTATTGGGCAAAAGGCTGATTCTCTTGCCGCAGACGATCGGTCCCTTTCGCGGTGGTTTCGCAAAGTCTGTAGCTCGATACATTTTGAACCGTGCCGAACGAGTGTATTCACGAGACGATCGAGGTCTCGAAGAGCTGAAAGCCCTCGTCGGTCGCGGCCGAACCGCGACTAAATTTTGGTTTTGCTACGACGTGGGGTTTGTGCTGGATCCCATTCTTCCGGCGCACATTGATCTTATTGGCTTGCGTTCCATGACTGAGTGCACTAAGCCGCTGGTCGGTCTGAATATCAGTGGTTTGCTCTTCATGGGCGGATACACGCGCAACAACATGTTTGGCCTTCGGGTGGAGTATCAAAAGCTTGTCGACGATCTCATCGAATACCTGACCGTGAAGAAGGGGGCGTCTGTCGTCCTGGTCCCGCACGTCTTTGGAGGGGGCCCAGATTCAGAGGCCGATACGAGCGCGTGCGAGCGGGTTTATGAGAAGTTAAAGCATAAGTACCCGGGCCGTCTGGGCTTCCTCCGCGGCCGGTATAATCAGAATGAGATCAAATACATCATTGGCAAGTGCGACTTTTTTATCGGTGCCCGCATGCACGCTTGCATTGCGGCAGTGTCTCAGTGCGTTCCGGCCGTCTGCCTGGCGTACAGCGACAAATTTATCGGCGTCATGGAGTCGATCGGCGTCGCTTCTATCGTGGCGGACATACGCAGGCTGACGGCGAGCGAAGTCCTTAAAGTTGTCGAGCAGTCCCTTGACGACAGGGCCGCGATTCGCCAACAACTGGAGCAGAAGATGCCGGAAGTTAAGTCATCGGTGCTGAACCTGTTCGTGGATCTGCCAGGACTCGCTGGCACGCGGCCTGATCGACAGGTCGCCGTACCCTTCCCAGTCATAGCTGACCGATAGCATAGGCTTCCGCGATCATCAATAATGATGCTGTTGTGCTCCGAACATCGTGAGAGAGAATGACTGTCTACCAAATCGATCCGCTTCGTGATCCGCGCTGGTTAAATTTGATCGAAGCCCATCCGAAAGCGACGGTGTTTCATACGCCAGGATGGCTCGAGGCCTTGCTTCGTACTTACGGTTACCCACCAGTCGTTCTGACCACGACTGGAAGCGGCGAGCCGCTTAAGAATGGCTTAGTTCTTTGCAAAGTGTCGAGCTGGCTGACCGGTTCCCGTCTAGTGTCTCTGCCGTTCTCCGATCATTGCCAGCCTCTTGTGGATGAACCAGAAGATCTGCTGGAGCTATTGAAGTTCTTGGGAAATAGTGTAACCAACAAAGATTATGAGTATGTAGAGCTCCGGCCGCTCGTGGCATTTGATCCCGCGATCGAATCCGCAAGCCACGTCGCCAATAAGGATCCATATTACATACATTTTCTGGACCTTCGCCCTCCCCTTGACGTGCTCGTTAAGAATTTCCACAAGAGCTGCGTGCAAAGGAAACTAAAACGCGCCCAGCGCGAAGAACTGAGGATTGAAGAAGGGCGGTCCGGAGCGCTACTCAAGCATTTTTATCGTTTGATGATAATGACCCGCCGCCGGCACCGCATTCCACCACAACCATTCGATTGGTTTCGCAATCTAACCGACTGTCTCGGCGACCAAGTTGTGATCCGAGTCGCCTTCAAAGACAGCGCACCGATTGCGAGTATTTTCACGATAAATTACAAGAAGACTGTCGTTTATAAATATGGCTGCTCCGATGCCGCCTTTCACGATTTAGGGGGCATGCTTTCTCTGTTCTGGCGGACCATCCAAGTAGCGAAGGATCAGAGTCTGGAAGAATTCGACTTTGGCCGTTCTGAGGTGGAGAACGAAGGCCTGTTAGCTTTTAAGGATCACTGGGGATGTACTCGGGCGAGACTTCGATATTACAGATTCCCGTGGCGTCCTCTCACAAATAAGCAAAGCAGTGAAAATGGCTGGCGTGCGGGGCTGGCTGAGCAGGTTTTCTCTCGCCTGCCAGATTCTTGTCTGGTCTTAGCCGGCAAGCTCCTTTACCCCCATATTGGCTAGCGTTTTTATGATGCGCATAAATCGAGCATTTGTGGAACATTATCGCTGTCAGGACCAAGCAGCCGATTTTGGACCCCTGGGCGAGACCGCCGGGGCACCAGGCTATTTTCGTTTTGGCGCCGACGCGATCTGTTACGGGCAGGTAAGTGTCGGTTTTACTGCTGACGATGTCCGTGCGGAGCTGAATGATGCCCTTACCCAAGTTCAGGTCGAAGACGATAGGTGCCTGATCCCATTCGAACCAACCGAAATTGTAGAGAATCTCCGCCGCGAACGCTATATCGCCCACGATGCAAATGCAACGGGCAAAAATCCTCGCGACGGCTTTATTCGCAAGGCGTATTATGCTGCTCGCCCGTTGCTCCCAGTAGGGGTTCGCAAGCATCTACAGCGCATTGCATTGAAGGGTTGGGACAAGAAACCGTTTCCGTGCTGGCCGATTGATCGGTCCGTGGACAAGATTTTCGAAAGGCTCATGATGTTGGCGCTGGATTCACGGGGAATTGACCGGATCCCCTTCATCTGGTTCTGGCCGGAAGGCAAGTCCGCATGCGCTATCATGACCCACGACGTGGAAACAAGAACTGGTTTGGAATTTTGTCCGTCTCTAATGGATCTTAATGATTCATACGGAATTAAGTCTTCGTTTCAGATCGTTCCGGAGGGTCGGTATCGTATTGATCCGCAAGTCCTGAATGACATTCGGCGCCGGGGGTTTGAAGTCAATGTTCATGACTGGAACCATGACGGTTGTCTTTTTTCCGACCGAGAGGTTTTCCTGACGAGAGCGGCGAAAATCAATCAGGCAGCGGCAGAGTTTGAAGCGCAAGGATTTCGTTCTGGTGTGCTCTATCGGAATACGGACTGGTTCGATGCCTTTACTTTTTCCTACGATATGTCAGTGCCCAATGTTGGTCACTTAGATCCACAGCCCGGCGGCTGCTGCACGGTCATGCCCTATTTTATTGGACGAATTCTCGAAGTCCCTGTGACATTGACGCAAGATTACGCGCTCTTTCACATTTTGCGAGACTACTCGATTGATCTCTGGACGCGTCAAATCAGCCTGATCCTGGGAGGAAACGGTCTCATCAGCTCCATCGTTCATCCAGACTATATTATTGAGAAACGGGCGCGCGCAACCTATTCTCGACTGCTGGCTTCTTTGTCAGCTCTCGCGAAAGAGGAAAATGTTTGGCTCGCTTTGCCGCGAGAAGTGGATCGCTGGTGGAGAGAGCGCAGCCGGATGACGTTGGTGCAAAAGCACGGTCGGTGGGAAATCGAGGGGCCTGGCAAAGAACGTGCGCGGATCGCTTACGCGAATTCAAATGGGCAACGGCTCACCTACATCGTCGAGTAAGCCGAAAATCGACCGGGCGAAGAGAAATCAATGGACAACGACAAACATAAGGGACTAACTCTCAGCACAACTGAAGCTTCCAGGGATGATCGCCCCTTGCTTAGATTTGCTCTCTTCACCTCGTTGGGATTGACGTTGCTCGGAATATTCTGGCGACCCCTGTACATGTTGGCGGAGCTTTCCTTCCGGTTAGATCCATTTTCGCACACAATTCTAATTCCGCTTGTGAGCGCGACCTTCCTCTGCTGGCAGAGAAAGAACATTTTTGCGAAAGTGAAATTTGATCTCCCGTCAAGCGCGCTTCTTTTTTTTATAGCGTCGGTTCTCTGCTGGTTCGGTAGCAATTCCGCCAGGGTCCCCACCCCGTGGAACGGATTGTCTCTTTCAGTTTTATCGCTCGTCGTTTTTCTCGTTGGTTCCTTCGTCTTGTGTTATGGATTCCGAGCAGCGCGGGCATCTGCTTTTCCGCTTCTCTTTCTCTTATTAATGGTTCCGATTCCAGAGTTTGCACTCAACAAAATTATTCATTGCCTGCAATACTGGACTGCTGACTGTGTAGGGATAATCTTCGATGTGCTAGGGATTTCTGTTCACAGAGATGGCCTTCTTTTCGACTTGCCGGGCGTCAGTATCCGTGTTGCCCAGGAATGCAGCGGGATACGGTCGTCCATAGCGCTATTCATATTCGCCCTGTTAGCTGCCCAGCTTTCCCTCAAGTCGAACTGGCGCAAACTAATTCTTTGCGTGCTCCTCGTACCGATTGCGGTTGCGAAAAATTCCGTCCGGATCGTCACTCTCTCGTTGTTGGCGGTTTACGTAGACCGCGGCTTCCTTTCTGGGCACCTCCACCAGGAGGGTGGCGTCATTTTTTTTCTTATTGGACTCGCGGTGTTAATAGGATTTCTCCGATTGTTGGAGATGTCAGAGCGAAGCCCGCACTCTGGCCAAGCTCTCTCTGAGAAGGTCCTAGAGGAACGCGCCGTAGTATCGTCCCGAATGTCCTGAACCAAGAAACCCAGTGACCCTTATAGTTGGGTTGTTCCCGGGCTAAGCTGGAACCTAGGAATTTTCTAGCTCAATGACGAAAACGTTTTCCGTTGACCTCGATAATCGCCTCGCAATCTTAACCAATTCGAACGCCCTTCGTTTCCTTGAACTGGATAAACACCTTTGTATCAAGGAGTTATAGACTGAGCAAGCTGAGAATATCGAAAGCGTGGGCCGCCATCTTTGGAAGACTGGTTGCGATGCTACAAGAAGACTGCCAGTTCTATTGAGGGATAGCTGTCCCCGTTTCGAGCCCAATCATAGGGCCGCCCAAGCATGGCACGAAAACATGAATGTCGTTTAGGAGGGCGTCGAAAGTACTTAAGCAATCATTCTGTCTGAGTTTTGATCATTTTAGAGCCCCAAGGAGCATGAGTGCATCAGTCTGAAATGACCCGCCCGGGTGAGAAGGGTGAAGCTGTTCGCCGGCTTGGCTTCCTTTCCATTCCAATCGTGGTTGCGGTCGCGGCCCATCTGGAGTTTTCATGGATGGGTTACACTCCAACAGACGATGGCTGGGTATTAGCCGGGAGTCGGCGCATTTTGGCGGGCCAAATTCCCCATCGCGATTTTCTTGCGCTCCAGCCGGCAGGGTCCGAATTTTTGCACCTCCCCGAAGTAGCATTTGGAGGTGACCACACGTATTGGATTTCGCGCCTGATCGTCTGGCTTCAGTTCGCTGTGATCGCATGGGCATGGCCGGAGATTCTCGCTAAGCTGACGAACAGCAGGCCGAGTCGGCTGCAAAGCATTGCTCTCGGGTTCCTTTGTTTTCTCTTCACGAGCAGTACTCTTTTCCTTACCCCTTGGCCCACGATTGACGGTTTGTTTCTGGTCTCAGTTGGTTTGCTGCTCTGTTTACGCACAGGTTCGCTATCAAAGAGCCTTGGCTATTTCCTGATCGGTTTTTCTTACGTATGTAAGCAGAATTTTGTGGTAGTGTTCCCCGCTGCATTAATCCTGCTCGGTGACTGGAAAAGGATCAGGTACTGGGCGACGGCGATTTTTCCAGTCTTTATTTACGTGGGCTTTCTTTCGGTTTTTGGAGCCGTTCCCCATGCTCTCGCTCAAATTGCCGCGCAGAGAAGCATCATCGAGCACGGAATCAAGCCTTACCTGATGAGCAAACAGGTGCTTGCCGCCGCGGCGGTCGGGCTGGGTTACGCCAAACTCCTCCTGCGAAAAGGGAGCCGGACGCAGGATTTGGGAATCTGCCTGGGCTATCTAATTATTCTTTGCTCGGCGCTAACCCTCAGTGCCGAACTTTATTGGTTCGCTTCCCACACGGCTTTCGTCCTTTTCGGGTTTGTGCTTGGCGCGACGCTGGGGTTGTTGGCGCGCTTTGGCGCAAGCAGGGAAACGGCGACGGCCGGCATGCTGGTTTTGATTGTGACCTGGGCCATGTCGATCTCCATGGGATTCAACTATCCGATTTTGGGCTGCGGTCTATTGGTGCTTTTCTTGCTTCAGGCACCCTTGGCGACTACGGGGAGGTGGTTCAGTTACCCTCGCCTCTCTCTTATAGGCATGGCGGCCCTGTTGATAGTGAGTTTGGTGAGCTATGGTGTCGGAAGGAGCCAGCATATCTACCGCGATCGGGCAGCATCGCAATTGACCGCGAAGTTGGATGGAGTTCTCCCTGGTGGGGGGCTGCTTCGAACGAATCCAAACACCTATGAATTCCTCGCAGATTTGCGGCTTGCTACGAAGGAAGTCCGTGGATCGCAGTACGCGGTTGTTCCGGGTATTCCCGGTTATTGGGTGAAAGCCGACCAGCTCAACCCCCTTTTAATGGACTGGCCGCTTTCTGAAGCAATGCCCAATCCAAAAATGGTCGATCGATTGATCGAGAATCTTGCAGCTCAGAAAGGCAAGATTGTCCTGATCGTCGAAAAAGTTGAGCCCACAACGCTAAAAAAGGGATTCTTCCCCCTGAGTGAATCATTGTATCCGCCCGCTTTTTTGTCCTATGTTCGCGAGAATTTTCAGAAGGTCGGGGAGACAAGGTTTTTCGAGTTACGCCGATGACAGTTTTCCATCCGAGAGGATTCCTATGACCGCGCGAAGCTTCCTTGTGCTGTTTGTCTCGGCAGTATGCATGGCGATAGCGAATCTGCTCATGAGAGGCGGTTTGCTGAGGTTGGAAGGGCAATTCTCACTGTCGCTGGGAGGAATGCTCTCTCTGCTGCGTCAGCCGTTGTACGTCTCCGGGATCGCTCTGGTGGGCGTGGCTGGCATTCTGTGGTGTCGCATTCTATCCACCGACCGTCTCACCGTCAGTTATCCATTATTTGTGAGCCTTACTTACGTACTCATCACAGTAGGCGCTATGTATTTCTTCAACGAGAGAATGTCATATCAAAAGTGGATGGGCGCGGGTTTGATCCTCCTCGGAATGCTGATGTTAACGCGTTAATGAGTGCCATGACTGATTCACTTCCCGATCGGATGCGCGAGAAACCGGATGTGTCGGTTGTGGTACCCGTCTATAACGCCGAGCCGACGCTCCCGGAATTAATCGAGAGATTGCACAGTGTTTTGGCGGTGTGCAGCCGCCGTTTCGAGATTGTCCTCGTCAACGACGGCAGTTCCGACGAGAGTTGGAGAGTCATCCGCGAATTGACGCAAAAGCGCACATGGGTCCGCGGCATCAGTCTCGCGCGGAACTATGGCCAGCACAATGCCCTGCTCTGCGGAATTCGAGCAGCCCGGTATGAGACAATGGTTACTCTGGACGATGACCTACAAAACCCTCCAGAAGAAATCCCGAAGTTATTGGAACAGCTGGCCAAGGGATACGACGTCGTCTATGGCGTACCCCAACAGGCGCAGCATGGCCTGATGCGCGGTCTGGCATCGCAGATCACCAAGCTGGTGTTGCGCAATGCCATGGGTGCCGAGATTGCACGAAATGTGAGCGCTTTCCGGGCTTTACGGAAGCGAGTCTGCATGGCATTTCGACACTTTCAAGGCTCTTTCGTTTGTCTGGATGTCTTGCTGACCTGGGGAACTACGCGTTTTGCGGCCGTTCGCGTTCGCCAGGAGCCCCGCGTAACCGGGGTCTCTGGCTATTCCGTAGGCAGGCTCATCACTCACGCCTCCAACATGATCACCGGCTTCAGTGTTCTGCCTCTGCAAGTAGCGAACATAGTTGGCTTTGCATTCACTTTTTTTGGGTTTTTCATCCTGATGTACGTAGTGGGTCGATACTTCTTGCAAGGGAGCCCCGTTCCTGGCTTTCCGTTTCTCGCTTCTATGATTGCCATTTTCTCCGGCGCCCAGCTATTCGCTTTAGGAGTCATCGGCGAATACCTCGCACGGATGCACTTTCGAACCATGGAGCGCCCCACTTATGCCTTACATGACACCACTTTTAGCCAGGAGACAACAACATCAGGACTTCCGACCAATGCCTCCCCTTCCACCATCTCCGACGAAAACTGAATCCTCAGCCGGCGCGGAATCTCGTTGCCAATATCTTGACTGGGACTCCGAGTTTTTTGGGCGCAGGATTGGCTCGGTACGAGAAGCGCAACTCTCCTCCAATGCTCTTGTCGAAATCGAACAATGGTGCGCAAATAATAGGATTGACTGTCTGTACTTCCTCGCGGACTTCGGAGACCCGGAAACAATCCGGTTGGCAGAGGAGCATGATTTTCGCCTGGTAGACATACGCCTGACGCTGGCTATGAACCCACCCATCTCCCTCGATCCCGTCTCGTGTTCGAGCACCATACGGTCGAGCCGAATACTCGACGTTCCCGTCCTTCGGACTATCGCTAGGACAAACCATCGTGACTCTCGGTTTTATTTCGATCCCCACTTCCCGCGAGAGCGCTGCGATTCGCTATATGAAACCTGGATTGAAAAGAGCTTCCAAGGTTTGGCCGATGCAGTTTTTGTTCCTGAGTTGGATGGAAGACCGGCGGGATACATCACCTGCACCGTAAAACCGGATAAGTCCGGCCAGATCGGGCTCGTAGGCCTCGCCCCCGAGGCAAGGGGCAAAGGTCTAGCGTTCGAATTGGTTCAAACAGCCCTGCGCTGGTTTTCGTCTAGAGGTGTGAGACAGGTTACCGTCGTAACCCAGGGCAGGAATATTCGCGCGCAGCGGCTCTATCAACGGAGCGGATTTGCGACGGAGTCCGTTCGACTCTGGTACCACCGCTGGTTTGTCTCGTAGGAATAGTATGAGAATGAATCCGTTCAAAGTTCCGTTCAATAAGGCCGGACTTGCTGGCGCCGAATTGCGCTACATGCAGGAAGCGATCGAGCGCGGTCACATTTCCGGCGACGGACCGTTCACTCGAGAATGCGAATCCCTCCTTGAACGAGATTTGGGCGTCGCTCGAGCCTTGCTCACGACTTCCTGCACGCATGCTCTGGAAATGGCGGCTCTGCTGCTTGACTTTCACCCGGGCGATGAAGTCATCGTACCTTCGTTTACTTTCGTTTCGACTGTCAATGCGTTTGTGCTGCGCGGGGCACGTCCGGTCTTCGCGGATGTCCGCCCGGATACGCTCAATTTGGACGAAAGCCTACTCGAGCGGTTGATTACGCCTCGCACCAAGGCCATCGTCCCTGTCCATTACGCAGGCGTGGCCTGCGAGATGGACGAGATCCTGCGTATTTCCAAGCGCCACCGCATTCCGGTCGTCGAAGACAACGCTCACGGACTGTTCGCTCGCTACAACGGCAAGTACACCGGAACGTTCGGGGTCCTGGCAACCCAGAGTTTTCACGAAACCAAGAACTTTACCTGTGGGGAAGGCGGGGCCCTGCTGGTTAACGATCCAGAACTGTCGGAGAGGGCTCTAGTGCTCCGCGAGAAGGGAACGAATCGAAATCGATTCTTTCGTGGTCAAGTCGACAAATACACTTGGGTAGACATCGGTTCAAGCTACGTGCCTTCCGATCTCCTGGCAGCGTTCTTGAAAGCCCAACTGGAAGCGCGGGAGCAAATCCAGTGCAAGCGGCGGGGGGTCTGGCAGTATTACTGGCACAGCCTTGAAGCCTGGGCTCAGCGACGCGGTGTGCGATTACCCATCGTCCCCAAAGAGTGTGAGCAGTCTTATCACATGTTCTATCTGCTCATGCCTTCTCTCGATCAACGCCAGGCCTTGATCTCACACCTCAAGGAACGAGGCATCCTGTCGGTGTTCCACTACGTGCCGCTCCATCTATCCGAGATGGGATTGAAATGGGGGAGTGGCAAGGAGGATTGTCCCGTTACCGTGGATGTAAGCGAGCGTTTGTTGCGCGTGCCCTTCTACAATGATCTAAGCGAAGACGAGCAATCTGCTGTTGTGGAGGCCATAATTGAGTTTGACGGGTAATGTCCCGCGTTTTTCCATTTCACTGGTTCGAAGGCTTGGGAGCGAGTCCTGCCCTACAGGTGGCCCCACAAGCTGGGGAAGATCTATGAGTACCATATCTAGTGGAGTCTAGGAAATATATGAATTAGCCCTTACCTGCGGGAAGTCGAAGGGCTAACTGCTACCACCAATCTCGGAAACTTCAAGGCACCTAGCAGAAGTGTTTTTCATGCGTTCAGGCCTATCTGATTTTGGCGGGACCATCCGAAAGATGTTTCGTTGGTGTTAAGCCACTAAGTCTTTCGAATTCAACAATTTAACTAATACAGAAATTAAGCCTTTCTCTTCGCAAATTTCCATTGTGGCAGACCAATTGCCATGGTCTGTGTGTCCTTTGATTAATGGCGGTTGCTGATTCGGCCGTGCTTCAAGAGCCACGGTTTTTGGGAATTGAAGCGTCTCGCTGTGGCCTAACTAAGTCCGCGGATGGTAGCCGAGACGAATCAGCCATTCGAAATTAACGGAGACCATTGAGGAACTGCACCCATTCCGCCTATAAAGTGGCGGACAAAATGGCCATAGAAATTCAGGAGTTCCATATCTAGGTGTGAAGTGCTAGCTTCTCGGCAAGGAATCCTCTAAAACGGGCGGTGGTCATGATGAGTCTTCGGCGAATATACCTGCTAGGGCTATTGTTTTGCGCACCGCTCACGGCACTCGGACAGACGTGTTCTCCAACGACCAATCCGATCGTGTGCGAGAATTCGCAAGTCGGGAACCCGCCGAGCGATTGGGACGTCAGCGGCTACGGGGATGTGACCATCCAGGGATTTGCCACTGACATCAGTGTGAATCAGGGGCAAACGATCTCCTTTAAGGTCAAAAGCGCCGCCTCCTATCGCATCGATATTTATCGCATTGGCTACTACAACGGCAACGGGGCACGCAAGATCACGACAATTGGGCCTTTGTCGGCGCAGACGCAGCCGGCCTGCACCACAAATTCGGCCACGGGCCTTTTTGATTGCGGCAACTGGGCCATATCTGCGTCCTGGGCGGTGCCGAGCAATGCTACCTCAGGAGTGTATATCGCCCATCTAGTGAGAACTGACACTGGCGGACACAGCCACATTATCTTTGTTGTCCGCAATGATTCCAGCCAGTCCGCCCTGCTCTACAAAACTTCCGACACGGCTTGGCAAGCATACAACTGGTATGGCGGGTCGGGGTCCGGCGCTCCGGCGAGTGGCCAGAGTCTGTACGGCTGCTCAAGCGCTCAGTACAGTGACGCGTGCCGGGCGTTTAAGGTCAGCTACAACCGGCCGTTCGATACCCGCAGCCAAAGCATTAGTTCGTTTTTCAATGCCGAGTATCCGATGGTCCGCTGGCTGGAGGCCAATGGATATGACGTCAGCTATATCAGTTCGCTCGATGCCGACCGCAGCGGTTCCCTGCTCCTCCAGCACAAAGTGGTGTTGTCGGTAGGGCACGACGAATACTGGTCAGGCGCCGAGCGCTCCAACTTTGAGGCCGCACGAGCCGCGAAGGTCAATCTGGCATTCTTCAGCGGCAACGAAGTCTTCTGGAAGGTGCGTTGGGAAAACAGCATCGACGGAAAGAACACACCTTATCGGACTATGGTCTGCTACAAAGAGACCCACAACGGCGTCCCTATTGACCCGAACGATCCTCCGACGTGGACGGGAACTTGGCGTGATCCGACCAACAGCCCACCCGCAGATGCTGGCCGGCCCGAGAACGCCCTGTCCGGCACAATCTTCATGATCAATGCCGGGTCCAGTGCTTCGATCGTCGTCCCTCAGGCGGACGGCCGTATGCGCTTCTGGCGGAATACCGCCGCGGCGACGTTGGGGTCAGGGCAATCGTACACCACGCCAAACAACACGCTTGGCTATGAATGGGATTTAGATTTGGATAACGGGTTTCGACCCGCCGGGGAGTTCTGGCTCTCTAGCGCTACCTATACAGTCTCTGGGACACTGTTGCAGGATTACGGAAACAATTACGGCAACGGCACTGCAAACCATCATCTAACGCTCTACCGCGATCCAAGCGGTGCACTCGTTTTCGGAGCTGGAAGCGTCCAGTGGTCTTGGGGCCTGGATGCAAATCATGATGGCATTTCCACTCCAACGGATATAAATATGAAGCAAGCGACCGTTAACCTCTTAGCGGACATGGGAGCGCAGCCAGCCACATTGCAGGCTGGCCTGGTTTCGGCGACAGCCTCGACCGAGACAACTTCTCCCACCTCGATTATCACCTCTCCGTCGTCGGGGAGCAGTGTAGCCTCTGGCACTCAGGTTACCGTAAGCGGCACGGCATCGGATGCTGGTGGCGGCGTGGTGGGCGGTGTTGAAGTGTCCGTGAACGGCGGCGCTTCCTGGCATCCCGCTACTGGCCGAGGGAGTTGGAGTTATACCTGGAAGCCGACAGCGCCTGCGACCTACACCATCCAGAGCCGCGCGGTCAATGACAGCGGCATTCTGGAAACACCATCGTCCGGCGTCAATCTCAACGTAACTGCCTCGTCGAGCCCCAAGTACACGATCACCTTCGACGATCTCACGTTTCCGAACCGCATTCTAAGCGGCGAATATCCGAGCGGTGTCATCAACTGGTCGTTGGGAGGCTGGTGGCTTTCGGGGCCATATGGGCTCTTTACCGGGCAGAGCGTCTCGTTCTATGGTAGCGCTCAGACCACCGCCAATTTTGGCATCCTCGGGCAGTTCCGCCTTCTGAGCGTAGATGCGTACAACGGCGGTTCCGGCAGTTCGACGGTTACGCTCAATTGTCCAGGCCAGGCTACCGTGCAGACAATCGTTCCAGCGGGGCAGGCCCTAACGCTCCAAACGGGCTGGACGGGCGCTTGTTCCCCGGTGACCGTTTC
>Ga0137390_10003295_pt1 | contig 13155 bp, 16 predicted proteins | sample 15con2h24AmetaG_FD_104937 | JGI IMG/M metagenome (GOLD analysis project Ga0137390, IMG submission 104937) | Vadose zone soil microbial communities from Angelo Coast Range Reserve, California, USA - 15con2h2.4A metaG | ecosystem: Environmental > Terrestrial > Soil > Vadose zone > Saprolite... | reverse complement strand
TAGTCATAACTAGCTACGGAGAAGGATAAAAAGAGTACGCTAGAAGAGGGAAAATTAACCAGTGAGTGATGGTACTTTCGGGGGGGGCGAGGTCTTTTATACGTCGCCGTGGGTTGCAGCACTGACACGGAGTCGAGAACGTACTAAAAACGGGGACGGGACCATTTCACGGTGATCAGTTGGTTACGGCCGCTTTCCAACACTGTGGCTGTAACTGTTTACCCGCCTCGCCGCTGTTGCTAGGGACGATGGCGCCCGGGATCTCCTCGAATCTGCAAGGCAGTGTATTAAAAACATCGATATGCATGACACCGCGGGCGAAATTCCAGCGACCAACTGTCAGATCATGATGGCACCGTGTTTCTATTTGAAGTGGGGCATTGAAAAAATCAATGGTGGCTGTTCATGGGCGTGAAATGGCTGATGCAGGATCAATCACAGGCACATTCTATCATTTTTTCCTTAGATCGACATGATCATGCTAGTAGGTGTGGCACAACACAGTTACCATACTCGTACTCGTACCATAACTTGAGGAGAAACCCAAAATCTAACTCGGGCCTGAGACCTAACCCGAGAGTGAATCCGAGTACTATCAGTCACCCTAACATCGGACCCCCCCCCTCGTTCGTGTTGTCACGCAGTGTCACAGGGGTTTTTTGACACCCCGCTCGGTTGGTCCCAACATATGTACGCACACGTGATGAAAGCAGCGTGATCTCGAGATTTGTACTACGACGCGACTCGCCACATGTTTGCCATTTTTGTGATGGATACAAACTCCGACTCGGCATTTCGTCGGCAGACGTGACAAACCACACTTTTGCTCTTTTCATGACACAGCATAATTCTCATTCAAAAAACATACGGAATATGTTAATAGACACTCCTAAATGATGTGTATAAAATTTGGTGACAATTGGATGAGAGGTAAACAGGAAAATTGAAAAACACGAACGAGGGGGGGGGTCCGATGTTAGGGTGACTGATAGTACACCGGAAACAGCACAGCCCCACTCATCTGTGAGCCTTTTCGCGGCGCAGCGCGTCTCAATTGTCTTTTCGCTCACTCCGTTTCGGACCCAGGTCATTCGACAAAGGGTTCCAGCGTACAGAGCTCCGTCGCTGGTCTTTTTTTTTTCATGCCGTTATTCCAACTCCCCGTGGCGGTCACTCTCGCAAGTAGTGCCTTCCTTAGTTTGGCTTTCCGCGGTTTATCTGCCTTGAAGCGCGGCAAAATCGCCCTTCCCCTCACTTCAGATAGTCCATTAGAGCCTCAACACGACCCATTCGATGTCACCTCGCCAGAAGATATCATTGACGGGGAACCAGTTGACGAGAGCAGTTTCTGGGCAAACGTACGTTCTCTTGTCGGAATAAGAATGTACTTGGTCTTATGCTTTCTTAGACGAAGCTACGGGGGATGCTTCTTGTAATTGCCGTTGTTGTTATCGTGTCTCTACAGGCAATTTCTTTGGGTTATGCCGTCTATTTTTTGTCTTCGAAGGCAACCACAGCCACGCGCGTGCTTCACCTCCTCTTCGCCATTTATCTCTCGGTTCTCGCGGTTCAGTCCGTCGGAAAAAACATGGTCTACTCGCATACCAGGAACATTATCCACCTCTCTGTCCTCACAACACTCGCGTTTGTGCTTCTGGGATCCACTGCGCTCATCCCTCGTGACCATACCACCATTTCGGCGCCAGCTGAGGACTCTCAACCTTACGGTTTGGAAGTCGTCTGGTATGTCGTACTTGGTCTGTATACGCTCTCCACCGTCGTTACCATCACCACACCGCTCGGTCCTGCTCTCCATTTTCCCGTCTCACGCATTTATTCCGAGAAAACTGTTGCTGCCGTCACAAATCAGGCCGTGGATAACGTTTCCGGTGCTACAGGTCGGTATCTCTTGGGTTGATAACCTTAATAACTAACTCGCGCTAGGTGCTTCAATTTGGGATACTCTTCTCTTCTCGTATACAACCAAGGTTGTCCTCCTTGGTAACACCGCCGAGTCGTTGAATATAGGTGACCTACCTATCGTCCCTGGGTCAATGCGTGCCACCTATCTCTTCCGTTCCATGCGCTCTGCTTTGTCTACGATACGCCTGAGACGACTTATATTCTGGAAGATTCACCCTGGTGATGGCTGGGAGCTCGCATACAGACTCGCATATGTAAACAGAGCAAGCTTCATGACACAGATGGCGCTCGCTGCATTGGGAGCAGTGCTCTACTATGCCCCTCCGTTCTTTTTGCAGAAGTTGGTGAAGTACCTCGAGACGGATCCCGAAAGGCACGACCGAAGCTGGGGATGGTTTTACTCTTTCGGCATGTTTGCGACAACCGTATCTCTCCATCTGAGTGAGGCCTACACTCTTTCTCCCGTATCCTGGGACTGATTTTACTTTGTATCAGTTAATGGCCAGATGTGGTCTCTTTCAACAACAACGCTGCAGGTCAGCATGCGCGTGCAGTTGAACTCGATTCTGTTTGCCAAGACACTTGTTAGAAAAGACGTCGCCTCATCCTCCGGTCTGTCGGAGAATAAAACCAAGGACAGGAACGACACCGACACGTTATCAGACAGCTCCGAGAAGAAGGACGAAGAAGGGGACTTCTCCAGTAAGGCACAGATTATGACGCTCATGACGACGGACGTGGATCGGGTCAGCGAATTCAGTTGGCACATATTTACACTCGTTGGTTCGTCCCGTGCCATTGTCATTCTAGCAACTGCCTTCTTACGCTGCTACCGAAGACTCCCCGATTGAGATCATTATTGGCACGATTTTCCTGTACAAATTACTGGGCTCGTCTGCTTTTGTTGGACTCGCTGTGACATGCCTGTTCCTCCCTTTGAATCATTTTGCTGGAAAGATCGTCGTTGGTGCACAGGAAAATCTTATGAAGGCGAGAGATGAGCGCGTTGCTCTGATGAATGAGATTTTAGGGGCCATTCGGATGTTGAAGGTATTAATCTATTTCGCTGCTTTGCGGACCTTATTGGTGACCTTGTCAGTTCATGGCATGGGAGCGCAACTTTGAGAGGCGTGTATTGAAAATCAGGGAGAGAGAGCTGAAGTTCCAGAGGCTCAACTATATCATCGAGGTATGTTCTTCTATTGCCTGAAAAGAAATGGAAGAAATGAAACGAATGTGTGCTTCCGTAAAGGTCCTCTGGAACGGGATTTGGTGAGCAAACCTTCCCTCTTTGGAGCTGTACCTGATCTAGGGTAACAGGAACGCTTCACCCATGGTTGTAACACTGGTAGCCTTCTTCCATTTCGCCGTGATTAGGAATCAAATTCTGACACCTTCGGTGGCGTTTACTTCGGTATGTTTTCTCTCCTTGGTATGTTTAAATAAGACCTTGATGGGATGTTGTTGCAGGTCGCCGGTAAGTCCAGGATACTAAAGCAAAAAGCTCAGAGCTAACCTGATTCGATAGTTTTCTCCGAGATGAAATTCGCGCTGAACGCGCTTCCCGAAACGTTGATCAATATGCTTCAGGTATGTTCTAGCGAAGCCATGCCCTTCAGTCTGCCCATTCCCTTGCAGTCTTTCGTTTCCCTCCGACGCATCGAAAAATATCTTCAGTCCGCTGAAGTCGCTCTTGTCCCGCCGCTTGGCGAGAATCCTCCGCCAGTTGCATTCCATGGCGCCACTGTGACCTGGCCACAGGACCGTGCGCGCTCCGGCACTGCTAGCACGAGTGCCATGTCTAGTGTCTCAACTACTCCGAGAACAAAGTTTATGTTAACGGATTTGAATATCGACTTCCCCAAAGGCGAGTTGACCCTCGTCTGTGGCAAGCTGGGTAGTGGTAAAACCCTCCTGCTTCTCGGTACGTATTATTTTTGTCATTTATGCATCAACAGCACTTATCGGAGGATAGCACTTCTCGGGGAAGCGGATTTCCTTACTGGTCAGGTCCTATGTCCCAAGACACCTCCGGACGCGATAGCGTCCTTCGCAGGTGTCGTTCCTCCATCGGATGAATGGGTTATCGACGGTGTCTGTGCCTATGTTCCCCAGGTAAATTCGAGCCCTTTTTCTCCAGCGATCATGTTTACATCTGTCTTTTTCAGAGCGCATGGCTGCGCAACGCTTCGATCAAAGGTAAGAGCCTTGTACTTGCCTCCTCTCGTAAATGCCGAAGACCTGTGTTGCATAGAGAACATCCTCTTTAATCTTCCATACGTCGAGGAGCGTTACCGGAGAACCCTCGAAGTTTGCGCACTTGTGAATGACCTCAAAATTCTTGAGGATGGCGATGAGTCAGAAATTGGGGAGCGCGGGGTGTGTGCAAATTCTCTCACCTCACTTACGGTCAAAATGGCATACTAAAGCGTTCCACAGGTCAATCTGTCCGGTGGACAAAAAGCCCGTGGTGAGTTCGCTCTATAGAAAAGTACTACATCCTAAAATGCAGGTCTGCGTCAGTTTCTCTTGCACGAGCCATCTATTCTCGCGCTTCTATTCTCCTCCTAGACGACGTCCTTTCCGCTGGTGGGTACCATGCTATACACTAAATTCTTGAGCGTCCACTGATATCTGGGTTGTAAGTTGATGCACACACGGCCCACATTCTGTACTTCGAATGTCTAAAAGGTGACCTTATGCGTGGACGGACTGTCATCCTCGTCTCTCACCACGTGCAGCTGTGTGCTCCTGGCGCCAGCTATATCGTGGCTTTGGAGAACGGCCGTATCCTGTATAAAGGCGATCGCCACGGCTTTCAGTCTTCTGGCGTGATCAACAGTCTTGCACATTCCGGTATTGTTGAGTCCACAGGAAGGGAGGAAACTGAGGCTGTGGCCCGCGATGCGAAAGAAGAATTCCTTCTGGTCGACAAGGATGACGGTGGAACCAGCTCCACGAACACTGAAGTCCCATCAGAAGACGGTTCTATTGGTGGTGTGAGCCCTGTCAATGCAACCGTTGAACGTGCGAAGAAAGGGCCTCGCAAGTTGGTTGAAGATGAGACAAGGGCAGTGGGTAGGGTTGGTCGCCCAGTGTGGGAGACTTACATCAAAGCATATGGCGGGGTTCCGTACTGGCTTATCTTCGGCGCCTTGTTCTTACTCGCAGCTGTGAGCCCGGTCGCAGAAAATGGCTGGTTGAGGTATGCCCATCATCCGAAACAGCAGTGCCAGAGTTAAGGGACTTTGTGTAGTTACTGGTCAGGGTTCTCACTGGGTAATCGTGAACCACGGAGTCCGATGTACTACATTGGAGTTTACGCAGCGGTGAGCACCTGTGAGCTTTTCCAAGCAAGATCTCCATTCTCATCTCGTCTTTCGCCACAGATCACCAGCATTGGTTCGTGCTTATGTTACGGGTTCTGCCAAATTGTTTCTTATTCCCTTGCCGAAAAGGTCTTGTCCTCACGACTATCCGCTGGTACATCCTCTGTTCGTATCGTAGCGCCATTCCCGATGTGCATAATACTTACCTCACATTAGACACGGGCTCGATCCATGCATCGACCGTACTATACAAGAGTGAGTTGCATCTTTATACTCACATGTTCTGTATGATGAGCGTTCTGTTGTAGGGCTCTTGGAAACCGTCTTGTTTGCGAACATCCGGTTCCATGACACTATCTCCCGTGGAAGGCTTCTTAATCGCTTTGGGAAAGATTTTGAAGGTCACGGCTCCTCTGTGATCCACGGCGCACACATCTCACGTCGAACCAGGTATCGATAGCAGCCTTTCAGATAACTTTGGTCGTAGCGTAGTCGGTTCACTCTCTGTCATTACGACATTCCTCACTATCAGCATTGTTGGTGGTCCCCAATTTCTCTTATTCATTATCATCGCCGGCGCTCTATACTGGAACGGTGAGTACTTCCCAATCGCATCATCACTGACGTTCTGAAGCTTTTTTCGATGAAGTTTCGAAGGTGGGTTGTAGCAGCACACGCCTATGTGAGGGAAGTATGTGACTCGTCATCCAAAACAGATTTATGGCCAAACCTCTCGAGACCTACGACGGTTGGGTATGTCACCCAATCTCTTACATCTCATTCATGGGCCCTGGTCTAATATCCTCAGATTCGGTCACGCGGTCACCCTTGTACTCGATTTATGGCGAAACGATATCCGGAGTCACCATTCTACGTGCTTTTGGGGCATCCTCGAAATTCCTGCGTGATATGTCGAAGAGTGTCGATACGGTAAGATCATAATGATCATTCGAGAAGAGTTCCTAACCGTGAATGTTAGAATACAAGCCCATACTATTGGATGTGGGGAGGTGAGCATGAGAAGCGTGCGACATAATTAAGGTATGCTTTCTGATGCCTCATGCAGTTAACAGATGGCTTTCCGTCCGCTTAAACCTCTTGTCGGCTGGTATCGTTGGTCTGGTGGCCTTCGCAACGATCCTCACGCCGACCATCGACGCTGCGCTGGCTGGTTTTATTCTCGCGTTTGCCTCCACTGTTACTAGCGATGTAAGTGTTGGGTTTGTGACACCAGACGACGTGCTAATGTCATTCGCAGATTTTGTTCATGGTAACGTCGTGTTCATGACCTCGCTGTTAGATGCTGATAGAAGTGTGATTAGGTTCGGCGGTTCGTCAGCCTAGAACAGTCGATGGTGCGATATGTCTGGTTTTCTGGGAACTGATGAAGCTGATTTCATATGAAGGTTGCCCTTGAACGAATCAAAGAGTACTCCGAGCTTCAAACAGAGCCACCCGAGTTTGTGGAGCCTGGCCCGCCGGCGTTATGGCCATCCAAGGGAGAGATAGTGTGCCAAAACCTCGTGATTAGATACGCAGTAAGTTCCTTCGATGTCCTCATCCTCGTCTTCGTCTCATCCCCTGCCATTAGCCTGACCTTCCTGATGTGCTACATAACTTGCGTTTCACCATTAAACCTGGAGAGAAGGTTAGCGTAATTGACGAAGAGGGTAGCCCCAGTTAACCATCTCCATAGGTTGGCATTTTAGGTCGTACTGGTTCGGGAAAGAGTACCTTGGCTTTGTCGTTCTTCCGCTTTGTTGAAGCCACCGCGGGTCGGATCCTTATTGATGGCCTCGACATATCCAAAATTGGTTTGACTGACCTCCGGAGTAGACTGACGATCATTCCTCGTATGTAACATGTCAGACTTGAGATACCCGAGCAAGAGCTCACTCGCATTTCAGAGGATCCAACCATCCTGAGCGGCACTCTACGTTCCACTCTGGACGTGTTTGAGGAATACCAAGACGCCGAAATTGTAAGCGTCAGTTGTTGCTGCCCACTCCCGCTAAACTCACTTGTCGTTTTTAGTATGAAGCACTGCGTCGTGTTCATCTGATCCCATCTGGAGACGAGGAACCACAGGAGGACAGTGTCAGCGTCAACGTGTTCCGCGACCTTGACTCACCTGTGTCTGAGAGTGGAGAGAACTTCTCTACTGGGTAAAAGAATCACTCTTTGTGTTGTTGAAACCATGTTCTCAACCCTCCCCTAGCGAGAAGCAGTTACTCTGCATGGCTAGAGCCATTTTAAAACGATCGAGAGTACTCGTCATGGATGAGGTTTGCAAATTTACCCTCTGTCTTGCCACCGACTGAATCGCTGACACGCTTGGATCAGGCAACTGCTAGGTAAATCATGCAGTCTATCTCCGGATTGTCAATTAAAGCCATTCGTCAGTGTTGATTACGCCACCGACGAACTCATAAGCCAAACCATCCGACAGTAACTATCCATAATTTCAACCCACTGCTTTTAATGTTTCTCACACAATCTTGTCAGTGAATTCGCAGAGAGCACAATTCTTACCATTGCACACCGTCTCCGCACTGTGATCGATTACAACAGGGTATGTCTGAGAATGATTGTTGCCAGACTCGGAGTTGTCGTCTCAAGTTGATCACATCCGCCAGGTGATGCTTCTCGAAGAGGGGCGCATAGTGGAATTTGATAGCCCGGCTACGCTCCTTTCCAACCCCAACTCCAAATTCTATTCGCTCTGCAGGGCTACTGGCAAGAGCGAATTTGCCGTGCTCAAAAGAATGGCTGGGGCCAGGTAAGACAGGGCCAAAACTTGGCAGGTGAGGCTCAAATTGGTAACCGACGTGGTGTTGTTGGTTCCTGCTTGTGGGGGTCACGTATACATGCTCGTGATGGTCGATTCCAAAATGCTTGAGAATTGTCATTTATTTGTTTTCTATAAAATTCTGAGATGGGCGGGTCAATGTGAGATCATGATGGTGTGGTGGGACGCGGAGCTACCAAATAAGCCAAGAGTGTCTCACACTCAACGTGCCACCGAAGACACATCTTCACAGCGAACAGCAACGCAAACGACCTCGCAGTGAATCCAGAATTGCTTGATTTGCCAAATTTATCCTACGCGTATACCCTTCCTTCGTAATAGCAGTAACTTCATCTCTATCATGCTCTCGCGACGACCAACAAGCGTGCTCACACTACTCGCCGTCCTCTTCCTCACACACACCACAAGTGCCGTCAAATTCGCCCTCCAGGCAGAGCGCTACCCACCAGCAAAATGCATTTGGAGCGCGGCCCACGTAAATGCGCTTGTGATCGTCACCGCGAACGTCGGACCTGGCGCCAACCAACGCGTCGACATTGAAATCATCGACTCGAGCTCCGAAAAGAACGTGTACCTGCACAAGAAGAATATCAACGGCGAAACCAGGCTGGCCATCACGGCCCACGCGGAAGGCGAGGTTGGCGTGTGCTTCAAAAACTACATAGACCCGGGTGCGTTTTCCGTATGCTACTAAAGGGAAACAGAGGACTGACGCGTCTGTCGGTGTGGGTAGATGCTCCCGCACGGGGCGTGGAAATGTCACGTATTATTGATTTGGACGTTGACATAGGTGCAGATGCCGTGGATTACAAGTACGTTTCTCCCACTACGTCTAGAGTGCTGCATTTTAAGTCCTGACGTGTAATCACTGGCAGTGCAATTGCGAACCAAGAGTCATTATCGGGTCTCGAAACTGAGATGCGCAAGCTTGAGGGCATCGTCAAGGAAATCGTAGAAGAGATGGACTTTCTCAAAAAAAGAGAAGAACGATTCCAAAGCACGAACGGTAATGTTTTGCCACGTTTCCTTCTACGTTGGCTGACGTGGACTTGTAGTATCAACAAACCTTCGCGTGCAAAATTTCGCCTGGTTCACAATAGTGGCGCTGCTCGCGCTCGGCGTATGGCAGATAATGCACCTACGTTCGTTTTTCAAGCGAAAATACTTGATTGATTGATTGGGTACTACTGGTACTTGTATCCCTTTTGTCTTCCAATAATATACGGACCACAGCTCGATGTAGCCCATAGCCCAAAGTTGTCGGGTGATTTACTTTCCGACCAACACAAGTGCACTCTAGCCATCAGACAACTCGTCCTCTTCCAGAAATCCCCTCAGGTTGAGATCTCGCGCGTGTATACCGGCATCTTCGTCTATTGCCTCCCTACCTTCTTTTCCGCCTTGGGGCACAGAAAGATCTGTCAGCCCACGCCATCTCCGTACTTTAACGTTCAAAAGCGCCTCGATTTCGTCCAGCGATGCACATTGTCCAAGCTTTGTGCGAAACTGGGGGAACCACGGACGACGCCGGCTGCGGAGCATTACTGAAAGCATTAGATCCATGTGGCTAATACCTACCACTGGTGTTCTACAAAATGTCTGATATGAGTTTGAATTGTCTTCAGTGTGGCAGTGCCAGAGTACATTCTGCAAAATTCCAGATACTCCAGAGATACAGACACGGGATCAGGAAGTATACCCTCAAATAGGCTGTTCTGAACGTCAGAATCGCATATATCTCGATCTAAGTTGCACTCACTAGGGATTGCCCAGGAGAGTTTCCCCTACCATGACGCCACTTGCGCCAGTATATTCCTTGTTGTGGAGCACATCATCCCAGGTACGTACATTCCCATTGCTGATGACCGGAATGTCAACACCCTCTACGAGGGCCTTCACTACGGAGAGGTCGGCTGCACCTTGCCGTCGCCGGCGGGCAGAGGGGTGTCGAGCGTGCAACGCGAGGAAAGCTGCGCCAGACGCTTGGAGATTACTCGCAAGTGTAAGTGTCGAAGACACCGGACTGCAGCGACGCAATTTGGCGGAGACAGGGACACATAACGAGTGCGAGAGAGACGAGACTGTGTAAGGGATCAACGTTAAGAACCATGGGGATTTTGCGGGGGTTGCTCACCGATGCCTTGGACGAGGGGCCAGTCCCTCTTTCCGAGCAAGTACGCCCCGAAATGTTCCTCGCGAGCGTTGTCTTGCGGACAGCCAAGGTTCAGATCTGCTCCGCTTCGCACGGAAATGCATCAGAGAGACGAACTTTTCATGATGGGATAATTTTGTTCACTTACCGATGCCGTCACAGAGATCCACGACGGTCTTTGCGCCGCGAAGGATCACATCTTGATCATTTCCGCAAACTTGGACTATCACGGGTCCAGTGGAAGGACGGCCTAATTCCAGCGAGCGGCGGTGGAAGGCGAGATAGTCGGGGTCAGAGAGAAGACGAGCCGGCCTGAGCATTTCGGTATATGTTAGCGTGGCGCCGTGATTGTGCACGAGGGCGCGAAATGGCGTGTCTGATTGGTCCACCATCGGCGCCGCGATATAATTGAGATCCAAGTTGGCCGCCATAGAGTGGCCCGGCGAGTGCGCGCACGACCGACAGCAGGGGCGCCACTAACCGGTGATTGATGGTGTGTGAGTGATGATGACAACAACGTGATCCAGGACGAGGACGCGCGATGCCCTGACACTCAAATTTTCCCATCATCAATCCAAAAATCTCGTCTGCACGGTACGACAACAGATCGGACGGTACAGTAACGATGGTTGCCGTTCTTCCCCCAACCGCGCGTCTCCCGCCCATCAAGGCCCTCAACGATACGCCAGTAGGGCTCCTACACGAGGCCATCCGATACCTCCAGAGCGTTTACAACCCCGAAATCCGCAGTTCTCGGCGCATCAACCACAATTCCGCTCAGAGAAGGTCGCACTCGGCCACCGGACCAACCAACGACGCTGGGCCGAACGACGAGGCCACGATGGAATCGATAAGAGCCGACGCGTTCGAACACGCGTACGCGGTGCGCTGGCTGACCGCGCTCGTCGCGCAAAAAACCGACAAGGCCACGGCGGTCGACGACGGGGCGGAGCCAGACGTGGAAGCGCTCGTCCAGTCCGCGGCCGCGCTGCTGGCCGTCTGCGCGGGCGCCGCGTCGGCTGGCACGCACACGCGCACGTACGTGCTCTGCGGCGTGCGGGTGCAGCTCACGGACGTCGCGCTGCGGAACGACGATTTTGGGAGCGTCGGCGCGCAGACGTGGGGGAGTGCGTGCGTGTTGGCCGAGCTGATCGCCGAGGCGCCTGCTCGATTCGGGTTGTGCTGTACGGGCGAGGACGCTTCCCTCCTTTGCGATGGTGGTGGACCCCAAGTCAGAGGAGCTGCTACCACGCGCGTCTTGGAGCTAGGGGCGGGCACGGGCCTCGTCAGCCTCACTATCGCTAGGATCTTGGAGAACAGCCGCGAGCGCGACTCATGCCGTCCAGAGATCGTCGTCGTGTCCGACTTTTATCCGACTGCGCTGGAGAACCTCAGGCTGAATATCCAGCGCAACTTTCCCCCTGGAGAAGACGACGGTGCTGATTTTGCGCCAGCGCACAATCTGTCGATTTCGGCGCATTTTCTGGACTGGGAGGACGCGGCGGAGCCCACGCGGTCACTCCAGGCGCCATTTGATGAACCATTTGACGAGGTGTTTGGCGCGGACATCGTATATGAGTTGGAACATGCCATGTGGATCAAAGCATGCCTCAGGCGTGTTCTCCACTTGACCGGTCGCTTTCACCTTGTGATCCCGTTACGTGAAAGGTTCGCGCGCGAGTCGGCTACCGTCGAGCGTGTCTTTCCTCGCGCCGATGATACGCACAGGGCGATGGAGGTGGGCCCTACCTTATGTATAACGCAGAAAGAAGACATCACATGTGAGGCATGGCCAGACGGGAAGGGCGAGGTGGAATACGTTCATTACACGATCCAGTGGTCGGTAGGTGGTGACAAATAGGGCAGGTTTACATGAGGAGTGACGATTCTGTGCTCGAGTACAGTCAGCTGATATCAATTTTGTGTCTATGATAGAATCGTTAGTAGGAACAAAATCAGACCTCCGCATATAGCTCGAATTCCCAAGGCAACCGCTGCGATGAATCCGCCTCGCTAAACCATATCCTCTTTAACCTGCATGTTGCGTAGATCTTTACAAAGGAGACGTGCGAGAACCTTGCGCTAGGCAGCTCGATCTCGTGCAGCCTCGCGTCTTCCTCGTCGTCATCCAAGTTCCGAAGTAGGGCTCGTGATGAGAAATGGGAGAGTAGAGTGGGAAGATACATGGTTATGGTACACCACGAGGTTAAAGGTGTCGTAGAGGCCGACGGGAAGGAAAGCGGGAGGTGTAGCAGCGGGGGTGAAGTGGCCTTCAGCACAGGTTCATTCTGTCGGCAAAACACCGGTCAGCGGGGGAGCTCAGGATACACCGAAGCAAGTGCGATATGGAGCCTGGAACGTCGTACGTACTAGATCCTGCGGAGGATTCGATGCGCGGAAAGACGATACCTACCTGGAACGTTGAACATCGTACAACACCCTCCCTTCCGGTCTGATCAACCAAGCCTAGATCGAAGGACCATGGCCTGCCCATGTTCCGTACCTGAATGTGCACCCAAGGATGTTTCAACCCCAAGTCGCCCTCCCGACCCATACGGGTGCGAACCCAGTCATGAGGAGGACACCGAAGGTAGGTCTTTGTTAGACAAGGGGATTGTACATGTAGCACCGTCTGGGTGAGCGTATATCCCATCCTTTCAGGGACATCCTCTGAGCCATCGCCACTAGCATCTGTCCCCACGGGGTGTGGAGAGATGAGCGTGGCTGGAGGCGGTGGTGTCGGGGTAGACTTTGAGTCATCAAGGAAGCAGATGAATGAGTCGGCTGGGAGAGACGGATCCGAGTTTACAGACCACAGGTACAGCGGCTCACTACCGGTGGAAGAAAACAAAGAAACGATGGCCGGTTGAACAAAGCGGGAGAACATCGATTGTCCTCGAACTGAAGGAACCTCACCCGGTGACGCGACTTACCCACGACTG
>Ga0137390_10003289_pt1 | contig 13162 bp, 13 predicted proteins | sample 15con2h24AmetaG_FD_104937 | JGI IMG/M metagenome (GOLD analysis project Ga0137390, IMG submission 104937) | Vadose zone soil microbial communities from Angelo Coast Range Reserve, California, USA - 15con2h2.4A metaG | ecosystem: Environmental > Terrestrial > Soil > Vadose zone > Saprolite... | reverse complement strand
TGGGATACAGAGATCACAAAAAGATCATAATGATGGACTTAAAAATCACAATCTAATCACGATCATGCACCGCTCTTTTGCAAGGCTACCAGGGTCTCGATAGATCTGAACAGCGCAGAAAGAGGGTGAGCAAGGCTACGAGGAGAAGTGCATCTGCCCGACAGTGGTATGGGCCAGCAGTTGTTGAGCGTTGCGCCACAGCAGCTTCTCTTTCACCTCCGGCTTGAAGTAGTCGAGGGCGTCGAAGTCCTTGAGCCAGCGTTGGGGCGTGATGAAGGGGTAGTCCGAGCCAAAGAGGAAGCGGTCCTGCAACCGTGTGGCGGCCTCGCGCAGCAGCGATTCAGGCGTGTACTTTGGTGACCATCCGGAGAGATCATTGAACACATTGGCCTTATGCTGCACGATCGCGATCATCTCTTCATGCCAAGGCCAGGAGGGGTGAGCGCCGATGATGGTCAGGCCTGGAAAATCAGCTGCCAGAGAATCAAGGTAGATGGGACGTGTGTAATCGAGTTTGATGCCCATGCCCCCAGGTGTACCTGCTCCCAGTCCATTCGTGCCGGTATGAAAGAGTGCGGGAACGCCCAGTTCTTGAATTTTTTCCATCAACGAGTAAAACGTGGGATCGTTGGGATAGAAGGCCTGTACCCCTGGGTGGAATTTCGCCCCTGCCAGCCCCAGGTCTTTCACGGCGCGTTCGATTTCCTTGACGGCGGCTTTTCCTTTGTGTGGATCCACGCTGGCAAAGCCAATAAACTGCTGTGGGTAGCGCTGCACGATGGCGGCAATATAATCATTCCCCAGGGGTGGCAGACCGGTAGCGGTTTCTGCGTCCCAGGCCAGCAGAACACCAATCATATCGAGTTCCGCGTAGTCGGCGGCAATCTGGTCGATATCCTTCAGTTTGACCTCGGTGCGGAAGAAGCGTTCGGCAGCTTTAGCGTACGGGCCGAGCGTCACCTGCATAAACTCCGTCGTTGGCAGGTGGACATGAAAGTCGATGGCGCGTGGCATACCATATTCCTCCAAATGGGTACTTGAGCAAAGCTGTATGGCTATGCTATTCTCTATTATAGTCTCGTATGCACCCGTGTTGTCCAAAATCCGACCCAGCAGAGGGGCAGGTTATAACAACAGGCGGCCGATGAGTGTGTCCTGCTCGTTGCAAAAGGGTGGTGCATCGGCTGAAGCTACTGTGTTACAATGGACTCATTGGGACATGTCTATGGAGATCACCTGGCGTACTTCCACAACGAGGGTTGAGCAAACGATCTTCTCTGTAACTTCAACACGTATTTATTACTATATTGCAGTTCGTTCAATGACTCGTTGCCACTAGCAGTGTCACCAGAAGCGAGGGAAGAAACCATGATGCAGCGTAATCTTTTCATCTCAAACGGCTCGAGGCGCGCATGGTGCAGTGTCCTCATAGTCGCAACACTTGTCATACTTCTCGTAGCCTGTGGCAGTAATACGAGTAGTTCAGGTTCGGGAGGAACGACTCCAACAAGTAGCGGCAGCGGAAATGGTGGTGGGAGATACGGCAGCGGTGGAGGGACGACGCCGACAGCTAGCAGTACCGGCAGTCTCATTAAAACGGCGACGGCCACGGTGAGTGGCAAATCGGTGACTCTTCTTTCCAATACCCAGGGCTTGACCCTCTATTACCGCACCTCCGATGTGCCGCCGTCGACGGTCTGTAGCGGTGGGTGCGCTGGAGCATGGCCTCCCCTGGTCGTGTCCGGCTCAGGCACACCTACAAGCGCAACGTCCCTGCCAGGCACGTTAACGGTCGTAGCGGATGCCAACGGCAACCAGGTCGCGTACAACGGGCACCCACTCTACACCTATTCGGGTGATACGGGTCCCGGCCAAACGACTGGCGAAGGGGTTGGAGGGGTCTGGCATGTCTGCACACCGAGTCTGACGTAGGGATATCGTTCTGTCGATGCTTGTACAGGGTTGCAGAGGGGTAGAAGGAAGCCCTGGGGCCCCTTTTCCGTCATACCGTCGAGTGCTCATGATAATACACGACATAGCCAACTTGGTCAGGGAATCGCCGGTGAATTGACTTGCTCTATACTTGACTCTATACTGAATGTCATATAGCAGTTACGGGTGCGAGAGCAAGGAGATTTTCCAATGTCATTTACCGAAGATGAACTCCAATCCTTCAATACCATTCTCGAACAGAGACTAATTGCTCATCGGCGAGATATGGAACGCGCTTTGGACCAACGTATGAATGAGTACCGCCGTGAGCTTGATCAGCGGCTTGTGACTGTGCAAGTAGATGTGCAACGCAGCGTATCTCTGAAACTTTCTGATTTCCAGATCCGACTTGAAACCATCCTGAGTGAAAAGCTGAATGCACAGCCAGCACGAATAATCCAGACATTCAACAGCGATTTTGAACAGAGACAACAGCAATTCGAAGGCAAAATTGATCGCATGCTAGCCGCCCAACTTCTAGGCATTGAGCAACTTATTAATCAGTATTCATCGCGACATGAGGCTGACGATTTCGCAATTACGACGGGCGACCCTGCACAATTAGAAGCGATTGAAGTTCAAACAGATCTGTCCTGGGAGGATTTGATGGATGTCATTGGGAAGGCACTTGATGATCGTCTCTCGATGTTGAATGATGCAATCCAGAGATCTCTGAAAAGCCTTGAGCAATATATGTCTGTAGGTCTTCATAGTCTGCGTGATGAGTTTTTGCGTAATCAAACTCGGGTGCGGGGACATCAGGCATTATATGATGAGAATCCAACAAGCATTCAGGAGGTATTGCATGGGATTGAACATCTCGAGCGTATTATAGAATCAATGCAAGTAGCAATGACATCAAATCATGCATTGCTCTCTAATCGCCTGTACCATCATCAACAACTGCCACTTGAGCGCGCTCATCCTGCTGGTGATCACACTCGGTCAATGCCTAATGGTGTGAATAAGCCTCTTGCGATTACGGACGAACGTATTACGAATGGTTTGGAGCCTGGAGGAATTCCAGGACAAACTGAGATGGAAGAGCAGTAAGAGCCATAAATTCTCTGAATATGTGAGAAATTAGGAGGAAGCTTCCTTCCTTTCATATTATTGATAATCGTAAAAGCCCCGGCCGCTTTTCTTACCATACATTCCCGAAATCACCATACGGCGCAGAAGGGGGGGTGGTGCATACAGCGGCTCTTTGTATTCCTCGTATATGGCCTCTGCAGCCCAAAGAGTGGTATCGAGTCCGACGTAATCAAGCAAAGTAAATGGCCCCATTGGATAACCACAACCCAACTTCATGGCTGTATCGATATCATCGCGTGTAGCCATGCCGTTCTCTAGCATGCGGATGGCCGCCAGCAGATAAGGAATGAGCAAAAAGTTGACAATGAAGCCCGCTGTATCTTTTGCCAGCACAGGAGTTTTCCCCAGGGAAATAGCGAATTGCTTGACGGTCTCAATCGTCTCTTCAGAAGTTGAAATTGTTCTCACAACTTCTACCAGTTTCATAACCGGTGCAGGATTGAAGAAGTGCAGACCGCAAACTTTGTCCGGGCGCTTAGTAATCGCTCCCATCTGTGTGACGTTCAATGAAGAGGTGTTGCTCAGAATGAACACATCCGGTTTCAGGATTCGGTCCAGGGTGGGGAAGAGACGCACTTTTTCTTCCATATTCTCTATCACAGCCTCAATCACGAGATCACAATCAGCAAAGTCTTCCAGGCTTAATGTCCCGTGCAAACGACTGCGATTTTCATCGACCTGTCCTTGTGTAAGCTTTCCTTTGCTTGCCATCATATCCCAGGCACTTTGGATACGCGCCACACCCTTGTCAAGTAGCTGTTGGTTAACCTCGCGGACAATGACTTCGTATCCTGATTGTGCGCAGGTTTGCGCAATACCAGCACCCATCAGGCCACAACCGACAACACCGACTTTTCGTATAGTCATTGACTCTCACTCCTTATCTATGAAATTACGGATTTCCCTCGCAGGACCATCTTCAGTGCCAAAAGCAATCGTGTAGTGGTTCAAATTAGGGAAATTGACATAACGACAGTTTTTGATGCCATGCTGGATAGCTGCTGCTGCTTCCTCCGAGAGTAGTTGGTCATTATCAGTAAACAATCCCTGACCGGCCCGTAGCAAGAGTGTTGGTACTGTCACATCCCTCCACTGTTCTTCGGGTTTGTACTCGTATAAATTGTATTTATTATCCTCGATTATACCTTCGCGGAAAGCTTTTGAGACTACTGATCCATCGCTCTTAGGGTATATGTCGTGTTCAAAGTAGAGATCGAAATAGGGATTCCAGTAAGGTCCGAGGAATGGAGCCGCTTTTAAACGTTGCATATATTCCTCGAATGAGGCAACCGGTGTACCCAACCGATTAATAGAGGCAGTAAGCCAGGCAGGCTGTTCCTCGATTGTTTTCCATGCTACCGATGCGCCAGCATCGATTAAGATGAGTTTACTTAATTTCTCTGGATAATGCGCTGCTAAATAGAGGGCAATAAATGCACCTGAGGAATGTCCAGCTACTACAGGACGATTCAGCTCCCATTCATCTATCAGTTCGGCTAGATCAGCAGTATGGATGGGGATGCTGTATCCACTTTCGGGTTTATCGCTATCGCCTCGTCCACGCTGATCATAGGCAAAGACACGATGATCGCGAGTTAGGTCGTCAGCAAAAGCTTGAAAACAGAAAGCATTGGCCGTTAAGCCATGCACAAAAATTATTGGAGGACCTTGCTCACCCCATTGGACATAATGAAATGTGAGGTCTCCTGCGACGATAAATTCATCGCAAACTGGACTGATTGACATGGTCTGCTCCTTGTTCTTGAAATGAGCACCACTTGTCGATCATTGCCTGGATTAGAGGTGCACCTTCTTCGTAGCGCTGTTGTGGTGAGCGCCATTCGACTTTTCCTCCACGGGATGCTATTCCTCGCCAAAAAACGTTCTTTACTATGCCCAGGTAGCGATCCATGTCCGGCGCAAATAGAAGTGCTCTGTTGCTATCTTCCATGTAGAAATAGTGACCCTGGGTGGTATACCACTGACGTATATTCGACTGTGAGGAGACAATGAGGTTATGCAGATTATTGTCGAGATCGTATCCGCTTATTCCCCAGGGGAAACAGTGTAAATGAGCATGGAAGACGGTTTGCTTGAAAATGCCATGTTCCCAGAAAACCACCGGAGCGTAACAGTGTGTGAAAAATCGCTGAACTTCTTGTTTCAAAGAGAATAATTCTGCATCGAGTTTGGCAGGAACTTCTCCATAGCAGGCATAGTGCTGTTTCGGAATAATTAAGATGTGACCCTCGACCAGCGGAGCGTGATCGGCAGCGAGGAGAAAATTTGGCGTTTCTTTCAGAATATATGATATTTCGGTACGCATACAAAATGCGCAGTCGCTACCATTTGATTCAGTATCTAAGGAGGCATTGCTCCCGTTTAGCATGCAGATTGCTCCTTCAAGGATGTTGTTGAAGTGACACTTTGAGTATATCCCAGAGTTAAGGGCCTTAACAAGTGCTGTGCTGCTCAATTACCCTGCATGACGGAATCCAGCTTCAACCATTGTGAGTGGTTGCCCTTCGCCCTGTATACCAACATCTACAACTTCAGCGATAATCAACGTTGAATCTCCTGCTTCGGCTGTGTGGATTACTTCGCAGGCAACCCAGGCAAGTGCATCTTCGAGAATTGGACAGCCATTTGGACCCGGGTGGAATGTTATATTTGCCAGCTTATCTGGATGCTGCAAGGCCGATTTACCGAGTTTGCCTGCTAGTTCTCGATCTCCTGAACGCAAGACGTTGACAGTAAATTTACGACTGCGGAGAATCATTGGCAACGATTTCGAGATATTCTCAACAGATACAGCGAGCAATGGCGGATCGAAAGATACTTGCGTTAGCCAGTTTGCTGTAAATACGTTTACTTCACCTTCATTAGCACACGAAACTGCGTAGAGGCCATAGGTGAAGGTGCGTAAGACTTGTTTTTTTAGATTCGGGTCCATTTATTACTCCAAGGATTTCCTAAATATAGGTATTATGTTTGGGATTTCAATATTTACATCGGAAAAGAATCATATTCTATTGTAGCCTCTCAAAAAGTCCAAAGGAAGGGGATGACTGAAAAAAGCTGCTTGTGCTCCGCACAAAAGAATATAAATCTCCCATGCCGGGCTCAAACAGCTTGTATTTCAACTTTTCTAGCTTCGCAAATGGAATTGCTACTTTTGCTAGTTGGTATCCTCAGCAATAGCGGCTGCGAGACCCAGTGCTTCAACGATATGACCCGCGGCAGCCACGACTCGAGCGGTACCAATAACCGGTGCTATTGCAATGAGTGTGCCTATTACACGTTCTGGTACAACGCCAGCTTCACCGCTGACTTTGAGATTCATCAGCCACGAGGCTGGAGCCGCGTCCAGAGTCGCAAGGGCCGCAATGCGGACGAGCATAAACGTCTCAGGGTCGAGGCCAGATTCTTCAAGTGAGCCCTCTGTCATGCGCATCAGTACGTCCAATACGCTTAGATCGCCTTCGGAGAGTATTTGCAAAGTTTCGTTGGGATTTGCCATTGTGTAACTCCTTTTAATCTTTATTCCTTTGACAGGGTTTATACCTATCTATTTGGAGATAACTATACCATCTATTGCAGTGTACTTGTTCGGGACAGGTAATACATCCTTAAAATACACTATTTTTGTTCTGTGCAATCCGAGAAGCGCATATGTTCTGGTTGATTAATGGTAGTATATTTACACCAGTCACCTACGATCACTGCAATGCAGCAGTCAGGCGGGAGACTTTTACCCCTGCCTTGAGCAGATCTTCATAGTCCAGTAGACTAGAGATAGACGTTTAAGACGCCTTGCCATTTATAACACGATTGCTGTATGATGGTTTGTAAGTTGACCACATCTATAACAGCTGACGAACAAGATGAGGTTCTTGCCTGACAACGTCCTTGAGGCCGGTAGAAAGATAGCCGTAGCGCTAAGTCCATGCAAACGCCGAAAATCATCCCGTTGACGCCATCACATGCAATACCTGATACTATGCCGAGTCTTCCAGCTACCTGGCCGAAGAACGCTCCTTCCTACTTTCATGTCCTGGGCAAACCTTCTGGCGCGACCTGCAACCTCGATTGCACCTATTGCTTTTTCCTCACCAAGGAGAAGCTCTACCCTGACAGCCGCTTTCGTATGACTGATGACTTGCTGGAAACCTATATTCGCCAGTTGATCGAATCGCAGCGCGCTCCGGAGGTGACGATTGCCTGGCAAGGCGGCGAACCAACCTTGATGGGGCTGGACTTTTTCAAACGTTCAATGGCTTATGTCAAAAAATACGCGCGTCCAGGCGTTTCTGTCCAGCATACGATGCAGACAAATGGCATCCTCTTGAATAAGTCCTGGTGCGACTTTTTCCGCGAGCACCACTTCTTGATCGGGCTGAGTCTGGATGGTCCGCAAGCGATGCATGATACCTACCGCGTAGATAAAGGTGGTTCACCCACCTTCCACAAGGTGCTGCGGGCTGCTCGTCTCTTGCAAGAGCACCAGGTAGAGTTCAACATCCTGACCACAGTCAATGCCGCCAATGCCGATCATCCGTTGGAGGTGTACCGATTCTTGCGCGACGAGATCGGCACCCACTTCATGCAGTTTATTCCGATTGTGGAGCGCATCAATGAGCAGGGCGAGATCGGCTTTCAGGAGGGGAACCAGGTGTCCGAACGCTCGGTGAAGTCAGAGCAGTGGGGCACCTTTCTGATCACGATCTTCGATGAGTGGGTGCGGCATGATGTCGGCACCGTCTTTGTACAGATGTTTGATGCAGCGCTGGCATCCTGGTATGGAGCACCCCCCGCGCTGTGCATTTTTTCGGAGACGTGTGGCAATGCATTAGCGTTAGAGCATAACGGCGACCTCTACTCGTGTGATCACTTTGTCGAACCGAAATATTTGCTGGGCAACATCAAGCAGCAGCATATGATCGAACTCGTGGCATCTGACAAACAGCGGCAATTTGGGTTGCACAAGCGCGACTCACTGCCGCGCTACTGTCGCGAGTGCGAAGTGCGCTTCGCCTGTCATGGTGAATGTCCCAAGAATCGCTTTATCGAGACACCAGATGGCGAGCCTGGGTTGAATTACCTGTGCGCTGGCTACAAGGCGTTCTTCATGCATATCGGGAAGCCGATGCGCATCATGGCCGAGTTGTTACAGCGCAATCGCGCCCCGGCGGAGGTGATGCTGGTGCTGGCGGCAGAGGAAGCGCAGTTGCAGAAGGCTTTCGCCAAAGCGGGACGGAATGACCCGTGTCCGTGTGGCGGTGGACGCAAATTCAAGCATTGTCATGGACGATAGGAAGATCTATTCTCTGCATCAGTGCAGAGCTATTTTAACTCCGGTACATCTATGTCCTTCACATTCTGAGCAAGTTCATCTTTATTATCTTCTAGCTTCGCACCTCCAAGGCTGGTAATCGAAGGTAAAAGTACTATGTAATTTGTAATGATTGCACCCAAGTTAAGTAAATTAGAGGCGCTTATAGCCGCTCTTACAGGTTTTTTTCGTGTAAACAGTATATTCAGAATATGCTGTAATAGGTGCTGATTCATCGAAAGAACTTTTTTGAAAGAATTTGGCAAGTGAGGACGTAATGTATTCAGTAAAAAATCGTGAGTTTGTAGCGAGTGAATTTAATAGCGGGGTTAAAGTCTCAAGAATCTCGTTTCGTGGACAATTGGTTTTAAATACCCTGTGGTTTGGCCTTAATGCACAATCGTCGGCATTGTTGCCTATCGTTATACCAACGCAGATTGTGCTATTTATATCCTCGAATCAGGTGGGAAGTGCGCAACAGGTGCTATTTCTAAGCTGGCTTATGATAGCAGGTTCGATCATTTCATTGTTTATGCCGCCTCTCATAGGGAAACTTTCTGATCAGACATCCAGTGGTTTTGGGCGCCGCCGCCCTTATATTGTAATTGGTGGTCTGCTGCTGGTATTGAGTACACCGTTGCTGGTAGATGCCGGTAGTATGGTTATATTTGTATCCGGACTTGTACTCTTACTGGCGGGGAAAAATATTTTGACCCCTGCTTATCAGAGCTTGATGCCGGATTGCGTGCCGAAGGAGCAAAGAGGAGTGACTGCTGGCTTCGTAGGTGGGATGACAATCCTGGGAAACGTAGTAGGGCTGGGTCTTGCAGCGTGGTTACTTGGTGGGATAACTCAGCATGCCTATAGTCTGGGTATGATTCGATCTAATGCAGGCATCTATTATATGGTGACAGCGTTTCTCGTGCTCGTGGGTGTTTTTGTGACAGTGTTTGGGGTACGTGAAATTCCCCTATTGACACAGGGGCATAGATTGAGCTGCAAAAGAGAGAAGACACTGCTTGAACTTGCCCAGCGTTTCATGCAAGAGTGGGCCGAACCCTGGCGTAACTATAATTTTAGGATGGTGTTTCTGACCCGTGCATCTCTGATACTGGGGTTGACGCTATTCATGACATTCATTGAGTATTATTTTGCCAGGGTACAGCATATTGCAAATTTTGTGCTGGTAACGGGAATCGTGGCGATGATTGCGTTGGGCGGGGCGGTAGTAAGTGGTTTAGTGTCCGGTATCCTGTCAGACCGCTTCAAACGGCGAGCTCCAGTAGTATGTGTGGCTACATTGTGCATGAGTCTGGCTTCACTGGCGTTTGTTATTTTTCCAAACAATCTAATAACCTGGCTCTGGCTTTTAGGAGTGATGTTTGGGTTAGGATATGGGGCTTATACAAGTGTCAACTGGGCTTTGTCTATCGATGTGTTACCATCACTAGAGAAAGCAGGGAAAGATCTGGGTGTGTGGAATGCCTCGACAACGTTACCTACGATTATGGCTCCGCTGTTAGGAAGTGTGATTATCAATGTTGCTGCTGGAGCGGGGCAAACGGCGTTGGGTTACAGGATGGTATTTGGAGCAGCAGCGCTTTTCTTTTTTCTCGCCTCAGCCGGGATGTTGTTTGTGAAGAAGTAACATGCTGCGACATTCGTTGAATAGATAGCCTCATTTGGCCCAGCTTTTTTCTGGAAATGGCTGTACTATCCAGGCTTCTTTTATTGTAATATAGCTATGATGATGCAACCTTTCATTCTTGGTTCTGGTTCCTGGCGTTCGTACTTCAGGGATCATGATGTGAACAAATGATGGTGAGCGAACGCGCAAAAATCGAACTCTATACCGCTGCTTCTCCAAAAGCTGAACTGCATGTCCATCTGGAAGGTTCGATACGACCAGCTACACTCTTAAAACTGGCGCAACGCAATGGAGTGCAACTGCCTGCACATACTCTTGCAGATTTGCAAAAGTGGTTCACCTTTCGTGATTTCGATCATTTCATCGAGATTTACTTTGAAATTTCGAGTTGTTTGAAAACAAGCGAAGATTACGAGCTAATTGCCTACGAATTTGGTGCTAATATGGCCCGGCAAAATGTGCGTTATGCCGAGGTAACGTTCTCACCCAGCACACATCAGTTCTCATTTGGAATCCCTTTTGACACATTCTTTACCGGAATGTCACGCGGACGTCTGCTGGCGCAGAAAGAGTTTGGGGTAGAAATCAGGTGGATCTTTGATATTGTGCGTGACATTCCAGATGGGATGCTCAATCGCCGACGTGCCGAATATACGCTGGCAGTCGCTTTGGAGGGCATGGATAATGGTGTCGTTGCCCTAGGACTTGGTGGAGCAGAGGTTGGTAATCCGCCTGAGCAATATGCAAAATGGTTTGAAAAAGCCCGTGAGGCAGGATTGCATAGCGCACCACATGCGGGTGAGACGGTTGGACCTGATAGTGTGTGGGGAGCAGTTCAGACATTGAGCGCTGAGCGACTCGGGCATGGAGTAAGATCGATTGAGGACCCTGTTCTCGTTACCTATCTCGCTGAAAAGCATATCCCTCTTGAAATATGTCCAACAAGTAATGTGAAGTTGGGTGTTTATACTGACCTTGCCGGGCATCCATTACCAGGTCTTTATTACGCAGGTGTGCCTGTTACTATTAACTCCGACGATCCGCCATTATTTAACACAACGCTTAATGACGAGGTAAAATTACTGATTGATCCATTCAATTTTGATATCGATACGATCAACGAGATACTACTCAATGGTGTGCGCTATAGCTTTCTGCCTGTACAAGAAAAACAGGCTCTAGAAGCTACATTTCAAGCTGAAATGACGAAATTGCGGCACGAACTTATGCTATAGTCTGGTTGTTCGTTCTCACTCAAGGATTTCACAATGTTTCATGGACTCAGTACCGTGGCGTTTGCTCTTGCTGCTTCGCTAACATGGGGTGCAGGAGATTTCAGCGGTGGACTCGCTACGCGCCGTGCTCAAGTTTTGAGTGTTGTTGTGGGTGCGTATGCCGTGGGTCTCATTATGTTAACTGCTCTTGCCCTGGTATGGTCTGAACCATTTCCTACAACTCTAGATTTAATGTGGGGAAGTGTGGCAGGTTTGGCGGGCGCCGTAGGGCTGGTAGCCTTCTACCAGGCGTTGGCAGTCGGTCGGATGGGCATCGTTGCTCCGATTGCCGCAATGCTTTCTGCTGCATTACCTGTACTATTTGGTGCGTTTTTTGAGGGGCTACCAGGACCACTACAACTCATTGGTTTCGTGCTTGCTTTAATTGCTGTAGGACTTATCTCGGGCCTCGGAGTAGTGAAAGGGCGTCCTAAGGGTTCAGGTCTGGCATTACTGGCGGGGCTAGGTTTTGGAAGTTTCTTCATCCTTATCAGCCGAGTCAGTAATGGTGCCGTTTTTTGGCCACTTGCGGCTGCAAGGCTCTCCTCTCTTCTCTTTTTGCTTTCTGTTGTACTCATCAGGCGCCAGAAGGTGCTACCTGAAAAGTCAGTCTGGCCTGTGGTATTTTTAGCAGGAGCGCTCGATGTGGCAGGGAATGTATTCTTCGTGCTCGCGACGCATGCTGGGCGACTCGATGTCGCTGCGATCCTCTCATCTTTGTACCCAGCTGTAACCGTTCTATTGGCAACTATTATTCTCAAGGAACGAGTGACTCGATTACAGGCTATTGGTATATTTGTTGCGCTGGTGGCAATTCCGTTGATCTCGATATGAAACGCACAAGCAGGGTACTCCCAGCGCAATCCACATACTGGAGGAATACCCTGCCGAGTATCTGCTCAGGAATTGATACTACCCTGCTCTTGCTGGCGCAGCCTGTAGCGTTGTATTTTACCGGTGCCGGCACGAGGCAACGCATCGCAGAACTCAATGGCGCGTGGATATTTATAAGGGGCGATGCTTTGCTTGACGAAATCCTGCAACGTCTTTATCAGAGCGGTATCTCCGGCATAGCCAGGCTTGAGCACCACGAACGCCTTGACGATGGTACCGCGTTCCACATCGGGCGCGCCTACAACAGCACACTCTGCCACGGCAGGATGCATAAGCAAGGCTCCTTCTACCTCCGGCCCAGCAATGTTGTAGCCAGCCGCGACGATCATGTCGTCTGTGCGCGCCTGGAACCAGAAGTAGCCATCATCATCCATCATATACGCATCACCAGTGAGGTTCCAACCATGCTTAACATAAGTGCGCTGGCGTTCGTCGTCCAGATAGCGACATCCAGTAGGTCCCTTCACACCCAATCGCCCAATTTTGCCGGGTGGCAACTGTTGACCGTTCTCGTCAAGGATACATGCCTGGTAGCCCGGCACCACTTTGCCCGTGGCACCGGGGCGCACTTCGGCACCGGCTGAAGCAATAAAGATATGTAGCATCTCGGTGGAGCCGATACCATCTACCATCTCGATGCCGGTCGCTTCGCGCCACATCGTGCGAGTAGAAACCGGTAGCCACTCACCCGCGGAAACACTTTGCCGCAGCGTCGTGAGATCAGACCTATCGGCGATTTCCGCCATCTGGCGATAGAAGAGCGGAGTGGACCAGGCGATGGTCGCTCGGTAGTCTCTAATAGCCGAGAGAAGAGTTTCGGGCGTCAGTTTCTCTAGCAAGACCGTCGCGGCACCCACACGCATCGTGAAAATAAGCAATGCGCCAAGCCCAAAGGTAAAGGCCAGCGGAGGCGTCCCAATAGAGATA
>Ga0137390_10003286_pt1 | contig 13174 bp, 13 predicted proteins | sample 15con2h24AmetaG_FD_104937 | JGI IMG/M metagenome (GOLD analysis project Ga0137390, IMG submission 104937) | Vadose zone soil microbial communities from Angelo Coast Range Reserve, California, USA - 15con2h2.4A metaG | ecosystem: Environmental > Terrestrial > Soil > Vadose zone > Saprolite... | reverse complement strand
GGCGGGTTCGCGAGGACGTAATCGGCCTTCAGATCCTTGTGCTCGTCAGCGTGGAAGCTGTCGCCGCGGGCGATCCGCGCGTCGATCCCACGAATTGCGAGGTTCAGCTTCGCGAGGCGCCAGGTGGTGTGATTTGACTCCTGACCATAGATGGCGACGTCGCCGACGCGCCCGCCGTGAGCCTCCACAAACTTCTCGCTTTGCACGAACATGCCGCCTGAGCCGCAGCAGGGATCGAAGACGCGACCCTTGTACGGCGCGAGCATCTCAACGAGTACGCGGACAACGCACTGGGGAGTGTAGAACTGGCCGCCCTTCTTGCCCTCAGCCGAAGCGAACTGACCCAGAAAGTATTCGTACACGCGGCCGAGGACATCTCTCGAGCGGTTCGCTCTGTCTCCAAGGCCGATGGTCCCAATGAGGTCGATGAGTTCGCCGAGCCGCTGCTTGTCCAAGGCCGGGCGGGCGTAGTCTTTGGGGAGAACGCCTTTGAGGGTCGGATTGTCGCGCTCGATGGCGCCCATAGCGTCGTCGAGGAGCTTTCCGATCGTCGGTTGTTTGGCCTTATCTTGTAGGTACCCCCAACGCGCTTCCTTCGGAACCCAGAAGACATTCTCCGCGCGGTACTCGTCCGGATCCTCCGGATCGGCACCGGATTTCTTGTCGGCCTCGAGAGCGCCGCGGCGTTCCTCGAAGGAATCGGAAATGTACTTGAGGAAGATGAGGCCGAGAACCACGTGCTTGTACTCGGCGGCGTCCATGTTATTGCGGAGCTTGTCCGCGGCCTGCCAGAGCTTGGGCTCGAAGCCGAGCGTCGCACCATTCGGCGAGGTCACCGCTCTCCCTTCAGTGGGCTTCTTTTCGCGCGGATGTTTCTTGTTGCGTTCACGCATCAGCGCCTCCGGCATTCTCGCCGGCCCTTCCTGGATCTGCTGCTCGATTTACCCTGGAGATTGCGACTCCTCTTCAAGCAGAGATCCTATGTTGGTGGACTGTCCCCCCTGGCGGCACCCGCGACATCTTGAAGGCACCAACGCTGCTGTCAATTAGTGGCTTTATCGCACGAGTTTGACCGTTCCACTATGAGGGGCCTTGATTGCTAAGATCAGCTTGAGTTGCGCTGACTCGCGTCGTTGCCGCTGTCTTTGGCAGCGTGGTGTGAGGACTGCTATTTGAAGATTTCCGGGCTGGGGCGAATCCAAAACGGAGTCAAAAATGCGACTCGTTGCCTTCAAGGTTGACGAATTGGACATCATGGTTGCTGGCTTAATGTACGAAGCCAATGGTTGGCTGCCGACGGCGCGACAGAAGGACGTGCAGAGCCGTTCGCTGGACGAACGCTACCATGCGGAATTCCAGATCCTGGCGCGGAAGATCGACACTGTTCTGCAGCAGGCGGGGGCGGCAATCGTCACTGATGGTACCTGGAAACAGTCGGCTACCCCTGCACCCTGCGTAGACGACCCAGCTTCGCAACGATCTACTTCTTCCTTTTCTTCTTTGCCGCCTTCCTTCTTGCGGCCGCCTTCTTTGCCGCCGCTCGTTTCTTTGACACTGCCTTTTTTTTCACCACTGCCCTCCGTGCCGTCTTCCCCCAATCATTGCTCATTGTGCATTCTCCTTGAGGAGATCTTGTGTCTTGAGGGCATTCCTGAACCTGGCAACAGAATCGCGTGCCGATAGCAACAACACGCAGACGCCGCCAAGCATCAGAATGAGTATGACCGTGTCTCCCACGTTCTGACGGACAGCGGTGGGCGGTGGTTGCGCCATCCGGTCTGCCATTCGAGTGATGAACCGCACTAGAGATAACGCCAGCAGCGCGACAGCCATGTTCGCGTAGAACTGAAAGTGACGGTAGAGGCCATTCCGCACATCATGAACCAGCAGGCGTTTCTCGCTCGTGACTTTCGACCAGTCAATCACAGGCTCATCAAAGAGCCACTTGCGCGTGCACAGCGCGCGAATGCCGCTGACGACGAGACCAAGGGAGAGGGATGTGAGCGCGACGAAAAGGAAGACGCCCACGTTCTGATTCTCCTTTGACGCGGAAGTCATCCAAGAGCCAGCCTGTTCCGAGACGTAGGAGAGGGCCCAGAATGCCAAAAACCCAGGAGCGACGAACGCGATCAGGACACCGAAGTCGATACTCGCCGGTTTGACTTCATCGGCCATGCTGTGACCCTATATCGCCGCTAAGCCACAACAAGTTTTTCTCACCAGGAGCCGAACGTCGGATCGAGCCTCCTCCGCCGCCGTGGAGCGCTGAACTGCCCCCTCGGTGATCGGAGAATTGATCGGGACGCCGCTTGGATATTCCCATGGGACACGCGGCAAGGTCGTGACGACCAGCTCGTTCAGCCACGATGCCCCTCAGGGTCGCTGGCGAATGTGAGTTCGAGTCTCTGCCAAAGCACCTACGACCTGACGATCACCAAGCTTTAGCATGAATACACGCGCCGCGCGGCCGTCGGACAAGTTCCTTCAGGCTTCTAGAGCAATGGCCGGCCAGGATCTTCCGGAACGGGATCCGGACGAAATCCGGTGTGGGCTCGAAGGTCTGCGTCCAGGACGGAAGACCCTCTCACCGTGCGCAACCGGAGTTCGCACACGGTTTTTTTCCTGCTGCGGAGGGCAGCCGAACTGATGAGCTTCAGACGTTCAGGAGGGCTATCGCTTGCGGCGACGCGGGCGGGACTTTTCATCTTCCGGGTCCACGTCCTCATCGTCCTCGGGGTCCTCTAGCTCTTCCTCATGCTCCAAATCCTCTTCTGGATCCACCTCGTATTCGGTGGTGACGACTCGTCGGATTAGTTTTGGCTCTGCTTTGGGCATTTTTGCTGCCTCCTTTCCGTCGCATGCTACGGCGGCCACCTCAGCCTCGCCATGCGCACCCGATACAATTCCGCGACGGCGAGTCACACGAGACGCTCGTTGACGAAGGCGGGATGCAATTCGTCGCTGGGTTTCAACGGTGGGCGAGAGGCCCAAAGTTCGTGCTACGCGACCTGCGATCACGAATGATTTCAGTCCGACCGATTGCAATCTCCGGACGAGTTGTGCGACCCGCTCTGTGGTTAATCGCAGGCGAGCCTTAGCCATTTGCTCGGCGCGAACCGACTCTTCGAGCGCATGTAGAAGGCCTTCGACGGCGGATCCAGCACTCATCGTCGTGGCGGGCGGTAGCCCCAGATCTGGTAGTGACCGCAGCACCAGCAACGCACCGCGATTCCACAATAACCGACGCCCCCAGAAGCCTTGAAGTCATCGCGCTGCATCGTCTCGGAGGCTCCGAGATCAGCATGCTGACCTGGGTTGGTTTCGGCGGTCAGGATGGTCAGCTTTCTCATCGAGAATTGTTGGCATTGAGCCCTTCCATTTTTTCGGTCTCGAGCAGATCGGCGCGCAGCTCGTGCACGATGTTGGTCAGGCATTCCGCGGCTCGCGTCAGAACCTGACGGCGAGCTTGAAAAAAGGCGCGGTCTTGCACCGCAAGCCGCGCCCCGAGTTCGGGGCTCGAAGCGAGGCGCTCCCAGAGAATCTGCCGAGTCGCGTCGGGCTTCGAGAGACCGGTCTCGTGCATGTAGTGCTCGAGCGCTCGATTGAGATCGGCGTCGAGGGTCATCGTGTAGGTGCGGCCTTCGTTCCATCGCTTGCGAGCCATCAGGCGACCCTCTCGAGATCTTCGAGGACATCGGCCACGGCGCGGCCGACAGATTGGCGAAGCTTGGTGACCGCGGCCTGGAAGCCTTCGCGGTAGGAGGCTTTCACCACCGCCGGCTGCACAGCACTACCCTCACGGAGGGCAGTCGCGATCAGAATGCGCACGCCCTGAGCGATCGTGACGTGGTTGTCCGAGAGGTATCGCTGAAGTGCCTTGTGGCAGGCGGGATCCAGCTTGACGTTGACCACATGGTCTCGGTTGAAGCCCAATCGTCCTCAGCACACACACGTCTACCCTTCGGGTTGGTAGATGGTGTTGAACTGAGGCCGAGCGAGGGCCCCTTTTAGGCGAATTATGCATAAGTGATCGAACTTGAAGATGTCAAGAATCCGCGCGAATGGCGATCACCGTGAAGGTGGGAGAAGGCCCCCCAATGGGACGGACGGTGGAAGGATGAAGCGACACTGCCGTGTCGAAGCTCAGCTACGCGGCCTGCAAGTGCGATCCAGACATCTTGCTGAAACGCAAAGGCGCCAACTGGCCGAATGTCTTTGACGTGCAGGTAGCTTGGCCCAGGGGTTTGGTTCTTCTACCTTCGCGGTGGGTTTCAATGGAAAACTGCTTATGCGGTGCGCTTAAGAGTCGACATATAAGAGCATGAGTGTTTTGCCGGCCAAGGATCGCCGTATCGGCGATTGGAAGTGAACCTCGATCGGTCAGCCTAAAAAACCAGCTGCTTAGGGAACTAGGGGCTGGCCAAATGGGCACGACAACCATCTGAAAATAGTTCGTCAGCCATAGACTGCATAAGTGCTTTCTCTTGGGTCGCCGGCCGGGGTTGCCGGATTGAAAAAATCATCAATCCTTTGGGTGAGGTGAATGGCAAGGGCTGTGTGCCCCATTTTCTATCGAAGACTTCTAAGCGTTTCTCTCCGCCGCCTCGAGCTGACAAAGGCGCTGACCCCGTCTATCTGGCCAATAAGAGTTCGCAGGGTAAAGGGAATCTACGCCCTACACCAGCAGGATTGAGGGACCGACAAGGGTAACCCGATGACAAAGAACCATGATGCCGCGGCCCATTCGTCGTAGCTTGTACCCCGACTGGAGCACGCTCGTTTATGCATTTGAGGGGACTAATCTGCAGTCGGCGCCAGAGAAACGCGAGCTTCTCGGGCTTGTCCATCAAGTGGCCGAAAGGGCAGACCTCTGTCTCTCGTTCGCGCATCTGCTTGAACTCCTCCGTGGTGCCGATGCTGCTGAACGCCGACTGCGCGCGCAGTGGCTACATAGCCTCAGGGTAGTTTGGCTTCGCGATCTCGATGCGGTCAGGCAACTTGAGTTCGATCGTTTCCTACGCAAATCAGCGGGGCTCCCTGTTGAGCCGCTAGGGATTCCGGCGGCGCCCTCTTTCCTCTCTACATTCCCCCTCACAGTGGCAGCGCTTCCCGAGGTACTCCGCCAAGGTGACGTCGCTAGCGTCGAGAGGCACCTCGGGGACGATGAGAGAATACGACAACGGATCGACAAGTTGAGAGCCCTAGGTCCTACGTTTTACCGGCGACTCTTTGCTGACCGAAAACTCACCCAACAGGAACTCTCGGACGAGGAGCTTCGCAAAGCGCTGAAGGCAAAGCTCGATGGAGCAATCAAGGACGAAGCCCTGGTGCGCAATCAGCAACTTGCTGCACGTGACCCCACCTACTGCATCAGGAAAGGCAGCCTCTGGGTGCCGCCAAATGACGAGTTCGTCACGTCGGTGATGCGGCCCCTGGACGAGATTCGGAATGACCTACCATCGGTTTTTGTATTCTTCCAGGCGATTTGGAATGTCGGTTCCATCGCGGGTCGAAAAGAGCACGTCAGTACGAAGTTCTTTAAGAGTAGCGATCGCGAAAGCGACGTGCTCGATTGGTGGCACTTACTCGGAGCGGCATATTGCGACGTGTTCATTTGCGATGCCTACACGTCAACATGTCTTGGGGACGCTCGGGAGCGGCTCGGTCGTTCAAAGGAGATCGTGTACCGGAGCGGTGACGTCGGCAGGCTTATTCAAGACATCCGGGCTGCGCTTAGTATGGATCCATAATCGCAAGCGCCCCCTTGAATTAACGGCCTCGTAGCCCCCTGCCCCATCCAAAAGGGCGGAACGCGATGACATTGGTAGCCCCGCCCGTACGACCAAAGAGCGAAACGTCCCCATCTTGCGAAGCGACAATCGCTAATGCCAGGCCGGTTGGTTGGCTCGCACAAAAGAGAATTGCGGACCGATGACGGTTCCCGGGAAAATCGGAGAGTGATGCTGGCTTTAAAAGGCCGGCGTCCAAAGGATCTCCGGTCGCAATGGTGACGTTATCCGCGGCATCGCCTGTCCGAATCGTGGCGCCGAAACCCACTAAACGTAGTGAGTCCGTAATGATCGTAGCGCCATCGACGGCCGTGAGCTGCGCGACAAAGTCAATCGCCTCGTCGTGCCGCCGGCGCTGTTCCTCCCGCCAGATTGCGAACCGACCCTCGGTCATGTCGCCGCGTGAGGCGTCACCGCTTTTCGCCTTCTCGTCAGCCTCGGCCGCGTTCTTGAGTATGTCGCACGATTCACCGTGATGCGTGTAGCTGGGGTGTAGATCTACTGAACTTGGCTTTCGACCCTCGTCAATTATCAGGATCGTTCCACCGTGACCGTGCTCAAGCATTCGCGTGGTGATTCGTTCAAACTCATGCGCAAGCCGACCGGTGAAGCGGGCTCCGTCGCGGAGCACGTCGGTGAGATTCTTCGGTACTCCTTGATGGACGCGCGCTTGACCCTGCGAGTACAGAAGCTTCGGCCGAGCTAAGAACTCGACAATGAACGCCCCTGTCTTGAACGTCGCGATCGTGAGGAAGTACGGCGAAAGGTGCTCGCGGTCCAAACCGCGGTGGATGATGCCCCAGACGCGAAGCTGCCCCTCCGGGTCCGCTTCAATCCCGAGGTAGGAATTCCTGGGATCGATGGCGGGCGTAAGCTTGGCAATTGCCCGCGCCGTGAGGGGGACCGGTTGCCGGAAAGTGAATACGGCGAGCTGGGAATTCACGGCGCCTTGCAAACCGACGAATGCGAGGCGGAACTGCGCTCTCCGGCCTTCTTCTTCGAGGAGCGACGCGAGGAACGTCACGTCAAGTAAAGCTTCGATCTCTCGATGCGTAGGAATAGGCGCAACGGAGGGATCGACGAGGCCCTTCGTGGAGCCCTCGATTCCCTTGAGCAATACGGACGCGAGATCGCGGGGATACTGCGGCGGTTCAAACGCCATGCCCCATCTTTGGGACAAGCCTTCGTGAATGTCGACCCCCCGATGCTTATTCCTCTTGCAGCATCGTAGCCGTGCCTTGGCCTCGAGCCACAATTGTCTGGGCAGCTGCGAGATCTTCAATTGCCTTCTCCACAACCGCGTCCCCGCAAGCTCCTGCGCTTCCCGGCGTTATCCCGAGAGCGGGAAAAAGATCTCGCATGTCCGCCCTCCACCTTTGAACAGTTGCATGCAGACTGTGCTTGCATCTACCACCAGCTACGATCGATCCTCACAAGAAGTGAGCACCTGTTCCGAACCTCCGCAAGTTTGCAAAATCTTAGAACCCGGTGATACCCAGCCCGGTGTGGATGAACTTCAGAAGAAGGCTTTGATTCCAACCGGCGTGGATGAACTTCAGTGGAGAGAACACCGGCTTGCATCCCAGCTGGCGCAGTGGGACGAGGGCCGCCGAGCAATGCGGATACTTGGTGGGCCTCCCAGGGACGAAGAAATTGGACCGCTATTTCCCGATGATCAAACGTACTGCTGGATCCTCGGACGATGCGTGATGAGCGTGCCCGGATTTAAGGAAGCGCTTCATCAGTACGAGCGCCTCAAGGCCTATACCGAGTCCGTCGGGAAAGCGCTCGCACTTGCGGCAGCATATGAAACATATGGTCGGCATGGTGCCACGCTGCAAGTAGCAGAGCTTTTGCGGGGTCCTCTCGCTTCGGTTCCCGATCCCGTGCCTGAGGAGACGCGGGCCAGTTACGGGTATGTTGTCTTCAAAGTGTGTTACTCGGCGCTTGAGACGCTCAAAGCAAGACTGGCCAAGCGACGCAAAACTAGTAATGCTGAAGCGCTTGATATGTTGCGCGCGATAAATCCGTGGGTCGCGGAGCGCATTGGTACGCATTCCCTCAGAGAACGATTGCTGAAGTTGCTGACGCAAGGAAAGTCCCTTAGAGAAAAGTTCCCTCCCCCGGGATACAGCGTGAGTCGCTGGGTCGCGCTAACCGTCGCGTCAAATGCAGCTGGCGTTGAGCCGACCACCTTCGAACGAAGGTATATCAATCCGAGAAACCCCGCCGGAGCGTCCCGCGTTCTGCCTGACCCGAATCGCTCCACCACCGTCAGGTAATTTCCTCACCCGCAGCTGCTAAATCTTCCGATGACGCTGCAGCGGCGTCATTGGAGGATGAGGAATTGATTGATCGAGATCAGCTTCGCGTCGAACTGGCTCGACGCGGACTACTTTATTTAGACCTAGCACGGCAGCTTGGATTTCCCCCAAGCACGTTGAGTTCGTGGCTGAACCGCAGGAACCCGGCTCCGCCCGATCTGGCCGAGCAAGTTGAGGACGCGCTTGAGCTTGCGCGAGGTTCCCTCTCGCTTGGGCCGGGCAGTGCCGATTCCCGTGCTGAAAATCGATCGCGGGCCGCCGCCTATTCCAGGCGTCGGGCGGCAGGGTCATCGAGCACCTGACCAAACAAAACCGGCCGCACCGGCCTGCTTCGAGCGCGAGGTCCGGTGCAGCCGATGGAGAACAACAGTGGAATCAATATCACCTCCAAGCAATGAATGCGACGCCACTCAGCAACCAACCCGTCCGAGCGAAGTGCTGCTGGCGCATCACCGGGATCACCTTCACGCTAGCGGGCTGACCGACGCCACGATTGCAGCAGCTGGGATCCACTCGACCCCAGGGTTTGCGTCCGAAGGACAAGCTAACCCGGTCCCCGTCAACACGACGACCCCTACCGATCGGGGGCTCACATGAAGAACATGAAGAGCTGCCCCGACTCGGAGCCGGCGGACGGCGCCTCAGCACCCGAATTCAACGGCCAAGCTCCATCAACAGGCCCCTGTTCCGAGATGTCCCCCCCTCTCCGACGGGTTGAACAGGCGCTCACGCATCTTTTGAACGTCGCTGAAGACGTCTATCTGGCGTTGAGCTTCGCCTTGGCTGTGATTGTGGCGAATTTGGATGAGAACGCCGATCCCACCTGGGGAATTATCGTTGCGCCTCCATCTTCGGCGAAGACGGAAATCCTCATGGGGTGCGCGACTCTTCCAAAAACCTTCCTGCTCTCAGATTTAACTGCAAACACTTTCGCTTCGGGAGCGCACACGCTTGGGGGTGGCGACGCATCGCTCCTCCCGCGCCTTACTGGGAAAACCCTGATCTTGAAGGACTTCACGACGGTTTTGCAGATGCAGCGCGATCGCAGAGGAGAGATCGTGGCGCAATTGAGGGAGATCTTCGATGGCCGATTTAACAAATCCTGGGGGAATGGGAAGCAATTCGATTGGGAAGGGCGGATGGGCCTCTTGGCAGCTGTCACCGGAGTTATTGATACGCACTATGCTGTTTTGAGCGCTTTGGGCGAGCGCTTTCTCTACTTCAGAATGCTGGTCGGTAACTCCGAAAGAGCCGCTGCCGCCCGGAAAGCTTTGCTCCGCGGCGAAAGTAGAACCGAGCGTGAAGAATTACAGCGCGCCGTTTGCGATTTGATGACAAAGGTTGACATCACAAATGTCGCCAAGGAACCAACTGGGGGCTTGCTCGATGTTTTTGCCGCGCTGGCGGATCTCACCGCTCGGGCCAGGACTCCGGTCCATCGGGACGGGTACACCCACGAAATCATCTCCGTAGCCGGTGCCGAAGGACCGGGCAGAGTTGCCAAGCAACTTTGGAGCCTTGCTCGCGGACACGCAGCCATCCGAGGGGCAACCGCTGTCGATCACAATGATCTCGCTCTGGTGAGAAGGGTAGCTGCGGATTCAATTCCACCCGTCCGCTGGATGATATTGCAATGCATCGCGGCCTTTCCGAGGACGGGTATTTTCCTAAGCGAGCTTCGGCCAAACGCTCCATCACTTAGGAACTTCGGGAAGACGACGCGAAAACGCTGTTCCGAGGAGTTGGAACGCCTTGGCCTCATTAAGTTCTTCCAGTCACCTTTCCAGGTAAATGGGGCCACCGTTATGGCGGACGCCGCCATAATGACTCCCGAAGCGCAACAACTCTGGTGGGTTGCCTTTGGTGGACCCCCGGACACTTCGGAACAGGGGTCCACGGGCTACCTCCCCAACCAAGGGACACCTGTAACCAACGGCGCCTACCAGCCAATGGCTCAGCGGTGATCACCAAGCGATCGTGAGGTGAGCGGAATGAGTTATGGTCTGAGCCCACTCGAAAATCCTTCCCTTGGATTGGTCACTAAAAGCACGGGGGGAGTGGGTCCAATCGATGCGCGTGGTGGGTCGGCACTCACCACCGTGCTTTTAGGGAGCCCCCCACTCAGCTCGCCTCTCTGGTACTGGGATCGTCTTCGAGAAGTTGACACCCAGGCATTCCTGGACGCCCTTCTACTCCGGGCAGTACCAGAACACTTCATTGAGTTCCGTCTCGTTGCCGGCGATCGCACCGGCTTGCTAGGGCGTCTTTTCGTTCGCCTAGCGGATCTGAAAACGAGTGTGTCCTATTTGCCTCTTCTGGAGCGGAACTTACGCGAGACCTCGGCTCTGCTGTTCGGCCCGAATGCCCGAGCTGGCGTTGGCGGGCGCGATCAGGATGTCGCCGCTGTCGTTTCGATCACAGTTGATGTGGATGCCGACGGAACATCGGATTCCTGGGCTCGCTTGTTGGCCCTTGCTCGGAGTGTTCCACCGTTCGGAGTTGTTGGCTCAGGTCAGCAATTCCACGGGCATGTGTATTTTCGCCTGAAGAACGCTGAGACCCGCTTTGACCTGGTGCAATCCGTCGTGCGTCGCCTTCAGGGCTACCTTGGCGCTGATCACACTGGCGCATTGTCTCACTGCTGGCGCCTCCCTGGGTCGCTGAACTGGAAGGCGGGCTCGCCCGTCCGCACGGCAGCGTGGATTGACGCGGCAGCTGAAACAAGGCTCGAGGAAATCGACGCCTGCCTGACGATGCTTGGCTTTCCGCACGTTGACGGCGATCTCCGTTCAGCGCGAACGGAAGGCCCACCACCCTCGGCAAACGGCGCTGATCTCGACGTCGAAGCCATATTAGGACGGCTTTCTTCTTACTGGGTCGATCTGATTCGGAACGGCTATCGCCCTGGGGGCCCGTACCCATCGCAGAGCGAAGCAGACATGGCCGTGGTTGGGGTGTTGGTGGACACGTCGGCAACCGATGCAGAGATCCAAGCAATTTTCTCAAGGTTCGCGATCGGAGCCAAATACCGCCGAGAAGGCTGGAGGTATCTGTCACTAACAATCAACACGGCCCGAGGCACTCATCCCCAAACGTTGGTTCGCGTTGAACGTGTCAATCCCGCGCCTCCCAATGGGCGACTCGTTTTGAACTTGCTGATCCTCGATGGCCCTTATGAAGGGAAGAGGTTCGACCATGGCGTGACGTCCACTTCGGTCGTGTGGAATCACCTGTTCAAGGCCGCGGGTATGGAACCGCCGCCTCTTGGGCAGACTGCAAGGGCTCTTGCCTTGCTCGGCTCGGATCTGCGGGTTCGCCTGGAAAGCGTCTTTTTCAACGGCGCGTACCGACTACAAGTTTCGAGGTTTTTGCCCTTGGTTCATGGGCGCGGCGTCATGAATCGGCCCTAAAGAGTTTGGCTTGACTTGCACCCTCGAAAAGCATGACGATGTAATACAGAGCAATGACGATCAAGCGACATATTCGCGACGAAATGCTTGTGGTCCGCGTGAGCGCGGCGCTGAAGCATGCGCTTCAGCTAGAAGCCAAAGCCCAGAACCGCTCGGTCGGAAACCTAGTGGAATGGCTGCTGCTTCGAGGTCTGGAGGCTGGCGGCGGTGACCGGCAGGTTACTCAACGCAGATCAGGTCGCGGAGCTTCTGGGAATCTCCCGCGCAAACGCCTATCGGCAAATGAGGCGCATGCCGCACGTCGTCGTGGGCGAAAAAAACCTTCGCGTCAGCGAAAAGGCACTTGATCGATATGTGCAGGATCGAACGGAGAGACCATGGGTGACCGGCTCTACCAAAAGAAACCAGGCGGCACGTGGTACGGCGTTTTCTACGACTCACAGGGAAGGCGGCACCAACGCTGCACCAAGTGCAGAGACCGGCGAGCCGCGCGAAACGCGCTCCATGAATTTGAACGAGCCGCGCGTTCTCCGGAAGGTTTATCCAAGGAGGAGGTCCCCACTGCCACGTTAATGGACGTGCTCACGAGCTTCATCGCGCGAAGCGAACGCAAGAAGCGCGCGGAGGGAACCATCAACTGCTACGTCACAAAGTGTGGCCACCTCTTGCGCGTACTGGGTGAATACGTCGACGTAAACGCGCTGCCGAACAACGTAGAGGAAGCCTACGTCCGGCAACGTCAGGCTGAGGATGCGCACGACCACACCATCCATAAAGAGCTGGTGGTACTGCGAGCGACCCTGAAGCTTGCAAAGCGGAATGGGCTTCTCCATGGCGACCTGGACCGGCTGCGCACCGACCATTCCCCGAACTACCAACCCCGGCGTAGGTTCTTGACGGTCTCCGAGTACAAGAGCCTCCTCGCCGCGCTGCCAGCACACCGTCGTTCGACCGCCGCCTTCATCGTGCTGACCTCTGCGCGGGACTCCGAATGGCCAAGCGTTGAGCGAGTCCACGCGGACTTCGACTCCGTGCTGACCCTCCCAGGCACGAAGACTCGCAGAGCATGGCGTCAGGTTCCCCTTCGCGAACATGCCGACTTGGCGCACTTACTTAGGCAGGTATTGGACGCACTGCCGGAAAAACAGCAGCGTTTGTTCGAGCCCTGGTTGAATATTCGGCGCGATCTTCACACAGCCTGCGCTCGCGCCCGAATTCCTCACGTGTCCCCGAACGACCTACGGAGAACATTCGCGAGCTGGTGCTGGCAAGGGGGAATGCATCCATCGCGCATCGCTCTCCTGCTTGGCCACCGCGACGCGCGCATGGTGGAGAGGGTCTATGGCGTTCTGGACGCTGGGAGCCTGGGCGGTGACGTGGCCACCGTGTTCAACAGGCTGGACCTACCAACGGTGTCCGTGCCGAAGGCGGGTAGCAAATGGGTAACAAACAACGGTCAAAAACTGAGACAAAAGAGACAGGTGAGACGCCCGACTCTTTCAGCTTCTGAGGAAATTCAACAAGTTCAAATGCCCAGGGGCGGAATCGAACCACCGACACGAGGATTTTCAGTCCTCTGCTCTACCGACTGAGCTACCTGGGCTTATCCAAAATTTTCAAACAGTTGCGGGCTGCGTTCGTACGATCGATT
>Ga0137390_10003278_pt1 | contig 13185 bp, 14 predicted proteins | sample 15con2h24AmetaG_FD_104937 | JGI IMG/M metagenome (GOLD analysis project Ga0137390, IMG submission 104937) | Vadose zone soil microbial communities from Angelo Coast Range Reserve, California, USA - 15con2h2.4A metaG | ecosystem: Environmental > Terrestrial > Soil > Vadose zone > Saprolite... | reverse complement strand
GTATCAATCCCGACTGCCGGGTCACGGCGCTAAAGGAGAGATTCGACGTCTCGCTTCTTTCAAGCCGCCCGGACCTCATCGTCTCCACAGCCGACAGTTTCCAGGCCTCTTCCCTGGTGAACGGCTATGCTTTGCGCGAGAACATTCCTGCGGTCTTCGGCGGCGTCTGGGGTGAAGCGTCGGTTGCGGAGATCGTCTACGTCATTCCGGGCAAGACGCCGTGCTACGAGTGCTATGGGGCATTCCGCCGGAATGTGGAGATACCGCAGGATACCCGGCGCTACACCGATCCTACTTACGACGAGACTCGGATTCCCGGCCAGGCGGGACTCTGGGCCAACATCCTTATGGTCGCGGGTCTCCAGTTCCAAGTCATTCTGGGCCTGGTGGGACTCCGGGATACGCTCAAATACCCCGGAAACGTATGGCTCATGAACATCTCCGATCCCCACTGCCCGTTTCAGCCGCTGGCACTTACCGTGGCCGAGGTGAAAAAGGGCTGTGCAGTGTGCGATCAAGGCTGTCTCGATGAACTGCTCCGGGAGAATCTTGACGACACGCAGAGTCCTGATTTCTCGAACTTTGATCCTAGGGAAAGGACGTTGGATACTTAACTAGAGAGGAGAGAAAAGCTCATATGCGTACCCCAACAGACAATAAGTCGGACGTGGAAGAGAAACGTCTCCAAGAATGGTTCATGCACCAGTGGCGGCACGGAAGGGGTTGGCCCTCCTTTTACTCCCTGTCGACCTGCAAAACCAGAGAAGCGCTGCAGCTGCGTTTGGTCCCTGCAACTGAAGAAAACGATCGAGCCCGCCACGCCCGCTAGGTGAAGCTCGCAAGAAGTCCCGTTCTTGAATCCGCCTCGCAGCTCGAAGATCAGGTGGATCGCGGGAAATTTAATTCATGAGGTGTGATGACATGCTTGTGAAAGACGCAGTAGAAGCGCACATGTTCGGACGCATGGATGAAAGGTTGGACGTTGTTCAATTACTCAGTCAATATCTCGAAGATCCACGGCCTCGGAAAGAGGTTTTGGAAGAGATCATTGAAAAAATCAGTGCGAAGGGAACCTAGATTTCCTAGTGTGGAATTCTGGGCCTGGCAGCTTTGTTCCCAGGTCGCTGGCCGCGCATTCACAATTATCTGTCGAATCTTCCCATTTCTCCTCGTCCTATCCCGCAGGCAGACGGCAGGGATGGGATCAGTTCCTGCCTATGAACAAAGAGCATGCGTTTGTCCTGGAATCCTTCCGGGTACGAACACAGCAAAGGTCCCCTAGGACAAAGGTTAATGCCGGTTCGCGCGGTCGTGCGTAGCTGTCACCCCTTTTTCTATGGGACTCGATGTGCACAATGCTCTCTTCGGTAACTTTCACCTGAACTGGACCGGCACTGGCACGAGCTGGTTCTGCTATTGGTGCTGGAAACACGAGCTGCCGTATCCATTCATTGGTTGGGTGAACGCTGACAAATTTGGCGACCAGTGCATACTGGGGCCGGATAATCCTCATTCTCGCCTGGCTCGTGCATGGTGTCGCGCGCTCGAGGAGAAGCAGCCTGAGATCGCAAAACTCGGGGGCGAGCTTATTGCGAACCATAGGATGATTGACCTCTATGACTATCTCTATCCGAATGGTCAGTTGGGTAAAGGTCTAGAGGTGAAGGAGTGGAACCGACGCGCCTTGGCGGCCTGGTATGCGATTCTCAGGAACGGCACCGAGCACGGCGATATACTCGAATACTGGTGAAAACCTAATCGACTGGTCCGAGAACCTGGCCGTCTGCCTACATGAATTTTACCGGGATTCAGATCCAATCCAATGCGCGTCGGAATCTGTCGATCTCTCTCGTCCGTTCAACGTAGGAGGAAGGGGTTGGAGCTATTCCGCGAGGAAGAAATGGCTACTTGGCGCTCACACCATGCCATTCCCCACTCCTATTTCAGTGTGAATCAAGCGAGGGGGAAACCGAGAATGCAAAGAGAAACCGTATCCGTATTGGTGGAGAATCTGGAGAAGCGACAGCGGGCGCTCAAAGTGTCGGAAGTGGCAGACCTCTTTCAAGTAAGTCCCATGACGATCTACCGTGCAGCGAAAGAGGGGAGCCTCCCTTCATTCAAGGTGGGAAGTTCCCTTCGCTTTGATCCGAAGGCCGTCATCGCCTGGCTCAAGAGACAAATGTGCCTGCTGAGTCCAGTCTGAACGGTACCGGATGACGCGCTTTGACATTCGAAGATGCCGGTCAGGTAACCACTACCTTCTGCGATTTTTCTCCGAGCATATCCATTCCCGCGATCACATCAAAAGCCGTATTGACGCGTTCCAGCAGATCCTTCCCGTGCCCTGCCTTGAGGTACCGCATCGTTGAGGCCAGATCCTTGTGTCCCATCCAAACCTGCAGTGTCCGAATATCGGTCCCCGCCCGCAGCTGGTTCGTCGCGTACGTTGCCCGAAATTTATGCAGAAACCAGCTCTTACAGTGGGGCCCAGTGCGGCAGTCACTATTCTTTATGCCGCGACACGTCCGACAATTAAGCCCCGCACGCCAAGCAATGCGCTTCAAGCGCTCAAGAAAGTGGTAACTGACACAACCGGTTTGGCTTGGGAATACCCAAGGGCAGTCGAGATCAGCCGAGGCTCTTAAGACGCGGAGGCTTTCGATAAGATGGGTAGGCAGGAGTGCTTCCCGTTCTTCCCAGGTTTTCGGGAAGAAACCCCATTCAGCCTTGGCCGTTACCCGCGCCAACTGCTCTTCGAGACTTATGTCCCGCCAGGTGAGGAACTGCACTTCTTTCTCCCGAAAACCGGATCCCAGAAAAAACTGGAATAGCAGAAAATCATGGGGCCGGCAGGCTGCGAAAAACCGCTTCAGTTGTTCGGGGCTATATGCCTGGGGAACTCGTTCCACGTAGCGCGGCCAGTCCCCGCGCCGCAAGAGCTTGTTGCGGCCATGGGTTTTGAGCATCTGCTCGACAACCATCATTTTGGTCCAGATCGTGCGCGGAGACAGTTTTTTCTCCGCCGCCAGAAACAGGCGGAAGTCGAGCAAAGTTCGACGGTCTATTTGGTCGAATCGGCGGCTGCCACAACTCTCTTGGAAGTAGGCGAGCGCCGTTCGGTATTGCTTGAAGGTGGCGGGTGAACGCTGCACGCACGTTTCATCCAGGAATTCTTCGCAGACCTGCTTTATGTCGAGACCTACTGCATACCGGTCTTCGGAAACGGCTATGCCGATGGCGCGGGCTCGCCGGGTGGCGACATGCCGCTCCAGCGCCAGTTGCGCGGCGGACGCATCTTTGCCCAGTGCTCGCCGATGGCGCCTTCCGCCTTCGCGCCAGTCAAGCGAGTAGTATCCTTCGGGGTGATGTTCGACGCGACCCGCGATCAGCACGAGATCCTGTTTGACCCGGCCGGTTTTGCCGCGGACCACGGGACAATGCTGCCAACGGTTGGGTCCCCGTTTGATGTATTTGGTGAAGTTACAAGAAGCTGTTTTCTCCATGCCGTCTCCTCGGTGCAATTGAGATGGGTGACCATCTCCCGAGACAACAAGACGGGTGGAATGCGGCGGCTCCGACGTTCTCAAGCTCTCCGGATGGAACTGACCGTGGAACTGATGGGTGCTAAGCCCTTCATTCCAAAGGAGCTGGCGGAGAGAGTGGGATTCGAACCCACGTTACCCTTTCGAGTAAACACGCTTTCCAAGCGTGCGCCTTCAGCCACTCGGCCATCTCTCCTGAGGCGGGTTTGCTGCGGGAAGCGTGGGCAGCAGTACACGCCCAGACTTCTGGTTCCGCTTTACGATTCTATGGCTCCCGAACGGGAAACCGCAACTTTGCCATCTGCCGGGAGATTGTGAAGAGTGTTCTGATACTCACTTGCACGTTATGCTTGGATTGTCTGCCGCAAGTTTAAGACAGGCTTGACGCTGTTTTGCCCGTCTCGCTGCCTCAGCTAAGCTGTCACTTAGAACTGAAGACACCGCTGGGGCGGAAACAACTACCGTGTTGCGATCGGCGCGCGTCTGTTCCGCTTGCGGCGTTTCCTGTGTAGCTGGAACCGAAGTAACCACGGAGGCTGCCACCATTACTGGCTGTGCCGGTTTTTCAGCCTGCAAGGGCGGGGCAGCGGGTGGCTCTGACTGGGCGGTGATTCTGCCGTGCTGTGCCCAGTCGGAAAGTATCAAGTTGCAGGCATCTTTAGTGGCGTTGTTCACAGTCCTGGTGGTGTTAGAGCCGAGCACGTCCCCAGTACGATTGGCCACTTGCATCTGATTGTTGGTACGCAGTAAGCCACGTTTCTGCTTGGACTCGCGGGCCAGCATCACGGTGTAGTCCGCCGCAGATTGATTAAGGGTGACCCTTATGCCAGAGCATTCCCTTTGTAAGTCCTTTGTCACTTCCATACTCTCGTCGTGAGAGTCAATTGTGCTCTCGGCATGTCCAGTTCTAAACCAGCGATTGCCGCCGCTGCTGGCGTTGGTGGACACGTTCTGCGTCCCCTTGCCGGCGACGAAGACTCTTGGCTTATCTTGAGCCACAGCCAGGGTAGCCATCCCGATTGCGAGCGCCATCAGAATGCGCTTCATAAAAGTCCTCGGTAACCACCATACCGCTTTTCCTGAGGCTCTTAGGAGAGTTTTGTAGAGGCCTCAACGCCGGCAGGCGACAGCTCCGGTGCGCTGCCATTTCCGGATGACGGCTCGTGGGCGGCTGGGACTTTCGCAGAACTGTCCAGAACCCGGTTGTGCAGGCAGAACAGCGCCAGCTCCAGCCGGTCAGCGACACCCAGCTTGTCATACACTTTGCGGAGATAGTTCTTGACCACCTGTTCGGTGGTGCCCACGCGCAGGGCGATTTCCTTGTTCTTCATGCCCTGGGTTACGCAGGAGACAATGAGCGATTCTTTGGGGGTCAATTGCACCTTGGGCCGCGGCGACATGGGGCGCACGCCTTGCGTGCGGTAGGCTTCGAGCACCCATTGAATGCCACGGCTGTCAAGCCAGGGATGGCCCTCGGAGACTTTGCGCAGGCAGTCCACCAGTAATTCCGGTTCCACTTCGCGGGAAACAATTCCATGTGCGCCCCGGCGCAGCAGCTCCAGGGTAAGTTCTTCGTCGGGTTCCGGAGTGACCACCACCAGGCGGAGGCTGGGAGTTTGCCGCAGCAGATCGGCAACCGCCTCCACGGGATTGGATGACAGTGCAGACTCAAAAATCAGGATATCGGCGGTAAATTTTTTGGCGGCGGAGAGCGTTTGGGAGATGGTTTCCGACTGCCCGACCACCCGAATGTCGTCTTCGAGAGCAAAGATTTTGCGCAGGCCGGCTCGGTAGATGGCCTGGGAGTCCGCGACGATCACGCGGATGAACTGGCCGTCGCTTTCGTGCGGCTGTTCCACGTTCATCTCCATGCTGGCGGAAGGGCTGGCCATCGGTTTCCTTGCTTACCGGCGTTCAAAACGGTATTCATCGATGACGACACCGACTCCGCGGCGGCCATCTTCTTCAAAATTGCGCACTACGCGGCCGCGGCAATCGAGTTGCACGTCCGCCTCTGCTCCCACCACGTCCGCGGGCAACGAGATGGTGAAGTCCACTAGCGAACCGATGGGCATTTCCGAGTCCACTCGGAACAGCACGCCATTGGCGGAAATGTTTTGCGTCTCGGCCAGGTTGTCGCCGGACTTCGATTTCACCGAAACCGGCAGCTTGATGGGAAATCGCACCGCGCTTTGCATATCGGGATAACGCGCGTGGCTAGCTTTTTTCTGCGCCGGTTCCGGAGTCACGGTTTCAGCCGACACTGACGGCGAGTCTGGCTTCCGAACCTCGGCCCGATCTTCGGCTTCGGCGCCGGAATTCCCGTCCTCCGCAAATCGCCCATAATTCGCCATTACGTGACGCAGATTACACCCCCGAACCAGGCTGCAAAAGTTACGGAAGTCATGGAACTAGTAGGCGTAAAGCCTTGCACATCATGGAATTGCGGGAGAAGTCGAGGCTCTTGCAGCTTGGAACGATCCAGATGAGATGCACCAAGCCGTGGCGGGGCTGAAGGCTGACGGCCGAGGGCAGCGAACTCCTTTAAAACTTCGTCACTTCGGTGAAATTGAAATCGCGCACTTTCATCGGCGGGGCTACCATGTCGAAGGATTCCTCGCCGCTGGCTCGTACCGGAGTGCCCATCGCTTCGACATTTGAAAGCATGTGAATCAGACTTTCGTTGAAGCGGAAATTCAGGATGCCGTGGCGGACCTGGCCATCCTCCACATAGAACGTACCGTCGCGGGTCATGCCGGTGAGAATTTTTTCGTAGGGATCGACTTCCCGGATGTACCACAGCCGCGTGACTAGCACGCCACGTTCGGTGGATGCAATCATCTGGTCTATAGTCTTTGGGTCTTCGGGCGTGCCGAACACGATGTTCACGGGCGCTTCTCCCATTTCGTTGGGGAGGGAGAAACCGTGGCCCGTGGCCGTCACGAGACCAACCTTGTCCTTGTGTTCGGACTCCTTCATCTTTTCGGCGGTTGCGCGCGCATACACCAGGCGCTTAACCACTCCATTCTCGACCAGATGCACGCGCTGCCGGGGGATGCCCTCGCCATCGAACGGCGTACCTGACTGGAGGGGGTGCGCCGCGTCGTCCCAGACGTTGATATTGGGGCCAAAGATTTGCGCGCCCACGCGATTGTTCAGGAAGGAACGCTGATCAAGAATCGACAGGCCACCGAAATCGAAGAACATGAAGCCCACCATGTCGAGCACCGCCGCCGGTTCCAGAATGACGGTGTACTTTCCCGGGGGAATTTCGCGCGGGCTGGCGGATTCGAGAGCCTTGCGTGCCGCAATCTCGGCCAGAGCGGCCGGGTCCTGTTGGCTCACATCGGGATAGTTCGCCTTCTGCCATCCCGAGGAATCGCCCGCCAGCATGGTAATGGAAATCTCCGAGGAAGTCTGAGTGTGCCAACCGGTGAGACCACGTGAGTTGAAGATGCCTTCCACCCCTTCCGCAGCAGAAAAAATCCCGGCCGTGGTGAGCTTGTGCCGGTCGGCGACGCTCACGATCTTCTTTACGCCATCGGCGCGCAACTCAGGCGTAAGCGCGGCAGTCTGCGCAAAATAACGGCTGGGAAAGGCCCGTGTGGCGCGGGCACCCTCGCCCGCGTCCGGCATGGGCAGCAAATCGGGATCGGGATGTTGAACCTTGGCCAGACTCTCCGAAGCCTGCACCACGCGCTCCAAACTCTCATCATCGTACTTGTTGGTGGTAGCCCGAGCCGTCCTGCCGTCGAACGCGGTCCGCACCGAGATCCCATAATTCTCTTCTGCCACATTTTGATGAATAGTGTTATTGGCAAAACGAGTAAGCGCGCTCTTGCCGCCATAGACCAGGGCTTCGACCTCATCTGCAGTCGAGAATTTCTTGATGCGGGAAAAGATGTCGGCGGCTTGATCGGACGTCATCATTTTGAGTGCTTCACCGGGTATTTATTCATCCCTTGCCAGCGGTGTCAGGATCCGTTCAATGAAGATTTTGCGGGCGGGCAAGAAAGAGGACTTCCCGGAACCGCCTTAGCGGAACTTGGCTTTTTTGCGCCCAGGGTCCCGGCTGAGGTGCTACGTATCCCTTCTGAATCACATCGTGCGTCGCCACGAGTATGCTGCAGACGGACCGCCAGTGTTCCCAGGTTGTTAGGTCAGCCCAGGCCGACAGATGCGCTGGCTCTGGTTCCGGCAACCTAGACTCCGCGGGGCCGCTGCTGTCAGTTTTCGAGTGTAAAGCGGCATCATATTTCGCCGGGGTGCTTTCGCCCTTGTCACAGAGTAGGGAAAGCGAGACCTGTCGATTCGGCCGTGGACACCGATTCCTGACATCGATCAAACGGATCGTTATTCTCTGGGTGCGGCAGAGAGCGTGGAGGGACAGCAGTAAGAGCCAAACCAAGTATCGAAAGGGACCCATCCTGCTATCGTTTCCATCCATCGTTGGTGTCACCTGGTGCCACGCTAGCACCATTAAGTGCCTTTGTACGCACTTCCAATTTTCACTGCTCGAAATCTCGCCGGACTTGCTCCATGCCCTGTTCCCATCACTTGCTGCGGCTGGCCTTTGCCGCAGTGGGGCGTGCCCCACAGCGTCCATTCATCGCGCGAGCAGATTGCGTCCATCGAGTTCCAGAAGGTAGTGGTGATTCCGGAATAGGATGGGTTTTTTAACATTCGCGTGCGCTTGCCGCTTTTGATCTCCCATCCCGCTTCGCAACCGAACTGGAAGTTGTAGCGCTTGTCGTCGATTGACCAGGAGCGATTGGTCTCCATGTAAATGCCGTTGTCAGTTGAGGCAATCAGTTGGTCTCGGGTGAGCGGTTTTTCGCCGGGCAGAATACTGATGTTGGTCATGCGGATGATGGGCAGCCGGTTCCAGCACTCGGCGCGCAGAGTCCCGCCAGAGCGATTTGCGCCAATGGTGTGCGCAGTTTCACGCGAGCTCAAATATCCTGTAAACAGGCCGTTGGTAATGATCGGCGTGCATTGCCCGGGAACACCTTCGTCGTCGAAAGCGAACGTGCCGAGGCCCGGGCCATGCTCCTGGCGCGCGTCAGCGACGATGTTTACCAGGTCGCTGCCATAACGGAGGGTGCGCAACTTGTCCAAAGTGAGAAATGAGGTGCCAGCGAAATTTGCCTCCATGCCCAGGACGCGGTCGAGTTCGATGGGATGCCCGACCGATTCATGGATTTGCAGTCCAAGCTGCGAGCCGTCCAGGATGATATTGAAGACGCCCTCCGGACATTGGTCGGCCTTCAGCAGCGCCACCGCTTCTTCGCCCACCCGGCGGGCATTTTCCACCAGCTTCAGCTCTTCAATCAGTTCATATCCCTTGTTTTGCCACTGTCCCCCGTACGAGTTGGGATAAGAGCGTTTCTGGATCTCGCTGCCGGCAAAGGCGTGTGCGGCATATCCCCCGCCAGTGGTGTATTTCGTCTGATGGATATTGGCGCCTTCCGAAGAGAAGAACCACAGTTCCTCGCGCCGGAAATTCAGGTTGGTCTCGGCCAGGGTGACGCCCGGCACGGAGCGCAATTCCGCATCAATCTCCAACAGCAACTCGATGTTCTGCTCGACGGACGTGGTGAAAGGGTCAATCTGAAATGGCGAGGTCCACTCTGCGGTGGCCGGCTTCTCCGGGGCCATCTGGATGTCGCGTTGCTTCACCCGTGAGGAAGCCTTCGCGATTTCCACCGCACGCACGGCGGTACCTTCGACGCCTGCCCGGCTCAGATCGTCCGAAGCAGCGAATCCCCAGGCCCCATCGGCAATGACGCGCACTCCAAAACCGAACGACTCCGAAACCGAAGCGCTACCCAGCTTGCCGTTTTTCGTGGAGAGCGCGCGGTGGCGATCGTCGGTAATACGGACATCGGCGTAGGAGACGCCACGCAGCGCAGCGGAGTTCAGGGCCCACGAGGCGATGTCTTTCATGGCAGAAATCTAAATCTAACACAGACGCGCAGAAGCCGACGGATGGCGTCTTGTACAACAGACACAGATGTTTGCGGCAGAGTTATACTCGTCGGTGAAGAACCCGGTTGCCCGCATTTCGAGCTTGAAACCAACAGGAGGCTCACATGGATCGCAGAGAATTTCTAAAAACCGCGGCGGCGGCTACCGTTGTGACGTCGTTGAGCGACAAAGGGGCGCTGGGCGCCGACTCTTTTCCCTATCGAACACTGGGCCGCTCCGGCGAGAAGGTTTCCACGGTAGGACTCGGCGGCTACCATATTGGCCACCCCGAGGACGAGCAGTTGAGTATCCGCCTGGTTCGCACCGCACTCGACGACGGCATGAATTTCCTCGACAACTGCTGGGACTACAACGGTGGCCAGAGTGAGATCCGCATGGGTAAGGCGCTGCGGGACGGCTATCGGCAGAAGGCTTTCCTCATGACCAAGATTGACGGCCAAACCCGACAAGCCGCGACTCAACAACTGGAAGAATCTCTCCGCCGCCTGCAAACCGACCATGTTGATCTATTGCAATTTCATGAGGTGATTCGCGAGACTGATCCTGGGCGGATTATGGGCGCCGGGGGTGGCATGGAGGCAGTGCTCGAGGCGAAAAAACAAGGCAAGGTTCGTTACATTGGTTTTACCGGGCACAAGAGTCCCGACATTCATCTCAAGATGCTGGAAACCGCGTTCGCGCACCAGTTCACCTTCGACGCGGTGCAAATGCCGCTCAACGTCATGGACGCTCACTACAACAGTTTTGAAAAGAAAGTTCTGCCGGTGCTGGTGAAGCACGGGATCGGTGTGCTCGGGATGAAGCCGATGGGCGACAGCATCATATTGCGCAGCAAGGCAGCCACTCCGGTCGAATGTCTGCACTACGCCATGAGCCTGCCCACCAGCGTGGTCATTACCGGCTGCGAGTCAATCAAGATTCTGCAGCAAGCGCTCGATGCGGCGCGCAGCTTCAAGCCGATGAGCCAGGAAGAAGTTGCCCAGCTACTCGCGAAAACCGCTCCGGCCGCGGCCAAAGGAGAATACGAACTCTACAAGACCACGCACAATTTCGACGGCACGTTCCAGAACCCACAGTGGCTGGGGTAATCGTCGAAGCCGACGATGTCGACCTTGGAGCACCGCGCGGTTTACCGCTGCAGGTGCTAGGCTTCTTTGTACCGGCCGTTGCTTTTGGCCCGCGATTTGTGCGGTCGGAACGATGTACCACACGTCCAGCATCATCAGATACACCGCCACAAAGTTCATTCATTCCGCTACGAACAGGTTTTCGGCGAAGGGCCATTCCTGATCGATCCACTGCGCTTTGCAGAAAAAACCCGCGTCTTTGGCGATCTGTAGTGGTTCCGTCCGGCCGTACTTGTGACTGCTCTCGGTCCAGATCGTCTCGCCTGGGCGGAACGGGACCGTCAGTCCCGCGCGGTGAATCGTAACGCTCTGACCTCTCCTGGACCGCAAGTGCATCTCCACGCTGCGCGCCCCTGGATTGAATCTGGCGACGTGCTCAAATTGTTCCAGAACGAAATCGGCATCGAGTTCACGATTGATGCGGGCGAGAAGATTCAGATTGAATGCCGCCGTGACTCCCAGCGGATCGTCGTAGGCCGCCAGCAGTTGAGGAATGGGTTTTTCCAGGTCCGTGCCCAACAATAGCGAATCGCCCGGCTGCAGGATACGACGCATTTCCCGGAGGAATTTCGCGGCAGCCGGTCGGTCGAAATTTCCGATCGTGCTTCCCAGAAACAAGACCAGCAGGCTCTGGCCGGGGCGACGCCGCGCCGCCACCTCCAGTAGGCCGTCCAAGTACTCGCGCTCGAAGCCCACGATACTCATGCTTTCAATGTCGCCGAGTTCGCGTTGACACATGGCCAGCGCGGTGGGAGAAATCTCGATGGGAAAATAGGAAATATGTTGATGGCGGCAGAGTGACTTCAAAATCCAGCGCGTCTTTTTGCCGCTGCCGCTGCCCAGTTCCGCCACTGCCACCGGCCCCGGAACCTGCTCCGCAATCTGATGCGCGTGGCGCTGTAGCAGGCGCTCATCCGCCCGGGTCAGACCATACTGGGGTAGAACGCTGATGACTTCAAACAAAGCCGATCCCACATCGTCGTAAAGATATTTGGAAAGCAGTTCTTTCTGCCCGCTGCGGGTGAGTCCGGTGCGCACGTCGGAGGCAAATTCCAGGACCGGATCGGCAGTAATGGCGTGGGTCAGCATGAAATGCCCCTTGTGATTCATCTAATTGCTCACGCAGCGAAATCCCGCATAGACGTACTGATAATGCGGCTGGAACCAGTTGCGGAAAGAACGGCGAAGCATACAAGCAGCGGTGCGGGCGCTGCCGCCCTTCATCACGTAGTGCTCACCATCGAAGAAATTGGCGGAATAGCCGGGATAAAACTCAAACGGCTGAAAGCCGGCGAAGGGCGCAAACGAGCTTGCCGTCCACTCCCATCCGTTTCCCAGCAGATCAGCGACGCCGAAGGCACTCTTCCCTTGGGGGAAAGCTCCGATGGGCGTGGGATCCCAACGCTCGAAATCAAAATTTCCGAGCCGGCTCTGGGGAGCTTCCGCGCCCCACGGAAATAGCCGCTCCGTTCCATATTCCTGTGCCTGCGGCGTGCCGTACGCGGCTCGGTGCCACTGCGCTTCGGTGGGCAACGACTTCCCTGCCCAGCGCGCGTAGGCGCTGGCTTCCGCCTGACTCACATAAACCGGCCAGTCGAGCGGCAGTGGAATATCCTCAAACATCGTCCGGTAGTGCCATGCGCCGTTGATCTCGCCATTTGCGCGGCTCCAGAAAACCGGGTGCGAGATTGCTTGCGCGGCTTTCCAGTTCCAGTCAGCGTTCTTCCACAAGACCCGGTCCTCATATCCCCCCGCGCTCATGAACTGGAGAAACTCGCGGTTGCTTACTTGGTACTGATCGATGGAAAACGCCGGCACTTGGACGGTGTGCGCTTCGTACTCGTTGTCCCATCCAAAGTCGTGCCCGCCAAGCAAGTTTGCCTCGCCCCGAGAAAGACCAAGCATCGCCGAGCCCGCGGGGATTTCCACCATGCCCGGAGCGACTGGACGCACTTTCAGTTCCGGCAGACGGGGCTTTCGAACTTTGTTGTCGTGCGGCAACTGGTGCAGCATGTAGGCAAGTGTTTCCGCGTGCATGACCCGGTGTTCGATGGCCACGTTCAACAGCAGCCCGGGGGAAGATTCTTCGTGAGCATGGAACGCCGCCGCGGCCAGACCGGCGTCAATTGCCTGCCGGGCTTGGCTTACATAGTCGCGCACGCGTGTAAGAGAGGGCCAGTCGGCGGGCTGGTCCGAGGGCAGTCCTCCGTCAACTGGGTCGATGCCGAAGGCAAAGAGTTGATCAAATTCCGAATGGAAACTGGTTCGCCCGAAAACTCGCTCCCGGAGGAGGTTCCAGTCGAACGCCTCCAGATGCCCGACGTAAAAGATGAAGCGATGCCGCTCGGGGATGGGACGCTGGTAAAGAAATTCGGGCCTAACCAGATCAAACAGACGGTCGCTCTGCGCCCGCGCCTGATCGAGACGAGCAAGCAATTCGTGCTGGACTGTGGCCCCGTCTTGCGCAGCGAGCATCTGCAGCCCTCCTCGTAGTTGATACCGACGAATTCAGCCCAGGACACCCATCC
>Ga0137390_10003273_pt1 | contig 13189 bp, 10 predicted proteins | sample 15con2h24AmetaG_FD_104937 | JGI IMG/M metagenome (GOLD analysis project Ga0137390, IMG submission 104937) | Vadose zone soil microbial communities from Angelo Coast Range Reserve, California, USA - 15con2h2.4A metaG | ecosystem: Environmental > Terrestrial > Soil > Vadose zone > Saprolite... | reverse complement strand
CTGAACACCATCGACAACACGATCGTCCCTTAGCTTTTCAAGAGGGCGACGGAAGGCTGCAAGTGCCCATCCTCCGCCGAGGGTCCCTTCCCCGGCTGAGGGCTGCGGTGACAGAGTCGATCCTAATTCCCTGCGAAGCTCCAAGGGTCATCGGTCGACCGGCAGCGCGAAGGGGAAATTCGCAACGCTGCCACGCCCGACGGCCACTCTTTGCTTCGGACCCAGGTCATCAGAAACGACTCCGGTGCTCTTGTTGGCATTCCATCAGCTCATCGCGACACCGCTGTCGCTGGTGCGGGGGTGGGGTCATCTGCGCGCCCCGCGAAAAATCGGGGGGTTCCATTTCGGAGCCAACCTTGCACTCGGGCCCCGCTAAGAAATGGAGGAACAAATGCACAATGTCCTACGCACGGCCGCCCTCGTTCTGCTTCTCGCCGGGTGCGGAAGCAAGACCACCGTCTCACTTAGCACTCACGTCGGGTCATCGACGGCTGGATCTGCGCTTACCGTCGCCGGTGGCGTAACGCTGACCCGCGTACGCATCGTCGTCGAGAAGATCGAGCTCGAGGGCCCCTCGACCGTCGATGGTGGTACCCGCGCAGAACGCGAGCTGGAGGCAGGGCCGTATTTGATTGACCTCCAGGGCGCACAGCTCGACGGGGGCATCAACACGCTGCTCACGATTAACATTGAGCCCGGGGAATACCGGGAGATCAAGTTCAAGATCCACAAGTTGGATGAAGCGCAAGCAAACGCCAATCCGAAGCTCACCGATCTGAAGAATCTGTCGATTCGCGTCGAGGGCACTCGCAACGGGGCAACGTTCACTTTCGACTCCGCGCTCGATGAAGAGCAGGAGCGCGAGGGAGACCTCACGGTCAAGGCGGGCGATAACAACATCGCCTTGAACATCAACCCGGCAGGTTGGTTCATGAACGGAAGCACACCGCTCGATCCCTCGGATCCATCCGCTCGATCGACGATCGAGTCGAACATCAAGGCCTCCATCGAAGCCTTCAAGGATGACGACCGGCACGGCGAACGGAGCTAAGCCTTTGCCGGGCGAACGGGCGCTTTTCCGAGCCGCCGCTGCGATTCTTCGCGGCGGCGGGTTTCGCATCGTTAAGGGCAGTCCTGCTATGGCGCAGCGACCCAGGTTAATCCGCCATACGGCTGGTTCACTCTCAAGGTGTAGAGCGGGATGTCGCAGCCGGGCCGGTAGATCAGCAAGACTCTCGGGCTGATCAGGCTCAGGTTCGTCGAGGGCCCACCCCTGTCGGGCAGCAAGTCCAAGCCGGTAATCGTCACCGCGCCGGTGCCATCATCATTTGCGATCTGAACCGATCCCGTGGCGGGGTCATAGGTGCCGCTCAGGCTCATCGAGAAATCCCGGCCCTGGTTACACGGCACGTTAGGAGCGGGCAGATTCGCATCGACAGTCTTGACTGACCCGGGTGTTGATGCGAGCTTCGGTCCAGTCCAGCGTCGAGTCGTCCACCGCCCGTTGACGTTCATCAGCTGTGACATCTGTGGGGGTCTAGCTGACTACGGCCGTTTGATGACCCGATCGTCGGAGGTGAGCCAACTTCTGGCCGCCTGGAGCAAGGGGGACCGGGCGGCGCTCGAAAGAGTGATGCCCCTCGTCTATGACGAGCTGCGCCGGATGGCGAAGCGATACCTTGGGCAGCATCATTCCATTCAGACGACGGCGTTGATTCACGAAGCCTACGTGCGGCTCGTCGGCCAGACACCGAAGCAGTGGCAGAACCGCGCCCACTTCTTTGCGGTGGGCGCGCAGGCCATGCGCCACATCCTGATTGACTATGCCCGCTCCCGCCTTCGTGCCAAGCGCGGCAAAGGGGTACGCACCGTCTCGCTCGATGAAGCGGCGATGGTCTCGGACGAGCGCGCCGCGGAGATCGTCGCTTTGGATGATGCGCTCACCGAGCTCGCCGCCCTCCATCCCCGGCAGAGCCGGGTGGTGGAATTGCGGTTTTTTGGTGGGCTACAAGTGGAAGAGACTGCGGAGTTGTTGCAAATCTCGCCTGAAACCGTGATGCGCGACTGGCGGATGGCGAAGGCCTGGCTTCATCGGGAGATGACTCGGGGACGGGGGGATGACACCTGAACGATATCGTCGCATCGAACAGGTCTATGAGGCGGCACTAGAGCTGCCCGGCCCCGAACGGGCGGAATTCGTGAGCTCGGCCTGCGCGGGCGATGAGAATTTGCGCCGGGAAGTGACATCGCTGCTCGATGCGCACCAGGAAGCTGGTGGTTTCCTGGAGGCGCCGCCGGATGACCTCGCCGCGGCAATGGTCAACGCGGAGCAGCAGTCCCGATCGATCCTCGGCCGCAGGCTCGGTCACTACCAGGTCCGCACGACTCTCGGCAGCGGCGGGATGGGGGAGATCTACCTCGCGCAAGATCTGACGCTGGAGCGATCGGTGGCGCTCAAGGTGTTGCCCCCGCATTTTACTCTCGATGCCGATCGGATGCGGCGCTTCGTCCAGGAGGCGAAGGCCGCCTCGGCCTTAAGCCACCCGAACGTGGCGCACATCTATGAAATCGCCGAGTCGGACGGGATCAGTTTCATCGCCCTGGAGTACGTCGAGGGCCAGACACTGGAAGCGCGGATCAAGGCCTCGCCGCTGAGCCCGAGGGAGATCGTCGAGATCGCGCTGCAAGTCGGCGATGCGCTGGAGGCGGCCCACGCGAAAGGCATCGTTCACCGGGACGTGAAGCCGGCGAACATCATGCTCACCCCTCGGGGGCAGGTGAAAATACTGGATTTCGGACTGGCGAAGATTGCCGCGGCGGGAACGGAGAGACTGGCGGTCAGCTCGGCGGCGCCCGTCAGAACAGAGCCCGGGGTGTTGATGGGGACGGCGGACTACATGAGCCCGGAGCAGGCGTTGGGCCAAGAGGTGGACGCCCGCACGGATATCTTTTCTCTGGGCGCCGCAATGTATGAGATGGCGTCGGGCAAGCGGCCTTTCAGCGGACGCACCACCGGCGAGACCCTGGACCGGATCATTCACCAGGAGCCGGCGATCGCCGAGCTGAGCCCCAGGATCCCCGCGGATCTGATCTCGATCGTTCTCAAGTGTCTGGAGAAAGATCCAAACCGCCGCTATCGGTCCGCCCGAGAGCTGATCCTGGACTTGAATGGGTTGAAGCAGCGGCTCACGGCCAGCAGGGGACCGACGCCGGTAGGTGCCGAGCGGAGTCACCGCCAGTCCATTGCGGCTCGCCGGTCCGCGATCGCCGGCTTGGCAGTGCTGGCAGTGGCGACCGGGGTCTACGTCTGGCTCTCCCGCGGAATGCCCGGCACCCACGCCCGGCCCATTCGCTCGCTGGCGGTGCTGCCGCTCAAATCGTTCAGCGGAGACAGCCGCGACGAGTATCTCGGGCTGGGGCTCGCCGATACACTCATTGCCAAGCTGAGCAACATCCGCAGCCTGGTGGTGAGGTCCAGCACCACCGTGCGCAAGTACAACGGCCCGGATCAAGACCCGCTCACCGCCGGGCACGAGCAACAGGTGGACGCCGTGCTGGAGGGAAGCATCTACCGGGCGGGCGATCGACTCCGGGTCACCGTGCGGCTGCTTCGGGTCCAGGATGGATCCACGCTCTGGGCGTCGCAGTACGACGAGCGACAATACACCGACATTTTCGCGGTCCAGGACTCGATATCCGAACGTGTGGCGGAAGCGCTGACGTTGAGCTTGACCGCTCCAGAGAGAAAGTTACTCGCCAAGCACTACACCGAGAGCTCCGATGCGTACCTGTTTTATCTACGAGGCCGCTCCTCCTGGAACAAGCGGACCGGCGAAGGCTTCACCAAGGCGATCGACTATTTCAATCAGGCGATAGAAAACGACTCCAACTACGCTCTGGCGTACGTCGGTCTGGCGGACTGCTACACGATGCTCGCCGACTACGATTGGCTTCCGCCGACGGAGGCGGCGAAGAAGGCGAAAGGGGCTATCACCAAGGCTCTTCAAATCGATGACTCACTCGCCGAAGCTCATGCCTCCCTCGCCGACATTCGAAGGTTCTTCGATTGGGATTGGTCCGGGGCAGAAAAAGAATACAAGCGGGGCATCGAGCTCAACCCGAACTATGTGTCGGCTCACCAGTGGTACGCCGAGTATCTGGCGGCGATGGGCCGCCATGATGAAGCGATTCGAGAGATGCGGCGCGCCGAAGAGCTCGATCCGCTCTCGGTGGTGATCAAATCAGCGGCGGGTTGGATCTTCTTTTTTTCGCACGACTACGAGCTGGCGATCGAACGCTGCCAAAGAGTGATCGAGATGGATCCCGGGTATGGCGAGGTCTACTCCCAATTGCGGCGGGCGTACGAACAGAAGGGGATGTACGGTGAAGCGCTCGCCGCGGACGAGAAGCTGCGAGCCTTCAAGAGAAAGGGAGCACCGGGCCTCGCCGGGGTCCGAACCCCCCCGGCAATCCAAAGCCCCGGAGAGTATTGGCGGAACATCATGCGACTGACACAGAACGACTTGCAGAGCCCGGACCACAAAAACGCCGCGCAATTTCGGATGGCAGAGATCTTTGCCCAGCTTGGAGAGACGGACCTGGCATTCGAGTGGCTTGAGAAAGCCTATCAAGAGCACTCCTTCTGGTTGCCTTTCCTCAACGTGCATCCACACCTGGATCCGTTGCGCGCCGACCCGCGCTTTGATTCCCTGCTCGCCCGGGTAGGCCTCGCCCACTGACCTCCAGTTTGGCGCGCGGCGTTACGCGCCGGTGCTCGATTGGCGTTTCGACGCGCTGGAGCCTCCGCAATATCTCTCAGCGGCGCCGAACAGGTCATCGAGGTTGAGCGGCTTGATCAAAAAGCCGTCGGCCCCGAGCGAGGAGGCGTGTTGGCCGACGTCCCCTGCGCCCGAAAGCACCACCACCGGGATCCGCGCCGCCCGGGGATCCTGGAGCTGCTCGCAGCGGAACTCCCACCCATCCATCACCGGCATCATCAGATCGAGCAGGATCAACGAGGCCGAGTTCCCGGTGCGAAGCCACTCGAGCGCTTCAGCCCCGTGGGAGGCGGTGGCCACCTCGTATCCCTCTTCACGAAGAACTTCAGCCACGCCCAACCGGATGTCCGCGTCATCCTCTACGACCAGTATTGGTGCCATCGAGTGTGCCCCTACCCGGCCGTCGCCAGCGCCGAGCGTTCCATTGCCGAGGGTAAGATGACCGTGAAAGTGCTTCCCGAACCGAGCTCCGACTCTAGAAGCACGCGTCCGCCTAGCGATACAGCCATTTCTTTCACCAGAGCCAGACCCAGGCCAATCCCGGGCAAGTGCTTGTTCCGCACCGGCTCGACCTGCTCGAAGGGCTCGAATACGCGCACCCGATTCTCGGGGGCGATCCCAGCTCCGGTGTCCTTGACCTTGATCTGGTGGGCGTTGCCGGCATGCTCGAGCTCCACCTCCACGAAGCCCCGCTCCGTGAATTTGACCGCGTTCACCAACAGATTCACCACGATCAGCCGCACGAGAAGAGGATCGCTCTGCAGCGGCGGCAAGTCGTATGGAATGGACAGGTGAAGCGTCAGCCCCTTCTCCTCCGCCTGCGGCCGGACCTCCTCGAGAGCAGAAGAGGCGATCTCGCCGGCGTCGCAAGTCGCGAGATCGGAGGCGATGCGCCCGCTCTGGATGTTGGTGTAGTGCAGGAGCGATTCGACCAAAGCGACCAGCCGACCGGTGGACGACGACATCCCCCGGATCAGCTTTTTCTGCTTCTCGGTAAGACTTACTTGATGGTTGCGCATCAGCTGTTGCAGGTGAAGCTGGAGCCCGGTGATCGGCGTGCGCAGCTCGTGCGAAACCATTCCGAGGAACTCGCTCTTCGTCTTGCTCGCGCGCTCCGCGTGCTCGCGCGCCACCACGATCGAGGCGAGGGCGGTCTTCGCTTCCCGGGTTCGCATCGTGACCTGCCGGGCGAGGGATTCCAGATCAACGCTTTGCGTGTGGAGCTCCGACTGCAGAACGTCACGTGCGCGCTTCATCGCGATCAGATTCCCCACCCTCGCCCGCAGCTCCTCGAACGAGAACGGCTTGGTGAGGTAGTCCTGGGCGCCGTCGCGGAGCAGCCTCAGCTTGAGGTCATCGTCGGCCCTGGCGGTGAGAAGAACGACGGGGACGTTTTTCAGCTCCGAGCGCTTTCGTATTTCCTGGACGAGCTGCTCCCCGTTCAATCCGGGCATCATCACGTCGGTGATGATCAGGTCGGGGTTCATCTCCAGGGCCTTATTCAAACCGTCGCGCCCGTCAAACGCCGCCTCAACCCGATAGTACTTCGCGAGCGACTGCCTGAGAAAACAATTCATCTCGGCATTGTCCTCAATCACCAGAACCAACGCCTCTCCGCGTCCGATCGTCGGCGGATCGCTCTCCGCTTGAACGAACAGTTCCTGAAGCACTCCCACCGTCGCCTCGGGCATCGCCGAGGATATTTCGTGGGGTAGCAAGATGGTTCCCGCGGGGGCGGTCAAGGGCAGCTGAGTCACGAAGAGCGCACCGCCTTCCGGCGCGCCGTCTACGAATACCTTGCCTCCGTGCAGGACGACGAAGTCGCGAACGATGGTCAGCCCAAGGCCGGTACCGCCAACGTGGTGCGCGGCGTCCTCAACGTGCACCTGCCGGAAACGCTCGAAAATCGCCTGGCGGTTCTCCGGCAGAACCCCGGGACCGCTGTCCCCGATTTCAATGCGAAACTGAGCGTCATCGGTCGCCGAAAGCGAGCAGCGAATCTTTCCCAAAGTCGGGGTGAATTTGAAGGCGTTGGAGAGCAGGTTCAAGAGGATCCGGTGAAGCTTGTCCTCGTCCACCTGGGCCCAGAGGACGACGGGCGCTTCGACCGACAGCACAATCCGCCGTTCGTTCGCCATCGCATCGAAGTAGCCGGTAACCAGGCGAAGGAGAGTTGCGACATTCACATCCGAATACTCGATACCCATTTTTCCGGCCTCGAGCTTTGCCACGTCGAGAAGGTCGTTGACGTGTTTGAGAAGTGTGCCGGCGTTGCGCCGGATGCTGTCCAGATCTTGAATCTGATCGCTGCGAAGACCGTCGCATCCCAAAAGCCTATCCACCGGACCGAGGATCAACGCGAGGGGCGTCCGCAGCTCATGGCTGATGTTGGCGAAAAATCGGGTCTTCAGCTGCTCGAGCGCTTTTGATTTCTCGTTGGATGCTTCGAGCTCTTCCACGATTGCCTGGAGCGCGGAGTAGAGTCGGCCCTTCTCCTCTTCCGCGCGCCGGCGTTCGCTGACGTCGCGGATGGCGGTGATCGCCAGCAGGCCATCTTCCGTATCCAGTGGGCTCAAGCTGATCTCGACGGGAAACTCGGTTCCGTCGTGGCGCAACCCATTGAGCGGCACTCCGATCGCGCCCATCGGGCGGCAGATCGGCTCCGCGAAGTAGTTCATCCGATGCACCGGGTGGACGGAGCGAAAGCGCTCGGGGATGAGGATCTCCACTTCCTTTCCCAAAAGCTCGTCTCGGCGATACCCAAACAGCTTCTCGATCTGGGCGTTGACGAGGACGATGCGGCCCCCGCCGTCGGCGATCACCATTCCAACCGGCGCTGCCTCGAGCAGGGCTCGAAACTTCGATGCCTCCTTCTTTCGTGAGGTCACATCCCGAATGGCGGAGATCGCCAGCCCGCCATAGGCGGTGTGGAGAGGGCGGAGGCTGATCTCCGCCGGGAACTCGGAGCCGTCGTAGCGCAGACCGAAGGCCTCGAAGACAGCGCCGTTCGGACGGGTCGCCGCTTCTGCGAACTGCCGCTCGCGATGCTCCCGATGGAGAGCGTGAAAGCGCTCCGGAATCAACCTCTCGACCGGTTCGCCGATCAGATCGCTCATCGCATAGCCGAACAGCTCCTCGGCCAGGTGATTGACCAGGACCAGACGGGCCGAGCGATCGGTCACCACCATCGCGTCGGGCGCAGCCTCGAGCACTGCCCAGAACTGCTCGGGTAGGCTCGAAACTACCGAAACGGCGGACATACTCAGCCCCCTGCTACCGAGGTCCAGACCTCATGTCCGTTAGAGGATATTCGGCGCCGATCGGGCTCACCAGCAACTGACTGTCCGATCAGTCGATCACACACCAAGTCGAAGAGGCGCCCCACCCAACTGCCCGCCCGACGGGGCGCCGCCGTCAAACCTCGCGGTGAAATGAAATGCGCTGCCCTTCCCGGGCTCGGCTGGTGCTGAGCCCCAATTGGGAGAGGAGCCGTGAGATCATCGGAGCGGCTTCAATCGCCTCCACTTGAACAAGCGGACCAGGACACAGGCCCTTTGCTGGGTTTGCCTCGAGGTGAAGCTTTGGAGATCAAACATCTATCGGCGAGGAAGTGGCGACCTGAGCTCAAACGTAGAACGGCAACCAGTACCGCGCAATGTACCTTCGCCGGCGAGGTGTCCCTACGTACACCGAGCTCAGTGTTGAGCTTAGGGTGCTGATCATCAGGGGAACGTTAACAATTCTGTATCACCGACGCTCCGCCTTGCTGGCAAATTTCCACGCGACATCTTTCCCAACCGGAGGTGGAACCGCGTTTCGACTTGGGGTGGTGTGATCTGTTGCCAAGCTGAATGCTTTCGACTCACACACGGCTCGCTCATTTGGCTTCGCCGCTGGTGAAGCATGTCTGGCTTTGAAATACTCCTGCGGCAAGAACGACTCCGCAGTCGAGGACTGTGAAATCGCGATTCAACTGCGCGCGGCTGGCGTAGGGATGGGTCAGTCCTGAAGACTTGGCGTCGAGCTTGCAACCGCGAATTGAGAGGCATTCGAATGATCACCAACACCAGGTTGCGAACGATCTGCCTTTTGGTGCTTGTCCTGCCTCTGTCCGCCGCCGCGATCGACATTCAGGAGGGGAGACTTTCGATCGACGGCTTCGGCTCCTGGGGGTTTGGCATCACCAATTTCCCCAATCGCTATTCAGTCGCTTACCCATCCGGTAACTTCGGCAACGGTGACTTCGCCCTGGCGATCACCGCTCGCCTCTCTGAGCGCGCGGTCACCGGCGCGCAAATACGGCTCGTGCCCCGGGACGGCACGGTTCGTCTCGATTGGGTCTTCGGCGAGTGGCGCTTTTCCGACCGCGCCCGGTTGCGGCTCGGAATCGTCAAGCACCCCATCGGCATCTATGGCGAAGTGCCGCGCGTGGGCACGCTGCGGCCGTTCTATCGACTCCCGGAAAGCATCTACGGATCGACCGAGTTTACCGCCGACGGCGTGAAGGGCGTCAGTCTGAGCGGGACTCTGCAGGGGGTGAGCGCCTGGAGCCTCAGTTACGACCTCTATGGCGGCGCGATGACCGTGCCCGCCACGAATATCGTTGACAAGGTCTTGGCACCGGAGGCCCTACGACCGGGAGGCGTGGTCCTTAACACGACGAATGAAGTGAAATACATCGTCGGTGGGCGCCTGATCGCCAATAGTCCGGTGGACGGGCTCGAGATCCGGCTTTCGAGCTACGGCGCGCCGGCAACGGCGGTGGATACGCCGCGCTTCGTCATTGGCCCCTCGATTCAGTACATTGGCGAAAAATGGAGCGCGCAAGCGGAGTACTTCTTTTTCTACGAGAATGGCAACCAGGCGGACGAACGCCAGCGGGCGCATGCTGCCTACTTGCAAGTTGCCTATTTCGTCACCGAGCACGTCCAGCTCGCGGCCCTCGTCGACTTTTCTGAAATGAGGGTCCCCAGTGGGCAGAGATCGTCGTTGTTCGACCATCACGAGCTGGGAGTGGGGATCAACTACTGGTTCAACCCAGGCATGGTGGTAAAGCTTTCGGGCCACAGCATCGACGGGAACCGCTTCGCGCGCCCGAGCCCCCTCGATGACGCGCTGTTGTCCGGCAGCCTCGACCGCCACACCTTAGCGGCCATCCTCAGCATCCAATTCAGCTTCTAACCAAGATGAGATACCTCCTCCTGCTCACCATCCTCCTGGCCGACCCGACCAACGGTGCCAAACCGGGTTTTAGGGTCGTGGTGAACGAGGCCAATCCGGTCTCTTCGCTCTCGCGCCAGGACATTTCTGACCTGTTCCTCAAGAAGAGCTCCGAGTGGTCCAGGCTCGGACGGGTCCTCCCCGTCGATCAGCCCGAGGGAAGCGCGGTCCGCGAGAGCTTCAACCGGGAGATCCACCGCAAGTCCAGCACCGCGGTACGCGCCTATTGGCAGCAGCGCGTCTTTTCCGGACGGGACGTCCCTCCGCCGGAGAAGGATGGCGATCAGGAGGTCCTCGCTTACGTGCGCAAGAATTCCGGCGCGATTGGCTATTTGTCCCCCAAGGCTTCGACCGAAGGGGTCAAAGTGCTTGAGGTGCCCTGAGTGCGCCAGCTCAACTTTCGGCAGAAGATTCTCCTGCTGCCTGCCATTATCACCTTCGCCCTTCTGTTATTGCTCGGAGTCACCTACTTCTTCGGCAAACGCAACGAGAGACTGCTTCTTGAGTTCGAGATCGGCATGGTGCCGGCGCTTGAGCTGAGCCGAGACCTCCAGGAGATGCTCGCGGAGATGCAGCGCTCCCTTCAAGATTCGGTAGCGATGGAGGACCGGGATCAGCTGACAGCCGCAGACGAGCTCATCCACCGGATCCTCGCCCGAATCTCGGAAGGACGAAAGAACCCGACCATCGACCGGACAAGCCTGGACGCGCTCGGCACCGCGATCGACGACTACTACGCCATCGCCCGCGCGACCACCGAGCAGATGATCCGGAAGTCCGGCGCCGATCTGACTCCGCAATTGCAGCAGATGACTGCCGGCTACAATGAGCTGAGCCGCTTGTTGAGAGACTACCGGGCGCTCACCCAGCAAAATGAGAGTCGTCATTTGCAGCAAGCACGCCGATTGCAACGCCTCACGATTTGGAGCGTGGCGGGGATTCTCGTCTTTGCATTGGTGTCCGCAGTCCTCACCGCTGCTTTTGCGCGGCGGCTGGCGAACCGCGTGATCACCTTGCGCAACGCTTCCCGGCGCATCGGTGATGGCGATCTGGAAACGCGAGTGACGGACACGGAGGGAGACGAGCTGGGCGAACTCGCCCAGAGCTTCAATCAGATGGCGGGCTCCCTGCGTCAGGTAATTGCCGGGCGCGCCGCCGCCGAACAGGCGAACGTGGCGAAGAGCGAATTTCTCGCCAACATGAGCCACGAAATCCGCACGCCGATGAACGGCATCATCGGCATGGCCAGCCTGTTGTTGGAGACCCACCTGGACGGAGAGCAGAAGGAGCAAGTGGGGACGGTGCTCTCCTCGGCCGAGGCGCTGGTGCAGATCATCAATGACATTCTCGACTTCTCCAAGATCGAAGCTGGAAAGTTGGAGGTCAGTCCACAGCCTTTCGGGCTGCGGGAGCTGCTGGACGAGCGGCTCAGACCGTTGGGCGTCGGGGCAAGCGAAAAAGGACTCGAGCTCGTGGTCCAGGTCGATCCCGAAGTGCCCGACGCTTTGAATGCCGATTTCCTGCGGCTCGGGCAGGTTCTGGTGAGCCTGGTGGGCAACGCAATCAAGTTCACCAAGTCAGGCAGCGTGCTCCTTCATGTTATCCTCGACTCCGGCACCACCGAGTGCGCCCGGTTGCGGTTCTCCGTCGCTGACACGGGGATCGGCATTGAAGCAAGCAAGCAGCGGCGGATCTTCGAGGCGTTCAGCCAAGCGGACGGATCGGCAACGCGCCAATACGGCGGAACGGGGCTGGGTCTGACCATCTCCGCTCGCATCGTGCAGATGATGGGCGGGACGATTCACCTCACCAGCGAGCCGGGCAAAGGCAGCACCTTCTCCTTCGAGCTGTCGTTGAAGCTCCAGAGCGACGATGGGAAACCGGTGCAAAGCACAAGGCTCGAGCCAACCAAGCACCCCCTCGAGACGCCCCCTGCGACGGAGCCGCGATCCCCGTTGCACGTCCTGCTCGCCGAAGACAACCCCGTCAATCAACGCGTCGCCCAGAGGCTCCTCGAGAAAAACGGACACGCGGTGGTGGTGGCCAACAATGGACGGGAGGCGCTGGCGCGCTACGCAGCGGCGCAGTTCGACATTGTGCTGATGGACGTGCAGATGCCGGAGATGGATGGCTTTGCCGCAACCGCCGCAATCCGTCAGCTCCAAGAAACCAACGGGACGCGGGTACCAATCCTTGCCGTCACCGCGCACGCGATGAAGGGCGATCGCGAGCGGTGTCTTGCGGCAGGAATGGACGGCTATGTCACCAAACCCGTCCACCCTCCCACTCTATTTGCGGAGATTGACCGTTTGACCCGGAAACATCCGACCGCGGCGACCCCGGGCAGAGCGCAGTTGAACGGGACGGTGCTGGACCAGGCCAGCCTCGCCGAGGTGATTGACGGTGACGTCGGATTCCTCCGGGAACTTACCCGCCTCTTCGGTGAAGAGACCCCGCACCTGCTCGCGGACATGGGCCAGGCGATCGAGTCCGGCGACCGCGACCTGCTCCAGCGGGCGGCTCACACTCTCAAGGGCTCCGCCGGAAATATGTGCGGGAAGCGTGCCGCCCAAGTCGCGTTTCTACTCGAGGAGTTCGCGGCGGCGGGCGATTTCGTCCAGGCGCGCCAGGCCTACGCCCTGCTCGGCGACGAGGTCGGCAAGCTCCAGCAAGCTCTCGCCGCCGCCTGCGTCAGCAGGTAATTACCCCGCAGATCGCCAACCCGCTCGTCTCACCTCACGTCTCGGCGAGGAAGCCTGCCGGTGGATAGCCTTTTTGCTCAGGCTGAAGGTTGTGAGACATCAACACGCCCTGGGGCGCTTGTAAGCATGTCGGATTCTTGATGAGCTCCAGCTCAAATCAATCGCTCCTCTGCCGCATCGCGGGTCGTCTGTGTGCGGTGCCCCTTGAGAGCGTGCTCGAGACGATGCGGCCGGGCGCGACAGAGCCGTTGGCCGAGGCGCCACGATTCGTTCTCGGGCTCGCGATCATTCGTGGCGAACCGATGCCGGTCGTCGACATGGGACGCCTGATCAGCGAAGCTCAGCCTCCTTGAATGGCTTTACGATGTACCCGCACGGTTCAGTGGCCTTTGCGCGACTCACCGTCCGCCTATCCGACAACGCGGACAAGAAAATGACCGGGATGTGTAAGTCTTTGCCGATGATCTCGGCGGCGTTGATCCCGTCGAT
>Ga0137390_10003271_pt1 | contig 13192 bp, 16 predicted proteins | sample 15con2h24AmetaG_FD_104937 | JGI IMG/M metagenome (GOLD analysis project Ga0137390, IMG submission 104937) | Vadose zone soil microbial communities from Angelo Coast Range Reserve, California, USA - 15con2h2.4A metaG | ecosystem: Environmental > Terrestrial > Soil > Vadose zone > Saprolite... | reverse complement strand
AGACGTCCAGGCGTACTGAGGCATGAGAGGCGGGTAAGGAAGGTTGCGTTCAACTTGCAAGTACACATAGATTTCTGCATGCTGCTCCAGGGACGTCCCTGTTGCGTGGTGTAGTTATATTAATCGCCAGAACGGGCCGACCAGTTGCACGGAGGTGTGGTAGTTGACTCTCGCGTGTCAACTGTTCAAATTGGACTGCCCTGATCAGCCTCGTCTCCCCATCTGCTAGCATATCGTAACTTCTCAATTTGTGACCAGCATCGGACCATGGCTACCGCAGTGAATTCAATTCAAGCGTCTGCTGACTCGGACATCCAGATCAGATTGAAATCCCTCCATCTCAGTGGGCATGCTGCCCTCTCGTCTTCTTGTTCTTACATCGCAAAGTACTACCGTCGTACCAGCAACTCGTAGGATCTATAATGCCACGTCTTTACAAGCCGAAGAATGTCCCCAGGCAACATCCAAATCCCATCGACTCCCCATCCTGTTCCCCATCGTGTCCTCCGGGCTCATCTACCCCATATGGGCTAAAGCGTGCAGCTGAAGCGGTTAGCAAGCAGATTTCTAGACACAAGGCCATGGTCGCTCAGTTCAAGGAGATGAGGCTGCCGCGTCCTACGATGTTCAGCACCAAGTCAGCGACACCGCCGCATATGGACCATTCTCTCTCGGCAACGCAAAGCAAGGCCACGAAGGCGTCCGAGAAGCCTCCTATCCCTCCTCTCGCTAAGTCTCCGACCTCTTCCGTCGAATCAAAGCAACGCGTTCCTCTCTCCCGTTCAAACACGAATTCGCTATCCCCCGCAAAGCCACCCGGTCTGAGCTCACCTAGCCCTATCAAGAAGGGTTCCACTTCCCTGTCAGCCTTGTCAGCCCCGAGCAAATCTAAGTCTCCCCAGTCTCCGATCCACTCCCTGCGACAGAGGGCTGGCGCTACGTCAACTACTTCACCTACCAACCTCGCCACCGTCTCTGTCACTTCCGCATCAGATGACGACGATATCGACGAACCTATCCTCTTTGTGTCTTGTTTTCATTCAGCCGAGGAGGACCCTGAGCTGGAGGATGACCTGTTCGAGACGGAGTTGTCATCTGGATTCGAGGCTCAAGTCGCACAGATATTCGGCAGGGGCTTATGGCCAACGTCTGGGGAGGAAGTCATCCGACGTGGCGAGGTACCACCTCCGACGCTCACTCCGGAAGCAAGCTTCGCATCCACGTCGGAGCCCATGTCGGCGGTTGTTGTGTGGTGGGAACCGGCGGCGATCCAGCACGAAGTAGCAATCGATTTCAACTCTCAGGTCCGATCAGATGGGTTCGAGACCACGCTATCGCCGGACCAGAAGCCGATGACTTGCGTGCCTAAGACCGTCCCACGTCCGAGTCATCCCCCCTCATCAGCCGATTATAAATATCTCGCTTCTCTGGACCGGGACGCCTTTGGCGCTCTCTCGTTGGGTATCCACAAGCAGAGCCGGCGGGCGTGTGTGATCAAGGTGATCTCAAATGCCATCGCCGAAGAACAGACCGTCATTCGTGCGGTTCTTGAAGAACAGCGTATCATGCGCGAAGCATCCAGCTTTCCGTTCCTGTTGGGATTGATGGCTTCCTTCTATGATGCTAACGGTTCCTACCTGGTCCCTGTAAGTTTTTGTTCCTGTTGGCCGGCGACGAAGGGTAGAAAGGTTGACGCCGGTCTGACTCCAGGAGTACTGTCGCTCCACTCTATTCGATGAACGCGACCATATGCCAGAGTCCTACAAGAAGCTCGCGTCAGCAGAATTGGTAAGCTCTCACCGAGTCGCAGCGGGGAGACTTGCATGCTGACGTAGGGTTTGCAGGCGTGCGCAGTTGATCGCCTTCATATCCTCGGAATCATTCATCGAGACATCAGTTTGGAAAACGTGATGCTGAAGAACGATGGCCATGTCGTTCTAAGCAACTTTGGTTTGGCACTTCGTCCTGATGCTCCAAGCTTGTTAGCTCCGCGTCATGGAAACTCTGTTCGCCTAGACAAGAGCAAGGCCCTGAAGGCGCGAGGTGCCTGCAGCACGCCTCCATTTATGGCTCCAGAAATGTTATCCGATATGGGATATTCGTATGGCGTAGATTGGTTTGCGTACGGAGTATTCCTGCACGTATTCTACCTTGACCAGGACGCTCGAGAAAACTTCTCTGTGGTACGAGGAGCAAGATTTTTCGCTGACTTGTGAGCACTTCCGAGTCTTCTTTGTTCCACTTCCTGTCGCTGACTGAATTGGATGAAACCGTAAGTGATTGGCAGAGTGTGATTACGCCAGATTCGCCTGGTAAGTCTTATTTCTCAACTTCGCCCAAACCATATGTTCGTATTGCTGAATGGATCATCAAGCACCATCCCTATCCCCCAGGCCAGTGGGTCGGAATGCCGCTGAACACTATTATAATACCGATTCAGATTCGTATCCGGGATTCACGTGGTTGGATCCCTCGATGATCGTCGAGGACTCTACCCCCGACGTTGGCAGCGCTGATTGTTCCCCCAAATCCAGCATCGCCGAACCATATACCCCTTCTCAGTTTGATGCTGCATGCATCGAACAGTCTCCCGTCGCATGTGGGAGCTTGCAAATTTTCGATTCTTTCTCTCTATCACATTTATATCGTTATTCAACTTTCAATTTCAACCCTGAAGACCACATCAATGATGTTTTACGAGGCCCCACGCATCCACTCGAGGAAGAAGACCTTGTTTCTACCTCTCCCGTGTCGTGGACTGCGGCTGTCGAGGACTCGGATATTGACCTTGGTCAGGGAATGACAGCGACGCCTACTGGTGAAGACGACGATGCGCCGGTGCGGATGTCGATCAAGTCACTGGATATTGGAGAAGAGCCTGTATTTGATCTTCCGTCCGGGTGGAGGGAAGCGTTTGTTTCCCCAGTTGACGTCACGCTACCGCGTTCATCGCAAGTGGAAGGCACGAAGAAGCGTTTGGTGCTGCCTACGCTGAAGTCGCTGTGGAAGCGAGCCGCGAGCAAGTTTGTCTCGCGGTAGGTGTGTCAGTGAGGCGCTTCGCTCACCCCCACGCGTCCCGTAGTAAGCATTCGTCATTCCCAGCCCGGCCCACCTTTCTCTCACCGATTTGGTGGCGAGAGATTGTTTTTGTTTTTGTATTTCTATGCGTCTATTCTACTACTGTAGTGTCTCCTACTGGCCTTCCAGCAGGTGGACTTTTGTTTGTCGGTTTATTGTTTATTGCTCTATTTCCCTTCGTTTTCCATGTTCTTTTCCTCGATGTAATGTTTGTGATACCCTGCGCTTGTATCTTTCTCAGCATACCCGTTGCCTGTTATCTATGTCTGTATCAAATTATATCAGTTTCGTTCTTCGCTCGGCTCAGTACCCTGCGGGAACCGCTTGGCTGCGGATAAATTAATGGCGATGTACTCTGCATAAGACGAGAATGACGCCGCACGATTTGTCACGATCGTCGATGCCGATGCTGCAAAAGGCGGCGACAGCCGCGACAACCTAAGAAATTAACGGGGATGCGATGATCGTCTCTTCAATTCGCATTACTAGACAAGAGAGGGGTGAGGGGTGGTAGTAATACGTACTGAAGCGGAGAATGGCTTCAGAACAACTTGATACCGCTACTTCTTCACTTTTTTTCAAAACTCAATGTCCCTTTTATCGTCTGTTCTCACTAATTCTGAATTTACATAGTGCCGTGAACCCCAAGCATGGTCCCAGTCAATTTCCTCGGAGTTTCAAGAGCGCATGGTGTTAGTCAACGACTTGCACAGCGACACGTAATCCAGTTTTGGATACCCACTGGCATGCACCCACATGCGCCGCCCTGCGAACATTCTCGGCATGAGCTCTTCGTCAAACAAGCTGGAACATTCACGTCACAAGGATGTCTCAGGAAGAGCGCGGAGAGGACTGGGCCGAAGGAGGCGTCGCTTCGTCCCCACAAGACACCGTGTCAACCGTGGAGAGCAGACAGAAACTGAACCGCGTTCGCGGCGAAACCTGTTTAGTCGCGGGACCTGGAAAGGGACACCAGACTCGGTGAGCCAGATCCGGAGGTGGAAGGCTGTCGAGGATACCGTGATGCTAATGACCTCCACCATTCCGCGTTCACCTAACTGCAGCAGAAATGGTAGGATAGAGAGCCTGAGATAGATCGGAGTCGTGCTGCGGGGAAGTCTCGAAACGGAAGATTATGGTGTCGACGCAGTACATGTCCCGGAATCAATTATATCAATAACCTGGAATAGCCGTATGGCTCATTAGGAGAGACACCCGCCGTGACGACACGAATGACGCTAATTGGAGGTGGGCCTGCAGCTGGTGGGCGATATTGTGTGCGGTGAGCGAGCGAGTTATCACGTAATGCGTTTCTTAGACGAGCCTGCGCTTCAGGGAATTGCGCCTTCTCACCCAGTTTCTCTACTAGTTAATACAGCAACTGAGGCCCTTCGGGTGAGACGAGGACCCTTTTCTTATGGTTCCCAGACCCTCGTTGACCATTGGACTACCCCCGCCACCGCCACCACTGCATTTACGAAGACCCTTATCATGACCTAGGATCAGTCGAAATTGCCGTTAAAGCAACTTGAGGAAGATAAGACGCAGGAACGCACTATTACTACAACATCTCATTACCTTAGTGCGCCAGCCCAGTGTTAGCCCTCCTCTTCTCGAGCTCGACCTTCCATGCGCCAATCCTCCGATGTCTCAATCTCAGGGTCTCCACCACACTATAGAGGTCGATGATCAACGTCAGGCTGAAGGAGTGGCCGTCGGCACAGGTATGTTACCATCCTCCCTGTCTTGTTCGAGTCGTCATTGGTTTCGCCCACGCGTATTGTAGACGACCACCTTAGGGAGCCTCAGTCATCTGCGAATGATCCATCACAATCATCCCAGGAAAAGTCGAATTTTGATGATACCTCATGGTCGCTCTTTTCAACGTATTCAAAGATGGCAGAGGAAGATGACAATAAGATGGCAGAATGTTGGCAAAAAGATGCTGATGGCGTCTTGATTTTCGTGAGTTCTGCTTGGGCTTTGATGTGATTGCACGAATCGATCGGAAAACACTAGACTGGTTTATTCTCTGCAGCTGTTGCCGCGTTGGGTGCGGTGTCGATCCAGGACCTGAGACCAAACTCGCAGGACATCTCTGCGTTCTATCTAGGGAATATATATCAGCTTCTTGCTGAACCCGATATATCTGGTGCATCGAACTCGCCCGACGCTGTAAAACCACCTGCATTCCCCCCACCAAGTTATGCTATCTGGGTGAACGCACTCTGGTTTTTGAGCTTGACCATGGGTCTTTGTTGTGCAATTATGGCGACGCTGTTACAGCGATGGGGACGTCGATATATATGGATCACTCAACCGTCGCGATGCAGTCCAGAAAAGCGAGCTCGGATCCGTGGATTATTCGCTGGCAGCACGGATAAACTGTTCATCAAAGTAGTATGTGCTTTGTTACCTTGCTTTCTGTATCTAGCAGTCTTTTTCTTCGTTGGCCTCCTCATTTTTCTCTTTCGAGTCAACCACATCGTCTTTGGTCTCGTGCTTTTCTGGATCAGGTGTTGCGTGCTGAACTACGTATTTATCGCGGTCGTATCAGCGTTCCAGCTCGATGGCCTCCTCTACAGCCCACTTTTTCCAATACCTGGAACATTGCTGGCCTGTGTAACCTACATCGGGCTCACTACATTCGGTGATCGCTTTAGCCTCCGAACGTGGAAGCGCTACGGCAACATCATAGAGCATGATTTCGAACGTTTATTTGGAGAATCCTTCAAGCTCGACGAGAAAACCATTTCGAAGCTCTCATTGAAGGTTGATGTTCGCGTGTTGGAATGGACAATCGATGCTCTGGGTGAGGACAGTGCGCTGGAAAAGTTCTTCGATGCCATCCCAGGCTTCTTTTTCAATTCAGAACTTAGAGATCTCCCCGAAAGAATCAAACGCAAGATCAAAAGGGCACTTGTTGGATTTTTGGACCGCACTTTCTCATCAAACATAGTGTCTGAATCAACCAGAAATATTCGGGTCGTCACCTGCCTGAACGCGGCCCACGCTACTCACGATTCCTTAGCAGTTTCGCGACTCTTTCAAGGAATTCTCAAAGGGCGGTGGCGTGAAGCGCTAAAGTCCGTAAAGATAGGACAATCCCTAAGGCGTTGGAGCTACGGCGACGACCAGGAGATTGCCCTGTATGCGCGAAGCATGGTTGCCCGTATCATTGCGAATGTGCGTGAATACGATGCCAGTGCAATAGCGCTTGCCGTGGATCAATTAGGCCTATCGGAACATATCCTTCAAGATCACCTTGCGCATGGGAACAACGTGTTACTCGCAAATTTGATACGTATTACTAACCAGATATTCCACTCTGGTTCTACGTGCTTTGACTCGGACCTGCTCGAGTCCCTTTCTAAATTCGACATCCAGGGCACACTTCCTGGGCTGCGGCGTGACTTCTGCGCCTTGTGGAACCAAATTGTTATGGAAGCACAGGATGGCGGCTCCCAGATTGCTGTCCTTATCCTTCAAAAGCCTTCGCCATGTTTACCATCGCACTACATCAAGGCACCGAGGCTTTGCCAATGGCAGTCTCCTCCTCTACCGATGCTCAGGACCACATTCTCGGTCAACCGTCGTCCTATCCATCATGCCATTGCTTAGACCCACCACCTCACCGTCTCAACAACGAATCGAAAGAGGCGACTCAGGCTCATGGCTCTTCGCACACCTTACCACCTCCCGATCCCGTTTCGACCACCGTAACTCCTTCGGCTGTACCTGGGATACCAGTTCATACCACATACAGGTGCCCACTAGGTAACGTCTGACGCACTGCAATGCATCGCCTCGGCCGCTACGTTGTCTCACCCTCTGGAAAGCAACAAGCATCCGGATATGGACGCGCCGCTCGCGGCGCCAAACATCAGTGAGACCTCGTCCATTGCTAACCCTGTCCCACAGTCTATCCTGGGGAAGGCTACCACTCTACAAGGAAATGACGTCGTCCTCCCCACTGCTTCTGATTGCCCAACATCACCGACCGTGCAGACGCCAGCCTTTCGGGGTAGTGTTATTCCCGCGGGGCTCCCCTCCGTTGAATTCGCAGACACAACCTGATCACATCTCGCACTCACTACGAACACCAACTTCATCCCCCACAACGGCCCACTCCCACGACGTTCTTCAGGTTATTTCTGTTCCGGATACCCATGTTACTACAAGGATTGGATCCCTCATTGCTCACGACGGCACCCATGACATGACTTGAACCCTCCTATTCCAATTCGGTCAACTCTGGCTGCTCCTAACATTGTTGAAGCTACCTTGCGACCGGAGGACCGCCAGTGCGGCCTAAGCGAGTCTCAGCCGTGACTTGCGGTTGACCAACGACATCGGTGAGCTTCCTCTCTCTGTCAGGTTTTCATCAATGCTCAGCACTTTGTAGACTGTGTGGATCTCGTGGGAAAAGAGAACGGTCGATAGAACCGTCCGGTCAATCGTTATTTGTAGCATATGTACTCTCACAGTATTCTTAAAGAGTGTAAAGTGACTCAAGCAGCCTTGGCCTTGCACGCACTATTTCTAGTATGGTTAGCTATTGCCCTTAGTGTACTAGCTATAATAGCCAGGGTCATCAGACGACAGTGGCAGCGGATGGATGATTACTCAAGCTCTCGAGATGATGCTGATTGAGATGTGCCCGCGTCGGCCGTCATAGTAGCTGTGATAAGCTTGCAGAATGCAGATCGAAGTTCGCAGAAACGGTAGATGGTGAGACCGCCAAGAGCTTCGGCGAAATGGCATTGTTTACTTCAAGATAAGGAACGTCCACTGATGAGGCTTGGGAAAGTAGTCGTCAGTTTTCTGATTAGAGAGGACGTTCGGGGAGCTGATGCCCTAATATTGGGAATGAGTGACATATTGACACCAGTAAACCTGCGTTTGCCTTGGAAAATTATATGGAACACGGCCCTGCAGCTAATCCATGCCTCACTTCCACCATCTCCGGTGTAGTGAGCCCGCGAAACCATCACGGAAATGCAGGTTATTCATCAAAGATACGCCAAATGTCAGGGGTGAGAGGATCGGTCTGTCAGCCCGGCCTCCATGAGTGGCATTATCAGTGTCCAGGGGGTTCTTCCGCCCGCTATGCATGATGTGAAGGGTTGGCAGACCAGTGGGCATGGGCATGCATGTTCGAGGTACTCGTGATCATGGGCATGAGTCATGCTTGCATACATGCCGTTGTCGTCTAACAGGTGGTGATATGCAAAGCCTAGAATGTCCGTCATGATGACATGATGGGAAAGTCGGCAGTGGCAACAGAAACGGTGACGGCGCGAGACAGTCGGAATCAATATAATCACTTCAGCAGCATACACTTGGAGTTTGTTGAATGTGGAAGTTGCACACCCAGAACGATGAAACGGGGTGAAGAGATGGCCATTTGGAACCATGCCGTCAATGCCCGAATGCGCAACTTGCAGTGGTTTTGTACTCTGGATTGCCTTATCTCCTCGAGTTACGGACACAGGGAAACAGGATAACACAAGTATTAGTGAGCACCCTCGAGGTGCATGGAATGATGATGGCCTAGGGGCCCTAGGCCATCATCATTCCATGCACCTCCGATCGGGCTAGTCAGTCGGGTCCAACTATGCTGGAAGGTAACGGTCACGCGGTCCCGGTTCCCCGGGCACACTGGCACGGAACGTTTCCCAGAACGGATGGACTAGCGATGGGGGCTACTGGAGTGGTGTTGTGCCAGGCCCTCGTCACGGGAATGAGCGATATTAATAAGGACAAATTTAATCTTTGGCTGTTTTTCGTTTGACCAACGCACGTCGAGAAACGCATGATTCTACTATGATAGTATCACCCTTTGAGAGGGTAGGTCCGAATTCAGTGCAAAAGTAACGACAGCGTGATTGCGACTGATGATGTGATTTGACGCAAGTAACGTAGTCTGAGAAAGTTGAGAGGGACCCCTGATTGGGATGGTGCCCAAGATAATGAAGGAGATCAATCAATTACAGCACGTTATTACAGTGCAGTACTGTACGAAGATGGACAAAGACCAGCTCAAGCGTGTTATACGTGTCGGGATGGCATGCGTATATTCGCCATCAATACACACACTTATTTCGACTACTTGTACTAAAATAGTGCTTTCCTGTCGAGAAAGCCTTATGTGATGGGGTGATCCTCGGACACCCCTACACCTCACTGGCACGGCCTTGTGTGCGTATATGGTTGCATCCTGAGGCAGGCCGTGGTCCTATCCCACTGCGCCGATAGCTCAGTCGTCCGGCATCTACGTTACCGCGTGGTTCGATTTGAAAGCGAAACGCGAAACTACAGCAGTTGGCTGGCAAAGAAAAGCGACATCTATGAATGGAATCGCCAACCAAAATGCGCTATTTTAGGCACGTAATTGAGACTCCGCGGAGCGCGGCAATCCGTCGAATTTTTTCAGAGACATCACTCGTCGGCTGGGGCGATGTATTCATAGACTAGACAAAGACAGGCATGCTCCCGTGCGGCAGATTAACGGCTTGTGTGTCTAGTGTACTGAGGGCCAGAAAACATGAGGCGGTAAGCGACAAGAGACAAATCAGCTGCACCCGGAGCTTCAGCACATGAAGTGTCACGAGCATAAGAGGGCTTGTCATGAGAGCAGTAATTAACTCAAGGCGGAGTGAATTGCGCTACCGGATTGTTTCGGTGAGCAGGAGATCTTCCTCAATGGGATATCAAAGCGAAAAGATTTCTCCGACTGTCTCTGTGGAATGGATCCCCTGTATGGCATGGCGTGAAGGGGGGGTGAGATAGTCTAATGCGTGTTCAACGACGTAAAGGAAGCGGTGAACCTTCCGGATCCTGTTCTATTCATCGGCAAAGGCATATAGCAGCGGTACACGACACAGGCAATACCGATTCTGTTAGAGATGCCTACGCTTCCCCTGACGTACCATCTGACTCTGACCCTGGCTCGGAATCAGAGTCGGAAGGTGGCGGGTGATTAGGGTTCGCCACCAACAAGTCACTGTGGTCGTGATCTTCTGTCGTAAACACTGAGTAAGTCACTTGCAAAATTTTTGAGTAAGGCTCGCCTATACCTGGTGCGCGACGTGCAGCCGCGTAGCTCTCTTCAAGTTCAGCGAGAACTTGTTCTTGAACTTTTGCAACGCCTGTTGCGTCCTTGCAAGTGCTGTATCGTTCGAGGAGGTTTCTAGCCCGCAAGGTGGCTCTATGAATCAAATATGACGATTACTCATGGGATGGACCGGACACACCGATTGACGGTGTAGAATGAGCTGCCCCATCCAAACGGCGCGAGCAGTCTTTCTGCCCAATCGTCGTGTCCAGTCAAGTAAAATGCAGCTGCAAGAGCCTCTGCACAATTCAGCCGCCAAGGCTTTCCGTAATTTGTTGGATTAGTCGCGATAAGATATGGCACTACGTTGGCGAGACTCAATCGGACCCTGAACAAATCGTAGAATCAGTGCGGGAAGACGCACGTAAGCGTTCGTGGGGGGAGGCAATCTTGGAGAAAGGAATCTCGGATAAGCGTGCCCATGAGCACTCGACGACGGCGAGACCGCTTTTGTCAATGATACCTTTGTCCGCGGGTGATAGAACCTGTATCGCCTTGGGCCTAAACTCAGGCAGGCAGATGTCATCGAGAGCGCGGCGCGAACAGAGAATGTAAAAAAACGGACGAAAGGACTATGCCGCGAAATCGTGAGCCGATACGTAGCTCGGTAATGATGTGTTGTCGAGCGAGTCGTTTTCCCGAGCACCGCCGTGGATCGCAGTGGTCAAAGTCCTGTGTGGAAAATCGCATCGAATGGCGCAAGTAGTGTAGGCGTCGGCGAGAACTGACCCACATCGCCACCGGGACAGTGATGGTAACATCTGTGACAGGTGGAGTAAGAGGAGAGGGTGCGCTGCTTGGTCCAGGGGTGTTTTGCTCTTTATCGTCCTCGTCATTCCTCTCATCATCAGAGCGGGCGCTTAGAGCCTCCTGGACAGCGTCAGAAACAACGCTCTCGGGCCGGGTCAACGTGTTGTCGGTTACTGGAATACCGCGACGGGTTTGAGCGTTCGCCGCTCTTCCCTTCTTTCCGCCGGCACGTCCTCGTGCACGCCCAGCGGATGCCAAGTGAGCATTTTTGCCCTTGGCCATGATGTTGCCGTCATACGGTAACCACGCGTCCGAGAAAATTACTGTAATTAATTCAGCTGAGTTTCAAAAATACATAAGAGCCAGTGGATTCTGAGGGCGTAAACAACCCGTCGCGCAACCCTTGTCTCGTTTTGCCTCCACGTCCCTTCTTTCCCCTCCCTTTGGCCCTTACGATGCGTCTTGTACTTCTCGCCTTCGCGCTTCTACCGTCTGCTGCGTTCGGTGAGCACGTCCTGTGAATACCTGACGCGAACGTGTCTCACAACATTCGATTGACAGCCACCATTACCATTAACACGCCTTCCGCCTCACAATACTGGTGCGTCTCCCCCCCACGGTCAATAGTGTGCCGTGCCCCGCTCACCTTCTAACCTCAGGGTTCAAAATACCAGCAATTTAATTGCATGGACCTACACCCAAGGAGACCCCACTTCTGTGGATATTATTGTCACCAACTCGAATCCTGCGACATTGAATGGAGCATTCTCTATCGCTCGTGGTGTCCCGGTGTCTTCAGAGGTATGGTTAGCTCTGTTATCGTCTTCTCTCTCAATGTTTTAATCGATTTTTGTAGTCATTTACCGTGACCGATGTGACGCTCATTGTGGGAACGGGTTATCAAGTCTCGTTCGTATCTCCTGCCAATGCGAGCCAGGTGCTTGCGCAGAGCTCCAATTTCGAGGTCAAAGTTCCTGGAAGTGTGTATCTTTAGCTCGATATCTTCTTCCTGGCATTTAATTTGACACCCTCTCGATGTAGCATCGCCGGCACCTACTTCTACTCCCACCACTGCGGCAGCCAGCGGCACACTTTCCGGTAGCTCTACTGTTAGCGGGACTGCTACTTCTACTTCATCCACGAAAAAGAATAGTGCGGCACCTGGGTTGGTTGCAGACGCACGTAGTTTATTCTACGCATGCGGTATCGTTGCCTTCGGCTCATTCTTCCTCTGAACATTCGAACAATGCCACCAAACCATATTCTACATAGTACGCCATCGTTCAACCATGAAAACTTTGTTCCCACGGTTGTCGCTCCTTGTTACATACCCCTCCCTCCTTGGGTTTATTTGAATATTGCCACCCTTTATTTTTTTCAGGCACGAGGATTATCAATTGATGTCCTGTGCTGCGTTTCCCCTTGTTGTTTTGTTTACACCATACGTACACACCTGCCATCCAGGTTGTCTCCAACATCGGTCCTTAACGCAGAACGTCGTTTCAAATAGAACGTGGGCGAACTGGCACCCATAGAAGAAAGTGAATGCGATGATTACGCCAGTCTACCTTTCCTATCCTTTTTCCTCTTAAGTGATATGTGAGAAAGAGAACAATCTATGAAATACAAGCGCGTTACCAGGCGAGTTGTGTGACTAAGGCCGAGGTAAAGTCTAAAAAGACGTGCGCATTCTTCGTCACCTAGATGTGGAAAATCTGCGCCGAGACGGTAAGCTGCCGCGAATCCGCTTGTAATGGCGATCTCGTGCATGTTGAGGACTGAATGTGTCAACAAACAGCAACAGCTTTGACCTTAACGAGATACACACCCGTCCATGCTCCGGCATAGCTACGATAAAGACGGGTGAAATAACGTAGAATTGGGAAAGAACGCGTACCATGTGCCGCGCGTGCCATTAATCGTCCACATCCAAGGGACGACACGCGCGTAGTGTTGCCATCGGTGGCTCTGCTGCTTCCACCACTTCTCGCCGATGACTGAGTCCCGCTTGATATCACCCTTTGTCCAAAGCTCGCCGGACCCGTCTTTGTCGAGAAAGATCGTTTGGTAGATGTGAGGCTGCCCAGCAGATGCGGAAAGCTGAGGCTGGTAAAATGTAAGGTCGAAAGACATCTCCAGCTTCTTGCGCACGGACGGATACTGGTAGGTGTAGTAGAGCGGGCGGAAGTCGGTCTCGCCCCGCTGCCGCTCGTCGTCGGTTGCGCTCGAGGCGACGAGCTCGGGTCT
>Ga0137390_10003268_pt1 | contig 13196 bp, 14 predicted proteins | sample 15con2h24AmetaG_FD_104937 | JGI IMG/M metagenome (GOLD analysis project Ga0137390, IMG submission 104937) | Vadose zone soil microbial communities from Angelo Coast Range Reserve, California, USA - 15con2h2.4A metaG | ecosystem: Environmental > Terrestrial > Soil > Vadose zone > Saprolite... | reverse complement strand
GGAAGCTACGAATCTCAGTTCTTGACGGCGTACAACCTTCAAGGCGGTAGCACGGGGATCGACTGTGAATTATCGCATTCCAGCAGAATTGAACCTTTTTGAACCCAAGCCGTCCGGAGTGAAATCGGCTAAGTTCTTTGGAATGTTTGGCGTCCCCGACGGGATTTGAACCCGTGTTACCGCCGTGAAAGGGCGATGTCCTAGGCCAGGCTAGACGACGGGGACTTTGGCTTCGCTCAGGGCAAGCTCTATCAGGATGAGCTGCTTTTGCGGCTAGAGTATCGATGGTAGCAGCGCCTCTATGGGGTGTCAAAAAGGGGGTGTCAAAAACTGTCGGAATTCAGGCCGCCGACATGGAGCCATGCCAACCTTGATCGCAACGACGCGAAATCACAACTGAGCAGCTCGCAACTTAGCAAAGATCTTACAATGGAGAAAGGCGCTTCGGCGCCGTCCTATGCCTGACTCTCTCTATCTCAATCTCTGGTTTCCAGACCTTGATACTCAGGAGATGTTTGCTCACCCTCTTAGCGTTATGCGGCAGTTTCCTTTCTCCCCGCAGCTTCCCGGGATCACCAATATTGCGTTGTATCCTCTTTCTTGGAATGAAGCTACGATTCTCGAGCAGCGCTTTCGTCCAGGAGTTGCGCCGGAAGAAGCGGTCTCAGTCGCAGCTGCAATGCTGCATGAAGACTATGCCTACGTCTTCGAGGCAAACTGGGGTCTGTGGACTGCCCTAGCCCCGAACAACGAGTGGACGCTTCAGCCATCGCTGGTCAGATTCATTGTCCGCGGGAAAGAGTTTGGGGACGGTGAATCGCAAACTCAGGGCGAAGTCCAAGTGGATTTCGGGATCGACACGCCGTTTCTGCACGAAGAGCTGCAGCTAACCTCTGAGGTCGAGGCGCGGGTGCATGCGAATGTGCAAATGCTGGTTGATTTCACTAATCGCGTGGAGAAGAATTCGGGCACAAATGCGCGATTGCTGTGGTCGGAGTCGGACGAGAACTTTGCCCGCAAGCTGGTCAGCCGCCTGCAAAAGGTGCAATAAGTTGCATTTCCTCGGCCCTACAAGCGGCCGCTTCACCCAAAAAACTGCTAAGTCCGCTTTTTTCCAGCATCGCTGCCTCCTATAAAGAGAATCTCGGAGCAGCTTCTACTTGCCCGGCTGCATCCAAGAAACCCCATGTTTGCGAAGCGCAAGCGCAAGCCTCAAGAAAGTGAAGAACTGGTTCCGCATGGTTTAGTATGGCAAGCCATGGCAGAGCCAAGTCCAGCAGAGAAGGCCGATAATGATGCGCCGCAAACGGCGAATGAGGCAAGGCTCGCTGAATTCCCCCCTAAGCAGGATGACGCAATAGCGAAGACAGCCACAGGAGATCTTGTTCCTAAGAAACCGGCCGCCAGCTCTCCTCCTCTGTTCTGGCGGTCCCAGAAAATCGCCGGACCGGAGGTCGTGAAACCTATGGCTTCGGCGGCCAGTTCAGCATCACCGCAGACCGAGCCAGTCTTGATTCAGCCAGTCCCCGAAAACGACGACACCCAGGCTCGGCAGACCGCCAAGCTTCCAGCGGACCAAGAGCCGGCGCTGGCGAGGGTCAGCGCCCGCATGGCTGAAGTTTTACACGAAATCTCGGAGCGCCGGAAAGCCGTCACTCATATCACGCTGGATGTGCTCCGGTACAGTGAACTGATCGGTCGCGACGCGATTGTTTGGTTCAAGCGGCTGCAAGAGAAACTGCCGAACGGCAACCGACTCTCAGAATTACGCAATCACATTGATCGCAAAGACATTGATCGCCTTTACAATTTCATGGTTGCGCAAACACGTGCTGTGATGGTGCGATTTCGCCTGTACGGCGAAAAGTTCGGAGTCAAGACTGGGATTTTATTCGCTTCCCTGGCGACCTATGGCAGAAGGCAAGCAGAACGCGTCCGTTCCCATCCGGTAAAAAGGCCGCCAGTAGAAGATCCGGCCACACGCCTTGCCGATCTCGGACCGCAGAGATCGAAACACCCTAGGGTACGAATCAGGCTCGTCGGATTGCCTCTTCAGGCCCGCATCCTGCTGGCGCGAGCAATATCACAATGGAAGTTGAAGCAAGAACTCTTGCACGATTCCAGGCTCTGGACTTTAATGGCGATGGCGGCGCTTTCTGCTTTGCTTGCGCTGGGACTGATCTCAACCGTGCGACATTATGCGACCGACGACCTTCCCAGTCACTTATCGCATGCTGATTCGTCGCCGGTTTCGAAGTTGCCTCCGGCCGTCAATATAGCTCCACCGAAGCCCACGGCTAACCGGGTTCACCCCGTCCAAAGAGTTAGCCAGCCTCGATTGACTCAGCCAAAGCGCGTAGATAAAGTGCCCGTCATCAAGCCGAAGCCCCGGCATAACGAAGATGATGACTATGTGGCGCGCGACACCTACGTCTACTACGGCAACAAGCCGAATGGTTCGCGCTGATCGCTGGATCAGGCAGTTACTTCAGGGTTACAAGCCGATCCACGAGTTCTGAATAATCCTTTTTTTCGAGGCCGTGGACCTCGCGATTGTAATCGTCCACTTTAGACGAATAGTTCATTGAGCAAAACTTCGGGCCGCACATGGAGCAAAATGCAGCTTCCTTGTAGTAGTCATCGGGCAGAGTTTCGTCGTGCATGGCGCGGGCGGTTTCGGGATCGAGCGATAGTGCAAATTGTTTTTCCCAATCGAACTTGTAGCGGGCAAAACTCAGAGCGTTGTCACGGTCTTGCACTCCTGGACGGCGGCGAGCCAGATCGGCGGCATGAGCGGCGATCTTGTAGGCGATGATTCCGTCCTTCACATCTTTTTCATTCGGGAGTCCGAGGTGCTCCTTTGGAGTCACGTAGCACAGCATGGCAGCGCCGTGCCATCCGATCATGGCAGCGCCAATCGCCGAAGTAATATGGTCGTAGCCGGGAGCGATGTCGGTGACCAGCGGGCCAAGCGTATAAAACGGAGCTTCGTAGCAGAGCTCGCGTTCCTTGTCCACTTGCTCTTTGATTTTGTCCATGGGGACGTGGCCGGGACCTTCGATCATGACCTGCACGTCGTACTCCCAGGCCTTTTTCGTGAGCTCACCGAGAGTCTTGAGTTCGGAGAATTGGGCTTCATCGCTGGCGTCGGCAATGCAGCCGGGGCGGAGGCCATCACCGAGCGAGAATGAGACGTCATACTTCGCAAAGATTTTGCAGATGTCGTCAAAGCGTTCGTAGAGGAAATTTTGTCTGTGGTGATGCGCCATCCATTGCGCGAGGATGGCACCGCCGCGGCTAACAATTCCGGTGATTCGCTTTGAGACCAATGGCAGGTATTGAACCAGCACGCCCGCGTGGATGGTCATGTAATCGACACCCTGCTCGGCTTGCTCGGCGATGACTTCGAGCATGATCTCGGCGTTGAGGTCTTCGATCCGCTTCACGCGCGAGACGGCCTCGTAGATCGGAACTGTGCCGATGGGAACCGGCGAGTGGCGCAAAATGGCTTCCCGAATCTGGTGGATGTCGCCGCCGGTCGAGAGGTCCATCACCGTGTCGGCGCCGTAGTGGACAGCGGTGTGCAGTTTCTTAAGCTCTTCATCAACGTCAGACGTGACCGCGCTGTTACCGATGTTGGCGTTGATCTTGCACAGTGACTCGACGCCGATGCACATAGGCTCGAGTTCGGGATGATTGATGTTCGCAGGAATGATCATCCGACCGCGAGCAACTTCGTCGCGAACCAATTCGGCGGCAACTTTCTCGCGCTCGGCGACATAGATCATTTCTTCAGTGACGACGCCGTGGCGAGCATAGTGCATTTGCGAGAAATTGCCGTCGGCGTTCTTGGACTTGCGGCGGGCGATCCACTCTGCGCGCGGCCGGGCAGCGCCAGTTCCGTTGTGACCGTTTCCGTTGTTGCGGTTGGGGGAAGGCATGACTGTCCTCAAGATGAACGTTAACTCTTTATTATACGCGGCATGTTGGACGCAATATTTCGAACACCATCAATGCGCGCCGCGGGTTCCGGGACAATTGACATAAGACGTGAACCCACTGCAGCGCAGGCTCACGGATTCGCTTCACGTATCAACACAACATCAGCGACGTCTTGTTCGCGGATGATGGCGAGAGTTTTGCCATCTGGAGACCAATGAAAATCAGAAGTCTCCTCTGACGGGAAGTGTGTGACTTGATGGCCGGGCGAGCCGTCCAGCGACTGTACCTATAGGTTGGTCACGCCGTTTTCGCTGATGGGATATGCCACACCGGCAAAATTGGGCAGGGCATGTACGTTGGTATCACCCTCAGTACATGGATTCGGACACCAGTTTCATCGCCGATGTGCGGGAGCCGCTGACGTTTGGTACCGAGGAACTGAAGCCGGAGGCGCTTACGAATATCGGGACACAACCGCCGTCGGGCAGTCCGGTACACGCGTGGTTGACCACTCCATTAAGTTCCGCCACCAGCAAAAAAGGGAGATCCGGTCGAGGCGGTGATTAACCAGCCACTGGTTGTTTCCGACCGTCTCTTTTTGCCGGAAGGAAGCCACCTCGAAGGTTCGGTTTTACAGGTCAGGCCCGCACGCCGACTTGGCCGTAACGGCCTATTGCGCATTACCTTCCACCAAGTTGTTCCTCCTAGCGGTGTCGAAGAGAAGATCGAGGCCACGCTGGAGGGTGTCGACGTTAACAAAGGGGAGAACCTCACCCTCGACTCGGAAGGCGGCGCACAGGTTACAACGCCGAAGACGAGATATTTGACGACCCGGCATTGCTGTGATGTTGGCGGCGTCGTCGGCATCCCCCGATGGAGATCGCGGCCTCTATCACGGTGCAGATGGCGGCGGAGACATGGGTGGAGGCGCAGCCAACGGTGCATCCGGATTCAAGCTTGTCGGCACCCTAGTCGGAGCCTTCGCTCACTCGCTGGTCGTCGCCACAGGCTTTGGCTCCTACGGAGCTGCCGTGTCTGTCTATTCACATTTTTTGGCTAAGGGCCGCGATGTTGTTTACCCGAAGAATATGTCGATGGTCCTCGAACTTGGGACGCGAGAAAAAACAGCCAGTGAATCCCAATATCGCGACGCCCTCGGCGGATTCGCAAAGATCGTCGCCCCACAATTGATTCAGCTGGAAGAAACGCCGCATATCCAGGAATGCGTAATCACTTCCTGACGTCTTCTTCCCCATTCCGCCTCACAAACTTTCTGGAAAATCTTGCTTCCCTTTGACCGTTGACAGGAGTCTAAACTATGGTCTTGTCATTAATTGACAAGAGAGAGCGCAGATGGGAAAGCCGACAGATCTGGTCCAGGGTACGCTCGACCTCTTGATTCTGAAGACGGTTGCACTCCAGCCGATGCATGGCTGGGGGATCGCACAACGCATCAAGCAGGTTTCAAAAGAAGTGCTGCAAGTCAATCAGGGCGCGCTGTATCCGGCATTGCATCGACTAGAGCAACAGGGCTGGATCCAAGCGAAATGGGGCGAATCAGAAAACAACCGCCGCGCCAAGTATTACTCGCTCACTCGAGATGGAGCGAAGTACTTGCGGCAACAACAGGCGCAGTGGAGCCGGCTCTCGCTGGCCATTGACCTGGTGCTGAACACAACGTAATAGGACGAGTAACCATGCGTTGGTATTACAAATTGCCGCTCCGCCTGCGCTCGTTGTTTCGGAACCAACAGACAGCGCAGGAGCTGAATGACGAGATCCAGTTTCACCTTCAACATCAGATCGACGAATATGTCGCCCAAGGAATGGACCCGAAAGAAGCTCGACGCGCCGCGTTACGGTTATTGGGCGGGCTAGAGCAGATCAAGGAGGAATGCCGCGAAATGCGTAACGTGAGCTTCATTGAAACCTTTGTCCAGGATATAGGTTTTGGATTCCGTGTACTGCGGCGCAGTCCGGGCTTTTCCGCGTTTGCGATCATTTGCCTGACTTTGGGGATCGGGGCCAATGCCGCAGTCTTCAGTTGGATCGAGGGACTGCTGCTGCGTCCATTTCCGGCAGTAGCCCAGCAAGACCGGTTGCTCGTCTTAGTCGGACACGATCGCGCCAAGCGTGATAAGGGAACGGCAGGCTCAAACTTCACCGATGTCTCATGGCCTGATTTTGTCGATCTGCGGAGGAACTGCAAACTGGTTGATTTTATTGCCGACAAGATCATGGGGAGCTACGCTCAGCGTCGGTGACCGGGCCGACCGTGTGAGCGGGAGCATTGTCTCGTCGAATTACTTTGATGCGCTCGGAATCCGTCCCCTGCTTGGTCGCGGTTTCGAGCCCGCTGAAGAATTGGGACGCAACGCCCATCCCGTGACGGTGATCAGTTACTGGATGTGGAAAGAGCGCTTCCATAGCGATGGAGGAATCATCGGGAAGACGCAGTTGCTCAACGGTGTGCCGCACACGATTATTGGTGTAGCGCCAGAAGGGTTCTACGGCACCCTTCGTAGGCTGGCCAATTCAATTCTGGATCCCAATCTCGATGCAAGAGAAATTTGAGCCCGGCGGATACAAACTTGAGGACCGCGGCGAGCTTTGAAGGTTTCGTACGCCTTAAGCCTGGAGTGACTCCTGAGCAGGCGCAAGAGGAGATTTCGAGTGCGGCGAAGCGTTTGGAAACGGAATATGTAGCGACCAACCGGGGCCGCGACGTCAGAGTCTTGCCCTTGTGGAAAGCGCCATTCAACCAAGCGAGTGAACTGGCCCCGATGCTCAAGATCACGATGGCAGTGGTATTTTTTTTGTGCTCCTGATCGCGTGTGCGAACGTGAGCAGCTTGCTCCTAGTCAGGTCCTTGGGGCGACGGCAGGAAATGGCAGTCCGGCTTGCGATCGGCGCCAAGCGCAGCCGGCTTTTGCGGCAACTGCTCACTGAAGGCTTGGTTCTGTCGATGTTTGCCGCAGCTCGCGGAGTCTTGCTTGCGTATTTATGCCGAAACTTGCTGGTTGTATTCTTTCCATCATCGGGCAGCATTGTCGCGAACCTGAAAGGCGAAATTGACTGGCGGGTGCTCGCGGTTAGCGCCTGTGTTTGTCTGGTTTCGACGTTGCTGTTCGGGCTTTTCGCGGCGATTCACGCCAGCAAACTCGATCTTGTAAGCGCGCTGAAATCGGAATCGGGGGCCGTTTTCGGGGCTCGGGGACGATCTAAGGTCCGCTCAGGCTTGGTCCTGGTCCAGCTATCGTTGAGCTTCATTTTGCTGGTCGGAGCGGTCCTACTGGTCCGCACTTTACAGCGAACTCGCACTGCCAGCCCGGGCCTTTCGACGGATAACGTGCTTACGACCGGAGTCGATTTGGTGTCGGCGGGCTATGACGCGCAACGCGCCAAGACTTTTGATGACGAGCTGATCGATCGTGTCCAGGCGCTCCCTGGGGTGGAGTCGGCCGCGTGGGCCCGGGTCAGGCCGTCGGCTATATCCCTTTTTCGTCGGCTCCAATCGCTGTCGATGGTTATCGGCCAGCCCCTGACGAGCTTCCAACCGCCGACTATAACCAGGTCGGGCCCGGGATATTTCACTACCCTGGGAATTCCCCTTCTATCCGGCCGCGAGTTCACCCCTGACGATAATGAAAGTGCTCCTCTCGTCGCCATCGTGAATGAAAAGATGGTCGCGCAATACTGGCACGGAGAAGACCCCATCGGTAAGCGTCTCCAGGTAAAGGGGCAATCGATGCGAGTAGTCGGCGTGGCGAAACTCGCGAAGTATTCGACGTTCGCTGAGGCGCCAAAGGCGTTTTTCTATGTACCGCTCCGCCAAAACTTTTCGATTCGAAACACTTTGAATATCCGTACATCGGTGCAGCCCGCGACTCTTGCAGCCTCCTTGGCCCGCGAGATCCACGCCCTGGATGCAAATTTGGCGCCGTTTGAGGTGATAACTATGCGAGAGGAGATTAATTTCACCGCGTTGTCATCTCAAAGGGTCGTCGTGGGATTGCTCGGCATTTTTGGGGGACTAGCGCTAGTGCTCGCCGCCGTCGGACTGTACGGTGTAATGGCATACGCGGTCTCGCAAAGCACGCGCGACCTGGGTCTAAGAATGGCGCTGGGCGCGCGTCGAGCCAATTTGTTATGGCTCGTGCTGTCGCATGGTCTGGTGTTAACTGCAGGAGGCGTTGTTCTGAGCATAGCGGGAGCGCTGTCATTGACACGGCTGATCGAAAACCTTCTGTACAAGGTCAGCCCGCGCGATCCGTTCGCGTTCGGGTCGGCATTTGTTGTGTTGGCAATCGCTTCCACTACAGCTTGCTTGTTGCCGGCTTGGCACGCGACGCGGACTGATCCCGTCCGTAAATCCGCACAGGCATCAAATCCGTGGAGGCGTCGAGGTCCGATCCTTGAAACGGATTCAGCGGCTGACCTGCTACGTGGCTACTTCGCTTCTGTAGTCCCGATGGGCGAAGCCACCCGCACAGGCCAGGTCGCGCTTACGAATCCGATGGCATACACCATGCCAATCACGGAAAATCCGGCAACCAGATTCCATTGCGCTACGGCACCGACGAGATACGACTGCAAGACCTGAAGCGCAGTTCCGGCAGCGTAGAACGTGTTTTGCACTCGTCCCATGAAATGCTGCGGAATCTGCTCCATCAGACTCGTGTTCATGGCAACCCCCGTGATGCCGCGGCCCGAGCCCATGAGCGCGTAGATCAGAACTGCGAGCATAAGAACCGGCGCGAGCGGGGCTGCCGCCATCAGCACTGCCAGCGTTCCAAGCGAGATCGCTATCGAACGGCGCGCTCCGAATTTCTTGATGAACATTGGAGCATAGAAAGCGCTGACGAACGCGCCGACGCCCCAGCCGCCGTTCAGCCATCCATAGCCGACGGCGCCTTTGTGGAGTATCTGATCAGCGAGCGGCGCAGTAACCACAATTCCCGTCATCATCGCGGAAAGGAACAGGGCCCAACTGAGGCCTAGCACCGCGATTTCGCGATGTTCGCTCAGGAACTGGACACCTTCGCGCATTTCGCGAAAGAACTTCTGGACCGCAGTTTCAGCGGCGAGGATGTCTGCGTGCAACTCGGCTGGGCGCGGGACAACGTGGCGGCCTTTGCGCACTGCGAAGTAGCAGAGAAACGAGACTACGTAAGTGCTGACGTCAATCAACAGCACTCCGCCGAGGCCGATCTTGTTGTATGCAAATCCAACGATCGCGCCAGCGATGAGCCATCCTCCTTGTACTCCAGCCAGCAAAAAAGTATTGGCGTGGACGAACTCGTCTCCCGGAGTCAGTTCCTGGATGAGCGCAGTAATTGTGGGCCAGAACATCCAGAAGCCGGCAGCGACCAGAGTGTTCATGGCGTACAACTCCCAGACTCTTGCTCTTCCGGCAAAGGCGAGAATGGAAACTGCAAGGATGACGACCGCGCGAGCCGCGTCGAGCATCATGACCAGGCGCCGGCGGTCCTCGCGATCAATGACTACGCCTGTAAAAGGGAGCAGCAGAATCGCTGGAATGGTCTGCACGACCGCCAGGGTCCCAAGGGCGACTGCCGAATGGGTCGCTTGCAGAATGTACCAGGCGACCGCGGCGGCGTTCATTCCGCTTCCGATCATGGAAACTACGTTCGCCGCGAAAACGAAACGCAGCCCCTTCTTCTGCAAAATCGAACGCATGATCTAATTTAAATGATCGCCGGCATCTTGAGCTATATACCAGTGCCACAGGCACGGAGGCATCTGACCCTTTTGCTGACCGTCGAGCCTCACGGCCTAGGAGGTTGCACTCCGTTCCGCGGCCAACTTAGTTCGATTTTTCTCGCCTCCCACAGCAGGTAAACGATCAGCATCAACATTACTGGCTCAATTGGGGCCTTGTAACGTGGGAAGGGATTCACCAGGTAATACGGCAGCGGATAAATCAGGAGAAACGGCGCCAGCAGCCAGCGGTAACGATTCTTGTGGCGCAAGGTCACGAATAGTCCGGCAAACGCGAACACGGCCGCCAGCAAAAATTCCAGATGGCGCGCGACCCACAGATCATATCCCGCGACAATCTTAGTCTGTGGCGGAGCTGCCCAGAAATACCAAATACGTTCCATAGTGAACAGTAAAAATTTCCCCGGGTGTTCGCGGACAAACTCACGCACCTGCTGACTTTTCTCATCCATGAAACGGATCTCGCCGAGCTCCTGAAAGCGGCGCATGGAAGCCGGGTCGTTGCCGGGATGCTCGTTACGTGTCCAAAGACCGGATGATGCGTTGTTGTTGGCCTCGTGCAACTCAAGCGGGAGATTGTCGCGGATGAAAATGAGCTTGCCAAACATGTGATAGTTTCGCAGCGTCCAGGGAGTTATGCAGAGAAGGACGATCAGCAGACAAAGCCCCGCACCGGAAAGCCGGCCAGAAGACTTCGGAAGCTGATACATCAGCCATACGAGAAAAAAGGGGAGCAAGATCACCACTGCCGTGTTGGTCAGCGCAATCAGTGCCCAGAGCAAGCCGAAAATAATCCAGTCCCGCCGGCGCGCGAGATCAGCCATACGGACTGCGAGCCAGAGGGCCAGGCTTAAAAGGAAAGTCGTGAAACTCGCCTCCCAAACCACTCTCACCGGCCAATAAATAAGATACGGGAATACCGCCCAGGTCCATGCAGTCGCGCGAGCGACTCCAGGTCCGTAGATTCGGTCGGCGATCCGGTAAAGTGTCCAACAAGTGAGCGCCGCAAAGACGCTGTTAAAGGCGAGAATCACCCAGGCCGAAGCCGGAGTGTAAATCCCGAAAATTTTGAACACACCCGCCAGAACATAAGGATAGACCGGCGCGGTCCAAGCGCTGGGGCCGGAGTTCAAGTCGGCGGGTGAGCTGAATCCCTGCCCCTGAGCGATGGAGCGAGCCAGTCGCCCCATCTCCCAGCCAAACTGAAAATGGTCACGGCGTGGAGTGATCCGGTATGTGTGTCCGATGGTGATGACTGCCAATCGCAGTAGGAATGCAACCATCACAATGAAGAAGATAGAGTGGCGGAAGGGGCGCCTGTCATCCTTTCGCGGTGCTTGCCCCTGAGCACTCTTCTCCGTTGCTATCTTCCCTTGGTCCACCGCCCAGACTACAGCAGTGCAGGCCTGATTCGCCAGATTCTGATTCGCCATTCCCAGATGAGCGCGTCTGGGTTACCCGAACTACGGCATTGGAAGAGCAGGTTCGGAGAACGAACTTGCGCCGGAAGGTTTTCAGAGCTACGATTCGGCGCGCAGGTTTGGAGGTGTGCTATGAAACGTCGGCGTGTTGTGGTTCTTGCGTTGGTTTTGCTGATGTCCTCTCTCGTCTACAGCCAGGTAGACAAAATTGTGATTCCCGCCGGCACGCCCGAAGACCAGGCGCTGAGCGCTATCAACAGCGAGCAGGATGCTCAGAAAAAGGTTCCGATGTACGAGGAGTTTCTAGAGAAATTTGCCTCCAACCCAGTCGCGGTTGCTTATGGTAACTGGCAGTTGTTGCAGTATTACCAGGGCACGGGAGATCTGCAGAAGGCTCTAGCGTATGGCGACAAAGCCGTAGCTGCAGCTCCGCACAACATTGATATTCTCTCTTCGCAAGTCGATGTTGCGCAAAAACTGAAGGACAACACCAGAATGTTCAAGTACTCCGTGCAAGGCGGCGAGGCCTATGATTCGATCGAGAAGCAACCAAAGCCCGCCGACGTGAGCGACCAGGACTTTGCCTCACAGGTAGCCTCAGAGAAGGAAGCGAACAAAAGCGCTTACGATTTTTTTGGAGATGTCGCGTTCATTGCCATCGCCAACGAAACCGACGCCAAGACTCGTATGGATTACATCGAGCGTTTCACTCCGACATTCCCCGATTCGAAGGTGCAGGAGCAGGTGGCATCGTACGCAATGCAGTCGCTCTACGAACTCAAAGACAGTCACCGCCTGATTGCTTATGCCGAGAAAGCGCTGGCGGCAAACCCGAACAACTTGCCGGCACTGCTCTTGCTAGCGAACTCATACTTGGACAGCGGCGAGGCGGGTAGTTCAACAAGGGCGGTGACATATGCGCTACGAGCAATCGTGGCGGCAAAGGCGGAAGATCCGGCTGCGGACCGCTCACGGAAAGTTTCCGCTGGGGCCGCCCACCTGGTTGTAGGACGGGCCTACATAAAGCAGGAAAAGACAGTGCAGTCTATTCCTGAACTGAAATCGGCGATCGCGTTGCTCAAAGGGCAGGACGAACAGCAGTACGCCATAGCCGCCTATTACCTCGGCTGGGACTACGCCAAGCTGGGTAAGCTCACTGAGGCCAGGGCAGTCCTGACGGAAATCGCGGCCACGCCGGGTCCAGTGCAGCAACTTGCAAAGGACCTAATTACAAAAGTGAACACGGCACGCGCGGCGGGAAAATAGAGTTTACTTACCCGCTAACTCATCCGACAACAGGTGGGCCTTGAAGGCAAGAGTGTGTGCCCTCGCCACGTCCCCCGAGTCTGACGCAGCCTTCGCCTGGCGCAGGTAGCTGTGGATCTGGTCAAGCGTACTCTGTTGAGAAGGCGTAAGCTGACGGCCTGCAATCCTTTTTAAGTTCGTATCGGTGGTTGCCAGGAGTTGAGTCGTGTTTTCGCGCTGGTGCAGCGCCTGCTCCTGGCTCATGCCGGGTGAAAGTTGAGGTGAATCGCCTTTTGCGCCGCCGTTCCGCACGACGACCTTGCCGGATTGAGATCCGGCCGTCGCTTTTTTGCGCACTCTCTTTTTCTTTCTGAGCGGCTTTTGCTTTTCTGGATTTTGAGTGGGCGGCGAGGTCTCGAGTGGCTTGGCAGCGGGGAGGCCCTCTTGTGGAACTGGTGTTTCCGTTTGGGGCGCACGTGCCGGTGAGGTTGGAGTGCTCGCCGGCGGCTGATCTTTATTCTGGTCTTGATTCTGGTCTTGATTCTGGTCTTGATTCTGGTCTTGATTCTGGTCTTGATTCTGGTCTTGATTCTGGTTTTGGCTTTGATTCTGGTTTTGGCTTTGATCCTGGTCTTGTTGGTTCTTTTGATTTTGGGGAGTGGTAAGTTGTGAACGAGGCATTATGCCCGGAGACGACAGCAAAACGGCAAGGACCCCGAAACTTGCAAACAGTTTCATATCAGCTCAGCTCTTACCAGAGACGGCTTCAGGTTCTGACGTGACCTCCTCAAGCGATGGTAAACGTGTGTCGGCTAGAGGCAACCGCAGCCGGAAGGTGGTTCCCTT
>Ga0137390_10003266_pt1 | contig 13204 bp, 16 predicted proteins | sample 15con2h24AmetaG_FD_104937 | JGI IMG/M metagenome (GOLD analysis project Ga0137390, IMG submission 104937) | Vadose zone soil microbial communities from Angelo Coast Range Reserve, California, USA - 15con2h2.4A metaG | ecosystem: Environmental > Terrestrial > Soil > Vadose zone > Saprolite... | reverse complement strand
GTGCGCAACCGAGGTCCAGGGCGAGTAGCCCTGGGGAGACGCCCGCAGGCGACGACTGCCAAAAAACTTGTTCGAGGACCTGAGCCGGCGACGACTGCCAAAAAAACTTGTTCAGTGCCTAGTGCTTCTTGGACTTGCGCACGTCCTCATCAAACACTTCGCGGGCGCGCTGAAGGTGTTCGGGGACAGTTAGTAGATCGATGGTAGTCATAGCGAGTGACTTGGCCGCGTAGAGCATCGCCTGGCGGCCGTGCTCGGAGCCGGCGGCCTCGCGGAACTGAATCGAGTGGCCGGGGATTTCCCAGTCGTCGGTAATCGCCAGCCGCGCTTCGATGCCGGGTACCCGCCGCGAGACGTTGCCGAAATCGGTGGAGCCGCGCCCGCTGCGGCGCCGCTCGTTGTTCACCGATAGCCCGAGCGCGCGCATGTTCGAGCTGATCAGGTCGAGCAGCACCTTGTTGGGCATGGTGTTCTCGTAGCCGGGCATGTATTCGGTCCACTCGAGACGACAGCCAGTTGCTTTGGCCGCGCCTTCAGCACAGGCGATCACGCGCTGGACGATCTCCTCGAGATACTCGGAGTCATCGGCGCGTGTCCGATAGCGGATGGCCGCGTAGTCGGGAATGATGTTGGCCGCGGCGCCGCCGCTCAAAATGATGCCGTGGATGCGCACGTCCGAACGGACCTGTTGGCGCATCATGCTGATGGCGTTGTAGAGCAGCACGACCGCGTCGAGCGCGTTGATGCCCTCTTCGGGCGCCCCGGCGGCGTGCGCCGCGCGGCCGTGGAAGTAGAACTCGAAGCCGCGCGCCGCGAGCGAGCGATCGAGGGTGACCGCGGTCTCGGTTCCAGGATGGAACATGATGGCCGCATCCACGTCGGAGAAGATGCCCGCGTTGACCATGTGCACCTTGCCGCCCGAGTTGGGCGCGGCGCTTTCCTCGGCGGGCGTGCCGAGCACCCAGACCGAGCCTTCGAGATCGGGGATAACCTCGGACAAGGCCAGCCCGGCACCGATCGCCGAGGTGCCGATCAGGTTGTGGCCGCAGCCGTGGCCCAGCCCGGGCAAGGCGTCATATTCGGCGAGTATTGCCACGCGCGGCCGCTTTGAACTCTTGCCGCCGAGCTCGGCCTTGAATGCCGTCGCCATGCCGGCGGTGCCCATCTCGACCGGTATCCCGGCCGACGTCAGCAAGCCCGATAGCCGCTTGGCCGCCTCGACTTCCTGGTGGCCAATTTCAGGATGCGCGTGAATCCAATCGGCGATCTCGATCAACTCCGCGGCCCGTCGATCGATCGCTTCACAAACTTGTTTCTTGAGCTGCTCCACGTGGTCTCCCATCACTAATATTGTTGCGCGTCCAGCGCAACGCGCGACGTATGATGCCGTTCATGGCTCTGACGCCCGGCGGCGGACGCCCGCCGAGCACCCAGCCGCCGCCCTCCCCGCCGACGAACGGTCAGCACCGCCCCACCCGCGATCGACGCATTCCGCCGGCTTCGCGCCTCGCGTCGATAAGCGTTTTGCGCTGGGGTGTGCTCATCGGCGGGCTGGTGATCATCGCCGATCTCACCGCGCAGGCCGTCTCGCAGCGCACGATGAGTCCGGACGACCTGGTCGCCATCGGTACGACCGACGACATCGTCAACTACGTGCTGTTTTCGATTCTGGGCATCCTGGTCGTTCGCGAAACGGGGCTGATCTACCTCGGCGCCATCGCCGGAGTCTTCGCCTCGCTGCTCGATGCGATTGTCGTGGCGACCGCATCGTCGATGGCGCCGCCAAGCGGGCCCGAAATAACGATCGAAGAATATTTCATCAAGAACCTGGCCATTGGCACCCTGTTCGCGGGACTCAGCGGCGTCGTGTACGTGCTCGTCCAGCGCTGGTCTGGTGGACGTCGTTCGAGGTGACTGCTAGCGAGCAGAGTCACGGGTGGTGCTCCTTGCGGCTAAGGTTCGAGGAACGCGAGCTGACGTTGCTCAGGGGCGCCGAGCAGTTGCGCGGGGTAGCGCTCGCCCAGAACGCGCGACCGCAGGTGCTGCGCACCGCGCTGAACCTGGCCAAGGCGGGCCACAAGATCGGCGTGGCGGCGCCCGGGTCGTCGGTCAGTCTCGAGGAGACTGAGGTTGGGCTGCTACTGGAAGCGGTTCGCTTCGCGACTGACGAGGTGCGCTGGGCGACCAGGGCTCAGGAAGATACTGACGTGCGCCGGCGCGACGCGGTTCTGGCGGCGTTTCCCGAGTTGGTCGACCGCGGTGTCTGGCGCAGCTTTGGCCTGAGCCGCGAACTGGAAACGGTCGCCGCGCGCTTGCAGACCGCGCTCAACTCCTAGCGGCGCAATCGCACACCTGGAGGTGCGCCATCGCGCGGCTGAGTTTCGAGCCGTTCGATTCTTTGACCTGGCCCACGGCCTCGATCGCACTTCTTACGGAGTCGAGCGCAGCTTCGTCGCCGCGTTTGAGCTCGGCTTCGATCTCGACTTCCGCGTACTTGTGGCCAAGCAGGCGGACGCGGTCTAAGGCCAACTCCACCTTATTGGCTCGTAACTCGAGGTCGAGAATGGTGCGGTCCGTTTCTAATTCGAGGAAGGGCTTGGCCAATGGCGGTCCGCCGCTGGCGAGCGCGTCGCCGAGCTGTTCGGCCAGCGCCGCGGCGCCACGTTGGCTGGCCACCTGGCGCAGCGTGGTGAGCGCCAGCATCGGCGCCATGTCGGCGTCCAGGTGCAGCTCGATCTCGCTCCGCGTGGTTACACCGCGTAAGACCTTCGCGTCTGATTTCAGTGACCAGACGGCCATTGGCTGGCCCGCAACGGTGCGGCGGCGAAAGCCAACTCGCTTCGCGCCCAACGAGCGCGCCGCGGTGTCAAAGAAGCTGTTGCGCTGGACCTCGTGCCTCCGCCCTGCGACCGCGAGCTCGCCGAATTGCGTTTCCGCGGCGAGCCGATCAAGGAGCCCAGGATCCTCGGGGACGAGCTTCAGCTCCCGCTCGATGTCATCGCTCATGGGGTCACGCTCATACAGTGGTGGGGGATGCCTCTTCGACGGCGAGCTCGATCGCGTCCGCCGCGCTGAGGGGGGTGGGCGCGCCAGACGCCAGGCCCGCACGGCGCAATTGGCGCAGCGGATACCACGTCGTAAACGCGACCAGGCTCACGTTGATCGGCCAGCCGGCGACTGTATCGGCGATCAAATACAGCTCGAGGGGCAGAGTGGCCAGCAGCCACAGGCGTATCACGGCCCGCAAAGCATGGCCGCACAGCCACGCCGCCGAGGCAACCACGAATGCTCGGCGGAACGTGCGCGTGCCGCGCACGCTCACTGGTATGGGGTACAGCCGCTGCGCGAACAGCGCCAGCAGCGGCCGCCCGAGCAGCGCCGAGCCCAGGAACGCGGTGCCGTAGATCAGGTTCTCGAGCGACGGCCAGGCCAGATAAAGCGTAACAGCCGATATCGGCGCCCCCTCTGGGAGGGTTGTCTGCGACACCAGACCAGCGGTGGCCTTGACACAGGCGAAGCCGAACGTTGTCGCGCTGAACACGTCGGCACCTTTGCCACGGCGGTAGTGCCAGGCGAAGACTGCTGCTGACCAACTCAGGACGGTTACGACAGCGATCGAAAAGCCCCAGGTCCGATAGGCCATGTAGAAGAGTGCAACGGGCAGCAAGCTGCCGAGCACCAGCCCAAGTACGCCCTCTTTGACGTGGCCCCACTCTTCGACGCCGAAGGCGCGCCAATGCTTGATCGTGGGCTGCGACGTCTCCATTCCCCAGCCGTATTATGCGTATTCGAGTGGTGCGCAGTCGTCGGTTAGTCGGCCTATTAACGGTGGTGGCCCTGGTGGCCATCTTCGTGGGCGTGACCGGGTTCGAGATCCAGTTGCCGCGCTTCGGCGGCGGGCCCGAGCGCGCACCGTCGCCCGGCGTACGCGCCGCGGCCGCTAGCCCGCTACTCAAAGTCGGCGCTGGCGCACCGCCTGGTGGAGAATTGGCGTTTCTGGCCGTCGAGCCGAGCGGCAACCTCTTCGTTTCCGACTCGAAACGGCACACCGTCATGCGCTTTGACCCGAGCGGGCACCTGCTCAGCGAATTTGGCCCGACGTTCGGCGATGCGACCCTCGCCGAACCGGCGGGCGTGGCTGTTGCGGGTGACAACTTCTATGTGCTGGACCGCGGCACGCCGCGCATCTTCCGTCTCGATGCCACAGGCCGACTGCAGGCGACGCTGAGCCTCGAGACGCTGGGCACGTACGGTCTGAACGGCCTGGCGACCGATCTGGCCGGCAACCTGTACGCCGCCGATACCGGGCGGAATCGGATCCTGGTCCTGAGTCCGACCGGCCAGGTGATCCGCGAGGTCGGCCGCGGCGGCACCGACCTGGGCGGCCTGACCCAGCCGTGGATGGTCGCTTTCGCTCCCGATGCGACCATGTTCGTTGCCGACTGGGAGAACAGCCGCATCGAGGCCTGGAACACGCGCTTCGAGGCGACCAATGCGTGGTCGACCGGGTTTCATCCGGCTGGCGTTGCCGTAGACCAGGTTGGGCGGATCTTCGTGCCGGATACCGAGCGCCGGCGAATCGAAGTCTATTCAGCCCAGGGGGCAGCGCTGGGCGAGATGGGCCTGCCCGGCTCGACGCCGATCGACGTGGCGCCCAAACAGGTTGCGCTGGCGCGTTCGGCGCGGCTCGCGTTGTACGTGCTGGGTGGCGACGGGGTCGTGCGGCTTGACCTCGAGAACACTGCCCCGCCGCCCCAGGGTGGGGCGGACGTTGACCTGGTCAGCATCGGCGTACTCGGCCTGCTGGTGGCGGTAATGATCTTCGCGGTGCTGTCGCGCCGCGGCCGACGCCCGGCTTTAGCCGGAGCGGCGCTTGATCGGCCAGTCCGGCTGCAGGCCGAAAATGGCGCACAGCGCCAGCACCAACAAACCCGAGCCGATCAGGACCTTCTGATCGCCAATCAGCCCGAACGCGAACAGTAGTCCGCCCACCAACACTGCAAGTCCAAGGACGAAGCCGAAGCCCATTAGCAGTGATCGTGAGGCCACGAGCGCACCTGCGTCAAGTGGCGACTAGCCTTTCCCCAGTGGGGACCCTCTGACGGGCCTCCAGTCTCTCCCCGCAGGGGTCGACACTGTCAGTGACAGCATCTCTTCTTCCCGCTGGGGTCGACACGGTCAGTGACGGCATCTCTTCTCCCGAAGGGTCCCCTCTGGGGTCGATGGTCTAGCGGTGGACGCCGCGAGAGGGGCGGCGGCGGCGGCCCGTATGGCTCGTGCGCTTGCGCTTTACGAGCGGGGTGCTCGAGGCATTTGCCAGAGACGGCGCGGCGGGTCCTGGAACGCGCAACTGGGCCATGTGCGGCGCACTGGTCTGGGCGGGCTTTCGGCGCATGCGACGCAGCACAATCGGCGCCAGAAACGCCACGATCAGCACGATGCCGATGGCGAGGCGATCGTTGCCGAAGATGCTGCTGATCCACAGCGTCGACACCATGATCAGCCCGAAATAGATCATGTCGCCGATGATCGCCAGCGCCCAGCCGCTGAAAAAGCCATGGCCCGCGGCAGCAGCAGCCGCTCGCCCGGCAAGCGGGTTGACCGTGAAGCTGACCAGGATCAAGCCGAGCGGCCCGCGGACGCCGCCTTCTTGCAAGCCCGTTGTTTCAGTGAAACGGCTGAGTTTCTTGCCCAACCGATCAAGCAGCTCGACGTGCCTACCGACCCAGCGCACCACCGCCAGCATCGGCTCCGCGGTTACCGCCAGCACCAGATCCGATGCGAAGTACAGCCCCACCGTCAGCAGCGGCGGCAGCGCCGCGTCGCGGGCCATGATCACGCCCAAGGGGATGCCGACGATCGTCGGCAGCACGAAAATAAGGAAGACGCCGATCGCGCCGGTCGGCCACAGATCAGGCAAGGGCGCGGAAGGATCGAATTGGGTGCGCAGATACTGCGCGAGAAATGTGTTCAGATCGTCGATCGACATTCAGCCCGTGGCAGTATGGCCGCCAGGGCCACTACGGCGCGAAAATGGTCAGGGCCTAGAGGGGCGGCCGAAAACACTCCAACCATATCTATTGCCGCCCCTCTAGGCCAGACAGTCACACGGAGTTCGGCCGCTGCAGCGTTGTCGCAGATCACTTTTCGGCCGAACCCCGGGTGCCCACGGCGAGGAGCGCTTCGCCGGGAAGATTGCACCGGCCATCAGGCTGTAAGTACTCGTGCAGGCGACGCTCCAGTTCGGCGGCGTAGTACTGCTGCTCGCTCTCGCTCATGGCCCGGCCAAGCTCGCCTTGGGCCGGTGACGTAGAGCGCATCGCGCTCAGCGCATCCTCGACCGACTCGAAGTTCCTCGGCGTCGCCACAGCGCTGACCTCGACGTCGGCGAAGCCCGCGGACCGAAAAGCGTTCTCCAGCACACCAGGTGCGCTCAGCGAAACCGTGCGCGCCAGCGACGGTGGCGGCGATGGCATGCGGTCCATCTCGCGCACCAGCTTCAACTGCAAGCCGATGTACGGATTCTTGTCCTCGGTCGACCAGACCAGCGCGGCAAACCGTGCGCCCGGTTTCAACACGCGCAGCACATGGCCCAGCGCCGCAGCGAGGTCAGGCACGAACATGAGCCCGAAGCGACAGATCGCCGCGTCGAAACTGTCGGACGGCAAGTCGAGCGCCGAAGCGTCGACGACGTGGGTGACGATGTTGTCGAGGCCGGCTTCGCGGGCGGCCTCCTGGGCCGCTTCGAGCATGCTGGCCGAAATATCAGTGGCGAGCACCGCCCCACTCGGACCGACAACACGCGCCGCGATCAACGTCTGATCGCCGGTCCCGGCGGCGACATCCAGCACGCGCATTCCCGAGGTAATCGCGGCCCCCGCGAGCATGCGCTCGGTGGCTACGGCCAGGGTCGCCGCGCGCCGTGCCGCACCCTTACGCCAGATCTGCGCTGCTTCGGCGGATGCCCAGGTGCGGACGGGCTCGGTGGTCATATCCCGGTGAGGGTACAGGGGTGGTTGGCTCATTCCCAACCACCCCCGTCACGTCTTAGACGCGAATGCTGAACGGATTGTGCTTGGGATGCACGCCCTTGGCGCCGAGGAAGATCGAGCTCGTGGCGATGTGCTCGTCGTCGACCTTCAGGTTCAGGCGCAGGCGTTCACCGTCTTTGATGGTGAAGTTGACGCCATCGGTGCCGTCGAACGTGTGGAAGCGAATGATCATCTTGTGGCCGCCATCTACGACGTCCACACGGTCGTCGTTCTCGAGCTTGACGACGCTCACGTTTTCGAACGTCCCCTTGGTTTTCAGGACCGCATCAAAGACGTGCTCGGCGCCGGGCCCGTGGGTGCGCAGATGGAAGCCGTCGTCGTTGTGCCAGATGTAGTAGCCCATCGGCTTGTCGTGGTCGATGGTCGGCGTGCCGTCGGCAACGGGCGCCTTGGGCGTGGCTGGCGCGGCGAAAGCGGCCGGGGTGAGCGCCAATAACAAGGCGCCCGTGGCGAGAAGAGCAGCGAAAGCATGTTTGCGCATCGTGTGTCCCTGTGAAGAGTCTGAGTTTGGGATTGGGGGTACCGCCCACGCTCTTCTCACGCGCAACAGCGGCTGCGCGTAGCAGGAAACCTGTTAACGAGATGAAAAGTTTTCAGGCTCGGGGCGAGCGTTAGCCCGCGGGCACTAGCGGCAGCAACACCTGTGACGGATGGTCGCCATCGTGCAGGATGGTTTGCTGGGCCACAGAGAGCTCGGCATCTTGGCCGAAGGGATGGCCCGTGTTGGGATTGCGGTCCCAGCGGGGAAAATTGCTCGAGCACACTTGCAACCGAATGCGATGTCCGGCTTTGAAGACGTTGCTTGTCGCCCACAGGTCGATATCGAACAGATAGGGCTTGCCAGTCTCCAGCAGGGCCGCCGCGTGCCCATCGCGGAAACTGGCGCGAATGATGCCGTCGGTCAAGTTGTAGGCCCGACCGTCGGGATAGACGTCGACGAGCCGCGCGACAAAGTCCGTGTCTGGCGCGGACGAGCACGCCCAGAGTTGCACGCGCACGGGGCCAGTGACCTCGGTGTCGCGCTCGAGCGGCTGCGTCGTGTAGGTCAGCACGTCCGGGCGCGCCTCAAGAACACTCTGGTCTATAGGCCCGGTGAGAAACTCGGGCGCCATCAGTATCGCGCCGCCGTGCGTCGGGACGGGATCGGCGGGATCGTACGTGTACCTGTCAGGCGCCTCCATATCGGGCGCATCGGTACTCAACTCGCCGTTGCTGTGGAGGTAGAACGGCGTTTCGCGAGCGCGTTGCAGCGGCCATTCCTGCTCGTCACGCCAGACGTTGGCGCCCATCACGAACAGGCGAATCGGCGCCTCGGCCATGATGCCGGTGTCGACGCCCTTGAGCCAGTGGTCGAACCAGCGCAGCTGCAGTCGGCCGAAGTCCGCCTGCAGATTGATGAAGCTGATCTGCGCGCCGATGCCAAAGTTCAGCTCGCCGATGGGGTTGGTGTGGCGGGTGTGCGACCACGGTCCGATGAGCAGCTTTGTCGGGCGGCCCAGGCGGCGCATGGCCTGAAAGTTGGCGATTGAATCGGCCAGGAAGATGTCGTACCAACCGCCGACGTTGAATGTGGGCACGTTGGCCTGGTCGTACTTGCCGGCGATGGTCAGCGGCTCGAGCGGAGCCGGGTCGCTGGGTTGGGCGATGCGATCGAAGAAAGCGGGCAACACCGGCTGGCGCCGGAGCGGCGCGAACTCGGCCAGGGGGAGCGAGGCGTAACCGCTTGGTCCAAGCTCATCAATCTCGCGACAGAGCGCGCTGATGGCCTCGTATAGCGCGCGCGGGTCGGAGCGATGCTGGCGCGCCAACGTGTCCAGGCCCATTTGCAGGCCCCAGTGGGCGTTGACGCCTAGCTCCAGCGCGCCACCTCTAAAGGCCAGACCGTTCAGTGGGTCGGCCCAGGTGAGGAACGGCACCATCGCCTTGAGGGCAGGTGGACCGAGCACGGCTGACGACCACTGGGTGAAGCCGAAGTACGAGGTGCCGTACATGCCCACCTGACCATCTGAATACGGCAGGTTCGCGGCCCAGGCGATCGTATCGACGCCGTCCTCGGCTTCGTTGACGAACGGCTGCCACTCGCCTTCCGAAGCCAGGCGACCGCGGGTGTCCTGGACGATGACCACGTACCCCTGTCGCGCGGCCTGGACTGGGTCGAGGACCGCGGTCCCCAGTGGCAAGTCCTTGCCGTACGGCAAGCGGGTCAACAACACGGGCCAGCGCCCCGTCGGCGGCCGATACACATTCGCCCGCAGCCGCGTCCCGTCGCGCATTGGGACGGCGACGTCGAGCTCAACCTGGACCGAGGGCTCGCTAGTCTGCATATCCCTAACAATAACCACCCCGGCCTCTAACGAATCCGGGTTATGGGGAACGCTGCGCGCCAGATCGGCTTCCGGGTTATGGGGGCTGCGCCCCCCTGGGGCCAGTCGTTGCTCCGCTCGTGCCTCGCTGCGCACTCCTTCCCGCCCCCACCCCCCGCTTGATGGGGCTTCGCCGGATGTGTGCTTCCCAGGTTCCGAACCGTTTGGTATCTCTGAGTTCCAAAGTGGCGTCGACAGCGTCGAGTCCAGAGGTGTCGGCGAGCCGTATCAGTGTCTCCAATGTTCCGAGGGCGGACAGCACGTCGCGGGGGGTCGCCGCGGGAAGGAGTGCGGAGCGAGGCACGAGCGCAGCAACGACTGGCGGCGGGGGGCGCAGCGCCCCCGACCCGGATTACATCAAGCCGACGATGTTGTTACTCGTTGAAGCCACTCTTCTCAGCTTCGTTGATGGTGGCTTGGAGCTGGGCTACTAACGCTCTGCCGCTCGCCAGGTCCATCTCGATGGCTACGCGGGCGCCGGCGCCTAGCGTTGGGTTGACGAAGTCTAGGAGTAGGGCGTGCTCGGCCTGGGTGTGGGTGGCGTGGTCGAAGCCGACGTTCGCCTGGCTGATCGGAAACCAGCCTGCTGAGCCTTTGCCGCTGCCGCTCACGGCGGTCTGCATCGAGATCATCGTGCACATACAGCTAATCCTTATTTGCCGCCAAGATGCTTCTTGAAGAAGTCCAGTACCTTGCCCCAGCCGTCCATCGCTTGCTGCTGCCGGTAGAGCGGCCGGTCATAATAGAAGAAGCCGTGGCCGGCGCCATCGTAGCGATGGAACTCGTAGTCCTTGCCGTGCTTCTTCAGTTCGGCTTCGTGGGTGTCCACTTCGGCGGGCGTCGGCCGCTGGTCGTCGTTGCCAAACAGACCCAGCAGGGGCGCCTTGAGGTCTCTGGTCATGTCGACCGGCGCGACGGGCTGCTTGGGCGTCAGCGACTCTTTCGGTGCGACAACGCCACCGCCCCACAGGTCGGCGACCGCGTCGAAGTCGGACGATCGCGAAGCGACCATCAGCGAGTGCCGCCCGCCTGAGCACGTGCCAATGATGCCCACCTTGCCGTTGCTGCCAGGCTGAGATTTGAGCCATTGCGCCGCGGCCGTGCAGTCGGCCAGGACGCGGTCATCGGCGACGCCGCCATCAGCGCGGATCTTGGCGGCGATGTCGTCTGGGGTGCCGTGGCCATCGCGGCAGTACAGGTCGGGGCAGATGACCAGATAGCCGTGATTGGCGAGCCGGCGCGCGAACTCCTGATAAAACTCGTCCCAACCAGGCAGATGGTGCACGGCCACGATGCCCGGGAACGGGCCACTACCCTCCGGGCGCGCCACATACGCGTGGATCTGGTCGCCATTGCCGCCAGCGATCGTCGTGACGCTGGCGCTGATGCCCTGGGGACTGGCAGTGTTGAACGAGTTCCACATAGGACGAAGCCCCTTCCGGTCTGGAAACAGGTGATGGCGGCGTGCTGGCCGCGATCATCGATGCTACCGGTAATGTTGGTCATCGCGGCGCTCGCTCGATGGCCGACGGGGTAAAGGCGGTGCGCAGCTACCTCGCACTCGACCTGGGGGCGGAGAGCGGGCGAGCGGTGCTCGGGCAGTTCGACGGTGAGCAGCTGGTGTGCACGGAGGTGCATCGCTTCGCCAATCAGCCGGTGCAGCTACCGGGTTCTTTGCACTGGGATATCTTGCGCATCTACGCGGAGCACAGTTTTGGAATTCAGGAGGCGCAGCAGCAGGCGGAATCCTTGGCCAGCGTAGGGGTGGACGCGTGGGGCGTGGATTTTGGGCTGCTCGATGCGCGGGGTGATTTGCTCGCCAACCCGGTGCACTATCGGGACCGACGGACCGCCGGCATGCCCGAGCTGGCCGAGCGCCTGGTCGGTCGGCAGCGGATCTTCGAGTCCACGGGGATCCAGTTTCTGCCGATCAACACGCTGTATCAACTACTGGCGCTGCGCGAAGCGAAGAGCCCGCTCTTGGAAGCGGCCAAGACGCTGCTGACCATTCCGGATTTGCTGGCCTACTGGCTGTCAGGCCGCCGCGTGTGAGTTCACCAACGCGACCACGACCCAGTGTTATGACCCGCGGGCGCGCGCGTGGGCCGCGCCGTTGCTGGACGCGCTGGGGCTGCCGAGTCGCGTGTTTCCAAACGTGGTGCCGGCGGGCAGACGCCGCCAGACGACGTTGGCGGGTTGGTGCGCATGGTTTTAGAGAGCCTCGCGCTGCGCTACCGCTGGGTTATTTCGCGCCTCGAGGAAGTGTCTGGCCGCCAGATCAGGACCGTTCATGTTGTTGGCGGCGGCTCGCAGCACGAGCTCTTGTGTCAGTTGACGGCTGATGCGACGGGCCGCATCGTTCGCGCCGGGCCCGTGGAGGCCACGGCGATTGGCAATCTGCTCATTCAGGCCATTGCCCTGGGCGATCTAAAGGATGTGGCTGAGGGCCGCGAGCTAGTCCGGCGATCCTTCCCACAGACCGTGTATCTGCCGCGCCATGACGCGCGGTGGGACGAGGCGTACGCCAGGTTTGTCGCCTCCACGGGGAGCCAGTAGCAGCACCTCCAGTCAGGGAAGATTTGTCCCTGAGATTGCGAATGGCCCCTTCCAGGGACGAACAGTCTTTCCTGCGAACGGATTATCGCGGCGATAGGGGCGAAGAATCTCTCCTCGGGAGACGGTAACGGGTCAACGGGGGCGAAGAATCTCCCCTGCGGAGGGGGTAACGGGACGGCAGCGGGAGAGCCCGAACAGGGCTAGAAAGGGTTGCGGCCGAAGAAGCCGGCCAGGCGCTCGTAGATGGGCGCGTTTTCGGGGACTTCGACCTCGGGGCCGAAGGCTTTGCCTCTGTACTCGGGCTTCAGCGCGCCGCGACCCCAATCGAGCGCCACGCGGGCCACTTCCTGGTCGAGCTTCGTCGACTGGTGCGTCGCGGTGGCCAGGTCCCAGGCGTGGACCGATACGTCGGCCAGGTGCTGGCCGACCGCCCAGGTGGCCGGGAATTCGCCCAGGCGGCCTTTGACCGTGCCCTCGACGCCTTTTTCACGCCAGGCGTCCTCTAGCGACGCCCGCGCGGACGCGTAGGCGCTGCTCCAATCGCTGCCGATCAGATCGTCATTCGGCTCGCCGTGCTCGCCGCCGGCGAGGTTGAAGGCAAACATCTGCATGTCGAACACGAGGTGATTGACCAGCGTGCGCACGTCGAAATCGGTGCAGGGCGTAGGCAAGCCAGCCTGGTCAGGTCGAATACGAATGATGATCGTGCCGGCCTGATCGAGTGCACGCCCGAGTAGCTCTAAGGAGGGAGTGGCGGCCATGCCCAAGACTGTAGCCTCTTGCGGAGCCGTCAGGGCTCGTTTTGCTGCGTTTGCGATCCCTTGGTTTGGACGGTGATGTGGCTCATCGGCGTGGACCCCGGGGCGCCGTGCCAGTGGTTCTCGCCCGCCGGTATCAGAATCACGTCGCCGGCGTTGACGGTGCGCTCCTCCTGATCGGTGGCGACTACGCCGGTGCCCTCGGTCACGATCAGGATCTGATCGCTCGTGTGCTGGTGGAACTTGTTGCGCGAGCCAGCGCTGAAGTTGACCACGCTGAAGTTGAAGCTCTGACTCTCGGCGGGATCGACGATGACCTGCCGGAATACGTCGCCTGTAAAGAGCGGGCTGACGGCGGATTCCTTGGGTAGATCGCTGAGTTTGACGACCTTCACGGAAGTTATTCTAGGGCGACGAGTCTCCTGCGCAGAGGTCACCAGAAAGGGAGTCTAGTCGGGTGGCTGGACCTGGTCGT